>Ga0265294_10000048_pt1 | contig 127840 bp, 133 predicted proteins | sample MunlanPumphouse3_FD_192504 | JGI IMG/M metagenome (GOLD analysis project Ga0265294, IMG submission 192504) | Groundwater microbial communities from a municipal landfill in Southern Ontario, Canada - Pumphouse #3 | ecosystem: Environmental > Aquatic > Deep subsurface > Groundwater | place... | reverse complement strand
CCAGGTTGATGTGCATCGAAACAGCGTCCGCACCCATCTTCAGGGCCTCAGAGACGGTTGCCACCAGAACTTTGCTGTTGTTCGTGTCGCCCATGTCCGTGGATGCGGAAAGGTGCAGGATCAGACCTATGTCGTGTCCTCCGGCGCGGTAACCGTGCTTCACAAGCCCCTTGTGCATAAGCACCGCGGTCGCACCGCCGTTGGCCACGGCGTTCACAGTGTGCTTCATGTCATACAGGCCCTCGGTAGGGCCTATGGAAACGCCGTGGTCCATGGGCACGATGACGCAGTTTCCCGTTCTTCTGTCAATGATCCTTTCAATTCTCACGTTCTTTCCGAACATTTTCTTACCCGTGCTACGTGCTATCATGTAGCACGGTATATTAATCGATTTCGGCTGTGTTCTTCAAATAATGAAGAAAAATGCTTAAAACAGGACGGCGGCGGCAGCCTCGGCGGCAGCAGTGTCCGTGTCCGTGCGGGCTATCACGACGGCGATGCCCCTGGAGAGCAGGACGTTCTCGGGCATGTGTCCGATCTCCGACACTGCGACCGCCTTGCACCCCTCGAGAAGATCGGCGGTCGAAGATATGCGGTCCTTGTGGTCCCGGCCTGCCACCGGCGCATCGGCCACAGTCTTCACGTCCCTTACGAACCTCACGGTCTTGCCGTCGGAGGCGTATATCCTGAACATCTTCGCGTTACCGAAGCCGCTGTCCACATTTTTTCCGTCAGAGGTCGCGACGGCCACGAGGACCTCCTCGCTGTCGGGCTTTTCGGAAGCAGGATCTGCCGGCTCGATCTTCGAAGGTCCGCACCCTGCGGTGCATTTGCCGATATGCACGAATTCGGCGGAACGGTCTTCGTTCAGGAGGCCAATCGCATCCGCGCGGCATTGCCTGCAGTGTCTCATCATGCGGGCGTCCGCTGAGCAACGGTCCATCATCTCCTTTCTTTCGGAGGGCGTCGGGGCGCGTCTGTTCTCGAACTTGGTCCCTGCCACCGGTATCAGAGGCAGGATGTTCACTATGTATGCTCCCAGACCTTTGACCTCGGATGCAAGTTCCGGTATCTGGACGTCATTGATCCCGGGGATCATGACGATGTTCACCTTCACGACCATGCCCAGTTCGGCACACATCCTGATGCCTTCCTTCTGATTGCCGATGAGCCTCTCGGCGGCTTCCTTTCCCGAAAGCTTTTTTCCCTTCCAGATGACGGAGCCGTAGATCTGTTCGCCGATGTCCGGCGTTACAGCGTTCATCGTGACCGTGAGGAACCTCACTCCCAGGTCGTAGAGCTCCTGCGCGCGTTCCGGAAGCATCAGGCCGTTGGTGGAAACACAGGCGGTCAGTCCGGGATATTCTTCTTTTATCAGCCTGAGGGTCTCGAAAGTCTCCTCGTTGGCCAGCGGATCGCCCGGGCCGGCTATCCCGAGGACGCTGAGGTTGGGGATCTTCTCGATCACGTATCCGACCTTATCGGCGGCCTCACGGGGAGAAAGGACTTCGCTGGTCACGCCTGGACGGGATTCGTTGGAACAGTCGTACCTGCGGTTGCAGTAGTTGCATTGGATATTGCATTTGGGAGCGACGGGCAGATGCATCCTGGCGAATTTGCGGTGTGCCTCTTCGTTGTAGCAAGGATGGGCCTGCAATGCTTTCCTTATACTGTCTTCCCGGTCCATAACACCGTAATGCTCTCTCTTTTATTATAACATGATCTACATTATGGAGCATGGACCGATACACCGGGTATGTTGAGTCGATATTGGCCGAGAGCAACTCGAACGTCCCGGTATCCCGCCGCACCCTGATGGATCATCTGGAGAACGGCGGATTCTCGTATCGGACCCGCAGGGGAGAGGCCTTCGAGATGGACCCGTCGGAGATTCAGGCCATCGCCAGGTTCTGCACCGATGCCGAGAAGATCAGACTCCGGATGCCAATAATAGTGAGCACGGACACCTCGGCCGAGGGCGGGGCGTGGAAAGTGGATGGCGAGACGGAGACGTCGGTCGTGTCCAAAATCTTGGGCAAGCGCCCGTACAGGAAGGACATGTTGCGCTTTTACAATCCGAATCTTGCAGATCTGCGCCGGAAATTCCCCACAACGGTGGTGCTGGCCTTCGTTCCGTGAGGGATAAATTCCCAAACCTTAAATATCGAATGAATATAGTGGGGTTGCTCGATTCGAATGGATCGGGTTGCTCGGGCCTGGTGCTCTGACGGGAAACCGTCGTGGAGGCCATGCCGGGGTGTGAAATCGTCTGCTGGGAGGTATTATATACTTCTTCAGTCTACGGTGATTTCGCCAGGTTCGGCAACGAAATCTGGCATTAATCTAAATGACATGCACCCGGAGAGAGATCCTCTTTCGGGGAAGAGGTGGAAGGGCCCCGTAATGGAGGATGAGATCGGACAAGCCCGATGACCACCGATCATACGCAACCTGGACGTGTGCTAGATCATACGCCAGCGGCGATGCTACGCCGCATGGGGGATGGTTCGGCTAGAGCGCTGAAGAAGGTCGTGTCAAGCTGCGATATGCGTCGGGTAGGTGCAAGAAGCCTATGATCCGACGATGACCTAATGGGACTTCCTATTCTTCGGAATGATCAGTAATGATCGGGAACGCGGGGGATTGAAGCATCTTAGTACCCGCAGGAAAAGAAATCAACAGAGATGCCGTTAGTAAAGGCGATCGAACGCGGTACAGGGCAAACCGAATCCCGTTTGGAAACAATCGGGAGGTGTGGTGTTGTAGGCTCTTTTACTCCTTTGTCCGGAATATCCAAAGTCGGCTGGAAAGCCGTGCCATAGAGGGTGATAGCCCCTTAGGAGAAGGCTGGAATGGAGATTTTAGATGTCCTTGAGTAGTGTGCGTTGGATATCGCGCATGAATTTGGGAGGCATTCACTTCCAACCCTAAATACGTCTCTAGTCCGATAGTGTAGTAGTAGCGTGAGCGAAAACTGAAAAGTACCCTTAACGGGAGGTAAAAAGACCTGAAACCATGCGGTTAAAGATTTATATAGCATCAAAGGGAAGAAACCAATAATTGGTGGACCAGTGTTATATTGTCCGTTTAGAAAAACGGGCCAGGGAGTTCTGGTCATTGGCGAGGTTAACTATTCAATTAGGTAGCCGAAGGGAAACCGATTGCCCGCAATTTTTAATGAGGGGCAAGGTGTGCTCGCCTGGAGTCAATGGTGCGGATACCCGAAGCCGGTCGATCTATGCCTGAGCAGGATGAAGCCTCTCGAAGGGGAGGTGGAGGTCCGAACCAGTTCTGATGTGCAAATCGTTTGGATGACTTGGGTATAGGGGTGAAAGGCCAATCTAGGCCGGAAATAGCTGGTTCCCCCTGAAACTAGTCGCAGCTAGACCTCGATCGAGGTGGAACATGAGGTAGAGCACCGATTGAGCGCTTAGGGGAAGAAATTCCTCGGCGTTTTGTCAAACTCCGAACTTGTGTTCATCGTAGACATCGGGTGCAAGGCCATCCGGGGTAAGCTTGATGGCCATAAGGGAAACAACCCAGACTATAGTTAAGGTCCCTAAATTTCGGTCAAGTGTAATATGAAATGGCGTCGGTAGTCTAAAACAACCGGGAGGTGGGCTTAGAAGCAGCCATCCTTTAAAGATAGCGTAACAGCTCACCGGTCTAGATTATGGGCCCAGAAAATGGACGGGGCTAAACCGAGTACCGATACTATAGAATACAGCAATGTAATTTGGTAAGGGGGCGCGGTGCATGGGCAGAAGCAGGGCTGTGAAGTCCTGTGGACCGTGTACCGACGAGGATCCTGGTGAGAGTAGCAGCAAAGTACGGTGAGAATCCGTACCGCCGCAGGGGCAAGGGTTCCTTGGCAATGTTCGTCAGCCAAGGGTTAGTCGATCCTAAGGTAGTTCTTAATCGAGGCTATCGAAAGGGAAACTGGTTAATATTCCAGTACTAGAGCAGTCTTTGCCCATACCTACGGAGTAGGATATCTGGAGTACACTTGTCTGTGTATTCAAGCGTTTAAACTCATGAAGAACCGTCATGGTGAGAAGTGAGCGAATGCGTGACGAGGGGGACGAAAGTCCCCTTCTGGAAATTCCTAGTCCCCATGAAAATGGTATGGTTACAACTGTTCTATTCGTACCAAGAACCGACACAGGTGTCCCTAGGTGAGTAGCCTAAGGCGTGTTAGCATAATCTAGGCGAGGGAACTCGGCAAATTAGCCCTGTAACTTCGGGATAAAGGGTGCCAGTAGTGTGAGCTACTGGTCGCAGTGGCAAGAGAACTCCGACTGTTTAATAAAAACATAGGTCCCTGCTAGTTCGAAAGGATGTGTATAGGGGCCGAAGCCTGCCCAGTGTTGGCATCTGAAAATCTGTTTCAACGGATCGAAGGACCAATAAACGGCGGGGGTAACTATGACCCTCTTAAGGTAGCGTAATACCTTGTCGCTTAATTGGCGACTTGCATGAAGGCTCAACGAGAGTTCTACTGTCCCCGCCTAGACGCTAGTGAAATCAATCAGTCTGGTGCACAATCCAGACCCCTCCATCTGAAAGCGAAGACCCCATGGAGTTTCACTGCAACCTGTTGTTGTTGTAAGAATTGGCACGTGTAGGGTAGGCGGGAGACGTTACCCAGGAAGGTGCGCTAGCATCTCTCCGAGTCTACGATGAAACACCGCCCCTGCTGATTTTTACGACTCACCTCTTAGGAGGAACAGCTATAGGCAGGCAGTTCGGGTGGGGCGCCACGCCCTCAAAAAGATAACAAGGGCGCCCAATGGTTAGCTCAGGTAGGTCAGAAATCTACCGAAGAATGTAAAGGTAAAAGCTAGCTTGACTCGGAACCAGACAATAGGGTTCGGAGATAGGAAACTATGGCTTAGCGAACCAATCAACCTCCTGAATGGGGGTGATTGATGTCAGAAAAATTACCCTGGGGATAATTGAGTTGTCACGAGCAAGAGTTCATATCGACCTCGTGGCTTGCTACTTCGCTGTCGGCTCTCCCTATCCTGGTGGTGCAGCAGCTGCCAAGGGTGGGGTTGTTCGCCCATTAAAAGGGATCGTGAGCTGGGTTTAAAACGTCGCGAGACAGTTTTGTTGCTTTTTGATGGAGGTGTAGGTGCCTGACGAGAAGGATCCTTTAGTACGAGAGGAACAGGGATTCGTCGCCTCTAGTTTATCAGTTGTCTGACAAGGCATGCTGAGTAGCCACGCGATAGCGGATAAGAGCTGAATGCATCTAAGCTCGAAGCCGCCTTGAAAAAGAGGCACCCATAGAACGCTCATAAATGATGAGTTTGATAGAAGCCGGATGTAAGTACCGAGGGTTTCCGAGGTATTCAGTCCTGGCTTACTAACGTTCTTCGACGCCGCTGGGGTGTGATCTAGCAGTTAAACAGGTTGCGTATGAAATTCTCATCCATGTCATTTGCCAATTTTTCCATTTTACGTTAAACGTTAAATATGATTATTAACTGGCTCTATCGATGACGATATACCGGATAGGATCTTTTGTTCCTTATGATTCGAACATGTTCCTGATAATCGGAGAGCGCACGATGCTCATCGATACAGGTTCCGGAGCGGTCACGGGTCCGATCATCGAATATATCGCCAATCTTCTAGGCGGGAGAAAACTGGACGCCATCGTCCTTACACACCGCCACTACGACCATATCGGGGGACTCAGGGACATGGTCCCGGCGTTCCGCCCTACCGTGTTCGCAGGCAGAAGGGACGCCGAAGCGATACGCATGGGAGGCAAGGACAAGATCTCTAGATTAGACCTTGCTCCGTGCCCCGCGGAGGTCCATGAGCTTTCGGAGGGGAACGTGATCGATCTGGGGGGCCATCTCATGAAGGCGATCGAGACCCCAGGGCACACCGAAGGTTGCGTCTGCTTGTACGATCTCGAAACCCGTGCATTGTTCTCCGGTGACACGGTCTTTGCCGAAGGCGTAGGACGCACGGATTTCGAGGGAGGAAACATGGCGGAGCTCAGGGCTTCGCTTCACAAACTAAAAGAACTTGAAATAGACAGCCTTTATCCCGGCCACGGGCCGTGTCTAGAACACGGAGGAAAGGAAGCTATTATCAACGGATTCAGATACACGGGTGAATAAGATGAAAATCCTAAGATGTAATTCGGGAAACGAGCTGGACGAAAACACCATGTCCGCCATCGTTCATGCGGCCGAGGAAATCGCCGCCGGCGATCTCGTGGTGTATCCCACTGAAACGGTTTACGGCATCGGCGCCGACGTTTTCAACCAGAAGGCTGTAAAAAAGGTCTTCATGGCCAAGAACAGGCCTTTCGACATGCCTCTGTCCGTCGCCGTCACCGACAAGAAGATGATGGAGCAGGTCGCCGTCATCAACGAGAACGCCGACAGGCTGATCGACGCGTTCCTTCCAGGCCCTCTCACGATAATCATAAAGAAGAATGCCCAGATCTCGGATATGGTCACATCCGGGTCAGAGAAAGTGGGCGTCCGCATCCCCGACAACCCTATAGCGCTCGAGCTCATCAGGCGTTGCGGCCCGATAGTCGCCACATCTGCGAACACACACTCCCATCCCGATTCGGTGGTCGTCGATTCAGCGGTAAAGGACCTGGGCGACAAGGTAGCCACATACCTTGATTCCGGCGAATGCACCCTGGGAAAACCTTCCACCATCGTCTGGCTGTACAAAGGCGAGGTCGAGATCGTCCGCCAGGGCGCAATATCCAGGGAGCAGATCCAAGAGGTGTTGCATTGCTGACAGAGGACGAACTTGCAAAACTCAGGAGGGCGGGCAAGGTTTCGGCCGAGGCAAGGGAGATCGGGCTAGGCATGATCAGGCCCGGTGTTAAACTATACGATGTGGCCCAGGAGGTCGAAGGTTACATCCGCGAACACGGCTGCGGGCTTGCCTTCCCGTGCAACATCAGCATAAACGAGGTCGCCGCGCATTACACGCCCAGTGTCGCCGACAAGAGGGTCTTCGAGCTGGGGGACGTCGTCAAGGTGGACTGCGGGGCCGAGATCGACGGATGGGTCGGAGACACGGCAGGCACCGCGGAAGCGGGAACCGGAAGATACACCAAGCTGATACAGTCCTCCAAACGCGCCAGGAACACAGTGGCGGAATTCATCGGCAGCGGGTGCCCTCTGAGGGAGATCGGAGGTGCAGTGGAGATAAGCATGATGCAGGACGGTTTCCGTCCCATCAGGAACCTCTGCGGCCATCAGATATGCCAGTACAATCTCCATGCAGGCCTGTCGGTACCGAGTTACGACAACGGCGACACGACCGAAATCAAGATCGGCACCATAATAGCGGTCGAACCCTTCGCCACCAACGGTGCGGGAGAGGTATTGAACGGCCCTCCCGGGAACATTGTGCGCATACTTCGGGAAAGGGAGATCGAGGATCCGGCAACGAAGGAGTTCTTCGAGTACGCCAAGGGGGAGTTCAAATCATTCCCCTTCTGTGCCAGGAGTTGCGATTTCCCCAACTCCGAGAAGCATGTAAAGGCCCTCGTACGCCGCGGCGTGCTGTCAACATACGCTCAGCTCGTCGAGGCCAAGAAGGGGATAGTGTCCCAGCACGAGTACACATTCTATGTGTCGGGAGACCGGGCGGAGGTCACAACCCTTCCGTGAGGTTTATTTACAACCGTATTCTACATCACCCAAGCCGAAGTTGCCAAGCCAGGTCAAAGGCGGCAGACTCAAGATCTGTTCCCGCAGGGGTTCGCCGGTTCAAATCCGGCCTTCGGCACTAATAATTAACTAATTCGAACCGATAAGCCGTCCGTGATGGAGCCCCAGAAGATAACCTTATTCGCGCTGGCGATGCTGGTCGTCGAGTTCATAATCATGATGGCATCGTTTTCAGCGGCCGGACGGAGCATGGATATTTTCAACGCATCGCTCGTCGCGATCCTGCTGACGACAGTGCTTCTGATGCTGCCGCTGTTCCCCCTTCGGGCGGTCTTTTCCGCTGACATATCATCATTCAGAATAAGGGGGCCGTATTTCGGGAAGGAAATACGCTATTCAGATGTTTCAGCAATCGAATACAGGGTCTTTGATCCGGGCAGCAGGGTCATGGGATACAGCACAATGTCCAAAGGTCCCCTGGGAGGGATGTTCAGATCTCCCGAGATAGGGACCTACTACATCGTGGGCCACTATAATGGCGCGGGGACCAAATTCATCATGCTGGCGCTTTCCAACGCCAGGCCCGTCGTTTTCAATCTGAAATCCGAGGCGGAGACCGAGGCGGCCTTCAGGGCCATAACGTCCAAGGTCGCAGCGAGACGTGCCCTGATCGTCAAAGGGGCACCGAGGCGTGCTGAGAAGATGACGGACAGGGACCGAAAGGTCAGAATATCGGCGTTATCGGTATCGCTGGTACTCTCAATAATCATCCCGATGTCGATCCTCCTATGTGACATCGAGGCCGGTACGGCCTCTATCGCCGCATCGATGTCCGCGTTCCTAATTCCGACGGCCGTGATGGTATTTTATCTGATCTGGCACATTAGAAGGCACCTGCCGCGGGACGATATGGGGAAGGCCGTGCTGGGATTTATGTTGCCCTCCTGCGCCGTAGTCGTAGCCTTTTCCTTGATATCAGTCGTATTCTTGCCGGGAATGGGCATTTCCGCGGAGATCGACGGGGACAGCCTGAGCGTCGAAGCCCCCTTCGTGGAAGAGGACGTGCCGTTTTCTGAAATAACCAAGGCGGAGGTCCGAGACGACCTCGATTTCGAAAGGACGTGGGGGTACGGGGGAAGAGATATCGGCAGCGGCCGGTTCCATAATTCGGAACTCGGGGAAGTCACCTACGCCGCATACAGAGGGGTCGTCCAGAAGATAGTGGTTGAGCATTCCCGGGGAACGCTGGTCTTCAACCTGGACTCCGGCCCCTCCACGGAGGCGTTCTATGAGCGGTTGGTGTCATCTCTGCCGTCGACCTGACCCGCGCAATAATAGCGCGTACAAATCATTTTAAATAAGGAGCCCATCGACCCATTGCGCAGACTCAGGACCCGCCCACGGCGAACACTGAGAGCAGGCCAACCATGGCCTCGCTTGATCAATTCCTTACGGAACATTTGCGGAGGTAACTAAATGGCGAAAGCAAAGAAAGAGGCACCAAAGGCCGAGGACGAGAGCTTCAACTTCATCGTCCGTATCGCGAGCAGCGATATCGACGGCCAGAAGAGGACCGTCATAGGTCTCCAGAGCATCAAAGGGGTAGGGGCCAGAGTAGCCCAGACCGTTGTGCACAAAGCAGGCATCGAACAATCCGTAAAGATCGGTACCCTCAGCGACGAGAAGGTCAAAGAGCTCGAGAGCATGGTACTGAAGTACGTCGAATACGCTCCCTCTTGGGCGGTCAACAGGCAGATGGACTATGAGTCCGGCGCCGACATGCACCTCTTCGGGAACGACCTGGACATGGTTCAGAAGGACGATGTCAACAGGATGAAGATGATACGCTGCTACCGCGGAATCAGGCACGAGACCCACCACAAGGTCAGAGGTCAGAGGACAAGGTCCAACGGAAGGAAGGGACTGACTCTCGGAGTCAAGAAGAAGTGAGGTGTTTTAAATGGGAGACCCTAAATTTTCACGTAAGACCTACGACACGCCCTCTCACCCCTGGCAGGGAGAGAGGATCAAAGCAGAGCACGAAGTCGTAGTTGAGTTCGGCCTTAAGAACAAGAACGAGGTCTGGAAGGCCCAGTCCATACTGAGGAACTACAGGAAACAGTCCAGGGAGCTTCAGTCACGCCTCAGGGGTAACGACGCCCAGGCGAGGATCGAGGCCGACAACCTGATATCGAAGTGCAGCCGCATGGGGATACTTCCCATATCGGGAGGGGACCTCAATGATGTCCTGGTGCTCAATGAGAGGGATCTGCTCTCCAGGCGCCTTCAGACCATCGTATTCGAGAAAGGCCTCGCCAGCACGATCAAGCAGGCCAGGCAGATGATCAACCACGGCCACATATTCCTCAACGGCCACAGGGTCACCGTGCCCGGATACATCGTTCTCAGGAGCGAGGAGCCCACTGTCGAGTACGCGCCCGCATCTGCGTTCACTGACGAGATGCACCCCATGAGGGCCACTCCGGACGCGATAGTAGCCAAGACCGAGGCCAAGGCGGCAGTGACGGAGAAGCACTTCGAGAAGAAGGCCAAAGCGGCCAAGGAAGACGCCGAAGCGGCGGGAATCACAGCAAAGGACGGTGAGATCTGATGGCATCCAAATGGGCAATAGCAAACATATTCGCCAGCTACAACAACATCATGATCACGCTCACTGACATCACCGGTGCGGAAACGATCGGAAAGGTCACGGGCGGAATGGTGGTCAAGCAGGCGAAGGACCAATCCTCGCCTTACGCGGCCCAGAAGGCCGCCGAGAAGATCGCCGAGATCGCAAGAGAGAGGGACATCGCCGGCATCCATGTTAAAGTACGTGCGCCCGGAGGAAACAAAGCAACCTCCCCCGGGCCCGGCGCACAATCTGCGATCCGTGCTCTCGCAAGGGCCGGAATAAAGATCGGACGCATCGAGGACGTTACACCAATACCCCACGACGGTACCAAGAAGAAGGGCGGACGCAGAGGACGCAGGGTCTGAGGGACGGACATGGAAATTGAAATCATCGAAATGGCTGAGAGGAAGGCCAAGTTCATACTGAAGAATTCCTCGCCTGCCATGGCAAACGCGCTGAGAAGGACCATGCTGTCCGACATACCCAAGATGGCTATAGACAAGGTCGAGTTTCACCTCGGCCCCATCATGTCCGACGACAAAGAGTATGAGAGCGTTACGCCCCTGTTCGACGAGATCGTTGCCCACAGGCTCGGAATGGTCCCGGTCCCCACGGACTTGGAGCTCTTCACACCGCAGGACATGTGCGTCTGCGGAGGAGAGGGATGCCCCAACTGCACCATCATGTACAGTCTGAACAAGATCGGACCCGGCACGGTGCTTTCGGGCAACCTGATGCCGCTCGGGAACCCGGACCTGAAGGTCAAGGACGAGTTCATCCCGATCGTCGAGCTGACGGACGGACAGGCGGTCCTGATATATGCCACGGCAGTTATGGGAACCGCGAACAAGCACGTGAAATGGCAGGTCGCCAACGGTGTTGGTTACAAATATCTGCCCAAGATCACCGTGAATCCCGCGAAGGCATCCTCCGAAGGTGCACTGAACTGCATGAAGGTCTGTCCCAAGAACGTGTTCGAGGTGACAGACGGCAAACTTGTGGTGGTACGTCCGAGGGACTGCACCATATGTAAATCGTGCATGGACTCGGTGGACAATGACGGTTCCATAATCGTCGAGGGCGATGACAGGAATTTCCTGTTCACGTTCGAGACGGACGGTTCGCTCACGGCAGAGCAGACCCTCGGCAAGGCGGCAGAGATCCTTTCGAAGAAAGCCTCCGCCATGTCCGAAGAGATCGCACAGCTGGAATAAACATCTCAAGGGGCGCAAGCCCCCTTTACTATTTTTCAACCTATCAGAAGAAATCCGACAGTGTGCATTTTTTAACCTTATCGTTGTTGAACACGGAGTTCATGCTCATCTCCAGGATGTCGATCCTCTCGCGGGTATAGTCGTCAAGGCCGTACTCCTCTCCTATCCTTTTCGATACCTCGAGATACTTCATCACGCTGCCCTTGTAGACGGTCATCGTGAGGCCGTTCCCGCATTTATAGCACTTCCCAGTGATGGGTATGCGCCTATATTTCTCTCCGCACTTGACGCACCTGAACTTCTGGGCGGAAAAACTTCTCAGATTTCCGGCCATGTCCGGCAGGAAGTGCTTGTTGATCACCCTCGTGGCCACATCTCTTTCGTCGACGGCCCTTATCTTCTTGGCCAGCGAGAGCTGTGCGTCCATCTTGTCGGTCATCGATTGGAGCGTGATGTAGGCCGAGAATCTGGGCCCCTCAGATATGTTGTCGGTATCGTTGGTGAATCCCACCCCTTCATACTGGGCGGCCGTGCCTATGCGCCCGGCGACCAGGTCCATGATTTTGTCGATGGTCTTCGGGTCCGCCATGTTCATCGCTGCGTTGTAAAGCTCGAGGGGATACTCTCTGAGGCAGTCGACGTTGTGCGCCTCTTTGTCGATCTCGTTGGGGTCCAATCTCGTGGTAAGGACAAGAGGCGCGTCCATAAGTCCCCCGCGCCTGTCGGGCAGGAAGCTGAACGAGAAGTTCAGCAAGGCGTCCATGGCGAGGATGATGCAGTCCTCGTCCCCGTCGCAGTTTCTTCTCTTGGCGGCATGGAAGAACGGGTGTCCGAAACATCCCCTGGCGGTCGAGTATCCGATGATGCGGCATAAGATCCCGCCGGAGGTATGGGGGGCCAGCCCGAACACGATGTGCCCTATCAGCTGCTCCCTGCCAGTGACGTTGTAGTAGCGGCGCAGCTTGTAGAGCCGTTCCAGTTCATCGTCCACGAAAGCGGCGATTTTCACCATGAAGTCGCCGCACTCCCTCGGCGGGACGATGTCCTGGACCTTAAGTTCGCATATCTGGTCCGGGTCAGTAAGGGGAACGCCGTTCCAGTCGTGGGTATATCCAAGCTCGATGGCCTTCTCGACCGTGAGCTCGATCTCTTTGGGTTTGAAGTGGGTGAGCGGGATGTCCGTCATATCGTAACGAACGGTCCCGTCTTTGTATACGGTGACATCGTTCTTTGCTCTCAGGATCCCTTTTTCCAGTGCCTCTGGCACTTTCTTCTTGGAGGTGAGCCCCTTCACGCATTTCAGCGACTTGGGCCGGTTCTCTCCGATTAGCGAACAGGCGGCCGTAAGCTCCTCGTCCAAATTCACGGGCATGGTATGCGCGCCGCCTATCTGGTTGAACGACTTGTGCTTGGGATCGTAGATGGCATGCGCCTCGCAATCCCTGCACCAGGACCTCCAGGTGACCTTTCCGCATTTCGTGCACCTTCTCGCGCCCACTTCCAGCTGTATATCTGTATTGGAAGACCTGGAGCCGCTGGCAGATTTCCTCGAAGACGCAATCGCCGATATCAGCTCCCGGTTTGCGTCCATGTCCATTCCCACCGGGAACAGGCTGTGCACGCTGGGGGTCATCTCCCTGGCGTCCGCCTTCTCGGGACGCCCCATCCTCATGCCCACTCTGGTGCCACCGCGGCCTCTGACCTCGAATCCGGCCGCGGAGCTTACGGCCTCGAGCGGAGCGTCTCCGGCGAATTCGCCTCTTTTCACGATCCTGCCCTCGCTTACTGAAAGACCCAAGCAGTCGATCATCGGCTCCCCGTACCTGTCTGAAACGGCTATTCGTCCGTTGCGTAGCCTGTGAAGGGCGCCCAGGTTCTCCAGGATCTTCTTTATATCCTTGTCAAGGGGGACCGAGATGTTCCCGGTGTCGAAGGAGCCGTTCTCCGCGATGTAATCCCTAAGTCCGTTCAGCGTCTGAACGTCGAAGTCCGACCAGAAGAGGTTGTAGCGAGGGTGCAGGGGAACGCCTAGGTCCGAGCACATTTCCTTCGCCCGGGCATACGTGGGCTCCTTCCAGTCTTCGGGCAGCTCCCCCTTGGACCTGAGTTCCTGCCTGTGCCATTCGATGCAGTATCCAGGGGGGACCAATTTCTGATTGTTCTCGCAGAATTCGCCGAAAGGGACCAGGACTTCCCCGCTGTCCACTATGGTCACGATACGTTTCCTGATCTCCTGGACCTCTTCTCTGGTGGCGCAGTAGACCAGGTCTCCGTTGTCAAGCAGCACGATCGGACCGTCCAGCTGGTCGCACGGAGTGACCACGCATGCCTTCCCCGGCCTCTCTATCTTAAGCTGGGTGCCTATGGCCATGAACTCTTCCATCGCGTACATGCTGGCCGGGCTGAAGGCAAGGGCGGCGAGCCCCGCCGTCCTAGCCCTGCCGTATCTCAGCCTGAATCCGCCGGCCCTGATGGGATGGCCGAATATCGGCCTTCCTGCCACGATGTCAAGCAGATAGGTGTCCTTCGGCTGAACGGTCTTGACCATATCCTCTTCGTCCGCAGCCTTTGCGGGGGCGTGGGCCTCCAGGTACTTCCCGATAAAGTCCCAGCCGTCGATCTTGAGCGTATCTACGTGCTTCTTCAGTTTCGCGGCCTTTTGGCACAGGCCTTCCGCTATTACGAGGCATGCGCCTCCGCGCACGTTGTTAGTCTCGATCCGGGGAAGGTCCCGGAATCCGGATATCTCTATATCCTCGGTCCCTTCGCCGTCTATCATGATCGGACAGTTCCTCACTATGAGGTCTATCTCTTGTGATGTGGGGGAGTACTGAAGGTGCTGGGACTGTTTGTAAAGCGGGATCTCCTCATCGAAACGGGCTATCTCCTGGTCCGTGGGGATGTACCTCCCCAGGTTAAGCTCCCTCCTCACCACATCGGCTATCAGCACGCTCATCGCCTGAGCGGTTCCGCCGGCCGCCCTTATGGGCCCTGCGAACAGAACGTCCACGAACTCGGTCCCGTTTTCATTCCTTTTGATCTTCACGTCGGCGATCCCTTCCAGAGGGGCGACGAGTATCCCTTCGGTCAGAACGGCCAATCCCACTCTGATGGCCCTTTCGAGCGATTTCTCGGTGCTTTCCGCCGGACGGTGGGCCATCTCCTTGGCCACCATAAGGGAAACCAGCTCCCTGTTCTTGTACTCGGAGGTGAGGCGCCTGATGTCCTCGGCGACGCCTTCGACGTCGAATTCGTGGAGAAGTTTCTCCACGCGGGACGCGAGGTCCTCCGCCTGGGGCACTTCCACATAAGGTTCGGGGTCGACCCCCAGTATCCTGGCCTGATTCGCTACCGCGTAGCAGATGTCCTTCTGCCTCGAAAGTTCGGAGAAGTAATCGTACATCTCCTTGCTCGCGGCCGGACCCTCACTCATCCTCTGCCACCACCAGAGCTCTCAGCTTGTCGATAATGAGGCTTCTGATCGTCTCCATGTTCTCTCCGGTCTGCGCGGAGAAGAAAAGGTTATCGCCGCCGGTCTTCATAATGTCGGATTTTCCTTCGGCCACGATTATCTCCACGCCGCTGAAGCCCTCCTGCACGGACTCAAGGAGCGCGGTCTGTTTTTCCATCGAATAACCGCAGGTCTCCGACGGGTCGAGGACGAATATCATGATGTTGGTGAGGTATCTCAGTGCGAGGACGGCCTGCTTCTCGATGTCGTTGCGCTCTTCGAAGCTTCTGTCGAGAAGGCCAGGAGTATCGATTATCTGATACTTCCTCCAGTCATCTTCGATGTGCCCCACGATTATGCCCTTGGTTGTGAAAGGGTATGGCGCTATCTCGGGAGTGGCTGTGCTCATTGCAGTGACGAGACTGCTCTTGCCCACGTTGGGAAATCCCGCTATAACGACCGTCGGAACGTCCGCATGTATCGCGGGCAGGTGCCTGAATTTGTTCTTGGCCTCCTGGAGGAACAGCAGGTCCGAGGATATCTGGCGGATGTATGAAGACATCCTGCCGTAGAAGCTGTTCCTCGTAGAGTCGATGTACGAGACGTCCTTGCTGCGCCTTATCTCGCGAAGGCTTTCGTTCTTGAGCTTATCCGTCCGTCCGGCCGCCCAGTTGAGGGCCCCCAGGGCTTTTTTGTATCGGTCTATGCCGATTATCAGGTCCACAAGCTGAGGGAAGAAATCGTCCTCCTTGTCCATCCTGGGAAACCGTTCCACGTAACCATTGAGAGTGGTGACCACTATGTCGCCGGAGGCGGTGACCTTGGCCAAAGCGGTCTTTTTCTTCCCGTCGAGGGCGTTGGTGCCGCGCTTCGAGATCTTAGCGGCTCTGCTGTAGGCCTTGTCCATCAGCTCCTCGGAAGTAAGGACGGTCGGTATTTTGCGCTCCAGGGAAGCCATAAAATAGTGATGTGCATCGCGTATAATAAACAACCCCCGCGTCATGCCTCCCCTATGACGGCCCTTATAAGCCAGAGGTCGGACTTCAGTTCAGGGTCTGCATCCATCTTGCGGGGCAGGAGGGCAGAGGGGCAGTCCTCTATCAGGACTCCGGCGTTGACCGACCACCTGCCTGCATCCTTTCCGAAGGCGGCGCATAGACCGGAGATGTTGCTGGAGATATAGACTCCGAGTTTGACGTCTGGCACAAGGCTGTCTCCGTCGAGGAACTTCGGAGCCTTCATCCCTGTATACGCCGTAACGGCCAGGTCTATGTTTTCATAGAGCATGGTCCCTGCGTCGATGCCGTAGGGGTTCTCCATGTTGAAAAGCAGGGCCTCGATCTCTCCCACGAGATATTTGATGGCATCTCCTACGGTCTTCGAATCGATCGACAGGGCTATTCTGATACCCGTGGCAGTCGTTCCCGCTACATCGGAAACTTCGAAAGAGATGAAGATCGAAGCTTCCACGAGACACCCGGCTATCCTGTCGATGGTAGCGTCTATGGCGTCCTGAACGGCCCTCTGGATGAACAGGCTCAGATCCTCGGTGCCCTTCAGGACGCCGTCCATGTCCTCGAGCGTCCTCACAGCGGATTCCTTGAAGATATCCAGCATATGCCCTTTGATCATGTCGCCTTTGACCAGTCCTCCGCAGTTTCCCGCGAGAGGGGTGCCCTTTGCGAACGTCCAGTCCACGGCCCCGTCAGCGACCCTCTGCCAGGTGTAGCTGCTGTTATGGGTGTCTTTTTCTACAGGTGTCCTGTCTATTTCCATGCCCTCACGGTTTTTCAGAACAACGCAGTCTCCCGACAGAGATTCGTTTTTATCGTTCAGCAGCCTGACGTGTTTCTCCAGCACCACGAGCAGTCTCTCATGGGGCACCATCTCGTAGTCTCCCAGCACCATCACCTTGGTCTTCTCGTTCGACCCCGCGCATATCATGAATCCGGATATGTCGGCAGTGCGGTTCGACGAGTTGTAAAGTTCCACCCACTCCTCTCCGGAATCTTCTCCGGCGGGATTCGATTCGAATTCGTTCACGACAACGCCGGCTTCGAAAGGAATGTTGTATTTAAGCTCCAGCCCGGCATCAAGGCTCCCCTTCAGCCCGAGGGCGGGCAAGGGGATGTTAGAAAGGGCCGTACCTATCCCCTCTATGTCTGAAAGGCGGACTCCCGCTTCCCTGTACTGCACCAGATCGGGCATGACTACGTCGAAGGAAGTTCCGCGGACCTTCCCGCTTACGGTCACCAGATGGTCGGAGGACTTCATCAACGGATCCAGATCGAGATCCAGGTCCCAGTCCTCCCCTGAAACCTCGGCGCCTCCCGTTATGAAATATTCTCCTCCTCCGGCCGAGTCCTTTTCCTTAACGGTCATACCGCAATCGATTTCGAGCCCGCCGATCTCCCCAGACAGCCTGACGGTCAGAAGGTTCCTCACGCTCTTGACGAAAGAGACCACGTCGGTGGAGAACGTCAGAGTGAGGCCCATGAACGACATTCCTACGGTCTGTTTCTTCATCGTGGCGCTGAATATGAACTCGGTCATATTCGCAAAACCTCCGATAGACCTGTTCAAAAGACCTTCCAGATGCTGGTCTATGAATTCTCGGAGCTCCGTTATCGGACCCATTACCGACTCGTAAAGCCTCTCTATGACCCTGGCGACATACTTCGAAACCTCCAGCAGCGCCGAGTTGATAACGGCGATGACCTCCCTCACCATGGAGAATATCTCGACCAGAGGTCCCAAAAGGGGCTCCAGCGCCTTGGTCAGAAGCGTCCAGCCGTCGCTGAAAAGAGTGTTGCTAGCCCTATAAGAGGAGATGCCCGAAAGCCCCCATCCGCTGAAAACCGCTATCTTCAAGTCGATGTCGACGGGCACTTCCCCGGAGAACGAAGAGTCTTTGACGCCCATCAACGAAGATACGGGACCAGATCCTTCCGCGGTATAACGTATCGTATCATGAACGCTCGCCCTGAAAACCGTGCAGTACGATGCACCCCTGTTCTCGTTGAACCCCACATAATGTACGCATTCGGAAAGGTTCTCGTTAGGGCCGTACATCCTTATGTCGGGAGACTGGACATAATCGGCTGAGATCGTCTCTCTTGACCTCCCGTCCTCGCCTTCAAGAACAAAACAATCCTCTGCTGGCACATTTATAACTCCGCAGTATGGGTTCATGTACATGTTCCGGCACATCTCATCGCAGAGGTTGATCATCCTTTCGGGGATGTCGTTGACGGCCGCAAGCATGGGCATGGCCTTTTCGCATATCATTGTCAGGAACTTTTTCATCAGCCCGCATTGACCGTCGGGGACCGTCATCAAAGCGTCGAACTTCTTCAGCATCTCCCGTGCCGCCGCCTCGTAATCGGTCACCGTCTTCCCTTCCACGGATGCAGACCAAAGCGAGTCCATAAGGTATGCCTTCTCCTCGTCTGTCAATAGATCTGTGTCAAGTGACCTCCCTACGCTTTCGAAATCTATGGCGTCCGCGATCCTATTTTTCAGAACGTCCACGCCGAATGCGCTTTCAAAGTTGTTCGTAAGCTGGCCGCAGATCGCAGCATAGAACGGATCGTATATCGTCTGACTCCTTATCGAGCTGTTCACGACCCTTTCAACATCCGAGTCAAGTTTGGAAAGGGAGCCGTTGACGGCCCTCCTTATGCCCTCAGAGAACGGCTCCTGGTCCCCTCTGTCCACCGATACGGCGATCTGTCCCACGGAGCGGTCCGCACCGATGTTGATGGCGGCAGTGTTCAGGACGCCTCTTATCCACTCTCTGACCTCGTTGTTCTGGAGCCTGTATTCGCTCTTGAAATTGCTGAGTCCCCCCCACTTCAGGATGTCCACGTCCGGGTATTTCACAAGTGCATTGTAACCTCCGACGCTGAACGTCCTCTGTTCTCCGTCGATCTCCTTGGTAACCGTGAACTCGGGAATATAACAGTCTGCCGCCCTTCCGTTCCAGAGATATCTGTATTCGTTCTCGGTGTGTCCTTTGGACTCCATTATCTCCCGTATGTAAGGCGAAGCGGACATCGTGTCCTTGCCGGTGAAGAAATTAACTACGGAGTCCCAGGCGTTCCTGATACGGTCAGATGCCCCGTCCAAAAAATCCACCACCAGGTTTCCGCAGAAATAATCTGCCCACTGAAGAACTATATCGTCAAGAACCGAAATCAGCGCCTGGGCGTAGATGGCCCCCAGGTCGATCCTTATCATTCCGTCCTCCGCAGCCAGGCAATCGGCCAGGTCCAGATTCCCGGTCAGGCGGTTCTTTTCATCAAGTGGGGTCCTGAAGTTGATCGTTCCAATCGCGGAAACACAGCTTATGTACGATGCTTCCACATCTTCGGAGGTGATTATCCGGTCGGTCCCCATACTTCCAAAAGTCGCGGCCGAACCATATCCGGAGATCACCCTTTGCTGTGCCAGTGCCGTCAATTGATATGTCATCATCTGCGAAAGCACGGAACCCTCTCCTCCTAGGCAGATCTCGAAAAGGGAGCCCTGTTCGGCCACCAGAGGCAACGCGCAGCTCCCGTCAGAAGATATTGGGACGGTCCTTTCCGCGGACCCGGAATCGCTTTCGAACCTTGCGGTGAAATGGCCGGTCGCCTTCAGATAGGTGGGCTTATAGCCGTCGCCTTCCAAGTTCATGTTCTCGGAGGTCATCCTAACTGAGAAATCCAATACGGCGACACTGACGCATCCGTCTTTGGAAGGGAACTGCGAATTCATCCATTTTTCTGCTGAAACCACGAATTTATCGGCCCTTGAAGACAATGTGCCAGCACTTGCATCGTTCCCTATCGAGGCGATAATCTCGCCCATTCCTCTGTTGACGAATATTTCGGTATCGCGTACCGATATTCCTATCGAATTTATCTCCTCGTCGACGTCCTCTGCGTTATCTCCGGCCTTTTCGGCCTGTGCGGCCGCAACGGTATATGCCAGGCTTATCGCCAGGATGGTAACCGCGATGATTGCGAACGGCATGTTCCCCCGTCTGTCCCCCGCGTATGCGCCCCCTCTCATGACAGTGCGATCCGCCGCAGGCAGACTTAATGGCCACAACAGCAGTTAGCATACGCAGAGCATCCGAAACGGAATGAAACCGACACGGAGTATTATTAATAGAAAGAATATTACGTGTGCATTAATTCGAAGAGGATAACCATGTCTTCAACAACACAACCTAGCGCACTCAAGAAGGGACTTCCCAAGAAGACGGAATCGGTCTGTCCAGAATGTGGAAAGATTATTGAAGCGAACGTCTATGAGAAGGACGGCAAAGTGTTCATGGACAAAGATTGCCCCGAACACGGACAGTTCTCCGACATATATTGGTCCAATGCCCAGGCGTACCTCCGGGCCGAGCACTTTGCATACGACGGGGTCGGCCTCAGGAATCCACATGACAAATCGCTCGCGGCAGGGGAGAACGTAAACTTCCTTGTGGACGGAAAGAAATACAACCTTCTGTCCTGTACGGCCCTGGCCCTTATCGATCTGACGAACAGATGTAACATGAACTGCCCGATATGCTTCGCCAACGCTAACCAGGCTGGATATGTTTACGAACCCTCTTACGATGAGGTGGTGGCGATGATGGAGGCACTCCGCGCGGAGGAGCCCATCAAGTGTACCGCTGTCCAGTTCTCCGGAGGAGAGCCCACCGTCCACCCGAGGCTGGCGGACATAATCAGAAAGTCCAAGGAGCTGAAATTCGCACAGGTCCAGGTGGCCACCAACGGCATCGTATTCGCAAAGGACTATGAGAAACTGAAGGCATGCAAAGAGGCGGGCCTGAACACGATATATCTCTCCTTCGACGGTGTAAGCGACGACGTCTACCTTCAGGCCAGGGACAGGAAGATGTTCGACATAAAGCTGAAGGTGATCGAGAACTGCAGAAGGCTCAAGGCGGAAATCGGCCACTCGCCGTCCATCGTCCTCGTGCCCACGCTGGTCAGAGGGGTCAACGACCACCAGGTAGGAGCCATAACCAAATTCGCCTTCGATCACTCCGATGTGATCCGCGGAATCAACTTCCAGCCTGTGGCCTTCACGGGCAGGATAACCAGGGAAGAGGTTTCCAAGGGCAGGATAACCCTCACGGACCTGGTAGACAGGTTCGGCGAGCAGACCGGATACACGGTGCCGGAGGACTGGTACCCTGTCCCTGTCGTGGCTCCGATATCCAACTTCGCCTCGGAGTTCCTGTCTCAGAACAAGGTAACGTTCACCGCCCACCCCCACTGCGGCCTGGCGACATACCTGTTCCAGTCCGAGGACGGAAAGGTAACGCCGCTCCCCAGGTTCGTCGACATAAAGATGTTCTCCGACGGCCTGAGCAGCATAGCCATGAAGATGGAGGATTCCAAATTCAGGAAGATCAGGGCGATCGGCGTGCTGAGGCTTCTGAACAAATGCGTAGACAGCAGCAAGATGCCTCCCGGCATGACCAAGAAGAAGTTCATCGATGCCATAACGAGCATAATGGGTAGCAAATCCAAGAAGACCCTCGCCAATTTCTCGTGGAAGATGATGTACGTCGGAGCCATGCATTTCCAGGATTCGTTCAACTACGACGTCTCGAGGGTCGAGCGCTGCGCAATTCACTACATAACGCCGGACCTGAAGGTAATACCCTTCTGCGCATACAACGGCGGGCCGGAATATCGTGCAGAGGTCGAAGCCCGCTTCTCGATCCCGCTCGCGGAGTGGAAACAGCGGAACAAGGAAGAGGCGAAGGCGCTGGAAGAAGCATTGGTGGTCCCCGAGGACCAGAGAGCTTGAGGTAAGATAACATGACGATATTGGTTGATTTTTACAAATGCCTCCACTGCGGTGGATGCGTCGGGTCCTGCCCGAAGAACGCGATATACCTGAATGACTTCGTTCTCGAATTCAACGACAAATGCAACTCCTGCGGAAGGTGCGTCAAGATATGTCCGGTCGCGGCGCTCAGGATGGAATGATACTATGAAGACCTATAACTGCGACATAGTGATTGTCGGCGCGGGACCCGGAGGCAGCATGGCCGCCAAATTCTGCGCCCAGGCGGGATTGGACACCATCATCATCGAAAAGAAGGCCGAGATAGGCGCGCCCCTCAGATGCGCCGAAGGCGTATCTAAGAAATGGCTAGAGGAGGTCGGCATCGCCCCCGACCCCGCATGGATATGCGCCGACATGGCTGGAGCCGTAATAAGATCGCCCAGCGGATACACCTTCCAGCTTGACGAGAGCAAGGCCGGGTCCGAGGTCGGATACGTACTGGAGAGGCACCTGTTCGACAAGGCCCTGGCGAGGGACGCCGCGGACGCGGGCGCCAAAATAATGATGCGCACCTCTTGCACAGACGTCATAAGGAAGGACGGCAAGCTCGTCGGAATCAAGGCCAAGAGCATGGGGGAACCCATCGAGATATACGCCGACTGCGTGGTCGCCGCCGACGGATACGAGTCACAGGTGGCCAGGTGGGCAGGCATCGAGACGGTGCCCAAGATGAACGACATCGACACGTGCATCCAGTACAGGATGTCCAACATCGATATCGACCAGCAGTACTGCGAGTTCGTCATCGGGAACGACATAGCGCCCGGAGGATACCTCTGGCTGTTCCCCAAGGGGAACCGCTCCGCCAACGTAGGGATCGGCGTGATGGCCAAACGCTGCAAGAACCCCGGCGACCCCAAATATTACCTGGACAAATTCATTGCAGGCGATGAGCGCCTCAAGAACGGGCAGATCCTCGAAGTGGTCGGAGGCATGGTCTCCACCTGCCCCGGACTCGACTCGGCAACGGACGACAACCTAATAATAGTCGGAGATGCGGCGAGGATAATCGACCCGATCACCGGCGGAGGCATATGCCACGCATGCAGGACGGGGATGTACGCAGGCAAGGTGCTCGCCGACTGCGCCAATAAGAAAGACTTCTCCAAAGCGGCCCTCAAGCCATATGAGAAGATGTGGCGCGACAGGATGGAGGATAAGATCTACAGGAACTGGATGGCCAAGGAGAGGCTCAACGAGCTTGACGACGATACCATAGACGATCTCATCAAGATCATAAGCACCTCCGATATCGGAGAGGTCAATGTGTACAACCTCCTGAAGGTCATCAAGGAGAAGTATCCCAAGGTCGTCGAAGGTTTCGAAGACCTGATCTGAAAACAACTTACCGGCCTCACGGCCGGAAAGATTATTTTTATATTTTGTCTCCCGCCGTCACCCCGGGCACGCCGGTCTTCACGATCATGGGGTTTCCTCCGTGGAGGCGGATCGTCTCGCATACCTTTTCGGGCCTGTCGGTAAGGGCGATCATGCTCCCTCCCCCTCCTGCGCCCGTCAGCTTGGAGCCGTAGGAGTATTCGGCCGCCGCATCGACCAGACGGTTGAGCTCTGGGCTCGACACCCCAAGGATGGACAGCAGTTTGTGGTCTGCCGTCATTAGCCTCCCCAGTTTCACACGGTCGTTCCTCCGGAGCGCATCGGCACCCTCCAGGGTCACCGAGCCTATCTCTTCTACGATATCTTTGGCGAAACTGTTGCGTTCCTTGTATCTGCGGACCTTTTCCACCAGGGGGCCCGTAAGGGCCTTGATCCCCGTATATCCGACAACGAACGTCATCTCGGGAGCATGGACGTCGCAGACGTTCCACCTGTTCCCGTTGCGTTCTATCGTCCACAGGGGTTCGCCTTCGCATGGTATGTTCACTCCGATGCCCCCTCCGTGGACGGAGGCGGAAGTGTCCATAGGGCTTCCGATGCCCTGGGCTCCGAACTCGGCCTCGTAGGCTTCGTTGATTATATCCTTTTCATCGGCGGGCCTTCCCAGCATTGTGCGCACCGCGCACGACAGGGCGGCCGAAAGGGCGGCGGAGGAACCTAGACCTGACCCGGAAGGCAGGTCGCTCTCGGTCACGATGCTGATACTGTCTACGCCGTTCGCTTTCAGTACGTGGCGCATGTGGGGATGGAGCGAAAGGTCCTCCGGCATCCCGTTGAGAAGAAGCCTGTCGCTGTCGCTCACGGTGCAACGGAAGCGTCTGTCGATCGCCAGTGCGACCGCGGGTTTGCCGTAGACCACGGCGTGCTCTCCCAGGACCACGAATTTCCCAGGTGCCGATGCGGACGCCGATCTCATTCCAGCAGCCCGTATTTCTTCATGCTTTCGGTGATCGCATCGTTGGGGTTCCTCTGTCCCAGCAAAGGCTGGGGGATCGACCACCACTGCTCCTCGAACTCCCTAAGTGCGCTCTCGTACCGCTCGTCGTCTTCGAATTGCTTCGAATCGATGCTCAGGAGAGCTTTGCTCTGTTCTTTGAAGAGGTCGACGCCGTACTTCTTGTTCGTAATGGCCACGCCGATGTAGCTGTCGAATGCGTAGGTCATCTCTTCGGACAGCTCGTCCGGAGTGCACTCCATGACCATGTCCAGAACCGAGTTTATGGCCATTTTGAATATCAGCTCGCGCTTCGCCTCTTCGGGCATCTTCTCGGTATCGACGGATTCCATCATGTCATCGAATATCAGGTCGCGAAGCGCCGAAACTCTGTTGGGGTTTTTGCCGAAGAGCTGTTTTGCCAGAATTTCTTCTTCGGATTCTTGCTCATCGTTGCCGAACAGTCCCGCATTCGGGTCGTAATTGTCGTTGTTCATCTTCTAAGCTCCTTGACGGTTTTCTCCAGTATGTCCATTCCTGCTGATAGTTTCTTCTCGTCCGCGGCATAAGAGAATCTGAGATGTCCCTCGCCGTATCTTCCGAACGCCGATCCCGGGGTGCATATGAGCCCTTTGGCGGCCAGTGTGTTGGCGAGCTCCTGGGAGCTTATCTTCATGTCGAAAGACGGAAAGGCATAGAACGCCCCCCTGGGCGGGACCATGCTCATGCCGTCTATATCATTGATCCTTTCGGTTACGAGGTCGCGCCTGGACCTGAAGGTCTTTCTTGCTCCTTCCAGGTAAGCGTCGATCCCCGGAAGCGCGGCAAGCACGCCGTACTGAGAAGGCATCGCGGGGCTTGCACATACATGGTACTGCATCTTGACAAGGTCTGCGATATGCTCTTTTTCGGCGCAGATGAACCCGAGTCTCCAGCCGGTCACGGCCATCATCTTCGAGAATCCGTTGACGACCATGGCTCGGTCCAGCCTGTTCATGAACGAGAGGTGCTTCCCCTCGTAGACGAAGGAATCGTAGACCTCGTCCGCCAGGATGAATATGCCGCTGTCGTCGGCGACGTCAAGCAGCGCATTGTAAGATTCCTGCGATAGCACTCCACCCGTCGGGTTCGAGGGATTGTTGACCACGATCATCTTTGTGCGGTCGGTGATCCTGCTCTGGATATCATCGATGTCGGGCTGGAATTCTCCCTCGGTGAGCTTGTATTCCGAATACGTCCCTCCGGCGAGAACGGAATGCGGCCCGTATATAACGAATCCGGGGCTGGGCACAAGCACCTCGTCTCCGGGATCTATGAAAGACTGCGATATCTCCAGCAGTGCAGTGGACCCGCTGGGAGTTATCATGATGTTCTCCTCGTCCATCTCTCCGTACATCCGGTATCTTTCTGCGACCGCCCTCCTGAGGTCCGGGATGCCGGCGGTCGGACCGTATTTGTTCTTTCCCTCCGATGCCGCCCTGTTCATGCCCTCGACCGCCTCCCCGGGGGGCTGAATGTCCGGCTCTCCGAGTCCGAGGTTGATCGAGTCCGGCCCTGCCAGATCGAACATCTTTCTGATCCCTGACATGGGGATCGAAGACAGTCTTTTCGATGGATCCATACGCCGTAATCGTGTGCGCTTCCTATATTATTTTAGCCACTAGCACCAGTTTTATATTGTCATGCCGTTGGGGAACCGATGGATAAGCGTTTAAGGTTTTTATGGCCCATATTCAATACCGTAGGGATCTTCGCAACGGTCCTGGGAATGTTCGGGATCATCGGTATGATCGAGCTTACAGGTTCGATGTTCCTTTTCTTATCGGGCATGCTGCTCATCGCGATATCCGCGGCGATCGTTCTCTACGACGCCCATAAGATGGGCATTTTGAAAGAGCAAGTATGCTGCAACACCGAAAAATGCGATCCCGAGGATAAAAGGAATGACGGGGACGGAAAGGATGAGTAAGGCCCTGAACGCGGAAATGCTCTACTTCATGTTCGAGTCCGCGAACATGCACAGGTGGAACGACCACCTGAGGCCGCTGGACCTCACAGAACAGGACAAGCAGTCGCACAAGGCTGCCATTGCATGGGTGATAGCCAAATTCGAGGAGGATGAAGGCAGGGATATAGATTGGCGCGCGCTCATCGAGCACAACCTATTCGAGCTTATAAGCCGCCTGGTCCTTACGGACCTGAAGCCACAGTTTTACCACCGCATAGTCGACGAGAAGTTCGACCAGGTCAACGAGTACGTGATCAAGGAATTCGACAGGAACGTACCCGATACCGATCCGGAGTTCCGGAAACGCCTTTCCTATTACCTGAAATCGAAAAGGGACTCCCCGGAGGACCGGATAATAGATGCGGCCCATTATCTTGCAACCAAATGGGAGTTCGACCTCATATATGAAATGAACAAAGGGATGTTCGATGCGGATAACACGAAAAAAGCCATCGACGGACAGATAGCCAGACATGAAAACCTTGCCGGTGTGAGAATGATAATGGCCGGCGGAGGGATAAAGGGCTTCGTGGACCTCATAGGACAGCTTAGGTTCCAACAGAGATGGGCAAGGACCCCGAGGATACCTAAAACCACTGTGCTGGGTCATTCTCTCATGGTGGCAAACTCTATCTTCCTGCACGACCTGGATGCCGGGGCCGCCGATAAGCAGATCTACAACGATTATTACGCCGGCCTGTTCCACGACCTACCGGAAGTGCTGACCAAAGACGTGATATCGCCCGTGAAAAACAATGTGAGCGGTCTCGCCCAGATGCTGGAGGGATACGAGAGGGAGCAGATCGAGTCAAAACTGATGCCCCTCATCCCCGAGTCCTGGCGCGGGGAGATGGAATTCCTTACTTACGAACCCTTCTCCGATTCGGACGATACTGGTTACGGTATGCGCGCAGGGCGCGACATCAAATCCTGCGACCTTCTGGCAGCGTACATCGAAGCTCACGTGTCCGCAAGCTACGGGATCAGCTCCCAGTCCCTCACCGAAGGCAAGGAGGAGCTGCTGACCCGCCTGGTGAACACGGGCGACGGGATAGGGGCCAGAGAACTGGTGGTCAGGCTAGGACGCATCAAAATTTAATTCCCGATGGTCTCCCTGCCGCCCATATAGGGCCTCAGGACTTCCGGTATCGTGACGGTGCCGTCCCCGTTCTGGTAGTTCTCCAATATGGCCACCATGGTCCTGGGCAGAGCCAGGCCGGAGCCGTTCAGCGTGTGTACGAACTCGCTCTTCAGGTGAGGTTCGGGGCGGTACTTGATCCTGGTCCTGCGGGCCTGGAAGTCGGTGAAGTTGGAACAGGAGGACGCCTCGAGCCAGGCTTCCTTGGCAGGTGCGAATATCTCCAGGTCGTAGCACTTGCTGCACGAGAAGCTCATGTCCCCCGTGCATAGCAGCAGGACCCGGTACGGCAGCCCAAGGCCCCTGATGAGCTCCTCCGCGTTCCCTCTCAGCTCCTCGAGCACGTCGTATGAGGTCTCCGGCAGGACGAACCTCACCATCTCCACCTTATTAAACTCGTGGACCCTGATTATCCCTCTTGTGTCAGCATGCTTTCCGACCTCTCTGCGGAAAGACGGCAGATATGCAGTGAACAATATCGGCAGTTCATCTTTTGCCAGTATCTCGTCCTGGAGCATGTTGGTGAGAGGCACTTCCGCGGTCGGGTTCAGGTAGAGGTCGTCCTTCTCCATATAATACATGTCGTCTTTCAGGTTGGGGTACTGGCCTGTGCCGGTGACGGCCGCCCTGTTGACGACGACAGGAGGGAAAACCTCCTTGTACCCCTGTTTCCCGTGCACGTCCAGGAAGTAGTTGATCAGTGCCCTCTCGAGCCTTGCGCCGTCGCCCTTGAGGCAGTAGAATCCGCTTCCGGCTACCTTCGTCCCCCTCTCGAAATCGATGATGTCCAGGTCCTCTCCGATCTCCCAGTGCTCTTTCGGCTTGAAATCGAATTTCCTCTTCTCCCCCCACTCGTAGACGACCACGTTTTCCGAGCTGTCCTTTCCGAGCGGGACGCTGCTGTGAGGTATGTTGGGGATGTTCAGCACGCACTCGTTCCTGACCTCTTCGAGTTCGGACATCCTTGCATCGTTGGACTTGATCCTGTCGCCGATCCCCCTCATCTCGGAGATCTTGGCATCTTTGTCCGCGCCCTTCTGCATTTTTGCAATCTCCGCGGAAACTTCGTTGCGGACCTTCCTGAGCTCGTTGTTCTCATTTGTGAGGGCCCTCCATTCGGAATCGGCCTCCAGGAACCTGTCCAGGACCACGACGTCCTTGTTCCTGCTCAAGAGCATGGCCCTTATCATATCGGGTTCAGACCTAATGATGTTGACATCAAGCATCCTATCATCTCAGAATTTTTTCTGGCACAACGAATTCCATGTACGCTTGTCTGTGAGAACTATAACTCCTCCGCGGACATCTATGGCTACGGATTCCGTCGCCTCGGCTATCTCTGCCGCTATGTCGGAGGTATCGCTCTCGGAGTTGGGGAGCACCTTTACCTTGATCAGCCTGTTCTTCTTCAGCTGTTTCACGATCTCTTCCATGAGACCTTCGTCCGTACCTTCCTTTCCGACGTGAACTGTCGGATCAAGCTCGTTGGCGCGTCTCATCAGCTCTTTTCTGGCTTCTTTCTCGGTCATCTCTCTGTTCCCTCGTATACGGAAGACGTTTGACGGCGCCGCATTCGGCGCACGTGATGCTGACCCGGCCGCAGTTCAGCCTTACGGTGCAGTTGACTCCCGGCAGCAGAGGTATGAGGCAGTCCTCGCAGTACCTGAAATCCTTGGGGATCCCGGTCCGGGTCTTCATGCCTATGCGCCTCGAGAGTTCGACATAACGCCTCGCCCTGTCCGCCCTCCCCTCCTTCACGGCCTCAGCGGCCATGGACGTCAGCACTTTTATTCGGTGCGAGCCCAGGTCCGATGCCTGCCTGGAGGAGACGCGTCTCTTTGACATCGTTTGGTCACAATGCGCGGGTAATATAAATATTAGGGAGAAAAATTCAGAAAGGCACGAGCGACAGAAGATAGTCGCGTATTTCTTTCTCTTCTTCGCTCAGACCACCCTTTGATTGTTCCACGTAGGTTTCCCAGAGGAACATGAAATAGTCATGGAACGCCGCAACGGCCTCGTTCCAGTTGGGCTTCGAAGCGGAAATTCCCACCAGGTCGTTGGTCAGGGTCCATTTGCGGGTATTTCTGTCGAAAGAAACGTCAGCGGCCATCGGATTTAGAAGTGCCAGGTCTGAATCGGGAGTTATGATGCGTTTGAAGACTATTCCCGGGAAATCGCTCACTCCGCAAACGTCCCTGACCTCTACGATGTTCTCTTCATCGTCAAGAACCGCCATTCCGGACACCAGACACGGTCCCGCACGGGAATACGAGTCTGCGGTCCTTTCGGGAAAATCCTTTCCGGTGGTTATCTTCGACGTACGGTCTCCGGAATCGAGATAGTATGCGTTGCGGCCCTTCATGTCGCTCTTCCTGCAGACGGCCCCGGCAAGAGCACAGGTGAAAGTCCTCGTTTCGGCGCCGGCGCTTTCGCCGAAGCGTTCCGGACGGGCGTTGAAGAGCTCCCTCATCCTTCTTCCGCGCCCATAGCTGAGCCTGCAGCCCTCCAGGTCGACGCAGAGCTTCATAAGGTCTTTGGCGACGGCCGCCCTGTATCGGGGGTCGGTGTAATTCTCCGAAAGCCAGCGGTTGATTATGTCGCTTCCCGCCACGTCGAGGGTCTCTTCGAGCTTCACCAGGGCGACGTTGAGCAGGGAGTTCTCGTCGGGCCTGCGCTCCCTGGGTTCGATGCCCAGATCGAACTTGGACCCGAATCCCTCGGGAGCCTTGCCCTGCAATCCCATCTCTGCGGTCACGATGAACATCCCAATGTGAGAAAGCATGCTCTGGACATCCTTTATGACGAGGTCCGCCTGTTCTGCGGTAACTTCGTTCCCTACATCGGGGACCACTTTGAAAGTCAGAGTATCCATACCGGCGAAAGCGCAATGCATTCCTTGTTTTTAACATATTCCCGAATGTATCGGGGACATCGTCCGGAGGCAAATTATTTAGCATACCTGTCCATGGAGTCGTACCGGGAGTCACATTACCAGGTCTGCCTTTTTATTATAGAAAAAGACAGTAGCCCTTAAATACAAAATCAGGAATGTGTGCCCGTCGCAATCACTAGGTGGTGCAAATGGTAAGAAAGCCCGCATCGATGTACAGAGAAATTAAAGGACAGGCGTATACTCGCCGCGAATACATGGGAGGAGTGCCCGCAAGCAGGCTCAGCCAGTTTGAGATGGGAGACCTCAAGGCAGACTTCCCGATCAAGATCACGCTCAGAGTGGAGAACAGGGTCCAGATAAGGCACACCGCGCTGGAGTCCGGACGTATAGCCGCCAACAGAGTGCTGGGCAAGCTCGGAGTCAGCAACTACCACTTCACGGTCAGGACGTACCCTCACATGGTACTCAGAGAGAACAAGATGGCTACGGGAGCAGGTGCAGACCGTGTTTCCAGCGGAATGCGCAACAGTTTCGGAAAGAACGTCGGAACGGCCGCCAGGCTCGAGCGCGGACAGGCCGTGTACACGATCCGTTGCACCCCTGCCGTATTCAACTCCGCCAAAGACGCTCTTTGGAGAGCATCCATGAAAATGCCCTCTCCCTGCTACATTGATGTGGAAGAGGGTAAGGAATACGCCAAGTGATGTTCGACCTGGAGCTCGAACGGACCGCTCGGTGGATAAGGTCTAACGGCTATTCCAGAGTGGCTGTTCAGCTCCCGGAGGGACTCAAGCTCAGAGCATCGGAGATCTCCGACGCCCTGGGCTCTGCAGGCGCCGAGGTGATAATCGTCGGGCGCCCTTGCTATGGCGCCTGCGACTATTATTCAGATTTCAGGAGGGTCGCGGATGCGCTGGTCCATTACGGCCATTCCGCCATGCCGTCGCTGGGCAGCGACCCCGACGTCCTTTTCATCGAGGCCCGCGCCGATTGTTCCATCGCCGGGCCACTCGGGGAATGTGTAGGAATGCTTCCCCGGAACGTAGGAGTGCTTGCGTCCGTCCAGTACATCGACCTGATCCCCGAGGCCGTGGGGATCATAGAATCGTCGGGAAGGAAAGCCTTCGTCTCCGCCGGGGATAAGCGCATAATGTATCCGGGCCAGGTCCTCGGCTGCGACTGCAGCGCCGCGGAAGCGGTCTCGGATTCCGTGGACGCATTCCTTTTTCTGGGAGAGGGTGATTTCCACCCGCTGGCGGCCGCTTTCGGCACGGAAAAGGAGCTTTTCGTTCTCAATCCCGTAACCGGCGATATGAGGAGCGTCGAGAGCATCAAGGACCGCATTCTAAGGAGGCGTTTCGGATCGATAGCCATCGCCTCCGAGGCAGAAAGATTCATGATAATCATATGCAGCAAGGCGGGGCAGAATCGTTCTTAGGAAGCGGAGATGATCGCGGAGAAGATCAGAGGCGCGGGAAAAAAGGCGTACACAATACTTCTGGACGAGATAAACCCCGATACACTGGCACATTACCGTGTCGATGCCTTTGTGAACACGGCATGCCCCCGTATCGCCATGGACGAGTCAGCGAGATTCAGCAAGCCGGTCCTGACGATCCCTGAGGCCGAGATAGCCCTGGGACTTCGCGACTGGGAAGATTATGAGTTCGATGCCATACGCCGCTGAACTTTTCGGCTCCGGTGGCTGACTCACCTTAAAATAATCCCGAAGTAATGGTCACCCATGGTAACGTCGGAAGAGTTCCTTTCCGGACCGTTGCCCGATGCCCGGGTCGGCATCGGCCGTGGGTCGGACATGGGGAATGTGGAGAGGAGCGCCGAAGCCTTCGAACGCGGATGCGTAACTATATACGGAAACCCCGCCGAACTCGTCGAAGACCTGATGTCCGGGAAGATAGATGCCGCCGTGCGCGGCGACATGTCGTCCTCCGTCCTGTTGCCGATGCTCAAGCAGGTGCTGGGCATAAAAGCGCTCGAAAGGGTGGTCCTAATGGGGCCTCCCGGCGGGAAGCTATTCCTGCTTTCCCCCGTGGGGATCGACGAGGGGTGGACCGTCCAGCAGAGGTTCGGACTGGCCGTGAGCTCCGTGGGGCTTGCGCGCAAGATAGGCCTCGGGACCAGGATCGCCGTCATGTCGGGAGGAAGGTGCGAGGACTACGGAAGATGCAGGGCTGTGAACAGCAGCATCGACGATGCCCGTTCGCTTGTGAAGATGCTTACCGAAAAGGGTTACGACGCATATCATTCCCAGATACTGATAGAGAATGCGGTGAGGGACGCCGATATAGTTATCGCGCCCGAGGGCATATCCGGCAATCTGCTGTTCAGGGCGATGCACCTGGTCGGCAACACCATGGCGCTCGGGGCGCCGATAGTCAACATCGAAAAAGTGTTCGTGGACACGTCCAGGGCGAAAACGGACTATCGCGACTCGATAGCTCTGGCCCTTAGGCTTACGGAGAGATGAAAATGCAATTGGAGATCGACGGAGAGTATTTGGGCTTAAGGTTCTCGGCCTGCCATTTTATTCCGAGGCATGACAAGTGCTCCAGGCTTCATGGCCACTCATATGTGGTCCGTCTGAAGCTGGAAGGGGAGATCGGAGAGAACGGGATGCTAATGGACTTCGTGGTCCTGAAGAAGGAGCTCCGCCAGATGATAGCGCTCTTGGACCACACGACGTTGCTTCCTTCGGATTCAGAGGACGTGCTCATCGAGCTGACCGATACCTCGGTAGAGGCCGTCGCATGCGGTAAGAGGTACGTGTTCCCCGCGGAGGACGTGGTGATATTGGACCTTCCCAATACCACGGCGGAGGAGATGTCCAAGCTTATGGTCCATAAGATGATCAACGATGTGGCCTTCCCGGAGAACGTGAGGTCCGTCTCAATAGGCCTGGACGAGGAGCGCGGACAGACTGCATGGTACACGGTGGAGCTCAGATGACGAGGGCCGTCGTCCTTCTCTCCGGAGGACTAGATTCTACAACGACGCTGGCACAGGCAATAAGCGACGGATGCGAGGTGTTCGCGGTCAGCTTCCGCTACGGTCAGAGGCACAGCAGGGAGCTGGTCTCTGCCACGGAGGTCTGCAGGCAATACGGCGTGATGCACACGATAATCGACATAAACCTCTCGTCTTTCAGATCTGCTCTTACAAAGGAGGACATCGATGTCCCCATGGACCGCGAAGGGAGCCTGGACAAGGAGATCCCCATAACTTACGTCCCTGCAAGGAACATAATTTTCCTCAGCATTGCCGCCGGACTCTGCGAGTCGGTGGATGCGGACAGGATCTACATCGGCGCTAACGTCGTCGATTATTCAGGTTACCCCGACTGCCGCCCGGAGTTCTTCAGATCCTTCGAGGGCATGTTGGAAAAGGGGACGAAAGCAGGTGTCGAGGGAAGTCCTATCAAGATCATGGCGCCGATACTGCACATGTCGAAGGCGGACATCGTCCGTCTGGGCAAGGAGCTCGGCGCTCCTCTTCACCTCACATGGTCATGCTACGGGGGAGGAGAGAAGGCCTGCGGCCACTGCGATTCCTGCAGGCTGAGGCTCAAAGGCTTCGAAGAGGCCGGATTCAAGGACGAGATCGATTACGAGTGATACAATGAAGATATGCGAAACATTTGTATCGATCCAGGGCGAGGGCCTGATGATGGGTGCCCCCACGCTATTCATCCGCACCTCGGGATGCAACCTGGATTGCTCTTGGTGCGACACCAAATACGCCTTCGGCGACGGCAGAGAAACGGACGTCGCCCAGCTGGTGGAGATGGCCGCCGGGATATCGCATGTGTGCGTAACGGGAGGGGAGCCCATGTTGCAGGAAGAGCTGCCCGAGCTGCTGGAAGCCCTCATATCCGAAGGCAAGCACGTTGTACTGGAGACCAACGGGTCGATGGACGTGAGCAGACTGCCGAAGGATAGGAATCTGATGATAAGCATGGACATCAAATGCCCCTCGTCCGGGATGTCGGAAAGAATGCTCGCCTCCAATATCGCCGTCCTCGGAGAAAAGGACCAGCTCAAATTTATCATCGGCGACGATTCCGACTTCGAATTCGCAACCGACGTCCTGAGGACGTACATGCCCGGGACCAACGTGATCTTCTCGCCGGTGGGCGGGATGGACCTAAGGCCTCTCGCCGAGGAAGTCCTCAGGAGAAAGCTCGAGGTCCGGGTCCTGCCGCAGCTTCACAAGATCATATGGGGGGACAGACGCTCAGTCTGATCCCTTCAGGGATTCGAACTTCTTCCTGCGCTCGTAACGTCTCCTGAAGTCGGTTACGCTCTCCTCCACCGTTCCTTCCTCGTCGGTGGACACGGTTATGCCGGCGGCAGTGAGCTTGTCGTAGCCGTGGTGGCCTATGCCGCCCACGATCACGGCGTCCACCCCGATGCCGACTATGGCATCGGCCACAAGCATCCCGGCCCCTGAGGCCGCATCCTTGTGCTCGTTCTCAACTACGGTGAAGTCCATCGTCTCCATGTCCACGATGAGGAAGAAGGGCGCACGGCCGAAGTCATCGGCCACATACGAATCCAGCGTATCCCCCTCTGCAAGCACTCCTATCTTCATTTCGCCTCGACCGTCGCTATTATTTTTTTGATGATCGATCCGAAAGCCTGGGCGGACGCGGAATCGGGCTCGCTCAGGACAGCGGGCATGCCATCGTCCCCTGACAAGACCACGGAAGGCTCGATCGGGACCTTTCCCAGAAACTGGACGCCGAACTCTTTTGCGACGGTCTCTCCTCCGCCGCTCTTGAAGATGTCCGTCTCCTCGCCGCAGTGGGGGCAGATGAAACCGCTCATGTTCTCCACAAGCCCGATCACAGGTATCTTAGCTTCGGCAGAGAATGTTATCGTCTTGCGGCTGTCCATCAGAGAAACGTCCTGAGGCGTGGTGACGATCACGGCGCCGTCCGGCTTGGGGATGAGCTGCATTATGGAAAGCGCCTCGTCGCCGGTACCCGGAGGCATATCGATGACCAGGTAGTCCAGGTCCCCCCATTCGACGTCTTCGATGAACTGCCTTATGGCCGTCATCTTCACGGGCCCCCTCCACAGTACCGGCGTGTCCTTGGTCGGAAGCAGGAACGCCATCGACATCACTTTGAGGGAGGGGGGGACGATGACCGGTACAAGCTTGTTGTTCTGAACATCCAGCTTCTCGTCCTCTATGCCGAACATCTTAGGTATATTGGGGCCGGTGATGTCCACATCCATGATCCCAGTCTCGTATCCCATGTTGGACAGGGCGCAGGCGAGGTTTGAGGAAACGGTGCTCTTTCCGACGCCTCCCTTTCCGCTAAGGACTATTATGACATGTTTGATCTTTCCGAGGCTCTCTTTGAGTCTGGTATCTTCTTCTATTTTATCAGCGCTGATTACTCCTGCCATTTCTATCGCCCCGTCAGTGTCTCAGTGTTTTAAGAACTATTGCCAAGCTCGAAGCCGGCGCAACGGATTTATCCATATGAGGGCATGGAGGGCTATGCCTTTAGGTGATCCGCACGGAGGAGACTTCGAATATACAGATGAGGGGCTTCCCAAGAACATAACGGCCGTCAGGATCCCGACCCGCGACCTCGACGACAGCATCGGCTTCTACTCCGACCTGCTGGGCATGGAGGTCTTGACCAGGAAGGACACCCATGCCGTTCTCAGGCGCGAGGATGCGGTGATACTTCTGATCGTATCGTCCTCCACCGGGATCGACACGGGCTTCTATATCGGGGTGGACGACCCATATGCCCTCCACAGACGCCTGATCGACGAGGGCGTGGTGTTCATGATGGACCCGGAGATGGGCCCTATCGGAGTGTACACCTCGTTCCGCGACACGGACGGAAACGTGATCAGAGCCGTCGACAAGCACGCCGTGGGCTCGTTCTTCTGATCAGTTCCCGAGGTCGGCCATGCTCGTGGCCTCTTTGATCTTGGCTTCAAGCTGAGGCGGGAGCCCGGATATCCCTCCGGAGAGGAAACCTCTGACGATCATGCTCACCGCTTCGTCCTCGGAAAGGCCTCTGGACATCAGATACTCTATTTGGTCTCTGGCGATCTTTCCCACGGCGGCCTCGTGCGTCATCTCCAGGTCTGAGATGTTAGCTTCCAGTTCGGGTATCGCGAGGGTCGTGCCGCCGTCCTTGAGGATGATGCTCTTGCATTCCAGGTGGGCTTTTACTCCGGGCGCGTTACCAACGAGCCTTCCGCGGGCGACCATCCTGCCGCCGACGGTGATGCTCCTGCTGATTATCTCGGCCGATGTATCCTTGCTGTTAAGAGATACGATGGAGCCGCTGTCGATGTCGGACCCCTCGTGCGCGATACACATGGAGTTGAACTTGGCGGTGGCGCCGGGCCCGTTGAGGTTCGCCACGGGGTTGCTCTGTAGCGTACCCACTTTGTCGAGTATCACGTAATTGTTGGTGAAATGTGAATTCTTGCCGACGGTGATGCCGGTCCTGGGCCTAACCGACGTCTTGTCTCCCCAGTTATGGATCATCGAATACGAAAGAGCGGCGTTCTCTCCGATGAACATCTCTGAAACGCCTACATGAACGGACTCGTTGGCGTGGGGGCTGGTCGCGCACCCGGTTATCACGTCCGCCGACGCATCGTCTTCGACGATGATCATGTTGTGTACGTTCTGGATCACCTTGTCGGCGTTCAGGAGCATGCAGGACTGTATCGGCGTCTTGATGTGGTATCCGGACTTGACCCTTATGAAGTACCCGTCCGACTGCTCAAGATATGTGTGGGCCGTGAACTTGTCCTTGTCGGGCGCCACCGCGGTCCAAATGCGCTCTCTGACCCAGTCGTATTTCTTCAGGGCCTGCTGCGTGGTGATTATCTCCACTCCCTCCGGATTGCAGGAGGAGCAGTGGCTCAGGGAATTGTCGATGAACATTATGGTCCCGGAACGGGCGTCCTCGTCAGTGGTAACGCCGACGCTCTGCATAGTGCCTTTAAACTCGTTCCCGGAACTTTCGAGGTCCTCGATCACGGGGCCGTCGCGGGCGCCTACCGCATATTTCGTGAGGTCCACATCTTCGCCGTAGGCGGCCTTCTTTCCGAGGGCCTTCTTTACTCTATCGTCACTATCTGCTGACATGAATCGCATTCTCCGTATCCGTTCTTCCTGATGGTGTTGAGCAGGTCGGTGGGCCTCCCAGTGCATCTGATCTTTCCCTCGCCCATGACATAGGCCTTGTCCGCACCGATGTAATCCAAGATCTGGCCGGTGTGCGTGATGACAAGCGCGGAGACGTGTTTGGGCCCCCCGCTGCGGCATTTGGTCTGGTCGTAAAGAAGGTCGTGGACTTTGTTGCCGATAAGGTCGATGCTCTGAAGGTCTACGCCCGACTCGGGTTCGTCAAGCATCAGGAAGTCGGGCCTCTGTGCGGTCAGCTGGAGAAGTTCGGACCTTTTGATCTCTCCTCCGGAAAAACCAACGTTTATGTCCCTGTCCAGGAAACCGCTCATTCTGAAATCGCTCGCCTCGGACAGAACTTCCTCGGCGCATTCCTCGTCGGCGGTCGTCCTAATGAGGTCACCGAGTTTCACGCCGGTGACGTTGGGCGGCCTCTGCATCATCATGCCTATGCCCATCTTTGCACGTTCATCGACGGGAAGATGCGTGATATCGACGCCTTTGAAGATTATCTGCCCCTCAGTGATGGTACTGGTGCTGTATCCCATGATGGCTGACAGCAGGGTCGATTTACCCGATCCGTTGGGTCCGAAAAGGATACAGGTCTCCCCCTCCTTTACGGAAAGGTCCACTCCTCTGAGTATCTCCCTCTCCCCGGCCACGGCGTGAAGGTTCTTTATTTCGAGCATATTCGCACCTTGAGCACGAAGGTCATCGATTGCTAAATACTTGTCTATATTACGTTTTTGGACGCAGGGGTCAGGCAAAGAGATTATACTGGCGCGGGATACTTCCGATATTATGAAGCTCATTGCGATCAACGGCAGCCCTCGCCTTATAGGGAACACGTCCAACATCATCATGGACATGCTCGACATCTTCTCCAGGGAGGGCATCGAGACGGAGCACATCCAGCTGTACGCTTACAATTTCATCCCGTGCAATGACTGCAGGTCATGCGAGATGAGGGGCGATGGGAGATGCATCAACGAAGAAGACGGCTTCAACGAACTGCTGGACAAGCTGAGGGAGGCCGACGGGATCGTTTTCGCCAGCCCGTCGTACTATGGCGGCGTGACGGGACAGATGAAGATATTCATGGAAAGGGCGGGGCTTTCGCTCGAAACGGGCGACATGGGCCTGAGGCGCAAGGTCGGAGGCGCCATCGCGGTGGCCGCACACGACGGAGCGTCCGCCGCATATTCCCAGATGGTCAACTTCATGCTGCGTAACCAGATGGTGGTCTGCGGGTCCACCCCGCACACCACGTTCAGGGCCTTGAACCCGCCACAGTTCTCCGCGGACAAGGATGCAGTCAAAGCCGTCTCGATATTAGCGGGAGAAATGGTCTGGGCGATGGAGCGTCTCGGTCAGAAGAAGTAAAGTCCGCATCCTTCTTCGACGCAGATCTTGGCTACGGCCTCCATCCTGTCGACCGGGCCGGAGTACCTGCGGACCATCATCTTTCCCTCTTCGGGCAGCGCCTTCCTTAGGGTCTCGACCTCTTTCAGCAGCTCGGCGGCCTCTTCGGGGGCGTATATCCTGTGGGAGGCCGCACCCTCGGGCACCGAAGCCGTGATCGCGCATCCATGCTTGGCGGCAATGCCCGGCAGAAGGCTGTCGTCAGGTCCGAAAGAACCTATGCATCCTCTCCCCTTGTCCCATGAGACCGGACACCTGGCACATGTATCTCTCATCTCATCGAAAGAGATCAGCTCCCATTCCGTGGTCCGATTCTCGGGCAGGGAATTCTTCAAAGCTTCTTTCCGGGAATCCTCGCCGAGCCCCTCGAAGTCCACCCATCCGGAGAAGCGTCTCTCCGAGAGGGGTTCCAGGGCGGCCAGGTCTCCGCCGTCGGTAAGGAGGTCGATATGTACGATGTCCGTGTCCTTGCTGAGCTTGTTCCTCTTGAGGAACGCTGTCCAGTCGCCAACTGCGTCTACGGCGCACTGCTTCGAGACTGTTCGATATATTTCCGCGGCCTCCCCGAACTCCTCGGGGTTCCCCACGAGCACCCTTACCGTCTTCAGCTTCATTTCCCTGCAGAGGGCGCTTTGGCACTCCGTCTCCCTGATCGCAATATTGATTCCCATCTCGGATCCACCTTATTCGCTGAGCTTTTCAAGATACTTTTCGCGGTTGCTCTTGTAGACCGCATAAGAAAGTACCATTCTCAGCAACATGATTATCACCAATATTAGCATTATCCCCAAAAAGTTTAGGGTGAGATCTATACTTTCAAGACCGAATTCGCTATCTGAGAACAACTCGGAAGTGTCGAGCGATACGGGAAAGGCGCCTCCCGGGAACACCAGGAAGAGCCAAACGATCGAGTATGACAAAGCTATGACCGTGAAAAGGACCTTCGCCTTGTTGCCCTTGACGTAGAAAGACGTCAGGAATGCCAGCACGATCACGGGAATGCCGTAGATCATGAACCTCCAGACCGTCTCCGTCACGGTGTTGAATGTCCCCTCCATCTCGTCGCCCGCGCCCATCGATGCAACCAGGCCTTGCAGGAACCAGATTATCGCCAGCGGAACCACGACGATGGAAAGGAAGCTCAGCACGCCGGCCAGTATCCCCTTCCCCCAGGAGCCGTGCCTCATGTCCTGCTTGAGCGTCGTATCTTCGGTCATGGTCACACACCTCCCGCTTCCATCACCTGCTTGATAAGGTCGAGCATCTGCGCATACTCCTCCTGCGTAAGCTCGATCACCTCGGTGTCGGGCGATACGCCGATCTCGATGGTGTAATCTCCCTCGTCATATTGGTCCTGGAGCTCGTCTACGATGTTCACCGATCCGTCGCCCATCTCTACGGAGAATCCGCCGGGCCCGTTCACTATGGTGACATTTATGGCGCCAATGGTCGCCGTGACGTTAAGGTCTGACGGGAGCTGCTCTATCGGCTCGGTCGAAGTGATTGATATCTGAGTGGCGGCGATGTCCACGTCGGGGGCATCGGTGGTGGACTCGAACACGGCGGTCGCATATACGCTGGCCCCCGCAAGCCCGTAAAGGTAATTTCCGGAAATGTCAAATCCCATGTAGATGCTCATGGTGTCGCCCGATCCGGTGAGCATTATGAGCGCGCTGTTAAGGCTGTTGATGCTTATGTCGACGGGCAGGGAACAGGTCTCTCCGGTCTTTATCGTGGTGGGTTCGCTCTCTGCCACCCTGTAGCTCACAGTACCGGTGTCGTTGAGCTGGTCTACTCCGATCGCTATGTCCATCAGGTCGTACCTGAGGCGGTTGGTTATCGAGATCTCGGTGTACATGTTAGTGGTGATCTCGTTGCTTTCCTTCATTATCATCATCTGGGTCAGAACCGTGCCGTCGTTGTCTTTGAGGGTCACAGTGGTAACGCCGGGATGCAAAACGGCGTAGGCCTTGACAGCTGTCACAGCCGCGGTCACGCTGGCATCGTCATCCGGATAGATCGTGGTACCTGGTATCTTCACGCCGGCTTCCGTGTACGCGTCGGCGGGACCCTCGTGATTATCCACGGCATCAGAGAAATTGTACTCCAATATCCCGTTGGATTCCGATACTTCGTATGTGCTTTCCGCTTCGAGCTTGATATCCAAAGGCATCTCGCCCGTGTTCTGCGGTATGAATCCGAGTGCTACAAAAAGTATGAGTCCGGCGATTGCCAGGGCATAGACGGCGTGCATAATGACGCTGAAGGCCTTCACGCTCGTATATCGTGTTGATGCTTTAAATCATACGGCCTTTGCGATAGGAAAATATGATAACTTGACCGCCGATTAGGGCGTCAGATGTCTGATATAAGGATAAAGAAGAGGAAGAGGATGAGAGAGAAGGATGCGAAAAATCTTTCGTCCGTTCTCGAAGAGGCGGCGGGCGCACCGGTATTCGGCGAAAGCGATCCGGTCGACACCGCCGAGAGCACAGATTACGGCCTGATATTCGTGGGAGGGGACATAATCGGTCTCGTATTCGAAGAGAAGCCGTTCCTGACCATACGGGGGATACTCAGATACAAGCCCGCGAAGCGCTATGTCACGGTGGACATGGGCGCGGTCCCGTTCATTTCCAACGGCGCAGACGTCATGGGGCCCGGCATCACCGATGCCGACCCGGAGATCGGGGAAGGGGACATGGTCTGGATACGCGACGTTAAAAACGGCGCCCCCCTCGGAGTGGGCGTCGCCCTCCGCCCGGCGTCGGAACTGTCGGCGAAGATGCCCGGAAAGGCCGTCAGGACCATACATTATATCGGCGACAAGCTATGGAAGTCCGGCGAGTGATCGAATTGTTCGGGAACAAGCGCAGAAACACCGAGAGGAAGAAAGTGTTCGTGGATCTGGAAGGCTACGGCGAACCCGGATATGAACAGGGGACCTGCGTCAAGGCGGTGGAGCTCAGGCATTTCACGGACCTGAAGGCCGTGACGGACATGGTGTTCCAGGACAACATACTGATAATCGAGATGTCTCTGTTCTCCGACGGCGAGGAACGCCGCAGAGACGCTGTCGAAGCCATAAGGGCTATGGCGGACGACAGAGGAGGGCTCTCATCGGAGATTTCCGACCGGGTGATGGTCCTGACGCCGCCCGGCATAGGCATCGACAAATGCCGCATCACCCGAAGGGGGATGTGATAATGGATTTTAAGACCGTCCAAGACCCTCTTCACGGAAGCATTGTGCTGGACGGCGTATTCCTGGGCCTGGCCGACAGGCATGAGATGCAGAGGCTGCGATCGATAAAACAGCTGGGCATGGGCAGCCTGGTTTTTCCGGGCGCGAACCACACAAGATTCGAGCATTCTTTGGGAGTGTACCACCTATCGGGCCGTATGGCGTCCTCTCTGGAACTTTCGAAAGAAGAGTCCGATGCTGTGAGGGCGGCAGGAATGCTCCATGACATATGCCACATGCCCTATTCGCACACTCTGAGCGAGATAGGGGAGATGCGCTTCGGTCTTGACCACATGCAAGCGGCCAGGATGCTGATCGAAGGAAGGCTCAGAACATACAGCGAAAAAGACGAGGAACTGTTCGGCGCGGAAGTGCCCATAGCGGAGATGCTGGGGGCAGCCGGGATATCCCCGCGGAAGGTCTGCGACCTGATAGCGTACCCGGAATCTCCCGCCATGTGTCTAGAAGCCTTCTCCCAGGAGAACGGCCAGTCCTATTTTACTTCGGGAGATTATCTGCATCAGATAATCCACGGCCCGGTCGACTCGGACCAGATGGACTATCTGGTCAGGGATGCCCATTACACCGGGGTCACCCACGGCGCCGTGGATACCGATCGCATAATCTCCATGATGCGCGTCTTCAACGACCGCATCGTCCTGAACAGGGGAGGAGTCACTGCCGCAGAGGGGCTTATGGTCTCCAGGTCACTGATGTATACCTCCGTCTATTACCACGAGACGGTGCGCATCGCGGGTGCGATGCTCAACAAGGCCGTCGAAGCTTCGGACCTGGACCTCCGGGACATGTATCTGATGACGGACTCCGACCTGATATCGTCTCTTGAGGTCCACGGGGGCAGCGCAAGGAGCATCGTAAGGAATCTTATGAACCGCAGGCTTTACAAAAAGGCAATGGTAGGATACGTGGCAGACCTCTCCCCGGACCAATCCCGCGATCTGGCACAATATGCGTCTTATGAAGACCGCAAGATGCTGGAACAGGAGATAGCGGACTTGGCAGGAACGGACATCTCGGATGTGGCCGTGGACATACCTTCCGAGTCGGCCCTCCTTTCGAAGATCAGTATCGGGAAGACGGACGTTTCGATACTGGATGGTAACAGGGTGCGCAGCATAACAAAGCTGTCGACGATCGCAAAGGCCCTGCAGTCACGCGATACCTTCAGATGGGCGGTCCTCGTGTCCTCTCCCAAGGACAAGCGCGATGCGGTCGGGCATGCGGCAAAAAAGATACTGGGGATGTGACGTCATATTCACAATCTGCAGTAATGGGCACCGGGTACCGATAAGAAAAGAGCAGTTCTTGCTTTACTGGAATGCTCCTTCGTCCGTGAGGTCGGCCTGTATCGGAAGATACGGGCCTCCGGCACAAAATCCGGGCCGCAAAAATAGCATGCAAACGTCCCGCGTTCTAACGGAACCTGAGGGGTCGGATCATCACCGGCATAATATGTGAAAAATCAAATCAAAATCACCCGGGGACCTAACCGACATGGATATTATCGGAACTTTGATCCTGGCACTGTTGACCGTAGTGGCGACCAGCCTTGATGAGGTAGTATTGTTGGCCATGTTCTACGGCACGGCGCCCGCGGGAAAAGCCGGTAGCGAGAGGAGGCGTGCGATCGGGACGGGCTACATTGCAGGAAGCATCCTGGCGGTGATGATATCCGCAACGGTGGCGTTGGGACTGGTGCATATTCCCAACGACCGGATGCTGTCATGGATAGGCCTGATACCCCTGGCAATGGGGATATATGCGCTTGTCCGCCCGAAGGGCGCGAAAGAGGAGCTCGAAGTCGCCGGCACGGTCGCCGCCCACACCAAAGGATTCGGACCGGCCACGCAGTTCGCCGTTCTTGCGCTGATTCTAAGCTTCGATGATTTCGGGGTTTATATACCGCTCCTTACAGGCATGGAACTGGGCGAGGCTATGATAATGATCATCGTTGCGATAGTATGCATTTTCGGCATCGCTCTGGCGGGAAAGCATATCAGCAACGTCCCTTCCGTGAAGAGCATACTGGACAGGGCCGAGCGCTGGCTCGTCCCGGTGCTTTTCATTGCGATCGGAGCATACACGGTCATCGAAGGGCAGATTGGCCCGTGATCGGGAAGTTCATCCTTTTACTACGCCGATGGGCGACAGCTTGGCCACCTTGGAGGAGATCCCCGCTCCGCACACGACCTGTATTACCATGTCTATATCCTTGTAGGCTTCCGGAGCCTCTTCGGTGAGGCCCTCGTCGGACCCGCTGAGAAGCACGATGTCCATGTCGGCCAGGTCCCTCTTTATGTTCGCGGCCGTGTTGCCATGGGATGCGGACTTCCTCGACATCTTCCTTCCGGCGCCGTGGCATGTCGAACCGAAAGTCTGCTCCATTGCGCCCTTCTGTCCGAGAAGTACGTACGTACCGGAGCTCATATCTCCGGGTATTATCACGGGCTGGCCCACGTCCCTGTACTTCTGGGTGATCTCTTTCCGTCCTGCCGCGAAAGCTCTGGTGGCGCCCTTCCTGTGGACGACCACTTCCCTGTTGCTCCCCTCCACGGCATGGGTCTCTTTTTTCGCGATGTTGTGGGCCACGTCGTAGACGAGCCCCATCCCCATATCCTCCGCAGACCGGTCCATCACCTTTTCGAAAGACTCTCTGACCCAATGCATTATCATCTGCCGGTTGGCCCAGGCGTAGTTGGCGCCGCAGCACATGGCCTTGTAGTAATCGTCGCCTGCCTTCGATTTCAGAGGGGCGCACGCAAGCTGCCTGTCGGGAAGGCCGATCTTGTTATCCGAGATGTAGCGTTCCATCTCCTGCAGATAATCCGTGGCGATCTGGTGACCGCACCCTCTGGACCCGCAATGCACCGTTATCGTGACGGCCCCCTTCTCGAGTCCGAAGGCCTTGGCGGCCTTCTCGTCGAAGATCTCGTCGACAACGTCCAGTTCGAGGAAGTGGTTGCCGGACCCGAGGGAGCCCAGCTGGGGAAGCCCCCTCTTCCTGGCCCTGTCGCTGACCAGCGAAGGGTCGGCATCCTTCATGCATCCTCCCTCTTCCGTTGTCTCCAGGTCGCTCTCCCATCCGTAGCCGTTCTCGACCGCCCATTCCGAACCGCAGAGGAGGACCTCGTCCAATTCTCTGCTGCCGAGTCTGGTGAGGCCTTTGGAACCCAGGCCGGAGGGGACGTTCGCGTAGAGCTCCTCCATAAGGCGTTTCCTGTTCCCGCCTATGTCCTCTACCGTGAGGTCGGTCTTTATAAGACGCACTCCGCAGTTTATGTCGAAACCTATGCCTCCGGGAGATATGCTCCCCTCGTCCGCGTCCACTGCGGCGACGCCTCCGATGGGGAAGCCATATCCCCAGTGTATGTCGGGCATTGCCAGGGAATTACCGACTATGCCGGGGAGGCATGCGACGTTGGCGGCCTGTGCCGGAGCGTTGTCGGAACGTATCTGAGGGATCATTTCGCTGCTGGCATATATCACGGCATCCGTGCGCATGCAGGCGACTTCGCCCTTGGGTATGCGCCACCTGTAATCGTCGATCTTTTCGAGGGTGCCGTTCCATGCCATAGTTTAACTCCTTAAAAAGTAGGGGCCGGGACCGAGATTTGAACCCGAGTCGGGGGATCCACAGTCCCCCAGGATAACCAAGCTACCCTATCCCGGCCATGTACTGAGCGCTTGATAGATTGAATGTACATAAAGATTCTTGCTTGGGGACGTCGGTCATTCACCGATCGCAGCTTCAGGCACCACCCTTATTATAGGAACAAAATCATCTGAGCCCATGGCCAAGAGGGATCTAATTTCAGTAGTGGACATGCAGGACAAATGGCCCGAGCTTGTCGATCTGGCGATACAGATGAAGCAGGAGCGCGGAAACCACGGGGACCCGCTGACAGGAAAGACCCTCGCAATGATATTCGAAAAACCCAGTACCCGGACGCGAATATCTTTTGATGTGGCTATCACGGAGCTCGGAGGGCACGCGCTTTACATCGACGAATCCAAGATGCAGATGGACCACGGAGAGACGGTCGAAGATACGGCAAAGGTCATGAGCAGATTCGTCCACGGGATAATGTACCGTGCAAAGGACTACAAGACCATGGACAAGTTCGGCGAGTTCGCTTCCGTGCCCGTCATAAGCGGGCTGGACAACCTCGAGCACCCGTGCCAGGCCCTTGCGGACATGGTCACGATCAAAGAGAGGAAAGGCGGATTCCGCGGAAAGAAGCTCGTCTACCTCGGAGACGGAAACAATGTGTGCAACTCCCTGCTCTACGCCTCGGCGATACTCGGACTGGACATGGTAGCATGCTGCCCCGCCGTCAGGATGCCCAACGCCGAGATAATGCTGAAGGCCTCACGCATAGCGGACGAGAACGGAAGCAAGATTATCGCGTCCCACGACCCGAAAGAGGCGTGCGTGGACGCCGACATCCTCTACACGGACACATGGGTATCCATGGGTGACGAGACGCCTGTGGAGGAGGCGTTCAGGATATTCAAGATGTACCAGATAAACAGAGAGCTCCTGGATATCGCCAAGCCCGACTGCATCGTGATGCACTGCCTGCCCGCTCACAGGGGACAGGAGATAGCCTCCGAAGTGATAGACGGCGAACACAGCGTCATATTCGACCAGGCCGAGAACAGGCTGCACGCTCAGAAGGCGGTGCTCTACATGCTGCTCAAATGACCTGGCAGGAAACAAGGTCCTCGACTATCTCGAGGAATTCCTCCTTCTTCTCGGGCGGGATTGTGGCACCGGCGGCCACGCTGTGACCGCCTCCGAAACCGCCTACCAGCTCCGCCGCCTTCTTCATGACGGCCGAGAGGTTCAGCCCCCTGTCCACCAGCGCACGGTCGGCGCGTGCCGAAACCTTCACTCCGTCCTCCGCATCGGCGAAGGCGATTATCGGGAGCCACTTTTTGCACCCGTCCGAGTTGAGCATCATGCCTGCGACGATGCCGACCACGGTCTCCTTGATCTGGTCCCCCGCGTCGAAGTACTGGACGAACCGACTTTCGCGTATCAGATGGTTATCCTTGACGTAGCTTATGGCGGCGGAGATGTTCCGCCTGTGCTCGGTACGGTTGCGTTCCGCATCTTCCAGCGCGGTGCGGTCGCCGCAACAGATCCTCATGCCCGTCTCCGCATCTTCATACCTTCCGCATGAGTTCAGGATCGTGGCGAACTCCTTCGCGTCCCTGAGCCCGGAGCCGGGTTCGAAACGCGGAAGAGTATATACTTCTCCGTACAGATGCTTCGCGTCGGTCGGGTTACCGAGCATTTTCAGGAGTTTTTCGGTAGCCCTCTTTTTCTCGGGCGGCGTTAGGTCGTTCCATGACCTGGGCCTCCCCCCGAAGTTCAGATCTATCCCCAGTTGGGAGAAGAACTTGACGCACGACTGCCCCGAATTCGATAATCCTGGGAGCTCCGGGTCGCTGCTGTACTGCAGGAACTGCACCAGATTCCTGGTCTCCCTCCCGAAAAGCCTCAGATCCTTCTCCGTAACAATATCTCCGGCCCTCACGGCTTCGTCCACTATTGTGCGGTTAAGGCTGATCATGCCGGATTCCCTGCTGTCCTGGAAATCTCCCACCGCACCGATAAGTGCCAGATATGCCATGTCGATGTTTCGGGGGTCCAGTTTTTTAGCCACCATGTACGTCGAACCTGAGCCGCTTATCTCTATCGACCCGTCCATTCCGAAGCAGTGAGGATTCACGTGGTACACGGCAGAAAAATCGTCCAGGGTCGCCTGTCTTCGCTTACTCCTCGTGTCCGGTACATGATGATCCGTGATTACGAGGCCGTCCTTTCTGAACTCGGAAAGATAACCGCTTCCCAGGTCGCATACCCAGACTATGTCCTCGGTGCTGGAGTTTATTTTGTTCACAACTTCTTCGGTGATCTTCTTTTCAAAGATCACGCTGTGCCCGATTCCCAAACGCCCCAGCGCGAGGGAGGCTATCGAACCGGCGGCGATCCCGTCGGCGTCTATGTGCGATATCACGAGAGCGCTCTTCGCAGACGCGATGGCCTCGGCCGCCCGCCCGGCCGCATACTCGAAAGAACGAAGGTCACCAGATGTAACCGGCATATTCCCTCACCAATCTGGGATACACGGCATCCGCCACCCTTTTGAGATTGACGGTGTCGGCCCTGTTGTATTCGGTGAGCCTTTCCAGGGAATCGGCGTCACCGCGGCCGCACCAGCGCTTCCAGAGACGTACCGCTTCGAAACCGTCCACGCCCTGTATGCCCTCGTCCCTGGATATTCCGATCTCGGCCTCCAGGTTCTTCAGCCCTCCCCTGTATCCGACCTTCCGGGAGGCGAACCTAAGGTCCAGGTGCGGCAGTGTCAGGTCCAGTGCCGGAAAGCTTTCCCTCAGCACCGGGAGGTCGAAGCAGCTGCCGTTGAAGGTCACGAGCATCGACGCGCCGTCCAACGCATCGGATATGGCGCCGTCATCGAGGCCCCTGCCGTGGACCAGCGTGACGGTGTCTTTGACGGTATGCACCGTCACCACGGTAACGAGCGAATCCCTCTCCAGCCCGTCAGTCTCTATGTCGAGGTATGCGGCCCTGTCCCCGAACTCTCCGAAAAGGCGCCACTGTTCGGATTTCGGGAGGAGGCCGTTCAGTCCGGCCGCGTCGCCGTCATCCAAGAGCTCGCTCGCTTTCGAAATGGCCAGGTCGCATTCTTTCTTCCTGTAGTCAGGCACAGCGCATACGCTTCGGGAGGCCAGGAAATCGTCCCAGTCGCGGACCCCCGATTCCCATATGTATCTCTCCTTCTTTGTTCCGACGGAAGGGGCGATCCGGAAGGTGTGCCTTATCATCGCCGGTCTATATCGGAACCACTCAAAAAAACCTTGCATGCGTTCAATTAATACGCCGGGAAGGCATCGAGACATCCATGCGGACGCTCGAGGTCCTTCCGGACGTTAAGATCACCAGCGACAGGTGCGTGCTCCTGGACAAGGGCCGTACCGCGGTCATAGGGGACCTGCACCTGGGTTACGAGAAGGCCCTCGAAGAGGAAGGGATCTACCTCCCCCGCATAAACACCGGCACGATAAGGGACTCCCTTAACCGCATAATCGGACGTTACGAGCCCGAAAGGGTGGTGCTCCTCGGAGATATAAAACATGATTTCAAGCGTTCTGAGCGCGGGGCGTCGTCCGAAGTCCTGGATATACTCGATCTTCTCAGCGAGGCCGTGGAGACGCTTGTCATAAAAGGCAACCACGACAACTACATACAAAACATACTGGCGAGCAGGAACATGGTCGCCGAAGACGGCATTGAGGTCGCAGGCTACAGGCTGGAGCACGGACACGTCGATTCCGGGGCACGCCCGGTGATAATCGGTCACGAGCACCCTTCGGTCAGGATCCCGGGTTCGGGGTCGGGAGGGACCAAGATACACTGTTTCGTCCTGGCCAGGAAAGAAGGGGTTCTCGTCCTGCCTCCTTTCAGCCCTTTCTCGATGGGCAGCGACCTGCTGTCCGAGGGTTCGTCCATGGCTCCCGCATTGCGCGGATGTGATATAGGCAATGCGGAGATCTACGGAGTGTCGGATCTCGGGATAATGGAGCTGGGCAAGCTTTCCGGACTGGAAGATATGGAACTGGGATGAGGTTTCGGTCTCCCAAACTCATTTCCCCTGAACGTTAAATAATAGTAGGTTATTCTTACCGCAGGAGAAATAATCTATGTCAATGACTCCAAGAGAAAGAGTGCTTGCAGCGATGAAACAGGAAGACCTCGACAGGCCTCCGGTAGCGATCTTCACACAGTCCGCCACGCTCGGACAGATGGACAAGGTCGGAGCCGCATGGCCCGAGGCCCACAAGTCCGCTGAGCTTATGGCAAAACTGGGATCTGCGCAGGCCGATGTTTTCGGTTTCGAGTGCTGCAGGGCCCCCTTCTGCCTGACCGCAGAGGCCGAGAGGCTCGGATGCAACGTCGCCGTCGAGAAGAGGGACGCCGCACCGATGATCAAAAAACACCCCTACCACTTCGACCCAATGACCGGCGAATACGACAGCCCCGACGGACTAATGTCCCCTGAGGAGTTCATCGCCGGCGGAAGGCCCGCCGAAGTCATCAAAGCCATGGGCATCATGAAGAAGACCCACGGCGAAGACTACTGCATTGTTGCCGGAAACACCGGACCCTTCTCCCTGGCAGGCCACATGGTCAGCACCGAGAACCTCGTCTTCGGAATGATGATGGACCCCGAGCAGGTATCCAACTGGGTCAACGGGGTCACCCCCGTGTGCAAGGCATACTGCCAGGCGCTCATCGACGGAGGAGCAGACATCATTCAGATGTCCGAGCCCACCGCGTCCACCGACATGATCGCTCCTGACATGTTCCACGACGCATCCGGAAAGTTCGTCTCCGAGTCCCTCGCAGCGATAAAGGGCGGATACTCCGTTCTCCACATATGCGGAGACACCCTGCCCATCCTTGAGATGATGGTCAAGACCGGAGTCACCGGACTATCCATCGAGGAGAAGGTCGACCCCTTCAAAGCCGTCGAGCACGTCGGCGGAAAGACCGTACTCGTCGGAAACGTCGGGTCCGTCAAGCCCCTCTTCCAGGGAACCCCCGAAGAGGTCATCAAGGGAACCCAGGCTTCCGTCAAGGCGGGATTCAACGTCATCTCTTCCGGATGCGGTATCGCAACCGCGACCCCCGACGAAAACATGGCGGCCATGGTCAAAGCGGTCAAGGGATGAGCCCGCCCGTAACCTGACTATCAAAACCACTTACTTTCTTTTCACTTCTTTTTCGCTCACACAACGTTTATTACGTCGGGTTCCGCTATCTGAACCATGTCTCATCTTCTTGTCGACAACTCAGTATATGCGTCGAAGATAAAATCCGTCTTGAAACTGAGGTACGAGCCTGTGGCCGTGAAGCTGGTGCCCGAGGGAGAGGAATTTCCGGGAGGATACAGGAAGCCGGAAGGCCAGATGTCCCATTGCCAGGCGGTCATGCGTGCCAGGAAGGGCGAGCGCATCACGATGAGGCCGGAGGACCAGAGCTGTCATGTGGGCTCGTCCGCGCTGGGCATAGCCGAAACCCCCGAAAAGGTGGCCGACGGCACCTTCCACTATAACATCGGAGGATTTGATTCCCCTGAAGCGGCGGCCAAGACGATATCCGACCGGGAGATCCCGTCTGTACGGATGGCCGGTCAGGTCGTATGTCCGTTGAAGGACGCAGATTTCCAGCCGGACGTAGTCGTCCTGGTCGACATCCCCGAGAGACTGTATTGGATCGTGGTATTCGCCTCGGCAGAAAAGGGAGGGAGGTCGGAGTTCAGCACTTCGGCGTTCCAGTGCACCTGCGAGGATGTTACGTCATATCCCCTCGTAACGCAAAAACCCAACGTATCTCTGGGTTGTTACGGCTGCCGCAGGAGGACCGACATGGCCGCCGACGAGATGGCCGCAGGCATACCTTACGGTATGGTACCCGATTTTGCAGCTCATCTCGAGAAGTACGAGACGGGCATGATGGCGAAAGCGAAACGCGACTGAACCCCGAAATCACGGCCGGAAAGCCGGCCGGGTTATTTCATTTAAATACCAGGTAACACTAAAACAGCGCCAGGTACGCGCATTTTGCATTTTTTTATCATTTGAACAGTGTTTAATGGTTGGTTTTATATTAGGATAACAGATTACGCGAACTGCAAGGGGAGCAGGACCCAATCCTGCAAAAATTGAACGGAGGTAAAAAATGCCAAAATACGAGGACGTAATAGACTTGTATGACGACAACGGAAAACGCATCGCCAAAGATATTCCGTTGGAAGCCATCAGTCCGTTGCGCAACAAAGCGATCCAGAAGATCGGAGACCTCACCAAGAGGACGTGCGCCGTCAATCTCGCCGGTATCGAGAAAGCTCTCAAGACCGGCTCGATGATGGGCATGACCATCAAGGGAAAAGAGATCGACATCCCCCTGGTCGCAAACGCTGAGAAAATCGCAGCCGCTGTCAAGGAAATGATTCAGGTAACCCCCGATGACGACACAATCGTCAAAGTGAAATCCGGAGGAAAGAGCATGATCGTCGTTCTCCCCAACGAGAGAGCGAACGTCGGTATCGAGTACACCACGGGATTCACTTCTACCGCCGCCGCGGTAACCGAGGCGATCATTGACGAGTTCAAGATCCCCATGTACAAGGCGAACATGGTGAAAGGGGCAGTATGGGGGAGATACCCTCAGACCGTCAACTTTTTAGGTTCCAACATAAAATCCATCCTCGAAGTTCCTCAGAACAACGAAGGTGCCGGATACGCTCTCAGGAACATCATGTCCAACCACGTCGTCGCACTGGTCGGCAGGAACGCAATGCAGGGCACAGCTCTGTCCGCGATCTTCGAGCAGACCGCCGCATTTGAGATGGGCGACGCTGTGGGACCCTTCGAGAGAGGACACCTCCTCGGACTCGCATATGAGGGACTCAACGCCAACAACATGCTGTACTCCATAGTTAAGAAGAACGGAAAGACCGGAACCGTCGGAACCGTCATCGAATCCCTCATGGAGAGGGCCATCGACGACAAGGTCATCCGCGTGAAAGAGACCCTTCCGTCCGGATACAAGGTCTACACGACCGACGACCTCCCCCTCTGGAACGCATATGCGGCAGTCGGACAGGTCGCAGCGGTCATGGTGAACGTCGGAGCGGCAAGGGCCGCCCAGGGTGTTCCCTCAACGATCCTGTACTACAACGACCTGCTCGAGCACGAGACCGGACTCCCCGGTGTCGACTACGGAAGGTCGATGGGTGTTTGCGTCGGAATGTCGTTCTTCTCCCACTCCATCTACGGTGGAGGCGGACCCGGACTGTTCCACGGAAACCACGTTGTCACCAGGCACTCCAAGGGTGTTCTGATCCCCGCCGTTACAGCAGGAAACTGCCTTGACGGTGGAACGCAGACCTTCTCCGCAGAGGCCACGTCCGGAACCTTCAAAGAGGTCTTCGGAGACATGGACGAATTCCGCCACCCCATTCAGGTCGTAGCGGCTGAGGCAAAGAAAATAAAGAAGAAGGTCTGAGCATAAATGTCGAGCAATCCCCCAGCGGAATATGCGGGCGTGCCCCTCCCTGAAGTGAGGATAACCACGAACCGCCTCCTGAGCGCGGAGACGACCGAAAAGGTCATAAACGGGTTCGAGGAGATCGAGCACATCAGACAGATCACCATGTCGGGCGAGAGCCTGCCTAGCAAGATCAACAGCGGACCCAACAAAGGGCTCGATAACAACCACACGCAACGCCGTTTCGTAAAGATCGGCGGAAAGGATGTGGAGCTGACCAAACTGGTCGGCTATTTCTTCATCGAGCTCGAAGTCGAGGACGACAAAGTGCTTGACGAGACCGTTGGAAAGATCAAGGCCGTATGCGATGCGCACATCGCGCACGGATTCAACCTTGAGATCGGAAGATACTCGAAATACAGACCTACTCTTAATGATTACAGAGGTGTTTAAATATGGCATACAAAAGACAGTTCTACCCCGGAACCACAAGCCCTGCCGTCGCAAGGCGCAGATTGATGGACCCCAAAGTAAAACTGCAGAAACTTCGCGAGGTCCCCATCGAGGACGTCGTCAAGCTCATGGGACACCGCAACCCCGGAGAGGACTACAAATCCATCCACCCCCCCATCGAGGAGGGCTCCGAGCCGGACTGCCCCATAAGGAAACTGGTCACCCCCATAGACGGTGCCAAGCACGGAGACAGGATAAGGTATATCCAGTTCTCTGACTCCGTCTACTTCGCGCCCGTGTCCCCCTACCAGAGGGCATGGATGTACCTTTCCAGGTACAGAGGTATCGACACCGGTACCCTGTCCGGAAGGCAGATCATCGAAGTAAGGGAGAGGGACCTTGAGAAAATGGCGAAAGAGTTCATCGAGAACGAGACCTTCGACGCCGCACTGACGGGAATCAGGGGTGCAACCGTTCACGGACACGCCTGCCGTCTCGACGAGAACGGACTCATGTTCGACGCATGGCAGAGGTACCTGTGGGACCCCAAGAAGAAAGAGGTCAAGTACGTGAAGGACCAGGTCGCGCTGCCCCTCGACAAGGAGATCTTCGTCGGAGCCCCCGCATCGATGGAGGACCTCAGGAAGAGGACCACTATCTTCAGGGCCGACGGAGTCGACATGAGGGACGACAAAGAGGTCTCGAAATACCAGCACAGGATCCACAAGCTCAGGACACTGGGCGGATACCAGCCTTTCAAAGTGAAGGGGGTGTGAATCAATGGCAACAAAAGAGAAAATGTTCATGGAGGCCGTCAAGAAGAAATTCAAAGAGGAGCCTACCGACATATCGACCAGCTACTACAAGTACGGCGGCTGGAAACAGTCTAAGAGCAAAGTGGAGTTCCAGGCGGCGGCTGAAAAGATCGCTAAAGACCGCGGATTCCCCATGATGAACGAGGACATAGGAGTCCCCCTCGGACAGAGGTCGTGGATGCCCTACCAGCTCTCGCACACGGACATCTTCGTCGAGCCCGACGACCTCCACTGCATAAACAACCCTGCGATCCAGCAGGCGTGGGACGACATAAGGAGGACGATCCTTGTCGGTCTCGACTCTCCTCACCAGACCATCGAGAGAAGGCTTGGTAAAGAGGTCACGCCCGAGACCATCAACGCATACCTCGAGACGGTCAACCACACCATGCCCGGAGGAGCAGTCGTTCAGGAGCACATGGCGGAGGTCAACCCCGCGCTGGTGTACGACTCGTACGTCAAAGTGTTCTCCGGAGACGACGAACTGGTGGACGAGCTCGACAAGAGATTCGTCATCGACATCAACAAGCTCTTCCCCGCCGAGCAGGCGAAGCAGCTGAAGGCAGCCGTAGGAAAGACCCTGATGCAGGCGGTCCGCGTACCCTCCATAGTAGGAAGGGTCATGGACGGAGCCACCACATCCAGGCATGCAGCGATGCAGATCTCGATGGCCTTCATCTCCTCCTACAAGCTGGCGGCAGGAGAGGCGGCGATCGCAGACTTCGCGTACTCCGCAAAGCACCAGTCGGTCAACATGGGAACCATGATGCCCGCCAGGCGTGCAAGGGGACCCAACGAACCCGGAGGAATCCCGTTCGGATTCATGGCCGATGTGGCCCAGTCCGACCGTGTGTACCCCGACGACCCCGGACGCGCGGCACTTGAGGCCGTGGCGCTCGGAGCCATCATCTACGATCAGATCTACCTCGGTGGATACATGTCCGGAGGAGTCGGATTCACCCAGTACGCTACTGCGGCATACACCGACAACATCCTCGAGGACTACGTCTACTACGGTATCGACCAGATCAACAAGAGGTATGGAGGATTCTGCAAACTGGACCCCAACGACTACGACGAGCTCATGAACCTCGCCGAGGACGTGGACAGCTACTCCCTCGAGATGTACGAGAGGTACCCCGCAGTCATGGAGACGCACTTCGGAGGATCCCAGAGGTCCACCGTAGCGGCCGCGTCCACCGGTATCGCCGGTGCGATGGCCACCGGTGTCGCCGACTGCGGCCTGAACTGCTGGTACTACTCCATGCTCGAGCACAAGGAGAGGGCCGGAAGGCTCGGATTCTACGGATTCGACCTCCAGGACCAGTGCGGTTCCGCTAACTCTTTCGCCTACAGATCCGACGAGGGTCTGCCGATGGAAGCACGCGGACCGAACTATCCCAACTACGCAATGAACGTCGGTCACCTCTCCGGATACACCGGAATACCCAAGGCCGCACACGTCGCACGCGGAGACGCTTTCACAGCCAACCCGTTCATACGTGTCGCCTTCGCCGACCCATCGCTCCAGTTCGACTTCGCCAACGTGACGAAGGAGATCGGACGCGGCGGGCTCAGGGAGTTCGTCCCTGCAGGCGAGAGGACCGCGGTCATCAAGGGATGATCCCGTGCAGGTAGGAGATTTCGCGAAGTACCTTCCGACATCGACGGTCGGGAAAGTGACCGAGGTCAGGGAGAGCGGAGGCAAGGTCTGGCTCAGGCTGGACTATACCGGACTCTACTATGACCGGACGTTCCTGGTCCCGGCGGACGAATCGGAGTACAGCTCGATCTCCTACAAGGAGCGCGACAAGAAGTTCGAAGGCAGGATGCAGACGGTCGAGGAAGTTGCGAACACCGCACGCGAAGTCGACATATCCGGATTCATGCCTTCGGGCGGCGGATAAACCACTTACCCCAACTTTCTTTTTTATGTCCGAACGGCGGTTTTTTCTATATCGTAGTTTATCCGTCGGACATGACGATGAGATTGTACAGTTTCCTCAAGGACAAGTCGATAATAAGCAGCGACGCCTTCATTGTGGGCAACGTCGTCGACGTTTACTATGAGCCCGGATCGTGGACCGTGCGTTCCATAGGCGTCCGGGGGTCCAAGGGGCTCGGAGATGTGCTGGGCGCCTCTTCGTTCAGGAAGCCTCAGTTCTCGCTGAACATCGGTACATACGATATAAACGACGTCATCCTGATCCCGGAGGCCCGAGACCAGTTGCAAAAGGCGCTGGTCGCCGACAACGGGGGGACGGAGAAGGCGACGGTTCTGATAGGCAAGAAGGTCGTCACCTCCGACCTGATAACCATCGGCACGATAGCCGACATAGGCATAGATCTGGACACCTGGAGGATCAATTCTTTCAAAGTGAAGATAGAAAAAGGCGTCGCCGAAGCTCTGGATGTCAAGCTGGGACTCATCAACAAGACGGTCTCGGGCCTTCTGACAAGCCACATCAGCTCCGTCACCGATGGGGTGAACCTCTCCCGCAGGGTAGAGGACCTGCGGGGGAACTTCACACTGGATTGATCAGCAGTCGTTGAAGGCCACGAGTATCGAGGCTAGGCGGGGGTCGTCCTCGTATCCGTAGTGCGTCTTGATCATCAGGTCCGAGGTCGGTGCGGGGCTGCATGAGACGACGTCCTTGCATCCGTTGCTCTCGTTGAGCTCCGGGAACGACACAGGGGGCATCACGAACGCCTCCGTCCCGTTACCCTTGATATTCGGGAACACTATGAACCCGTCGGATAGCCAGACGGCGTCTCCGCGGTCTTCGTACTCTTTCGAGTTGAACGGGAAGACCTCGGTCCCGAGAAGATTGCCGGCAGAATCGACCAATATCACCGTCGCCTCCGGCGGCGGTCTGAATCGCGGGTCCTTGATTATGCATATGACATGCTGTCTCTCGAGCGCCCGGGAAAATCCCTGGTTGTCCACCTGGATGTTCCCTCCTCCCGCCCTGACGGTGGCCTCTTCGGCCCTCAGCCGGTCGAGTATCATATCATCCAGGTAAAAACTGTGGACCACTCCTCTTAGGCCGCTTACTATTTTCAGCGGGAGCTCCGGATTAATGTTGCTAACGGTCATTTGATCCCTCTTTGTTCCTTCACGCTGCCATTTCATTCGATCTTGACGGAAACGTTCCTTTTCAGGCCCAGATTTCCGGCAACCTCGATGGCCTTAACCATACCGCAGGGGACGGGGCAGGCCGCATGGGGGAGATATTTGGTGGCCAGCTTATAGACTTCCGTCTCGCACATGGGCGCCTCCACCTCGGTGTACGCACATATCGGCTGAACGTTCCAGGACATCATCAGTATATGGGGGCAATCGCTCTTTATCGACAGTTCGATAAGGCCCATGTCGTTCTCTTTGGCATCAATCACCGTGATCATCTTGCATACGCCTGAATCCACAGTTACTTTGCATTGGTCAGTCATTATCATCACCACTCAATCTAATCAGGTTGTCGACGCCGGCCATGGATCGTATGTCCACCACGCCAATGGCGGCGATGACGCGGTTATCCAGGTCAATAGGTGTAACAATGACCTTTATACCTTTGTACGGTCCGGAAGTGGCTATCTTGCGTATTGTGGTCCCCACCGTTATGACCTCCTCCAGGACTTGGCCGGTGTAGGCGTTGTCTATCACGACCCCGTTCTCGATCCTTATCCCCAGATTGTCGCGGCTCTTGGCGCAGACCGGGAGTCCTCCCACAAGGTCGTGTATCGCAAATGCGAGGGATATCAGTTCGCTGCCGGTGCTTCTGTGAGAAAGGATGTCCTTGAGGTCCCTGTCGAACTGCAGTCCTCCCAGAAGCGACAGGCCGGACATCACCGCCCCTTCTTCCGCCATGTCAGGAGTGTCGGCGGTCCCGATGATGATGACATCCTCGTTACGTATGGCGAGGCTCTTCCTCAGGATTTCGCCGATCTGGGGCTCCAAGGCGTACCCGGAACCGGGAAAGATGAGCCTGTCGTTGCTGCATATCAGGGTGGTGGCGCCGGTGGCGCCGGCTTTGATGGCCATGTCGCGCTCCTCGCATCCGTACTTCACTCTGCGTGCGATCTTCGGAATGCGTACGGCGCAGTCGAATTCCCCGATGGTGAGGCCCCCCATGTCTACGTGCTTGACGTCCATGGTCATGGAATTGTAGCATCCGGTGCCTTTTTTATTTACGGAAACGCCGTTCTTGTCGATATCTATCAGTCCGTGCTCCTGCAGTATGCCGAGTATGGTCCTGGTGCTGCCTTCCCCTATGTTCAGGAGCTGAGCGAGCTTTTTACGCCCAACGGGCTTGTTCTTGCTCAGACAGTCCAAGGCTTTCCAGATATGATAATCGCTGAATTTCGGTATCGGGCCGCCTGCACCCCTGTGCTGCTGATTGGACATATGGATGTATCATTCATCCATTAAATAAAGTAATTGATTGTCATGTCGCAAGATACGGTATTAACGCCGTCAATAGCTGTTAAGCCAGTGCCCGCCGTCGCTTTCCATCCGTAATGCTCGCGCGTTTTTTATATCGAAGGAACTCTTCACATCCATGGTTCAAAAGTCGGTGGACTTTGTTATTATTGAGAATGTTTCCAAGAGGTTCGGGAACAAGACGGTCCTTAATAATGTGAGCGCCACTATACAGACCGGTAAGATACTGGGCCTGATAGGCAAGAGCGCCGCGGGCAAGAGCGTTTTGATAATGATGCTGAGGGGAAGCGAAGATTACGCACCCGACTCCGGAAGGGTGCTGTACAGGGTCAATAGGTGTTCCGGATGCGGAAACCTCGACCTCCCTCATGAAGGAACGCCCTGCTCGAAATGCGGGTGTGAAACAGGAACGATCACCGTGGATTTCTGGTCTTTGAAAGATGACGACCCTTTAAGACGCCAGCTCAAGAGCCGCATCGCCATAATGCTGCAGAGGACGTTCGCCCTTTTCGGGGATAAGACCGTGATCGAGAACATCTTCGAGGCCATAGGCGACCGTGCAGAGGGCAAGGCCAGGACGGACATGGCGCTCCAGCTGCTGGAATTCGTGGGGATGACCCACAGGACCACACACATAGCCAGGGACCTGTCCGGAGGAGAGAAGCAGAGGATAGTCCTCGCAAGGCAGATAGCCAGGGATCCTCTCTTCTTCTTGGCGGACGAGCCGACGGGAACGCTTGACCCGTACACGGCGGAATTGATGCACGAGCGTCTTGTGGACTACGTCGGGAAGAGAGGGATCTCGATGGTCTTCGCGTCCCATTGGCCCGAGGCCGTGGATAAGATGGCCGACGAGGCCATATGGCTGGATTCCGGCAACGTGCTGATGCAGGGCGACCCGAAGGAGATCGCCGATAAATTTATGGAAGGATACTCGTTCGAAAGGACAAAGGCCGCCGACCTGGGAGAGCCGATAATATCGCTCAAGGATGCGGAGAAGCACTTTTTCTCTGTCGTCAGAGGAGTCGTCAAGGCAGTGGACGGTGTAACCTTCGATATAATGGAGCGCGAGGTGTTCGGCCTTGTGGGAAAGTCGGGCGCCGGCAAGACCACGACGTCAAGAATGGTCGCCGGCATGACGCCCGCCACCCGCGGGTCCGTGAAGATAAGGATCGGCGACGACTGGGTTGACATGTCAGAGATGGGGCCGAGCGGGAAAGGCCGCGCCACCCCCTATATCGGGTTCCTCCATCAGGAATACACGCTCTATCCCTTCGACAACATACTCAGCAACCTTACGACCAGCATAGGCACCAGGATGCCAGCGGAACTTGCAAAGTTCAAGGCCATACAAGTGCTTCAGAGCGTAGGGTTCGACAAGAAGAACATGGAGAGTCTTCTCTACTCTTACCCCGACACACTGAGCGTCGGAGAGTGCCAGAGGATAGCCTTCGCACAGGTCCTGATAAGGGAGCCCCGCATCATAGTGCTGGATGAGCCTACAGGGACCATGGACCCGATAACAAAGACCATCATAGCAAAATCCGTCATCCGGGCGAGGGAGACCCTGGGCGAGACCTTCGTCGTGGTGAGCCACGACATGGATTTTGTCGAGAACGTCTGCGACCGCGTAGCGTTCATAAGGAACGGCGTCGTGGAAGACATGGGAACTCCCGAGTCGGTCATCCAGAGGTTCGGTCTGAAAGAGCTTCAGGATGACGACTCCGAGGGTGAATGAATGAAGCAGCAGATCGGGCGCCACCTCAGCTTCGTTGAATGCAGAGAGGCCATGGGGCTCGGCGTGGGCGGTGCCCTGGCACAGAGGGCGACCATCTCTGACAGCGGAAGGGACGTCGTTGCGGTGGCCATGGGCCCGGGCAAGAGGCACATAACCAAACCGGTATGCGAGATAACATATGCCCTCAGAGAAGAGGGCATAGATACCAGCGTCCTCGTGGTCAATGCGGGTTCGGGAGTGCCTGCGGACGCGCCGGACGTCACTACGGGATCGAGGTTCGGCCTCGACCCCCTCGAAGTAGACCGCCTCAGGCAGTTCAAGGTCGTCCTTATACACCTGGGCAACGTGCGCAAGCATATCATCTACAAAGCGAGGTTGATACTCAGGAACGTGGACCTGCCCGCCATAATAGTGGCGCAGTGCCCTGTGGATTTCGAAGATTTCGCGGCCATAGGCGTGAAGACGGCCCACGTTATGCCTCCGGACGACGAGATACAGACGCAGGGCGAGATCGTGCATATCGTCACCGGCGTCATCAGGGGCGTGACCTGCCCACAGGACAAGCTGGACGAAATCGTGTCCAAGGTGCAGTCCATGATGCCCAGCGGAGGTATTAGATGAAGATCACCGTCAACGGAAGGCCGAAGACGCTCCGGGAAGGGGCGACGCTCGATGACGCCGTGGCCGGCGAGGAATACCGCGAGGGCTCGCTGGTCGCTGTGCACCTCTCGGTGGAGACGGTCACAAAGAAGACCAATGATTTTGAGATAGTAACGCCGAATGGGAGCATGGTGCTCCATCTCGACGACGGCCCCGATGCCGAGAAGTTCAGGTCCATCATCGGTACCGTGGAAGGGGTCACCGCCAGATGGGTCACCCGCAAGATCGTCGCTTTCGGTTCGTTCTCTTCAGACATCAAGGCGGACCCTGCGGACCGCCTCTACCGCAAGTTCGACTGCTTCTTCTCGTTGGGAGGAGGCGACAACCAGACAACGTACATCATGGTCGCGAAGAACGACCACAGGGAGTCCTACGGGGCAGGCGCCGGCCGCATCGGCCGCATAACCGTAGGCAGACATCTGATAGAAGGGCTGAGCGAGGGCGAAGGGATCAGCGAGATCCGTCCGGTCATGTCCGAAGTAAGCACCGAGAACGTCGACGTAACCTCCGACATGTCCTATCCCATGGAGGAAGGATATTCGGTGGACACCAACGTCCTGATAAAGTTAGACCACGGGTCCCCCGTAGCGGCCGAACACATATTGATCACGGCTTCGGACATGGTCCTGGAAGTCACGGACCCGACGGGCAGCTACATCGCAAGCTCCGAGGACCTGGACGCCGACATAAAACCGGAAAAGGCCGCGGTCAGGGACACGGGTTCCGTGACCGTGAGGAACGAAGGCGCCGGGAAAGGCAGGATATACATATACAAGGATAAGAGGCAGGTCGCCCAGTCCCACAGCTCCGCGGGCAAGGTGGAGCGCGGGCTGGCGATCGTATCCATGGCCAAGAAAGGCGACAGGATATCGGTCGTGACAGATCCTCCGAGGATCCTGTCCGTGGGTATGACCCAGAAAGCCGGGGGCGAGTTCCTGTCCAAGGCCGGCGTGAAACAGGTAAGGAAGGGCGACACCTCCGACGGAGCGGTCATAGTCGAACAGACCCCCGAGCTTACCGTCGAAGCCCTGAAGTCCGGGACGGTGGAGACCTTCGGGGTCCCCCGGGACAGGGTCTACAGGATCGAGATAACCGCCGAGGACAAGATAACGTCGTATTACTTCAGGAAGGTCACGGGGCTCAGCCACAAGCCCATAGGGGCCCTGAAGGTCCAGTTCGCATTCGAGGGCGCATCGATGATAACCTTCTATGGCGACGAGATGAGGGGGAAGCTACTACATCCGCAGCCCCTGTTCAAAAAGGTGAAACGCGGAGATATAGGTATCACGAACCAGGCCCGCCCGTACTGCGGCCTGATGGGCATAAGGCTGCAGGACAGCAAGGAATACGGGCCCACCGGCGAGGAGCCGTACGGCACGAACATAGTGGGAAGGTTCGCGGACGACCTCAAGAGGCTTCTCGCCGAGGCCGAGGAAGACAAGACGATCTATATCACGGAGGATAAGATATGAGCGACGAAAGAGAGACCAGGCTGCTGATGATATCGCCCAGCTCCATGCTCACGCCCGACCAGCTCGTCCGCTCGGTCCATGCGATGAACAAAGACGTGAAGGTCAAGGAGACATGCTACGGCTGTCTAGTAGAGGGCAGAAGGGAAGTCGTCAAAGAAGTGCTGGACCAGATACGCGGCAAATACCGCAACGAGGTGTTCTCCAAGCGCAGGGCGTACCCGGCAGGCGACCCGAGAAGGTGCCGCGCCCAGCACGGCACAAGGCCGGGATACAGTCAACTGGAGGCCGAGTGGGCGCTGCTTTCGAACGTGCAGCACGGCCTCGAATGCGCCGACAGGGGCGAGAAGGTCGAACCTGTCCCGGAAAAAGGACTTCTTCCCGTAAGAGAATTCAAAAAGATTTGTGAGGAGTAACGATGAAGGTGTTCATAGACCCGCCGAACAGTCTGATACTGTTCGATATTGTAGAAAGATTCGGCCACGAGCCGCTCAGCGCCATGGCGGCGATCCAGGAGAAGATAGACAACCTGGAGATCGACATGCCGCCGATGAACGTGACCCTGGACGACGTGGTAAGGGGCCTGAAGTACGCCGGAGTCGAAGTCCCCTCGGGGATAAGGGGCAGGATGGCGATGTGGGGGCCCATGATCGAGGAGGCCGATGCGGCGATCATCATGGACAATGCGCCCTACAGCTTCGGATGCGTCGGATGCGAGCGCTCCAACGAGATGCTGAAATATCTTATCAAGAAGCGCGGGATCCCGAAGCTGCATGTGGCCTATCCCTCCAACGAGGAGGAGGCCAAGAACTTCGTCGTCAGCGCCAAGGAATTCCTGGAGGGGCTCGGTAAATGACGATAAAGATAGCGCAGCTCTCATGCGGAACGGAATACAGCAGCGTGCAGCACGAGATCGAGAAGGCAGCCCTGTCGGTAGGGGCCAAGATGGTCTATCCGGATGTGGGGGCGGCGGACGTCGACGATGCGGTCAAACGCTTCGGTTTCAACCCCCGCTCCAACCAGCTCAAGCTGATGATCGCAAGGGCGGCGTCCTTGGCGGACGGGAGGTACGATGCGGACGCGGTGTTCATATGCACATGCTTCAGGTGTGCCGAGGCCGCGTTGGTAAGGAACGAACTGAGGAGGTTCATACAGGACAACACGAACCTGCCGGTCGTAACCTATTCGTTCACGGAGAGGCTCAAAGCGTCCCAGATGCTCACAAGGATGGAGGCCCTCGTCACGATAGTTTCCAGGAAGGAGCTGCTTGCCAGGGAGAGGCAGACGGGATTGACCGCAGGCCTCGACTCGGGCTCGAGCACGACCAAAGCGGTCGTAATGCAGGACAATAAGATCATCGGAAAAGCTTGGACCGGTTCCGGGGACGTCGTCAAATCCGCGGAGCAGGTGCTCGAGGAGGCGATGAAGCAGGCAGGCATAGAACTCAAGGACCTTGAGGCCATCGGTACCACGGGATACGGACGTTACACTCTGGGCAAGCACTACAAAGCCAAGCTGGTGCAGGAAGAGCTCACGGTCAATTCTAAAGGCGCCGTATGGTTGGCCGGCCGTCAGAGAGGGGAGGCGACGATCCTCGACATAGGAGGAATGGACAACAAGGCGATCACGGTCCGCGACGGAGTCCCGGACAACTTCACCATGGGGGGCATATGCGCCGGCGCATCCGGCCGTTTCCTTGAAATGACCGCCAAGAGGATGAAAGTGGACATCGAGGACCTCGGCCCCCTCGCGATGAAAGGGGACTGGAGGAACGCCAAGATGAATTCGTACTGTTCCATATTCGGGATCCAGGACCTGGTCACCCAGCTCGGGGAAGGGAAGACCTTCGAAGACGTTGCCGCGGCGGCCTGCCACTCGGTCGCGGAGCAGGTCTACGAGCAGCAGCTCCAGGAGATAGATGTAAGGCATCCCATCATCCAGGTCGGAGGCACGTCGCTGATCACAGGTCTCGTGAAGGCCGTAGGGGAAATACTCGGAGAGATGCCGATCGTCCCGCCCGACTCCCAATACATTGGGGCGGTGGGAGGGGCTCTGCTGAGCTCGGGGATCCTGTGAGGTAAAGAAATGGACATCACGGTTCACGGAACGGACCCCTTCGGGAATGAAGCTTACAGGGTGCTCTTCGAGAACATAATGAACGATCTGGGCGAGGCCCTGGCCATTGAGAAGGCGGAGCTGGTCCTCAGGCCGGAGGCTCCTCTGTTCATATTCTCCGTGAGGTTGCGCGCCGAGCCCGTAAGCAAGACCATCGCAGACGTCAGCAGTCTCCGTGAGGAAGGTTCGGGAGTCCATATCACCATCACGGACGAGCGCTACGCGCCCGACATACTCGGTGCGATGTGGTCCATGTACGGCAGGAACAGCGTCGACCAGCAGACCCGTTTCGACATGTCGGTCGCCGACGCGGACCTGGAAGTGGTCAGCAAGACGGTGATCGCATCCGGCGAGGAGGCCCTGAAGGAGATAATCGGCTCCGTCTGGAGGTCGATGCCCGAAGGGATAAAGGTGCGCCACGTTTTCATCTCGGGGACGGTGGTCACGGTGGTGGCGACCGAGGAGATCATGAGACCGGAATTCATGAAAGAAGGGGCCAGGGTCCACGTTGAAATGGGAGGGTCGGCGGATGTTTGAGGTCATAATGTACGACGGCGGCGTTTACCGTTCGGCCGAACTTTTCGAGCTCATAGAAGACGTGGGAGGAGCGGTCCTGCAGAAGATCAGGAGCTCCCAGATGCTCACCGTCACCATGTCCATCCCGACCGAGGACAAGGAGGCAGTGGTCGCCCTCTGCAGGGAGATAGGGGGAGAGGTGAAGGAGGTTCCCCTCGCAGGTACGGAGATCGCCGTGGTAGGCCCTACACTGGGGCGCCATCACATGCCGCCCCCTATATGCGACAGAGCCGAGGCCCTCAGAAGGAAAGGGGCCCTCTCGATCGTCATGGGACTGGCGAGAGGAAGGGGCAAAGGAACGTCCCAGATATCCGGGTCGGAGGTTGCGATCATAAACGAGTACGACGCGGCGATCTTCTGCTTCGGTAATTTTAAATCATGCATCGAGGCCAAGGCGGAGCTTATGAAGGATATCAAGATACCGCTGATCCTGGTATGCGGACCGAGGCCGGAAGGGCTCGAGGACTACTGCGAGGGCATCGTCCCAGGAGTGGGGAGGAAGTCGGAGAGGATGAGGTCCCCAGACGAGAGGAACAAGCTAGACGAGATCGTGTCAATGACCGAGATGGTGCTGAAGGACAAGAGAAAGAGGATGTCCGAGGACCCTCTCTTCGTCCATCCTTCGGAAGTGAAGCAGGTGTTGGAGAATTACCATCCGATCGATATGTGCCTCAGACCTTCCCCGATAGTTCTGCATTTGGACGGGCTCAGGGCCAAGATACCCTATGACGAGAATATTCAGGCTATCAAAGACATAATGATATACGACCGCAAGCTTGGTGACATCGCCAAGATCACCGAGTCTAAACTCGACCGCAGCAGCATGCTGATAAAGATCAAGACCGGCTCGGAGGTAGAGTATGACGATGCCCGGAAAGCGGCCGGAAAGACGTAAGGGCACGTATGTTCTCTTCATGACCCTCCCCGAGGACATGCGGCTCAGCATCGGCTCTCGGGGAACGGTCTTTCTCAGGGCAGGCGAATATTGCTATGTCGGAAGCGCCATGAACGGCCTGGAACAACGCATCCGCAGACATCTCGCTCATGAAAAAAAGATACGCTGGCACATTGATAATCTGACGATGGTGGCTTCGGACATGGAAGCTTATGGGTCGGAATATCCCGGCTCGGTGGCGGAATGCGCAATAGCCGAGGTCGCCGTTTCGATGGGATTCGTGCCATCGGTGAAGGGTTTCGGTTCTTCGGACTGCGGCTGTTTATCCCACCTTCTATCAGTGCCAGAAGGCGGAAAGATGAAGCTCGTCGGCAACCTGCGCATGAGCAGGGTCCAGCCCTCTGGAGCGCGCGTCCGCGAGTGCGAATCCTTATAATGTATCAGGGTCTTTCGACTCTATAATCATCCGCACACTATAAAGTGGAGGGAACAAATGAAGGCAAACAGTGAAGTGATTCTAACTCGTAAAGTGACGCCCGAAACGATTACCAAACTCGAGGGTATCGTAGGCAAAGACAACATCAACACGGGCGACATGGACAAGATCCTATACAGCCACGACATGGCGCCCCTCCCCAAGGAGGCAGGTATGGCGTTCAAGAACCTGCCTGACGTGGTCGTAAGGCCGGAGACCGACGAGCAGGTGGCCAAAGTGGTCGCTCTCGCCTACAGGGACGGCATACCGATCATCCCCAGAGGCAATGCTACCTGGGGGCTCGGCGGATGCATGCCCACGAACGGCGGCATCGTGATCGACATGTCCTCGAAGATGAACAAGGTCCTCGAGATCAACACAGAGGGCATGTACGTGAAGGTCCAGGCCGGCTGCACATGGAAAGAGGCCCTTGACGAGTGCATGAAGCTCGGATTCATTGTGGGCTCCTATCCCTCCAGCTTCCCCGCCGGCACGATCGGGGCATGGACCTCGACCAACGGAATGGGAACGGGCAGCTACAAGTACGGGTCTTCCAAGGATAACATCCTCAACATGAAGGTCGTCCTTTCGGACGGGACCCTGATCGAGACCGGATACGACCATATCGGCTCCTACATGTCAGGCTACAACCTTAACCAGTTCTTCGCCGGCGCAGAGGGCACCCTGGGAGTGCTCACCACGGTGACGATGAGGATCTACCCCATGGGAGAGATCAGGCCCGTCGCCTACGAGTTCGAGAACCTGAAGGACCTCCACGGCCCCATCCAGAAGATCATCTCCCACGCCAGCATCAAACCTCTCCACATCGCATGGTCGGACTACATGCACTTCGCCAACCAGAGGAAGGCCGGGATACATGCGCCCAAGGTCAAGAACGTGCTCCTCGTCGCCCTTCAGGGGGACCCCAAGTTCGTCGACCTGGAGGAAAGCGAAGTCGACGCTATAGTGGCGGAGTTCGGAGGCAAGAAGCTCGACAGGGAGATCGCAGACCACGAGTGGTCCGAGAGATGCTACGAGTTCAGGGCCAGGAAGGTCGGTGTCGGAGAGATCCCTGCCGAAGTAATCGTCCCCGCCAAACACTGGGGAGAGTTCGTAGATGAATGCTACAAGGGATTCGAGGTCATGAAGATGGAGCCCGGAGGGGTCATCGGGGTCATAGTGGACCGCAGCACCGCGCTGTTCATGCCCTATTACTTCAAGGACGACGAGTCGCTCCTCGGAATGACGGCGTTCTCTTTCAACTTCTACCTCGGAGACAGGGCATCCCTTTACGGAGGAAGGACCACGGGATTCGGAGTGTTCTTCGCCTGGAATATGGACGTCATCCACGACGGCGAGACCGCCGACTTCATGAGGGACCTCAAGACTGCCCTCGACCCCCGCGACGTAATGAACCCGGGACACCTCGTCTGCGGAAAGACCAGGTTCGGCATCAACATGAGCAAGCAGCTCATGGGATTCGGAAGCAAGCTCATACAGGGAGTCAAGAAACTCCTGCCCGCAGACACGACCTTCAGCGACAACATGAAGAGATTCAGGTACAGCGACATGGAGCACGAGGTCGAAGAAGGAAGGTTCCGCGTACTCGGCGACGGAAACCAGTGAGCAACCGTCCGAAAACCCCTTATCATAACATCTTTCCATTTTATCAACAATTCAATCGTTGAAAATCGAATGTTATTAAGATTCCAGCTAATCTTTAATAGTCGATCGATCTAGAGCGGCCTATGAGGAAAAATGCCGCGATAGCAATATCGCTTGTGGCGATACTCGCAGTGGCGGGCGTCGCAGTCGCGATCGTCCTTACCAACGACAGCGATGATAAGAAATACGTGTACACGACGATGAGCTGGCAACAGGAAATGGTCCAGGAGATAGTCGGTGATGAATATACTGTAGTATCTTTCCTGGAGGCCAACACCAGCCCCCATGCGACCGAAATAACACCGGGAATAATCGCGTCCCGCAACACGGTGGCGTATTTCGCCGTTGGATCGGGCGTTGAGTGGGAAGAAACTAATCTCGAAATTATCAGGGACCAGCAGGGTATCACCACATTCGAGTGCTGCGAAGAGCTCATCGAGCTGGGCGTTATGGACCCGCTTCTGGAAGGAGAGGAGCATGAGGGTTCCGAAGAGGGCCATGACCATGCGACCGATCCTCACGTCTGGGCATCGCCTGAGCGCCTGGCACTTATTGCGGAGTATGTCAAGGACATGATGACCGAACTCGAACCGGACAACGCGGCCGTCTTCGAAGCGGGATGCGCCAGCTACCTGGCCAAAGTAGACGTGTTGATAGGGCTCGAACAAGAACATCTGACAGGCAAGGCGACTACCGAGATCATCGTCTGGCACCCTTCCTGGGCGTATCTTCTTCCGGATAATGTGACCGAGGCAGAGCTCATGGAAGCAGCCGAGGCGGCATCCACGCCCTCATCGATCGCGATGCTGCAGGGAGGGACGCCGGATAATCCTATCAACGTGTTCCTTTCGGAACCGGAACAGATCAACGGTCTTACCCAGCAGGGGCTTTGTGAAATGGGAATATATGTAAACATAATAGTGATTAACATACTCGCCGGGGACTGGGTCGAATATCTGGGCCAGGTAATCGTGGAACTGGGAGATAATATTCCGGATGCGGGGACATGAATTGATGATACCAATAGAAATTAAGGACCTTACCGCTGGATATGACGGCCGAGCCGTTTTCAGCAACGTCGACCTGGAGCTCAGGGACAAAGACTTCCTGGCGGTCATAGGGCCCAACGGCGGCAGGAAGACAACGCTCTTCAGGGCGATCCTGGGCCTAATAAAACCCATGGGGGGGACCGTAAAAGTGTTCGGCAAGGAGCCGGCAGGTTCGCCCCCGGGCATAGGATACGTTCCGCAGAACGAGAATCTGGACTCAGAATATCCAATAAGTGCCAGGGAAGTCGTCCTTATGGGAATGAGGTGCAAGAAGGGCCTTAGGCCGTTCTATTCCAGTGAGGAGAAGGAGTCCGCAGAGAGGGCCATGGAGTACGCCGAGGTCTCGGATTTCGCAGACAGCCGAATAAGCAACCTGTCGGGAGGGCAGAGACAGAGAGTATACCTCGCAAGGGCTCTTGCCCCGGAACCGAAGATACTCATGCTGGACGAACCCACCGCGAGCCTGGACCCGTCGATGAAGGACTGCACCTACGACATACTCAGGAAGCTGAACAGGGACGGGATAGCCATAATGGTGATAACCCACGATATGAGCAGCATCTCTCATGATGTCAAACGTGTAGCATGCATGAACCGCAGGCTGATAGTCAACGATGCGCCCGAGATAACCCAGGAGATGATCGCATTGGGATTCCACTGCATCCCCGAGCTAGTGCACATAGGTCCCTGCGATTGCGGAGGTCACAACGATGGTTGATTGGGTCGCGGCATTCTCGATGCCTCTGATTCAGAACATGTTCATGGTCGCGGCCATAGCATGCGTTCTTTGCGGAGTCGTGGGAACCCTGGTGGTCGTGAAACGGATGGTGTTCGTAACGGGCGGCATAGCACACACCACTTTCGGAGGTGTGGGTCTTGCATATTATGTTATGTCCGTCGTCGCAGTCTCATGGTTCACCCCCATGATCGGCGCCGCACTGTTCGCGGTCGTTTCGGCGGTCATAATGGCGCTTCCCGCGGTATCCAAGAAGCTGAGAGAGGACTCGGTCATCGGAGTACTATGGTCAGTGGGAATGGCGCTGGGAGTGATTTTCATGAGCCTCATGGACAGGTCCGTCGTTACGCCCAGGTCCTTCGAGAGCATACTTTTCGGAGACATATTGCTGGTCGGAAGCTTCGAGCTCAAGGCGATAGCCGTCGTGACGATATTGTCGCTGGCCATCATCGCTCTGTTCTTCAGAGACCTGCAGGTACTGACGTTCGACGAGACCCATGCAAGGCTCAGCGGCATCAACGTCACAGCGATGAACCTCGTCCTTTACGTGCTGATAGCCATCGCCTGCGTCGTGGCCCTGAACGTGGTGGGCATAGTGATGGTCATAGCCCTGATAACGATACCCGCGGCCATGTCCAACATGTTCACTGAGAGCCTCAAAGAGATGATGATCGTGTCGGTGATACTTTCATTGATAATGGCTTTCTTCGGTCTGATAATTGCCATCGGAGCAGACATCCCGCCGGGAGCCACCGTTTCTGTGACGATGGGCGTATTGTTCATCATAGCCATAACGGCAAAAACGGCTTACGTAAAGATTGCGCAGGGGAAAGCGGAATGATCATATCCGGTCGAGAAGAGCTCCGATCCCTCCGATCACGTCCGTGACCCCTGCATCCTCCCAGTCTTTCAGGGTGCAGCCTCCTGAAAGCACCCCGATGAAGGAGGCTCCCGAATCCCGTGCGGTGTGCCAGTCGCCTAGATTATCGCCAAGGTACAGGATCTCCTCCGGCTCTACTCCCATCTCTTCGGCCAGATGCCTCATGGCCATCGGCGAGGGCTTGGCATCGCCGTAAGGATAATCATCCCTGCATACTATGGCATCGAAGCGGCCACAGATGTTCCAGATACCCAGGACAGACTCGGCATAGTCTCTTCCGCCCCTCGTGAGGATTCCCACTTTGTAGCCTTGTTTCTTGAGAGCGTCCATGGTCTCAACGGCCAGCGGGAACGGTGAAGCTTCCAGGTAGTACTGTTTTTCGACCTCGGTGCTCCTGTCGTTGATCTTTTGTATTATGTCCTCGGCATCGTCCCATCTGCCGGCATCGTATATCCATTGGTAGACCGGCACCTTCATCAGGCGTTCGTCCCCCTTCCAATCGTGCTTTCCAATGGGGATGTCTTCCTCTTCCAGGACCTCTGAGACAATGTTGTGAAGTCGGGGATAGTCTACCCTCGTGTTCATGAAAGTGCCGTCCATGTCAAAACCGACAGCTTTGATACGGGGATCCAACGCCATGGACGTTAATGTGCCACGTTGTTAATAATGTTAATCAAGAAAAATAAAAAAGAGTCATGTGAGAGTAGTAGCCCCCCTTCTGTTTCAGGCGGCATTCGACTAATGCACCCTACCCGCCGGTCCAGGGCAGATCATCCCGGCTGTATGAGCTTGCTCCGATGAGGTGTCGCCGTTTCACCAGATCTCCGGGAACGTCACTGTCTTCAGATCATACTTTTTACCGGAGCTGTGTCGTTTCTGGGCCCTTGCCGAGGCTCTCGCCCCGCAGCATTTCGCTGCTCATCTTGCCCTCGGAGGAGGGAACTTCCTCAGCTGGACCGAAGTCCTACCGTCAGCCGCCCTCTCTCTCATGACATCCGTCCATCGCTGAACGGATATTTGTTTTAATCGGAAATATGAAAAGGGTAAGAGGTTTTGTTAAAGTTTCAGGCCCTGTTCTTGCTATCCTTGTCGACCATTCCGGTGGATTCCTTTAGCTCCTTGTCCATCATGGCGTCGATCCTTTCGGCTTCGGCCTGAATTTCTTCGGGCCTGGGGATGTTGCCCAGGATGTCGTCGGTGTTGCCGAAGGCCTTCTCGATGTCCTCGATGGTGGATATCGCCCTGTCGGGTGACTTGGCGGCGGATCCGACATACTCGGAAATCCCCTCCATCAGCCTGGTCACTTCCATTGGGAAGAATATCTTCGAGGATTCGCCCTGTCCGACCTTGACCATGGTGTCCATCGAAAGCACCGATAGGGCCTTGGAGTCCATGGTAGCCGCGCCCACTGAGAGGATGCGCAGCCTCTGAGCCTCTCCCTGCCCCTCGAGTATCGTGGCCACCCTGGTGCCCTCAGCCTCGAGGACCATGGCCTGTCTGCGCCCCTCGGCCTGAAGGATGCGGGATTTCTTTTCTCCCTCTGCCTTCAGGATCGCCGCTCTCTTGAGTCCGTCCGCTTCGAGGATGGCGGCACGCCTCTTTCTCTCCGCAGAGGTCTGCTCCTCCATGGAGTCCTTGACCTTCGCGGCAGGGTCCACTTCGCGTATCTCGACGGCTTCTACCCTGACTCCCCACTTGTCGGTGCTCTCGTCGAGGGTGTCCCTGAGCTGGAGGTTTATGGTCTCCCTGTTGGAAAGGATCTGGTCAAGCTCCATCTCTCCTATGACGGCCCTCAGAGTGGTCTGTGCCAGGCTGACGGTCGCGATCTTGTAATGAGTTACTTCGAAGTAGGCCTTTTTGGGGTCCGTAACTTTGATGTAAATGATGGCGTCCACGTTGACAGGCGAGTTGTCCTTGGTTATGACCTCCTGTCTCGGGATGTCCAGGACTTCCGTGCGCAGGTCTAGTTTGACGACCTGGTTTATCAAAGGGAACACTACATTGAGACCTTGGTTGAGTATCCTTACATATTTACCGAGCCTCATATATATGCCCTGTTCATAGGGCTGAACGATCTTCACCCCGCTTATCACGATCAGAACGATGACGAAAATCACCAGAAGGGCGATGGTCATCAAGATTGTTTCACTGTCCATTTGTTTTTTCCTCCGTATTCTTCATAAATCAATAATCTGCATTCACTCTTCCGGCTCGATGAAGACGTGTACTCCTTCGCTTCTGACGACCCTGGTCTTGGTGCCGGCCTTGATGGGCACCTCTGAATTGGCGCTCCATGTGTCCGTCCCGATGCGCACCTTTCCCTTCAGAGTCCCGGGTACGGTGTCCACGGTGACGACGCCCTTCTCGCCGACGAGCGTATCTGTGATGGTCGTAGACGGCGGCTCGGGCTTTCCCAGGAACCTGTAGGCATATATCGTCAACAGGGTCACGGGGATGGCCACGACGATTGCCAATGCGACCGAGTACCATGTGAAAAGTAGTTCGGGCTCGAAAAGACCCAATCCTCCTATGATGACGAATATGACTGCAGGTATGATCATGAACACACCGGGCATCGTGGCCTCCACGATCAGAAGTACCAATCCGACGATTATCAGCAGCAACGCAACGGCCATCGCTAGTTCCATGCCACACCATGCACTTTTCGTTATTTAATCATGTGTTAATACAAAAATCGCTTTATTTTTTAATCCACCAGGTCCGTTTGGACGGTAAACCTTATTAACTGAATCTTATTACTCGGGATGGAGCAGGGGTAGTCAAGCATGGCCAACGACGCTAGGTTGAGGGCCTAGTCCTTAGTGGTCCGCGTGTTCAAATCACGTCCCCTGCACCATTTTTCTTTTCATTCCTGCTTTGGCATCCCGTGTAAGAGGATTCTTTTTCTGGCACACGATCGCCGTTGCCGATATGGTACGACCTGAAGCGTCTGAATGTATTTCGTTCAGGTTACGTTATGCAGCGGACTGTAGCGTTCAAAGGATTTTTTCTTACCGGGAGGGGGCGCCAACGATAATTCATGACCGCCTATCACGTTGAAATCTTTCTCATGGGTCGGACGATCCGCATCAAGCGAAGGTAATCGCCAGTGAACGGGTCCGTATATCAGAATACCGAATCGCGCAGGGCATGCAGATTTACGTCGGTGTCAGCGGCACACGTAGCATGCGAATATTAAATGTTCATCGGGAGCGCGATCGGCAAGATCAGCACTCTCCAACGGGAATATGTGGTCAGAAGATGATTATGCAACCGATCCGGAAGTCACGCCGTTTCGTAAATAGGGCGTATCTTCCCCCTTCTTATCCTGTCGCGGAGGTCCATTACGTTGCTGCGCACGGTCTCGATCATTTTACGATAGTCCGGGTCGGCATGACCTCCGGGGTCATCAAGGCCCCAGTTCTCGGTGTAAGAGCACGGGATGTCAGGACAGGAATCTCCTTTTCCCATTGTGATCACTATATCTACCTTGGGGAGTTCGGACAGGGGCCTGGTGTCATTTTCGGTTATGTCGCAGCTGCAATACTCCAAAAGCATCCAGGCGACCCTGTCGTCGACCACAAAAGATGATTCCGGGCCAGCCGAGTACGCCTCGAAGGCATCGGAAGCGTACTCCCTGGCGAGGGCTTCGGCGACCCGGCTTCTGTACGAATTGTGCAGGCATAGAAAGGCTACTTTAGGCTTATTTTTCATAATCCCCTCAAAGCACGCAGACGATGCAGTCCTGAGATGCACAAACGGGATTATTAATCTTCCACTTGAGGGCCCACGTCTTTATGCCTTTCGCTACTTCTGTCAGCTCCCTTCCCATTTCGGTGAGCCGGTATTCGCTTCTTATCGGCACGGTTGCGGTGTCGACCCTCCTTTCGATCACGCCTTCCTCCTCAAGGTTCCTGAGCCTTTCCGAGAGGATCTTGGGAGTGATGTCCTTCATAGACCTCTTGATCTCGGAGAACCTTTTCCATGTATCTCCTCCCCTGTAAAGCTCCAGTATGATCAGCAGCGTCCATTTCTTGGAAAGGAATCCCATGGTCCTGTACACGGTACAGTTGTCGTTCATGATATCCCGTAAGATACCTGCCGTATATAACCCAGTATCTTTATTATACAAACTACCTAAAGTATAGGAGTTAAAAAAATGTCGGAGATGTTTTGTTTTCAGTGCGAGCAGACGGCCAACGGGACCGGCTGCACGGGAAAGGCAGGAGTATGCGGAAAACCATCGGACGTGGCGAACCTTCAGGACGACCTCATCACCGCCCTGATAGACCTTGCCAAGAGCGCCCATGGAAAGGCAGACGCCAAGACGGACGACATCGTCACCGAGGCCCTGTTCCGTACGATAACCAACGTCGACTTCGACCCGAGGTCGGTATCGGCCCAGATCGATGCGGTCAAGAAGGAGCGCTCCAGGGTTGGGTCCGGATGCAAGTCATGTGGCTGCGGATCCAACAAGTTCAATCTGGTATCGGTCTGGAAGGACGACGAGGATATCAGGTCACTAAAATCTCTGATACTCTTCGGACTCAAGGGAGTCGCCGCCTACGCATTCCACGCCAAGGCGCTCGGATATTCCGACCCCGAAGTCAGTACGTACATGTACAATGCCCTGAGGACGATCGGCTCCAACGCCAGTCAGGAAGAGCTCCTGGCGATGGTCATGGAGACCGGGCAGGCCAACCTGAAATGCATGAAGGTCCTGGACGAGGCAAACACCGAGACATACGGCGTCCCCGCTCCCAACAAAGTCTCGATGAAGATCGCGAAGGGACCGTTCATCATCGTCACGGGACACGACCTCCTGGACCTCAAGAAGCTTCTGGAGCAGACCGAAGGAAAGGGAATATCCATCTACACCCACGGCGAGATGCTCCCTGCCCACGGATACCCCGAGCTGAGGAAGTACGCGCACCTGAAGGGGAACTACGGAACGGCCTGGCAGAATCAGCGCAACGAATTCGACGGCGTCCCCGCACCCATACTCTACACAACCAACTGCCTAATGAGGCCAAAGGACAGCTATGCCGACCGCGTATATACCACCGGCCCCGTGGCATATCCCAACGCGGTGCACATCGGTGAGGACAAAGACTTCACGCCGGTCATCGCCAAGGCGCTGGAGCTGGGCGGATACAAGGAAGAAGTTCAGATGACCGGGGTCAACGGAGGAAAGACCGTGACCACCGGATATTCGGCGGGAACGATACTGTCGGTGGCCGATAAGGTCGTCGAAGGCGTCAAAGCAGGAGCGATAAAGCACATTTTCCTCGTGGGAGGATGCGACGGCGCCAAACCGGGAAGGAACTATTTCACGGAGTTCGTCAAGAACACTCCGAAGGACACCCTCGCGCTGACCCTCGGATGCGGCAAGTACAGGTTCAACGACCTGGACATCGGAGACATAGGCGGAATACCCAGGATACTGGACGTCGGCCAGTGCAATGATGCATATGGGGCCGTAAAGGTCGCTCTGGCACTCGCGGACGTGTTCAACTGCACGGTCAACGACCTTCCTCTCTCGATCGTGCTGTCCTGGTACGAGCAGAAGGCGGTCGCCGTGCTGTTGACCCTTCTGAGCCTGGGCGTCAAGAACATATATCTGGGACCTTCGGTTCCGGCGTTCCTTTCGCCCAACATCGTCTCATTCCTCGTGGAGAACTTCGGGATAGCTCCGATCAGCACTCCAGAGGCGGACATGAAGAAAATGCTCGGCTGATACCGAACTATCAAACCTTTTCAATTCCGGCGGGAGAAGATGCAAGCAAATGGCTGCCCCGCCGGAAACAGGACCATGTTCACTGGGATCCGAAGGTGTCCCTCAGAAGTTCCATATCGATCCTTTCCTCGCACAATTCCGAAACCGTATCTACTATACCGTTCACCGCTTCCGGAGGCATGATCCCGTTGATGGTCATCCTTGACGGAAAAAGGTACCTAGAATCGAACGAATACTCTTCCAAGAACGCCCTGCGGGACTCCATGTATGCCCCCAGCACGTCTGAACCGGCCTTTTGGAGGTTCACCGAGATGCAGGACTCGCCGTCTACGCCTCTCGTGCGACAGGACACTATCCCGATGCTGGAGGCCGGGTCCAGGTTCTCTATCTCAAGTTTTCTCACTTCTTCGGGACCTAGGCCGGTTTCGGCGACTATCATCATGAAGGCGAATGCCCTGATCGTCCTGAAGTCCGAGCCGATGTTGGTTAAGGCCCTGTTCCTCAGCCGGACGTAGGTCCTGAGAACTCTGCTGTCTTCGCTTTCAGAGCATCCCCTGAGATTGTGTGCATCCATGTTATCACGCAAGGACAGCTTATCCTTCCGGATTAATGGCACCCCGGCGTACAGTTAGCTTAACTCCGCCAGTAGCTGCGGGCGGATTCCCCCATCATCACCGCATTCTCGTCGGGAGTATTCAACGGCATCTCGCATCCCGGTGCGAGTATCAGCCCGCCGTCGGAACCTGCCGCATCTATTATGCGGTAGCTTTCTCTTTTCACCATCTCGGGGGTGCCCATCATCATGACGGAGACAGGGTCGATGTTGCCCATGATGGCCATGTCCCCTGCGCTTTTTCTCGCTGCCGCCGGGTCTACGGCATGGTCGAAACTGAAACAGTCTGTTCCAATCTCTTTGAGAACAGACATGGTGTTAAGAGTGTTGCCGCATATGTGGACGAACGCTGGCACATTGCAATACGCTTTCGTATCGGCTATGACCTCCCTGATAGCATCGTAAGAGTACTCCCGGAACATGTCCTTGGATATCAGATCCTCGGAGGACGTGGGGTCGGCCATCCAAAGCACGGTGGCCCCGGCCTCTATCATCCTCTGCTCCATGGCAGCGACCAGGCCTGTGACCTTTTTGACCGTCGCCTTGACATAATCCGGTTCCAGAAGCGTCTGGAACATCATGTTCTCGGTGCCCATCGCATATCCTGCCATAGTGAGGGGTCCCCAGGAGAGGCCGCATATGTGCAGGTCCTCGGGCAGTATCCGTGCGGTCTCCTCGATGCTGTCCACGAAAACGCTGGTGAAACGGGGGCATTCCGAAGCCTTGAAGGGATCGAAAACCGCAAGCCCCTCGAGCTCCTCAGGCCCGTTTATCATGGGCTTGGGAACCATCCCATAGTCGTCCTCGGGGAACCTGACCTCTCCGCCCATATCTGCGAAAGGTATCTGGGAGTCCAATATCGGTTTGACGAAATCCGAGCGGGTCTTCATCGCATAATCGACCGAAACCCTTGCCGAGAGGAGAGGGTCGTTCCTTGCCTGGGTCACCGTGTATCCTGCGCTGCGGGCCGCAGTGACGACCGCGAAATTGTTTACGGGCGTCCTGCCGATAGATTCGAAATTCATTGCCGCCGCGACAGCGTCCCTGTGTCCTGCATCCTTCAAGTTATCCACTCGGAACGAAAGCAGATTACTGGATATTAACCGTTCTGGTCACCTGCTCCTCTTGCAGAGCTTCGTCACGCGGTAGGTGAACTCGGATGTGGAAAGGTCCCCTCCCACGTCCCTGGTCTTCATGCCCTTCCTGTACGCCGAACGTATGGCGTTACGTATCTTGTCTGCCTCCAGGTTGAGACCGACAGCGTCCAGCGCCATCGCCGCCGCCAGCATGCAGCCGGTGGGATTCACGGTGTCGGTCCCTGCAAGGTGTTCGACCGGTCCGTGCAGGGGCATGAACATCCCGCCGGTCTCGCTAAGATATCCCACGCAGGTCAGGTAAGCTCCGCCGCACATGCCCGTGAGAGCCCCGGAAACGGCGTTGCTGTACGGCACGGGCGTGACGATAACATCGGCGAACGAAGGGTCCATGATGAGCTTGGACGTCGCATCGGCGACGTCCATGTCGTCGATTATGAACTCGGAAGCCGCGAACTCCTTGTAGAAAAGGTCTGCGAACATGGCGTCGGAATACGGGTTGAGCTCCAGGTCCCTGAGGCAGGTGATCTTGCGCCTCTGCTTCGCCGTGGCGATGCGCTCTCCCATCCTGAAGACCTTCCTGCATCCTCCGGCATCGATGTAGTATTCCACGCTCACTCCGTTCAGGGTTTCCACTTCCTTTGAGGTGCCCACCGTCTGAGGATTGCAGTTTATAAGCATGCAGTCCAGGCCGGAAACGCCGATACCGTCGCCGAGGGGCTGGAACTTCCTCAGGACGGAACTCATGTCCAGCTGTTTCCTGAGGGTCGCCAGGGGGTCCCTGTAGTTCTTCTCTATCGCACGGTTCAGCACGGGGGTCGCGATTATCGCGTCGGACTTCGCTGCCAGCTCCATCGTTTCCGGAGGGAGGTAGTATCCAGTCTTCTCGTATGCCGAAGCGCCTATCCTCCCGTGGAGTATCTCCGCATCTCCCGTCACGGCCTCCAATACGGATGTTGCGGCGTCGGTTATCTCCTTTCCGACCCCGTCGCCGGGAAGGATGAGGACCTTCTTCGGCATGTTTCCACCTCAGAGCAGCCTGTCCGCCAGGCCAGCGTATATCAGGGGCAGAGTGATCGTGGCATCGCCTTCGACGGTCATCTTCTTGGCGTTGCTCTTGACCTTGCCCCAGGAAACGGCTTCTCTGATCGCGGCGCCCGAGAGGGAGCCGTCATATTCCTGTGCGGTGGTGAGATATATGCAGAAATCGAGCCCTCCTCTGAACTGGTTCCACCAGATCACGTGGTGTTTGGATATGCCGCCGCCTATGATTATCGCCCCGGTGTATTTGGCGTCGTTCGTCATCTCGGCGAGCATCTGCTCGTCGCCGAAAAGGTCGATCCTCAGATTGCGGTGCATCTGATAGTACGTCCAGAGCTGGGAGCCGAAAGACCCGTCGGTTATGCCGGGTACGACGATGGGCACCTTGTTAGCATGGCACTGGTACAGCAGGCTGTCCTCGCCCGGCATCCTCTTGCCGACCTCGTCTATGATCTCGTGGGTGGTCATGTCCTTGCGGTCCTTGAAGATCTCGTCGAACATGGGCAGGAGGTTGTCCTCGAGGACGATCCCGTAGCATGAATCGGGGACAAGGACGTTCCCGAGCCTGCTGACGCTGTGCCTTCTGAGCCTGGCGTCGTCCATCATGAAGTCTCCCTTGTAGTAGGCCGCGAAAGTCCTTGAGATGTCGTGGTCGAGGGTACCGCAGGTGGTTATGATGAGGTCCACCATGTGGTTTTTCACCATATCGATGAGAACTCCCCTGGTTCCGGTGGCCATTATGCATGCGGGGAAGGACAGTATCCTCAGGCATCCCTTCTTCTTGATCATCTTCTCCGCTATGTCCGTGGCATCGGCCAGCTTCTGGGCCGTGAAACCGCCGGAGCGCCCCATGGCTTCCAGCATATCATTCACGGTCATCCCTTTCTTCACTTTGATATCTTCTACTGGCACCAATTCTAGTTCCGACATTCAAAACACCTTGTATGGATTGGCTACCATCTGCCACCGATAAAAGGGTTTGTGCAACCGTTCGCGCGGTTGCGTTAAAGATATAACGTCGGCTCCCGATTACCGGCACGTGATCATTTCGGGTCGCAACAGGGATTACAGGGAGCTTTCGGAATCTCTCAGCAAAAAGAAGGTGCTCGTGCTGACCTGCAACACATGCGTCAGGATATGCGGCGGCATCGGCGGTGCGGACGCCGCGAAGAGGCTTTCGGACGAGCTGTCGGAAGACGGAATAGATGTCATCGGCACGATATGCGTATCTGCTTCTTGCATAGGTCCCAGAGTAAGGGAGAAATTCGACACGGGGATGCTGGCCCGCTCGGACGTCATACTGTCGCTCACCTGCCCTCTGGGCGCATCGTGCGTGGCCGCGGTATCCGGAAAGGACGTATGCAATCCGCTCGAGATGATAGGTACCGGATACATCGACGAGGACGGGGTCCCCATCGTGGTCTCCGGGTCCTGTGACTATCCGCAGGAAGAGCCGGCCGAAGAAGCCGCGGAAGAGGCAGGCCTCAAGATCTCTCCCTTCGTATGAAATAATGAAAAATTCCGAACGGGGGATCTCTCCCCCGTAATAGGTTTTACGCTCAGACGAACAGGACGGCCGTCACCAGACATATGGTGGACAGCAGCTTGATCAGAACGTGTATCGAGGGTCCCGCCGTGTCCTTGAAGGGGTCTCCGACGGTGTCTCCGACGACAGCCGCGGCGTGTGCGGTCGAGCCCTTTCCGCCGTGGGAACCTGCCTCGATGAACTTCTTCGCGTTGTCCCATGCGCCTCCTCCGTTGTTGAGGAAGTTGGCAAGCAGGACGCCCACTATCGTCGCTACCATGATGAGCGCACCGACGGCAGCCGGGGCCTCAGAGGCCAGCTCGTCGGGGAGCACCCACTTGAACAGCAGCCCGAACATGATCGGGACGATAATGGGCAACAATGCGGGAAGGACCATCTGTCTGAGGGCACCGCGGGTCGCGATGTCGACACAGCTGGCATAATCCGGGTCCGAAGATCCCTCCATTATGCCGGGGTCCTCCCTGAACTGCCTGCGGACCTCTTCGATCATCTCTCCGGCGGCCTTTCCGACCGCGCTGATGGCGAGGGATGCGAAGTAGAACACTAGCACGGCTCCGATCAGTCCGCCGACGAATATCAGCGGGTTGCCGAGGTTGACCTGCATGGCCTCGATGAGGCTGATCCCCTTGATCTCTCCGACTATCTCGAAGTAGGCGGCGAACAGGAGGAAAGCCGCGAGGGAAGCGGATGCCATCGCGTATCCCTTGGTCAGAGCTTTGGTGGTGTTTCCGGAAGCATCGAGCTTGTCGGTCCTCTCCCTTACCTCTGCGGGCTGGTCGCTCATTTCGACGATGCCTCCAGCGTTGTCGGTGATGGGTCCGTAGGTGTCTTCGGCGAGGATGAACGCGGAAGATGCGAGCATCGCGATCGTTCCGACGGCGGTTCCGTAGAGTCCAAAGACCATTCCGTGGCTGCCGGTCGGGTCGGCGTAGTATCCGAGGACGAAGGTCGCGCATATGGCTATGCTAATGCAGATGACCGGGAGCAGAGTGGACTCCATTCCAACGGATATTCCCTTTATGACGTTGGTGGCGGGGCCTGTTTTGGAAGCGTCCGCGATGGACTTGACGGGCCCGTGGTCCCCGGTGTAATACTGAGTTATGTAGACTATGGCGAGGGCCAGAACGATACCGACCACGCCACATCCCGCGAAATACATCCAGTTGGAGGCCTCGTCCTTGAGGAGCCAGTATACCGAGAATATCGTGCCCGCTATGACGAGGGCCATGGTTATGTAGTATCCGCGGTTGAGCGCCGAGAAAACCTCTTTGTCGGATTCCTTGAGCCTGACGGTGAGTATTCCCACGAGGGAGGCGATGAGTCCGAAGGCCATTATGACCATCGGCAGGAAGATCCAGTTGTTGGAAAGAGAGGCCATTCCGGCTATCTTGAGGACTGCGAGACCTATGACCATCGAACCGATGATCTCGGCCGCAGTGGATTCGAATATGTCAGCTCCTCTTCCTGCGCAGTCTCCGACGTTGTCACCGACGAGGTCGGCGATGACCGCAGGGTTCCTGGGGTCGTCTTCAGGTATTCCAGCCTCGACTTTTCCCACGAGGTCCGCGCCCACATCGGCGGCTTTGGTGTATATGCCGCCTCCGAGCTGGGCGAACAATGCCGCGAAAGAGGCACCGAACGCATATCCCACGATGTAGTGGAGCGTCTGGGTCATTTCCTCGTATATGGCGTTGTACGCGAGGAAGACGGCGAAGAGGCCGAGGATGCTCAGCGTTGATACGACTATACCTGAAACGGCTCCTCCGCGGAAAGCGGTCTTGAAGGCGCTGGCGAGAGACTCGCGTGCGGCGCTGGCCGTTTTGATGTTGGTGCTGACGGATACCTTCATTCCGATGAAACCGGAGAGGATCGAGAATCCCGCTCCTATGAGGAAAGCGATGGCCACGGGGTATCCCAGATAGTTTCTTGTGGACTCGGGGATTCCCGCGAGCGCTATTACGATTGCTACGATTATGCTGATTATTGCTATCGTTTTGTACTGGCGCCTCAGATATGCCATGGCGCCCGTTTCGATCGCATCGGAGATCTTTTGCATTTCGGGCGTTCCTTTGTCCCGAGACCTTATGTCGGTAAGGAAGTACAATGCAAAGATCAGTGCGATCACGACGGCAACAGGGATCATGAAAAGCAAGTTTTCAACTGTTGTTATCTCGATCATGAGTTTACCTCTGAACTTTAGTTGCGGTAAACTCTCCTTCTATAAATAATACTCCTGGTACCAGTCTCACGGATATGGGTAAAATACATATCCTACAGGGGGACAGAGAAGACATAAATTTCATGTACTGGCACTATTTTTATTTTTATGGTTTGAAATAATTTAAAGCGTCTCGCTAAATGGATTACGGCGGCCATCTGTCGCCTCCCCGGCTCTGGGGGCGACTTCGCGCGTACGAATCAGTTTTATATAAGAGTGGCCTAATCCCCACATTCAGGAGTTCCGCCATATGTATATGATCACAGAGGCCGAAAGGAAGGTCCGCATCCCGCCCAGAAATCTGGGTGAAGATATAAGTGAGGCTATAGACAACCTCACCTGGGATACTTTCGAGGGCAGATTCAACGAGGACAAATCGCTAACCGTCCTCATAAAAGACGTCGAGCCGGTGGGACCGGGACGCATAGTACACGGCGACGGCGCCGTCTACCAGACCGTGAAGTACAACCAGCTGGTCTACAGGCTGAAGGACAACGAGGTCGTGGAGGGCATAGTCGTGGAGATCCTCAAATTCGGAGCTTTCGTAAGATTCGGACCCCTGGACGGCCTGCTGCACATAAGCCAGGTCATGGACGACCGCGTCGATATCGACGAGGTGAACCAGAGGCTCGTAGGAAAGGAGACCGGAAGGACCCTTTCCGTCGGGGACAAGGTCAGAGCGAGGGTCGTGAGCATAGACCTGAACGACAAGAACCCTCAGGACAGCAAGATCGGACTCACCATGCGCCAGCCCGGCCTCGGAAAGTTCCAGTGGATCGAAGAGGACAACACCAAGAAGAAGGAGGCGGCCTGATGGCAGGACCTGTTTTGAAAGCGTGCAAGAATTGCAGCTTCATATCCGAGGAGGATACGTGTCCCCGCTGCGGAGGACAGACGTCCAAAGAGTGGCAGGGCTACGTGGCGATCATCGATCACACCAAATCGGATATAGCCAAACGCATGAGCATCAAGGCGAACGGCAGATACGCCCTCAAGGTCCGCTGATGCCGATGGAGCCCAGGGACAGAAAGCTTCCCGAGGACAGGCGCGAACTGTTCAGGAGGCCTATGGGGCGGGACCTGGGCGAAAACGAACTTATTATACTCGATAAAGGTTCCAAACTCGTTACGGTCGGCGACGTGGTATCGCTGGTCGTCAGAAAGCACGGCATCGTGCCGTTCCTGTCCATCTACGACGGAAGGACAGAGAGGCGCGAGACGACCGAATTCTCATCTCTCGTCAAAGAAAACGGTTGGGAAGAGATAGAGGTCAGGAACCCTCCGAAGATGATAACTGCGGAGTTGATCGAGGCCGTGAAAAACGCTTTCGAAGGGAACGTTCACATAATAAAGGTGGACGGGGAGGAGGACCTGGCGGCAGTAGCCTGCATGGTCCTTGCGCCCTACGGCACCAACATAGTGTACGGATGGCCCGGGAAAGGGATGAAGCTCGTCACCACGGACGAGCAGGTCCGAAAAGAAGCAGAACTGCTAATTGAGATGATGGAGGAGCTGTAATGAAGATACAAATTACCCAGCAGAAGAAAAATCCCCTGCAGAAGAGGAACGAGGTATATTTCTCGGTGGAACACGCCGGAGAAAGCACACCTAAGAGGAACGCGGTGGCCGAGGAGCTCGCCAAGGTGCTGAAGTCCAAGAGGGACTGCCTTGTCGTCGACCACATGGACTCCGTGTACGGCAAAGGGGTGTCCGAAGGATACGTCAAAGTCTACGAGAGCAAAGAGGCCGCATTGGAGTTCGAGAACGAACACCTCCTGATGAGGAACGGCATCGAGAAACCTAAGCCGGAAATGCCCAAGAAGGAGGAGTGAAGATGGCAGCAGCAAAGAAGGCGGCGCCCAAGTCGATCAGCAAGAAGGACGCTTACAAGGTCGAGGGTGACAAGATAACAAGGACGAAACCCGTATGCCCCAAGTGCGGAGCGGGCGTGTTCATGGCCGTCCACAAGGACAGGACATCCTGCGGAAAGTGCGGGTACACCGAGTTCAGCAAGAAAGAGTAAAGGCAATTCTTCATTCGGCTCCCGCCCTCTCAATGGGAGCCTCAGGATCGCCGGGGCTTTGCCCCGGCACAACCTGCCTGCATCTCTTCAACGCTTTACAGTAAAAAGGACCCGTGGTATAGCTTGGATAGCATTGGGGCCTCCGGAGCCTCTGACCCGGGTTCGAATCCCGGCGGGTCCGCTTTCTGTCAACGGTCGGAAGACCGTCATCTTACAGGGGGCCACATTCCGTTCAGACGATATCCTGAGCGGTCCGGGTCCATCGTGGAGCATTCCATCCCCGGTATTATCACTCTGACCACCGGCACGCCCACCTCGGGGCGGGTGAGGTCCGACACTATTGCCATTTCGAAACCGGCGTTCATCAGCCTGTCGAGGACGACCTCGATGTCGTCGAGAACGTAATCGGTCGATCCATCTTCCATATCATTCAGATTCACTTTTCTGTCGAGATCGGAATACCAGAGGCGGTTGAGCCTCTTGATCTTCTCGTACCCCATCTCCCGGGTGGCCTTCTGGAGCTTGGCATTGACCTTTACGCCCTGTTTGTGGGTCGCCCTGCTCTGAGCGACCTCGGTTATCGCGCGCACCGCCGCGATTTCAGGGTCCAGGTGGGTCCCTACGCCGATGGCCAGCATCTCCGGGTCCTTGGTGGCCACATCGTCAGAGGCCGCTCCGATGGTGGGCACTCCGACGTCGGTGGTGATGTCTTTCAGCTTTATCTCCACGCCCTGCTCGGAGAAGGCTTCCAAAAGCCTTCCCGGGACCGAATCCGGCTCTGCCGAGACGTCAGCAACGGCGACCTCGCGGTCCTCCGCCAGAGACCAGGCGTCTCTCTCGATGACTTCGAAAGCCGCGTGGAGGATCGCCTCTTCCATAGTGTTCCCCGATGCCAGCCCGTTGGTGTTGTATCTGAAGAGCTGCAGGTCGCCGTCCGTGACGTAAGGATGGTACACCGCGCATGCGGGGACCCATATCTTCTCTCCTCTGAACATCTCCCATCCTTCGCACCATGCTATCTCGGCGTCGCGGTAGTAGTTCAGACGGTCGATCGGCAGTATGAGGTCTGCAGGGTCCACGGCGAGGCCGGTCTCTCCGGCCTGTTCATAGGTCCCGAACACCAGTTCGTCGTAGTCCCTCATCTCGGCGCTGAACCTCTCCATGGCCTCCATGACCGCCGAAGCCTTGGCCTGTCCATAGGTGGCGCCTTTGCCGTTGTAGCTTGAGACCGCGCCCTCCGCGGCGTCCGGTCTGGAAATGGAGAAGACCGGGATCCCGATGTTGTCCATCCCGGTTATGTCCTCGGGCATGCGGATACCCGCTTCGTAAAGCAACGGCAACGTGCGTTCCAAGGTATCTTCCGGGGACATCGTCCTTATCCCGCCCTCACGGTCGTATTTGGGCGACCTTTCCAAAGTCAGCGGCTTCATCGGTAGTAGCGATAGTATCGATGATTTAAGTAATTCTATATCTGGTAAACTGAAGGTCCAGTCCCGTTAACGCCGCTCGCGGACCTACCGAATATAGGTTCGAAGGGACAAATCCTTTACATACGCTTCATATTAAGGACCATGGAACTCAGACCCGACGAAGAACGAATCCTCAACGGAGAGGAAGGGGAAAGCCGACGCAAGGCCATGGAGCTCCTTGTGGCGCTGGGCAAGGTATACGGTGCCGAGGACCTTATCGGCATATCCTCCGCCCATCTTTCCGGAGCCTCTTACAAGACCATCGGCGACGGGGGGCTGAAATACCTCTCCGACCAGGTGGGGGGAGGGGCCAAGGTGTCCGTACCGGCCACTCTGAACCCGGTGGGGATGGACCTGTGCAGATGGAAAGAGATGCACATCTCCGAAGAGTTCGCCGTCAAGCAGCAGAAGATCGTGGAGCTCTACGGCAAGATGGGCGTCATGACAACCTGCTCGTGCACCCCGTACACAGGAGCGAACGTCCCCAGGTTCGGCGACCATGTGGCCTGGGCCGAATCGTCGGCCCTTTCATTCGTGAACTCGTTCATCGGGGCCAGGACCAACAGGGAAGGGGGCCCCGGAGCACTGGCCGCGGCCATCGTCGGAAAAACGGCCAACTACGGCCTGCATCTCGACGACATGAGGGCGCCGTCCGTGGTCATAGACGCAGACATCGACGGCTCGGTGTTCAGCTATTCGCTTCTGGGACAGGCCGTGGGCAGCACCATCGGCGGCCGCATACCATATTTCAGAGGGCTTCCAGTTAATACGGGAGTCGAAGAGGCCAAGGCCCTTTCCGCGGCCATGGCGGCCGCCGGTTCGGTCGCCATGTGGCATGCGGAGAACGTGACCCCTGAGGCCGGAAGGCACGACATATCAGACCTAGAGAAGATCAGCATCGGAAAAAAAGAGCTCGAGGAGGCTTACGAAAAACTGAATACGGCGGACGACGTGCAGCTCATAGCATTGGGATGTCCGCATCTCACCGAGAAGGAGATCCGCGAGATCGCGTCCATGCTCAAAGGGAAAAAGAAGAAGCAGGGGTCCCCCGAGATATGGTTCTGCACTTCGGCGGCGACCAGGGAGAAATGCGCCGAGGACGTCAGGATACTGGAGGAGTTCGGCCCGGTGCTGGCTGACACGTGCATGGTCGTGGCCCCCATCGAGGGGACGTTCTCACGTACCGGAACCAATTCCGCCAAGGCCGGAAACTATCTCCCGACACTTTGTTCTCAGAGCGTGATGTGCAAGGACATCGCCAAGCTTATGGAGGCGGTATATTGATGCTCAAAGGACGTTCGATATCCCCCGGAAAAGCCCGGGGCCAGGTTCTGAAGCTGGAGGAGCCCTTCAGCTTCTTGGGAGGGGTCGACGGCTCTACGGGGGAGCTCACCTCAGGAAAGGGAAACGTCGCAGGCAGGGTGCTCGTGTTCCCCGCAGGCAAAGGGAGCACTGTCGGATCTTACGTCATGTACGACCTGGCCGTCCACGGAAAGGCTCCGGCGGCAGTGATCAACAGCAACGCCGAGACCATAGTCACCACAGGCGCGGTGATATCCTCGATCCCGATGGTGGACCGCATCGACGTGTCGCTGCTTTCCGATGGTGACACGGTGACCGTGGATGCGGATGGGGGGACGGTCGACATAGAAGGGGTGGATACGATCGAATCTGTCTCGTCCGCCATCCTGGTAGACGGGAAGGTCCTGATGCTCAAACGTCCGGACACCGCACGCTCGTTCCCCGGGGTATGGTCTCTTGTCGCCGGGAAGATCGAGTATGGGGAGTCTCCGGTGGAAGCGTCGGTGCGCGAGATCATGGAGGAGACCGGAATACACGTGCATGCCCCCGACAGGTCAGGTAAGATGGTCGCGGTGAGGGAAAAGAACACCGTATGGAAGGTGTATCCCTTCCTCTTCCGCCTGAAGTCGGCAGAGCCCAAGCTGAACCACGAGAATGTAGGTTTTGAGTGGGTGGACCCGAAGGACATACCTTCGAGGAAGACCGTCAGGCACACCCACGAGGCGGTCGTCGCGATGCTGGATATATGATCAGGGCTCTGCGGCGGCTATCCCGATCACTATGTCCTCGCCTGTGACGTCCCAGGTCTTGACCTCGTCGCCGCCGGGGCTGTCGGTGAACGTCAGATCCTTGGCCCTGACCTCGCCCGAGATGTGGTCCTTCCAGGAGGACAGCAGGTCCACCAGGCGGGGTTCGGCCTTCACTTCGCAGTTGATGAACTGCTCCACGTTGAGCTTCATGTCCTTGCGCATCTGCTGGATCCTCCTTATCAGCTCCCTGGCGTATCCTTCGGCCTCTATCTCCGGGGTCACCGAGAAATCGATGAACAGGTCGCCCTCGTCGAACGGCACCGCGGTCATTCCGCTTCCCGGAACCTCTCCATCTGCAAGATATCCGATGTTCTTTATGTTGGCCTGCTGTGCCAGCACTCCGTCGAATATCTTGACCGAGCCGTTAACGCCGGCGTCTTTTCCGCGTATGTGGATCCCCAGCAGCGGCCATCTGAGCTTGCTGCCCATCTTGGCTCTCTCAGAGGCAATTATCTCCACAATGTTCTGTATGAGCGCCATGCTGTGCTCGAGCCCCTCGTCGATGAGCGACCCGTCGAATACGGGCCAATCCTCCATGTGGACGGTGAGCTTGGTGCCTCCCATGTGACGGTACACCTCTTCGGAGATGTGCGGCGCTATGGGGGCGAGGGCGATGGCCGTGCTCATGATCGCAAAGTGCAAAGTGAAGTACGAGGCGTTCTTGTCCTTCTCGGAGTCCTCGTCCTCTGTCCACGTCCTGTCCCTCACAAGACGGACGTACCATCTGGAGAGGTCCTCCATTATGTAGTCCTCCAGGGAACGGGCGACCTTGTGGAGCTCCCTCGCTTCCAATCCCTCGGTCACGTCGCGCTTCATGTGCTCGGTGCGGGACAGCATCCACAGGTCCTCGTGTCTGAGGTTTCCGCGTATGGATCCGAGAGTATATTTCTCGGGCTCGTAGCCGTCCAGGTTCATGTATGTAGATGCGAAGTTGACCACGTTCCAATAGGTGTTGAGTATCTTTCTGGCGTTCTTCGGGCCGTCCTTCTGGAACGACGTGTCCTCCCAGGGGGCGTTGGATTTGATCAGGTACAGCCTGAGCGAATCGGCGCCCACCTGGTCGATGATCTCCAAGGGCTCGATCACGTTTCCTTTTGATTTGGACATCTTCTGTCCCTTGGGGTCCAGGACCCATCCGTGCATCATCACTTCGTCGTAGGGCGCCCTGTCGAAGGATATGACCCCTGCTCCGAGCTGCGAGTAGAACCATCCGCGGGTCTGGTCATGGGCCTCGACTATGAAGTCGGCGGGCCACCATTTCTCGAACTCTTCCTTCTTGGCAGGGTACCCGAACTGGGCCCAGGACGCCACGCCGGAGTCGAACCATACGTCCAGGACGTCGGGGACCCTGCGCATCGTACCGCCGCATTTGGGGCATTCGAAAGTAACATTGTCGATCCAGGGCCTGTGGGTGTCCATCCCTTCGGTGTATCCTTTCCCTTCTTTGAGCTCCGAATACTGTCCTACGACGCGCTTTTCGCCGCATCCGCATTCCCAGACGGGCATGGGGATCCCCCAGTAGCGCTGCCTCGAGATGCACCAGGACCTGGCGCCCTCGACCCAGTTCCGTTCTCTGGACTCTCCGGCCCAAGACGGGACCCATTCGGCCTTGTCGATCTCGTCCAGCATCTTGGATTTGAGCTTCGGGACGTCCAGGAACCACTGGCGCGTGTCCCTGTATATGATCGGGGATTTGCATCTCCAGCAGTGGCCGTAACGGTGCATAAGCCTGCCGGACTGGAACAGCCTTCCGTTCTCGGACAGGTGTTTCACCACATCGTCGTTCACGCCGCGGACTTTGCGTCCCGCCATCATGGGGAAGCCATCGTTGAATCTCCCGTCCTCGCCCACGGGGCAGAACGGCGTCATTCCGTACCTTTTCCCGGTATCGTAGTCGTCGGGACCGAAGCCCGGTGCGGTGTGGACCAGTCCGGTATTGTCTTTTTCCACGTACTGGGCCGTGACGACCTTGTAGACCCACTCGTTCCTTACGAGGGCGCCGCCTATCTCGAAGGGCGGGATATAAGAAAGTCCCTCCATGCTCTTTCCCTTCATCCTCTCCAGGACCTCGAATTCGGAGTATCCTCCCTTCTCCATGACATATCCGGCCTGGGATTCCAGGACGATCACGTCCTCGCTCCCCGCCTTGCCTTTCATCCTCACTTTGGCGTAATCGTAATCGGGGTGGACCGCAACTGCCATGTTGGACGGCAGCGTCCAAGGCGTGGTGGTCCAGATCAGGAGCGAGTAGTCATGTTCTGCGACAGGCATCCTCACCATTATGGAAGGGTCGCTCTCGTCCCAATATTCGATCTCCGCCTCGGCAAGGGCGGTCTCGCATCTCGGACACCAGGTTACCACACGGTCCGCGTCTTCGAGGAGGCCGCGTTCGTATGCCCTGGACAGGGTCCACCAGGCGGACTCGATATATTCCGGTTTAAGGGTCTGATAAGGATTGTCCCAGTCCATCCACACTCCGAGCTGTTTGAACTCCTCCGTCATGCTGGCCCTCAGGTCCAGAGCGTACTTCTGGCAGGTGGATACGAACTTGTCGATGCCCACGTTCTCCTCGATCTCCTTCTTCGAGTGTACGCCCATCTTCTTCTCGACCTGCACTTCTATGGGCAGACCGTGCATGTCGAATCCGGGCTGGTCGCGGACGTTGAGCCCGTTCATCCTCCAATATCTGATCATGATGTCCTTGACGGTCTTGTTCATGGCCGTACCCAGGTGTATCTTTCCGGTGGTGTACGGGGGGCCGTCGCAGAAATAGAAGTCCTCTCCGCCGGACCTGTACTCCTTGGTCTTCTCGTACGCGTTCGTCTCTTTCCAGAGCTGCTGGACCCCTCGCTCGATTTCTGGTGCGTTATAATCTGCACGGACCTGCTTTATCATCGCTCATCCTTCTGCGTCAAGTTTATCTTCCTGACGGTGCGCGTTGATGCGCGCGCCCCTATAAAGAGTCTCCCAGCGGTGTTTTTAACGGTTTGACGCAGCATCGCGGTCCGCGGTCAGTCAGGTTTCGCCTGTTGTAAGACGTACGGTGGGCCGGATATCATTATCGCCATTTCACGAGGCGGAAAAGAGATCATTTACTATATACGCAGGTCGAATAATATATATTAATTTTCGAAATATAATATATAAATACATTCAACGGAGCTTAATAATATATATGTATTTATATATTGTAACACTAATATTATTTAAAATTTGGGCAATACTTTTATTCGCCAAAAAATAAGCCAAGCATGAAGGCAGAAACAGCCACACCAGGGTCCGAACTGAAAAACAAAGCATTCTTTACTATCACGGTCTTGTTCGCGATCGTATTATTTTCATGCTTCCTTGTGTTCGTCGTCGATGATGGACCCGACGTCTCCGGAGATGGCGGCCCGATCATGAATTCCGACGCATCTTCGACGGAAATTTCTCTTGTTTACAGCGGGGCGATGATCACCGGAATGTCAGACGGAGACGGGTATTCCCTGACAGGAAACACGGGTACCGACGCCGGAGACTATGTGGCTATAGCCACATTGGATGATCCGATAAACACGACATGGCCCGACGGGACGACGGAGCCTAAGAGTATAAACTGGACGATTTCGAAGGCTCAATTGGTGGTTAAGGTCAAAGACTGTAGTATAAAAGCAGGAGACGAAGCGCCACAGTTCAAATTATCATATCAGGGGTTTGTAGTAGGGGATAATGTATCTTCACTCGAAGGAGTCGCAGTTTTCGACTGCGAATATGAAATTAATTCGCCAATAGGAGAATATGTGATTTCTGTTTCTGGAATCGCATCATCAAACTACGAAATATCATTTTTAGACGGAAACCTCGAAGTTTCTAAAAAAATCATCTCGATACCAGTTGCATACACTGGATTGGTCTATAACAGGCATAATCAGACTGGCATTGAAAGCGGAGATGGATATATCCTAACGGGAGACGAAGTTGGTGCTAATGCTGGCGAGTATGTTACCACTGTGACCCTAACCGATACGGAAAAAAATGAATGGTCAGACGGGACAGTCGAACCAAAGATAATTAAATGGAATATTGCCAAAGCTTTGCTCACAATAACGGCAGATAACAAAAATGTGACAGTGGGAAATGAAGCGCCACAATTTACAATTTCATACAGTGGGTTAATGACAGGAGATAATGCATCATCCATTGGGGGTAATGTAACTTTTGAGTGTGAGTATGATGTATTCTCTTCGGTTGGTAATTATGCAATATGTGTGTTTGGGTCGACATCCAATAACTATGAAATTGTATTTGTTGAAGGAACTTTGAGTGTGTCACAAAAAAATATTTCAATGCCAAATATTAACTTGAACTTGTTTTATATCGGATTTGAGCAGTCGGGCATTGAAAGCGGAGAAGGCTACACTCTTACCGGAGACTCATCAGGACTGAATGCTGGCACATACTCTGTGACCGCTACCCTGAATGATTCCGTGAACACCGTATGGTCGGACGGCACCTCTGAGCCAAAAACACTTAACTGGTCGATCGCCAAGGCGAAGCTTACCGCAACATATTCGGGGGAGAGCATCGTTTTCGGTACCTCTCCATCGCTAGTTATTACGGTGGAAGGTTTCGTCTCCGGCGAAGGTCCAGGAACGGCCCGGGGGTATTCCTCACCTGTACTGTCGAACAACCAAACAAATGCTGGCACATATATGATGGTGCCCTCGGGCGGGTCGGCCGACAACTATGAATTCGAGTATATAGGAGGCCAACTCCTCATCAGCAAGAAGGTGATTCAGATACCGGTCGCCAACACGGGACTGGTGTACAACGGGACCGAACAGATCGGAGTTCCGGAAGGCGATGGTCACATGCTCTCGGGCAGCATCGGCACCGATGCCGGAAGTTACAGGGCGATTGCGGCGCTCACAGACCAAAGCATATCTTCATGGCCGGACGGAAGCGACGGACACGAGGAAGTGACCTGGTACATTGCTCCGAAAAGGCTAGAACAGGCGATGATCGATGCTCCGGACCAGGAGTACACCGGGCACCCTGCGGAACCTGTCGTGGTTACCGACGGAGGCACCCTGCTGGTCGAGGGAAGGGACTACGTGATATCCTATACCGACAACGTGAGGGTCGGGTCGGCCGCCGCTGCGGTCACCGGAACGGGCAATTATACAGGCACGGTCCCGGTCGCCTTCGATATCGCGATGAGATGTGCCGTATCGTTCAGCCTCAACGGATCTGAAGGGACAGCCCCCGGGACCCAGTCGGTCCTAGGCGGCACCCTGCTGGACCTGGGTTCCGTAACGGCGCCGTCACGCGCCGGATACGGGTTCTGCGGATGGTCTACGACCCCCGGGGGAAACGCAGTCTCGGAATTCACCGTGTTTTCCGACGCGACCCTTTACGCGGCATGGGCCCTCAACGTCTACGACTCGATGCCCGAGGACGAGATCGCCGATATAATTTCCCAGAACGAAGCGCCTGTGGTGCAGATCAGGAGCATCTCCGCCGGCAGCGCACTGGACAGCGAATTCTTCGGGCAGCTCGCGGACACGGGTAAGTCCTTCGTCCTCAACGTTTTGGGAGAAAACGGCAGAGTGGCATATTCCTGGCTGTTCGACGGGGAATACAGGCCGGGGGCCGGGACGTTCGTTCCCGGAATAAGCGAGTCCGTTCCGGGTTTCGATCTTGAAAGGCTCATCAAGTCTTCAGACTGCGAAAATCCGCTTGTGCTGAATTTCTCCGCAAGCGGAGTTCTGCCCATATGCGCCAAGGTCACATATTATCTGGAAGGGGAATATGAAGACGGGACCAGACTGTCCGTGTTCTTCTATGACGAGAACGCCGGCCTGCTTAGAGAGAAGCAGACGGCGACGGTCACCGACGGAGCGGTCAGCTTCGTCATATCACACTGTTCCAGGTATGTGATAGCCGAGGAGACGTCATCCGGCACCTACGGCGGCAACACAGGCATGTACGTGGCGGTCGCCATCGTTGCCATAGCGTTCGTGGACATACTTGCAGTGTACGCGTTCTTCGTCAGGAGGGGCTGAAAGTCCAAAACGTCTTTGAAACGCCTGCCCCGCCCGCTCGCGGGCGGGAAGGCCAATGATTTTCTTCGGGCGGCCGGTTCAGAACCACGAATCCAGCGAACGCTGGGAACGCTTGGACCTGTTGGCCGTCCTGCATTTCTCTATGCGGTCAAGGGCGGCTTCCACGCGCCCCGGCGAGAAATCGTACGAGGTAAGCATGTCCAGGACCGCTTTGCGGTCAACCTGTCCCGGTTCGAGTTCGTAATCGTCGGTGTTCGGTCCGTCAAGGAATATGTCCCTTATCTTCTGATGATCAGGTATCTCTCCCCCTATGTGTGCCAGCACATTTTCCAGGTCGCCGTGCTCTTTTATCAGCTTCAGACTTTTCTTCGGACCGATGCCTTTGATCCCGGGGTTGAAATCCGTGCCTATCAGGATGCCCATGTCCACCAGCTGTTCTCGGGTGATGCCCAGCGATGACAGGAAGTCTTTCAGGTCGGTAACTTCCGTCTTAACTTCTTTGAACTGGTCCCTTCCGGGCATCTTGCGCCTTCCCGCCATCGTGATGTTCCTCACAAGCACCGGCGCTCCGAAAAGCAGCGAATCGAAATCCTGGGACGCTGATGCCCACACGTCCCCTTTGGCGCACATATATGCACCCTGCGCCTCGCCGTCGCTGGGCGCCTGCACTATGGGAAGTCCCAGATGAGAGATCAGCTCTTTTGAGGACTCGGATATCTCGGACGTCATGCGGGACGTCTGCTGGGCTTTAGAGAAGGCCTTTTTCATATCCCCTTCCTCGATTGCCTCCTCCCATTCCTCTTCCGCCTTCTCGCGCCTTTCACGGCGGCCGTCCAAGGTGTCCTTCTTCATATCGTTGGGTTTTCCGTCGAATACGAAGGAAGGCTCTATGCCCGCTTCGATCATGTTGGCGGTGCGGTACAGGATACCTGAGAGATGAGATGATACGCGTCCCCGGGAATCGCAGAGCGGATGCCCGTCGGGCTGCCGTATGGTGGAAAGGAACTGGTATATCGTATTGTATGCGTCGATCGCCACAGATCTCCCGTCGAGGTCCGAGAGTTCGACGCAAACCGGGTTTGCGAGGCCGGAAAGATTCACTCCCATTTTAACGCCTCACGGGTCGGGGCCGAACCCCTGCCACATCCTGATCTCGGGCGACATGTCTGCCAGTCCGAAAAGTGCGCTTCCCGCTGCGAGCACCGTAGCTCCGGCCCTGACGCACTCCGCACCCGTGGAACGGTTTATTCCGCCGTCCACGGAGATCTCCAGCTTGGGATTGTGCTCGTCCGCCCACTTTCTGACGTAGCGTATCTTTTCCACGCCGGACGGTATGAAGCTCTGGCCCCCGAAGCCCGGGTGCACCGTCATTATCAGTACCAGGTCCGCCTTGTCCAGATATTTGTCGAGCACCTTCACATCCGTCTCGGGGTTGATCGAGATCCCGGCCTTGGCGCCTGCGTCCGAGATCTTTCCCATCGCTCCGAGGGGATCCCCTTCCGCCTCGGGGTGGACGGTCAGATAGTCGGCGCCCGCTTTTATGAAATCTGTGACGTACCTTTCCGGCCTTTGGATCATCAGATGAACGTCGAATGGTATGCTGGTACATTTTCTGATAGCTTTGATCACCGAAGGACCTATGGTGATGTTCGGAACGAACATCCCGTCCATGACATCGACGTGTGCCCAGTCGGAACCGGAAGCCTCCAACATTTTCATCTCGGCGCCCAGGCGGGAAAAGTCCGCTGAAAGAATGGAAGCAGATACCTTCGTCATCGCTCCGCAATACGCCATCACGACAATATAATTTGCTCTCCGACAATGCACATAAAGTGAACAAATATATCGGACGACGGCCTTCGGAAAAACATGGCAATGGCCAATCACAGCGAAAAGACAGAGGTGTGCGACGTCGAGGGATGCAGCTCCGATTCCGAGCGCTCTTTCAACTGCAAGCAGGTGTCGGAGACAACTCTGAAGCTCAAATCCGGAGACCGCCGTCAGGTGCATCTCTGCAAGGATCACTACCGCGAGTTCAAAAAACAGACCAAGAAGTCCAGGGGCCTGGACCGCATTTTCTGATGACTGAGATTTTTTTCCTCGGCACCGGGGCCAGCGTTCCTTCCAGGGAGAGGGGGCTTCCCGCAATGGCGGTCCGCTTCGGTCGGGATATAGTGCTGTTCGACTGCGGGGAGGGGACCCAGAGGCAGTTTATGGTGTCGCCGCTGTCGTTCATGAAGGTAAAGGCGGTTTTCGTGACACATCTTCACGGGGACCATTTCCTGGGCCTCCCGGGGCTGCTTCTGACGATGGGGCTGTCAGGCAGGTCGGAACCGCTGCGCATCGTCGGCCCGCAAGGGACCCGATGCCTGCTCGAGAACATACTGGGGGCATGCGGCGACAGCCTGCCTTTCGACCTCGCCGTGACCGAATCGGCCGGCGGCGAATCCTTCAGCTTTTCAGGCTTCTGCGTCACGGCCTTCCCGACCAGGCACGGTGTGCCCTCTGTCGGATTTTTATTCTCCGAAGATGACAGGACAGGCATCGATGCCGCCAAGGCCGCCGAAAAAGGAGTCTCTCCCGCAGACATAAGGCTGATCAAGGGAGGCGGGGTCGTTGACGGCATATCTTCTGAAGACATTTCTTCCGGCACGGTCAAAGGCATCAGGATAGTGTACACAGGAGATACCCTCCCATGCGACGAGGTCCGCTCGGCGGCAATGGGGGCCGATGTGCTGGTACATGAGGCCACATTCGGTTCCGATGAGACAGAGTCCGCCGGAAAGCATAACCATGCCACTTCTGTCCAGGCCGCAGAGGTCGCAAAAGAATGCGGCGTGAGGATGCTCGTCCTGAACCACGTGAGCAACCGCTACAAGGACAGATCCCCTCTTCTCGAAGAGGCGGCCGCGATATTTCCCGACACCATGGTAGCGGAGGATTTTCTGCACCTTGTCGTGACAAGGAAGGACATCAGATCAGTTTGAGGAGGTCCGCGCTGGTGATCATGCTGATCACCTTTCCCAGTCTCGACACCAGCACGGCGTCGCTGTCCCCCATCAGCTGGGCCACGGCCGACAGGGACATGCTTTCCGAGACGACGGGGAAGGATTCGCCCATGACCTTCCTTATCGGCGTCTTTCTCAGCTCGTCCATGCTCATGCCCTGCTCGATCAGTCCGAGGATCCTCCTTTCAGATATGCTGCCTACGGGGCTTCCGTCGCTCATCACGGGCATCTGCGAGAAACCCGTCCTACGCATAAGGTCCGAAGCGACACGCAGGCTGTCGTCCGCATCAACCGTTATCGGCGAACCCGATGCCACGTCCGCGGCCGTACGGTCGATGCCCGTCCTACGGTTCATCTTCTCAAGGGTCTCGAAGAGCCTGGCCACCGTCTTGTAGCTAGCATCCGTCTTGCCGCCCTCTATTTTCGCGATGGTGCTCTGGCTCACGCCCGACCCCTTGGAAAGCTCCGACTGGGTTATTCCGAGGGCGCCCCTCATTTTCCTTATGTCGGACTCCGGGGGGAATTTCACCTATGTATTATGCGATTATTCTTATTTGAATATTTGTTACAGTTTAATTTATAAATAATGAATATGTACGATTCCTCCGCAGCATATGCTGAGGGGATATTGAGATGGCTAAGAACATTTACGTTGAGGGTATCGACGAACTGCCGGTACCGAAAAGAAACGTCGAGATCGTCGAAAGGAAAGGTATCGGGCACCCCGACAGCGTTTCAGACGGTATCGCGGAGTCGGTCAGCAGAGCGCTCTGCAAAATGTACGTCAAGGAGTTCGGACACGTCCTCCATCACAACACAGACGAGACCCAGATCGCGGCAGGAAGGGCCCACCCGAAGTTCGGCGGAGGAACCATCATCGACCCGTCCTACATACTTCTCGTCGGACGCGCCACGACAGAGGTGGAGATCGAGAAAGAGCTGAAATATCTCCCGTGCAAGCCGGTCGCGATCAGGGCCGCCAGGGAGTACCTCGACAAGACGTTCCCCAATCTGGACGTGAGCTCCGAGGTCATAATGGATGCCAGGATAGGTCTCGGCTCGGACGACCTCACGGGCGTCTACAAGGCATCCGGATACCACGCCAACGACACATCCTTCGGAGTGGGCTACGCGCCGTTCTCGATCACCGACAGGCTTACCCTCGAGACGGAGGAGTTCATCAACGGCCCTCTCAAGAAGAAGATGCCGGAGACCGGCCAGGACGTCAAGGTAATGGCCTCCAGGATCGGAAATGAAGTGACTCTCACCGTGGCATGCGCCATGGTCGACAGGTATCTCTCCGATGAGGACGCCTACATGTCCGCGATGGTCCAGCTCAAAGACGAGGTCACCGACAATGCTCTCAAGATCGTCGGGAACGAAAAGATAAACGTGAACGTGGACGTTAACACCGGAGACGACTTTGCCCGCAAGGTCTACTATCTGACGGTCACGGGAATGTCCCAGGAGATGGGAGACGACGGCTCGGTAGGAAGAGGGAACAGATGCAACGGCCTCATCACGCCTTACAGGCCGATGTCCATGGAGGCAACTTCCGGAAAGAATCCCATCACCCACATCGGAAAGATATACAACGTGATGTCCAAGCTCGTCGCGGAGGAGATATCCAAAGAGATAGGTCCCGAGGCCGAGATACGCGTACGCCTGCTATCGCAGATCGGAAAGCCCATATCCCAGCCGCTCAACGCCTCAATACAGGTGCTGGCTCCCGGCGCTGACGACCCGAAGGAGATATCCAGGTGGAAGTCCGATGCGGAAGGCATAATGGAGGATTGGCTCGATAACATTGATAATGTCACAGAGCTTATCACGACCGGCAAAGTAAGGACCTTCTGAGTCCTCTTCCGGTGAGCTGGATATGAAGATAATTGATGAGCCGCAGTATGGACCGATGTTCAGGTTCAGCGACGCCAATGTATATTGGACGTTGCACACCCTTTCGGACGGCAGGAGGATTGGACGCAAGCGACTATCCGAGGCCGTCGGAGTGGGCGAAGGAAGCATGCGACGCATAATCGACACCCTGAGGGACTGGGGACTGATTTCCGTCAAGCAGACGGGGATCATGATCACCAAGGCCGGCCGCAGCTACCTGGACCAGATGCCGATCCGCGTCATCAATCTGGACGTGGGCGATTCCGTGGTCGGAGAGTACACCCAGAGCCTTCTGGTGATGGGAGTCTCCGACAAAGTGTTCAACGGGATGCAGCAGCGTGACGCGGGGATCAAGGCCGGGGCCACCGGATGCACCACGCTGGTGATCCGGGACGGCAGGCTTCTGATACCTCCCGACTGGAACGTCGACGAGGAGAATCCTCATCTCGCGAAAGAGATTCGCGAGGATGTCGGAATGACCGAAAGCGACGTCATAATCGTAGGCGGAGGGAAGACCATGCCGCTGGCGATAGAGGCGGCGGTCACAGCGGCCCTCGAGCTCTTCTGATAAAACTATTTACCGCCAACCCTCTTACGCTTCATGAAGCATCTGTTCAGCTTTTCCGTGTACCAATCCCTGTCCGAGATCTCGCCGGCGGGAGCGGGCCCGGCGCTGGAGGAGATGGGTTGCGACGGGCTCGAGCTTCTGACAGGCTATTCTCCGGTCCCCGACGAATACTGCCGATACGCCGCAGGCGTGCATCTTCCTTACGCCGCCGACTGGCTACGGGCATGGAGAGGCGCGGAGATACCGGAATGCGATCCGGAGACGGCCAGGTTCATGATGTTCGGAAAGTGCGCCGAGGACGTCACGGAAAACCTGACGCTTGCGATCTCTCAGGCTTCGGCGCTTGACCCCCCTTACGGAGTCCTGCACGCCGGCAACATCAACCTGGACGAGATATTCATGCATGACAGCGTAGACAGCGACACGAAGGTCCTGGAGGCCTTCTGCGAGATGGTCAACACGGCGGTATCCATGCTTCCGCATGGGCGACCCCCGTTCAAGATAGCCTTCGAGAACCTCTGGTGGCCCGGCCTCAAGATGAAGGACGGGCGGGAGGTAAGGTTCTTCGAGAGAAAGATCGAGTTCGAAGAATGGGGGATATGCCTCGACACCGGGCACCTCCTGAACTGTCTACCGGGCATACGCAGCGAGCAGGATGCCATAAGCTCGCTCCTTAAGGTCTTCGAGGGGTACGGCCAAGACACGTTGGACAGGATAGGCAACGTGCACCTGCACGTGAGCACGTCATCAGACTACAGGGACAGCTTCGAGGGGAGGGAAAGGGACCGCAGGGACCCCGTGGGAGTTCTGATGGAAAAAGCGAACGCCCATATATGCCGGATCGACCAGCACCGCCCGTTCATGTCGGAAGGATGTGCCGGACTCGTCGAAACTCTGTCGCCGGACTACGTCACTCATGAGATGGCCGGCTCGGTTTCGGGCGACCCTCTGGGCGACTTCAGGGCCCAGCGTTCGCATTTCCCGCGTGCGTGACGAATGCTATAAATAATACTTCTATCTTGCACAATCCAGAGGAAAGAAGATGGCACGTTTTAAAGAGGCTGAGAGCAGGCTCCTCGACAAGTCCGTATGCATGAACTGTTATGCGACGAACCCCCCGAAGGCGTCTAAATGCCGCAAATGCGGATACAGCAACCTTAGGCCCAAAGCTAAAGAGAGCAGGAAGCAGTGATTCAGCCCGGGCCCTCCCGGCCTGTGCCAGCTTCGCGACCGCCAGATCGGTCGTTCCCTTAATTTATATAGTCTGTGGACCGTAAGGAGTTCTGGTCTCACCTGAGGTTATCTCATGAAGGTCTTGGTTGCCGACGACAATGTAGCCATACAGGAAATATTGAGGGAGATTGTAACCGATACGGGCAATCAGGTCTTTCTCGCTTCCAGTGTTTCCGAGACTGCGGATTCGATACTCGACAACCGTCCCGACCTGATATTTTTGGACATGTACTTGGGCGGAGAGCCCGGTATGAAGGCCATAGACATCGTCCACGAAGAGGACGTGGCCATGAACATGAAGGTATACATCCTCAAAAACAGCAAAGAATTCATCCCCAAGGACGAGGCCTTTGTGGTGGGGGTGATCGAGAAGCCCTTCAGGAGTGCAGACATAATCGATATACTCTCCGGAACGAAAATAGCTCCCGAGTCAGAACCGCAGCAGGCCCCCAGACCTTCAAGGAGGGAGAAGAGGCGCAAAAGCAAAGACACGCAGGCGGCCGAGGAACAGACGGGGCTGCCGTCCGGAAGCGCGCATCTGATTCTAGAAGGGAGCCCCGCGGGAGTCTACAAGTACGCATCGGATTTCGCCGACGCGGGTTACAACATGCTCATAATCACCAGCAATAAGATCAAGGCCGTAAGGGAGAAGATGAAGTACGGCAAGATGAACGTCATAGCGCTTTCCGCAAAGCCGAGGCTCGACTACAAGGACATAAGGGCGCTCGGGTCCCTGACGGAATCGGTGAACAGTTTCATTGCCGAAAGCGCCCGCCCGGTGATAGTAGTCGACGGGCTCTCCGCCCTGATCGAGAAGAACGGCATAAACCGCACGCTAACCTTCATCCGCCAGCTCACCGCAAAAAACGCCGGTGCAGCGACATTTTTAATCTCGCTGAACGAAAACTCCATAGACAAAAAAGGACTGGACATACTCGTTCACAATATGGAAATCCATAAGACCGTCGACTGAGGCTTATAAATGAAGATCGAGAAAGTATGGGCAAGAGAGGTCCTCGATTCGAGGGGTAATCCCACGGTCGAGGCCGAGATCACTGTAGCAGGACACAAAATCAGGGCCATTGCCCCCTCCGGGGCGTCCACAGGCACGTGGGAGGCCCACGAGCTCAGGGACGGCGGTGAAAGATACGGCGGAAAGGGCGTTCTCAAAGCCGTCGGGAACATCAGGGGGGACATCGCCTCGCAAATCGTGGGTATGGACCCTTCGGACCAGGAGGCCGTGGACGCGGCGATGATCGACCTTGACGGGACGCCGAACAAGAAAAGGCTCGGCGCGAACGCCACGGTGGCGACGTCGCTGGCGGTCGCCAAGGCAGGAGCAATGGCCCGCCACTTGCAAGTATACGAGCACATCGGCGGCAGCCATGCGACCCTTCCGGTCCCGATGTTCAATATAATCAACGGCGGTAAGCATGCGGGAGGGAACCTGAAGGTCCAGGAGTGCATGCTCGTCCCCGCGGGGGCCCCCAACTTCTCCGAGTGTCTGAGGATGGCTTCCGAAGTATACATGTCTCTTAAAAAGCTCCTTTCCGGAAAGTACGGCGCGTCGGCCGTGAACATTGGCGACGAAGGAGGGTTCGCGCCTCCCCTCAACACGGTCGCCGAGGCCTTAGAAATGATATCCCGGGCGGCTTCGGACGCAGGATACGGGCCCGGCAAGGACGTCTTCTTGGCCATGGACGCGGCATCTTCCGAGTTCTTCGTCGACGGAAAGTACGAGGTGGACGGTTTCAGCCTCACTGCCGGCGAGCTAGCAGACCATTATGTCGGACTGTCCAAGGAATTCCCGATAATAAGCATCGAGGACCCCTTCTTCGAGGACGATTTTGATTCAACTGCCGAGCTGACGAGAAAGATCGGCAAGGACGTGCAGATAGTGGGCGACGATATATTCGTCACCAACACAGAGAGGCTGAGGCGCGGGATAAGCGTCGGCGCCGCCAACGCGCTCCTGCTCAAGGTGAACCAGATAGGGACCGTCACCGAATCCGGTCAGGCCGCAGAGACCAGCTTCGCCAACGGCTATCACGTCGTGGTGTCCCACCGCTCCGGAGAGACGGAGGACACGACCATAGCGGACCTCTCGGTAGGATGGGGTTCCGGTCAGATCAAGACCGGCGCTCCCGCCCGTGGCGAACGCACGGCGAAGTACAACAGGCTTCTGAGGATCGAGGAAGAGCTGGGCTCCAAAGCTGTCTTCCCGGGAATCAAGGCATTCAGGTTCTGATACAATGGACAAACTCTTCATCGCCGACGAGAAGGACGTAAGAGAGGGGTACACCATGGACGTGTACTTCGACCGCACCAAACAGATACTCGAGGCCAAGGGGCTGGACGGTACGAAGGTCTGCGCCGAGTTCACCAGCAGCTCGCTGCCCCGGGGCTGGGGATGGGCGGTGTTCTGCGGGCTCGAGGAGGTCATACGTCTCTCGGAGGGCGCTGATGTTTCGGTATACGCGATCCCGGAGGGGACGATATTCCGTGCCCGTACTCCGGCGAGCGTCAGGGTGCCCGTCATGAACTTCGTCGGCAACTACGTCGACTTCGGGGTCATGGAGACGGCGATCCTGGGCATGATATGCCAACCCACCGGCGTTGCGACCAAGGCCTCCAGGGTTAAGATGGCCGCCCAGGGAAAGCCTGTCATAGCATTCGGCAACAGGAGGATGCACCCTGCGATCGCGGGCGTCCTGGACCGTTCCGCCTACATAGGGGGATGCGACGACGTATCATCGGGCATAGGCGGGGACATCATCGGCAAGGAGCCGCTGGGGACCGTGCCGCATGCCCTTACGCTGATGATGGGCAGCAACGACGCCGCCTTCAGGGCTTTCGACGAGGTCATCGACCCCAAGGTCCCGCGCATCATGCTGATCGACACATTCTCCGACGAACGAAGCGCGGCCATCGAGGCCTGCAGGTCCGTAAAGGACCTGGTGGGAGTCAGGCTCGACACTCCAGGTTCCAGGAGAGGGAACTTCAAGGAGCTCATCGACGAGGTCCGCTGGGAGATGGACATGAACGGGTTCAGGCACGTAAAGATAATAGTGTCCGGAGGCCTGGACGAGGACACGGTCGCGAAGCTGGCGGAAACATGCGTCTCCAGCTTCGGTGTGGGGACCTCGATTGCCAACGCCCCGACCCTGGATTTCTCCATGGACCTGGTAGAGAAGAACAGCGAACCTATATCCAAGAGAGGGAAGTTCGCCGGTCGCAAGTTTCCCTATCGTTGTCCGCACTGCTATACCATGGGCGTTTCCCTTGTCCCGGACGACGAGATAATATGCGAGTGCGGCCACGCGATGGAAATGATCGAAAGGCCCGTGCTGAAGGACGGAAAGAGGATTATCCCCGAGGTTAAACCCAAAGAGGTCCGCGAATATGTCCTCGGGCAGCTGGAGCACATGAAGCAGAACGGACTCCTTTGAATCGCCGCAGATTTGGCGGATTCGGCCCGAATATTATTATTGTGTTACGAAATAATATACACTATAATACACTTTGGGGGCATCGTATGCACCCTCCCAGATATGGTAACAGAAAGCTTATATCCGCTCCAAAGATAGGAAGTGAGGGCGCTTCCCGAGGCATCTGTAGATGGGTGTAGAAGCCTTGTTTGGAGCCTATCATCGGGGGAAGTAAGATAGGGGACGCAACAAATTCGGCAGAACATTGTATCGACGGGCTGCCGAATTACACTTTGGACAGGATACGCATCGACGGCATGATGAACGTCTACTGCGAGTGTGGCAGGATCGTCTGGCTGGACCGGTCGGAGATGTTCCTGAAGCTAAGCATAGGCAAAAAGCTGGAATGCACCCACTGCCGCAACAGACGAATCTCCGAAGATATCGACTCGCTGAACAGACATTTCAGCGATGAAGGCCCAGTCGCAGAATTCTGAACTTATTCCTTTTTCACCGGAACGGCTTTTTTGACGGCAGTCTTCTTTGCTGCCGCCTTTTTCGCGGTCGCCGCCTTCTGCTTTCCCGGACAGTCGGGATTGATACAGTCCTCGGACTTTCCGAACAGGATGACCGGCGAGCCGCAGAGCTCGCATTTCTTGTCAGTGGGAACGATGCTGCCCCTCGGCCTGAGAGGATAGGTCTGGGTGCAGGCCGGCCATTCGGTGCAGCCCGCGAACCTCTTCCCCGCCTTGGAATACATCATCCTGATCTTCCCTTTGCCGCACGTCGGGCAGTCGCCGAGGAACGTGCGTTCGGTATTGGAGGAGCACTTGGGATCGATGCACTGCATGAGCGGAGGGTTGCCTTTCCTGATGACCTTGAGCTGGGGCAGCCCGCAGACCGGGCATAAGGACTCCGTGGTCTGGACCATGGCCCCGCGCGGAAGCGGGTAGGAACAGGTGCATTCGGGATATCCGTCACATCCGATGAAGTTCCCGTTCTTCGATTTCTTGATCGTGAGGTTGTTGCCGCAGGACGTGCACAGCCCTATGTGCTGCTGGGTCCTGAGCGCGGTCTTGATCTCGTTCCCTATTGCATCTTTTTCGGCGGATATCTTCTCTGAAACGGCGTACAGCATGTCCTGCGATTCTTTTACGACTCCTTCGAGGGTGCTTTCGCCGTTTCCGATCTTAACCATATCTGACTCGAGTTTGGCGGTCATGTCCGGCTCGGTTATCCCTCCGCCGTGCCTCTCCAGCGCTTTGGTCAGCGCGATGCCGCCGGCGGTGGGGATAAGGTGGTTGCCCTGGACGTAGTTCCTTGAGAAAAGTTTAGCGATTATGTCGTGCCTGGTACTTTTTGTGCCCAGCTGAAGTCTGTCCATCTCCTGGATGAGCGAACCCTGGTTGTATCTGTAGGGAGGCTTGGTCTCCGATTCTTCGATGGATACGGAGCGGACGTCGATCACGTCCCCGACCTTCATTTTCGGTACAGAGGAATCTTTCGACTTGATGTATTTTCCGTAGTACTTCTTCCAGCCCTTGGATTTCTGTTTGTACCCTTCGCATTTGAATTCTTCATCGTTAACTTCGACGGTGCATTCCGTGACCTCGGCTATGGCCGAAGGAGCGACGGTGGCCATGAACCTCCTGACTATAAGTTCGTAAAGCTTCCATTTGTCGCCCTTCATCTTGGCCGAGCTGGCCGCCGCTGTCGGGTAGATCGGAGGGTGGTCGGTGGTGCGCCTCTTTCCCCTGGAGGGATAGATCTTCTCCTGTGCAAGTATCTCCTCGACCTCGTCTTTGAAGTCGGATTCCCTGAGCTTCTCCAGGACGCTGCGGATGCCGATGCTCTTGGGATACTCTGTGTTCTCGGTACGGGGATAGGAGATATATCCTCCGGTGTAGAGGTCTTCGGCCAATTTCATGGCGGCGGTCGGAGGGATCCCGATCTTGTTCGCCTCCACCTGCATTTGAGTGGTGTCGAAGGGCGGGGGCCTGTATTCCTCCTTTTCCTTGACCTCGAATTCCGTCACCGTCCCTGTTTTAGCGGAGGATGCGCGGGCCAGGACGTCATTGGCGGCTTCCTCCTCCCAGAACGGGTTTCCGGCGTGCTGGCCTTGGAACGCCAGGATGCCGAAGCGACCAATTACGTTCCAGAACGGTTTCGATTTGAAGTTTCCTATCTCCTCGTTCTTGTCGACGAGCAGTTTGAGGGTGGGGCTCTGCACGCGCCCGACGGACATGAAGTTCTTTCCGACCTGTCCGGATGCAAGGGATATCTGTCTTGTCAGCACGGCGCCCCAGGTCAGGTCGATGACCTGTCTCGCCTCGGCGGCGTCCGCCAGGCGTTTGTCGGGAAGCGTGAGGTTCGAGAATGCGGCCTCGATCTCCGACTTGGTCAGCGCGCTGAACTTAGATCTCCTGACCTTGGACATGTCCACGCCCGCGGCGACAACGGTCTCCATGCCGATGAGCTCTCCTTCCCGGTCATAGTCGGTGGCGATAATGATTTCGTCCGCCGTGTCGGCGGAATCCTTGATGTTCCCCAGAATCGATTTCACACGGACGGTCTTCACCTGGGGCGCATAGACCAGGTCCGTGGGGGTCCCGTCGGACCAGTTGTTGTACTCCGGAGGATAGTCGAGCTCCAGGATGTGCCCCCTTAGGCTTATGACCTCGTACTCGTCGTCTCCCGCAGAAAAGGAAATCACCGAAGCCCCTCCGACCTTATTGGTGGAATACTTGCCGTCGGAAAGGATCGTCGATATCCTCCTGGCAGCATTGGCTTTCTCGGTGATTATCAATTTTTTCATTGAGGAAGCGACACATTAGGCATTATTTAACCGTTGGCGACTGGCAATGCGCATGCGAAAGAACATCCTGTTAAGTATCACGCACGTGATATGACGTCGCATGTCCGTAGAAAGGATAATCGAATCCCTTGGGAAGCACAGAGGGGTCAAGCAGATAATCCTCCTTGACGAAGAACTGACCGATATCATAAAAGACGAGGAGAGCCAGGTTGTGGGCTCCTTCGGTATTCCCATTGAGAACGAGGCTATGAAGGAGTGCCTCTCAAAGGAGATCAAGCTGTGCATATATTGCGATTATTCTTTCGAGCATCCCGATGACAGTATAATGTTTATGAAGGACGGAGAGGGAAATATCGTCGGCCAGGATGTCGCTGACTGCAAAAAGCCTCAGTTCGAGGAGAAAGACGGCTTAATGTGGCTATCGGAGGATTTCGTTCTGTATCCCGGTGCGGACATGGGGCCGGACATTCGGATGGTCATGGTATCGCAGAGATACCACGGATTCTCGGAGGAAGACGACGTTTCAGAGGCTGTGTTGTTCTTTCCCGCTACCAGTACGGACTGTATCATAAAGTCCCGGTACGGATACCCCCAGGACCCGCAGGTAGGAACGGCGATAATGGGCCTCAGCCTGAGGTAAGGTCACTTACGGGCTCCCAGGTGGTGCATGTTGCCGGACTTGGGGGAGACCATCGTAAGCCTTCCTCTGAGCACGCCCTTTATCGATGTGATCTCCGAGGCCAGTTTCTTCAGGGAACCGAGCTTTCCCTCCACGATGAGTATCTCCATGCAGCGGTCGTGGTCGAGGTGCACGTGTATCGACGTGTTCACGTTTCCGGAGTGGTCATGCTGGATGTCGGTCAGTTTATCGCCTACGTTGGTTACGTTGTGGTCGTAAACCATCACGATGACGCCCACCATGTGCTCTTCCTCGTTTTTCCATTCGCTTTCAGCCAGGGAGTCGCGCACCAGGTCCCGGATGGCCTCGGACCTGCTCACGTATCCTTTGTTCGATATCGATTCGTCGAACTCCTTCAGAAGCTCGGGTTCAAGTGAAACGCCTATGCGGGTGACGCCGTCCATGGCCCCCAATCACATTTCTGCCGTAATAATACTGTCGGAGGTCTTGTACCATCAGCGCATAAAAACAGGCGACAGCGGGTTTTATCATCCGAAGCAGGGATACGGTGCCGTGGTCGCACATTCGGAAAGGGTCGGTAAAGCCCTTGACTCTGCCGTCAGGAACTCGGTCTGCGGGAAAGATGTCGCGGTAGCATTCTCCGGAGGTCTGGACTCCGGCCTGGTGGCGGCACTGGCATCAAAGTACGCGAACAGCGTGGTCCTGTACACCGTTGGGTCAGACGGTTCCTACGACATGGTAAACTCTGAAAAAGATCATTCTAAGCTCGGGCTTCCGTGGAGGCGCATACGTCTTCACGAAGGCAATATAGGGATCATCCTCAGGGAGATGGTGCGTGTTACCCGCACGACTTCCCCGCTGACGCTTTCGTTCGAGGTCCCGATGTTCTGCGTGACCAAGGGTTCCGCCGAAAGGACCATCTTGGGAGGGATGGGCTCGGACGAGCTGTTCGCAGGGTACCATAAGTATATCGGGATGCAGGAGGACGAGTTCCTGACTAAAAGCGCAGAGGATATGGAAAGGCTTCTAACAGAGGTCGCAGAACATGAGGACAGGGCGGCGGATTTTTTCGGTAAGGTGATCCTCAGACCGTTCACAGACCCGGAGGTGATCAAAGCGGCCCGTTCCATCCCCTTCAGTATCCTCGAGCCGAAGGACGAGGGCTCCAGAAAATCGGTTCTGAAGGAGCTTGCCTCGGACATGGGGCTGGATTTTCTTGCGGCTAAAAGCAAGAAGGCGGCACAGTACGGCTCCGGGACCACGGACCTAATCAAAGCATCCGCCAAGAGAAGAGGTATGACCCAGTCCCAATATATCTCCGATATATGCAGTGAAGAGCAGTACTGATAGTTTATATCGGACCCCAGTAATCCGCTTTCGTGAGCATCGACAAAGCCGACAAGGAGAAGTTCCTTGACTGGCTGTACGGCCTAAGCGTGCACGGGATAAAGCTCGGGCTCAGAAACATCACGGAACTGCTGCATCGCCTCGGGGACCCCCAGGAGTCTTTCAGAAGCGTACATGTGGCCGGTACCGACGGCAAAGGGTCCGTCTGCGCGATGGTGTCCGGGGTGCTGACAGACGGGAAGGTGAGGACCGGGCTGTTCACATCACCGCATATACTGAACTTCAACGAGAGGATCTCTGTCGACGGAGCTTACATAACCGACGAGGAGCTGGCATACATGGCATCGGTCACCGTACCGCACGTTAAGTCGATGGCCGAAGAAGGCATGCTGTGCACTTTCTTCGAGGTGACAACAGCCATAGCCTTCCTTTATTTCAAAGAGAAAGGAGCGGAGTACGCCGTCGTTGAAGTGGGCATGGGAGGAAGGTACGATGCAACCAACGTCATTGTGCCAGAGGTTTGCGTAATTAATAACGTAAGCATGGAGCACACGGAGTATCTCGGCAGAACGATCGAGGATATAGCCTTTGAGAAAGCAGGCATAATAAAGCAAGGGGTTCCCTGTGTCACTATCAACCCCGAGCCCTCGTTCTCCGTCATAAAAAAGGTCGCCGAGGAAAAAAAGGCCCCTCTTACGCGCGTGGACCCGGAAGACATCCGTTTGACCCTGGTCACCGAGGAAGGCACAGGCTTCACTTACAAGGAGGAAGAGTATTTCGTATCGGTCCCGGGAAAGCACCAGGCCAGGAACGCTTCTTTGGCCATCGAGGCCCTCTCCAAGATTGGCATATACGGTTACAGGTGCAGGTGCAGTATAAAACCGGGACTCGGAAACATCAACTGGCCCTGCAGGATGCAGAGGGTCGAAGGGACCCCGTTCATCGTTGACGTTTCCCACACCTTCGCCGGGTCGTCGTGCCTCAGCTCGGACGTGAGAGACATATACGGAAAGGTCCTGGTAGTATTCGGTATACTGGGAGACAAGGACATCGACCATATCTCCAAGAACATATCCGAAATATCCGGGAGGATAATCCTCACCAAGCCCGATTCGGTCAGGGCCGCGCCCTTGGATAAGATATCGGAGACGATGGCCAGATATTCGGAGGTTGTCGCGGTTGAAAGCGAAGTCGCAGACGCGATGGAGCTGGCCCTGGCCATCCGTGAGCCCGATGAATTGATATTGGTGACAGGCTCTTTCTATATGGCCGGAGATGCGCTGAAGTGGCTGGAAAAGACATATCCTGGATCCTCGACACGCTGTCTGAGGAGTACAAGGTCGGGGCTTACCCCGGAAGGTCCTCGGAAGGTCTGAGCCCGGAATGGCCGTGCGATCCCTTCCACGTACTGATAGCGACGATACTGTCCCAGAGGACAAGAGATGATAACACACGGAAGGCCTCTGACAGGCTTTTCACTGCTTTCCCGACGGTCGATGCGATTGCAGAAGCGGACCCCGGGGAGGTTTCGGAGCTGGTGCGGTCCGCAGGATTTCCCAATCAGAAGGCCAAGGCCATCGTCGATTGCTGCAACATACTGAGGTCCGAATACGGCGGGACGGTGCCATACGAGACGGAGGAGCTTCTCAAGCTGCCGATGGTCGGAAGGAAGACCGCCGCATGCGTAAGGTCCTATGCCATGTGCATACCCGCTATATGCGTGGACACCCACGTCCACAGGATAGCCAACCTGATGGGACTGGTGGAAACCAAGACCCCGGAGGAGACGGAATTCGCCCTGATGGAGATCACTCCCGAGGAAAGGTGGGCGGACATAAACAGATACCTGGTGCGCCACGGGCAGGTCGTGTGCAGACCGAACCGCCCCCAGTGCCATATATGCAGAATAGCATCGATGTGCGATTCCCGCATCCTTTGAAACGCGCTCTATTTAATAACTTATGGTATTACAGCCTCGTGCACGAGGTATCTGTCATATCGGGCATGGTGAATGCCGTTATCGAGGAGCTGAAAAATCACGACGTCGCATCGGTGTCCGGCGTCGACATTGTCATCGGCGACCTGACACAGCTGGGCGACGAACAGTTGCAGTTCGCCTACGAGATCGTAACAAGAGACACGATACTGGAGGGGTCGGTCCTCAACATAGAGCACGAGCCGATCGAGGTTTCGTGCGACGGGTGCGGATACAGCGGACCCGTAAAGATGCTGGACGCCGGCGATTATAGTTCGCATGCCATACCCGTGCTCTCATGTCCGGAGTGCGGAGGCTACGTGAAGGTCACGTCCGGGCAGTCATGCTGCGTCAGGTCTTTGGAGATAGAGGAGGCTGATTGATGTTCAAATACAGGGACGAGGCGACCGCGAAGCGTATCGTGGAAGGCATAAAAGAATTGAATGTAAACTGTAAAATAATGCACATATGCGGCACACATCAGGACACGATCGTCCGCTTCGGCCTGGACCAGATGCTGACAGATTCCGGCATCCAGATATGCCAGGGGCCCGGGTGCCCGGTATGCGTCACCACCAGCAGGGAGATCGCAGAGGTGATCACTCTGGCAAAGAACGGCGTAACTGTGACGGCGTTCGGGGACATGATGAGAGTGCCCACTCCTATAGGCTCGCTTTTCGACGCCAAGGCCGGAGGGGCGGACGTGCGCATCGTATATTCGGTCGAAGACGCCGTGAAAATGTCCAGGGACATCGACAACGACATGGTTTTTGTGGGAGTGGGCTTCGAGACGACAGCTCCTTCCACATGTGTTCCTCTTAACAGGGACGACGTTCCCGAAAACTTCTCGGTATACAGCTGCCACAGGATATGCCCGCCCATAATACGGGCGCTCCTGGACATGGGGGAGAACAAGATCGACGGTTTCATAATGCCCGGCCATGTTGCCGTGGTGACCGGACTGGACATGTTCAGGCCCTTCTCCGAGAAGTACAAGGTGCCGCAGGTCGTCGCAGGATTCGAGCCTCTCGACATCCTGATGTCATGTTACATGCTGGCCAAGCAGATCTCCGAAGGCAGGTCTGAAGTTGAGAACGAGTACACCCGTCTTGTCAAAGAGCACGGCAACAAAAAGGCCAGGGACCTCATGGACCGCACATATGAGCCCGTCGACCGCACATGGAGGGGATTCCCTGCGATTGAAAAAAGTGCGCTGGCACTTAAGCCTGCTTATGCAGATCACGACGCCACCAAAGTGCACGAGGACATAATCTCCAAGACTCCGCAGGTCGAGGAGGAGGCGAGGGGATGCAGGTGCGGAGAGGTGCTCCGCGGACTGATAACATCGGAGCAATGCCCAATGTTCGGAAAGTCGTGCAGGCCCAGCAACCCAAGCGGGCCCTGCATGGTGTCTGCGGAAGGTAGCTGCAACATAGCTTACAGATTCTCGACCAAGAGGTGAAAAAGATGGAACCAATATGCGCGCCCCAGACGGGCAAGAAGAATGTCCTGATAGTAACGAACGATTCCGAAGTATTCCTTTCCAAGAAGCTGGAGGCCGCCGGGGACATATTCGGAGGCCGTGTAACGGAGGTTAGAGAGTTCTTCAAGAGCCTCGATGCAGAGTTCGGAAAGGAAGGAAGCGGAAAGTGCAGCGTCTCCTTCGGCATAATATCTACTTTGTTCGGGTTCGTTCCCAGCACATATGCCATATCCTGTTACACGTATGCCATGTCCAACAAGGAGCAGTACGAGGCCGCCCAGGCCAGAAAAGACTATGCGGGCGTCCTAGAATATGTCTCCAGAGGTTTCGACATGGTTGTCGTTTGCGTACCTAAAGAGATGTTCAGGATACTTCTTAACAAAAACGCCCTCCACGACGGTAAGGTTGTAGCAGTGACATCGAAGGAGTTCGAACCCATATGCAAAGAGAGGAACTGGACATTCCTGGAGAGGAAAGGCGCGAGGATCGGTAAGGAGAACGCGGAGAAGATAAGGCAACAGGTTTCTGAGCTCACAGCCTGAAACCCTTCACCCTTTCTCGCATCTCGCCGTCAGCGCGGCGGGACTCCCTTACTTTGCGCACGGTAAGGTTCTGCACCTCTTTGCCGAGCCTGCCAGACCTTAGCAGGTCTTCGGTCTTGTCCTGGTATTTCAGGTAGCAATAGGACAGCGCCCACGCCGCCCCCATCTTGTAGTAGTATCCGTCGTTGCAGAAGGAGGAAAGTCTTTCCAGAACGCCTTCGATGTGGTCGTCGTCCAGGAATTTGGCGAGCATCATGACGGCGGCGAAGCGCATTTTGAACTCTTCTCCGGAAGACATCATCTCTCCGCAGTAATCCCATAGTTCCCCCATGGTCCCCAGTAAGGCCCTCCAATCTCCGCAAAGCATATCGCAGACGGCCCAATTATCTATGTTCGGAACGAATTCCTTCGTAAGTGCCAGTCTCTCTTTCTGGGTCATTTGGGCATTGGCTATTATCAGGGCTGCGACTATGTCCTCCTCCAATACAGAGGCCTCTTCGGAAAGATAGGAACGCCAGTCCCCGTCCATCAATCCTGATGCGATCTTTCTGAGAGCGGGCATCCTCACGCCGATGACAGGCTTGCCGCTCTTGACGATAATTTTGTTGAAATCCCTGTATTTCCTGTCGCTCTCCTCCTGAAGCATCCCGAGTATCCTGGTCAAAGGAATTCCGCCTCCAGCTTCAGAAGCTTGTTTTTCATCATCTTCCCTCCGGCATACGACCCGATGCCACCGGAAGATGGTACGACCCTATGGCAGGGTATGAAGATGGGTATCGCATTCTTGCCGCAGGCCGTGCCGACCGCTCTCGACGCCCCCGGACTTCCGATGTCTTCCGCGATCTCGCTGTAGGTGGCCGTCTTACCGTAGGGTATCTCCAATATTCTTTTCCATACCGCTGTCTGAAAATCAGATCCCTCATAGGAAAGGGGAACGTCGAAGGCCCTTCTGCTCCCCGATAGATATTCCTTAAGCTGAGAGGCCGCCTCCGCTATCGCCTCCGTCTCCCGGTCTATGGCGCAGGGAAGGTTGTTGCAAGGCAGGTATAGCCCGCAGATATTGCCCTCGCCGTCTTCGCTTATGCTGAACTTTCCGAAAAGCGTCACATAAGTGAAAGTGTACCTGTCTGTTGTCAATCGGTATCCTCCTGAATGTTTATCTTGCACATCACATATAGGATTTTGTGATAATCTGCGCCAGCAGACGTACAGATATACCCGCTTTTCACTCGGAATGGCTTATTAACAGGTTGAGGGCAGGTTATGCCATGGTCCGTAACCCCATATGCGACGAGGTCGTCTACAGGGTCGACCTCGATTGCAGGAGCGCAGGATGCCTGTATCTCATTTCCAAGGACCCGAGGCCCATGATGCCGTACCTTGACGAGATCAAAGGGATGGGATACGACATGATATTCCAGGTGACGATAACCCCATACGGCAAGGACCTTGAGCCCGGCGTTCCCGACAAAGGTTCCGTCGCAGATGCATTCAGGGAGATTTCGGAAAAGATCGGAAAAGGTCGTACCATGTGGAGGTATGACCCCGTGATAATCGACGAAAGGCATAATATGAGATATCATGAAAGAAAGTTCAGGCTTCTCTGCTCGGAGCTTTCGGATCATACGGAGAGGTGTGTCTTCAGCTTTCTGGACATGTATCCCAAGTTCGAAGAACTGAAAAGTGCAAGACCTCTCTCTTTATCTTCGCCGCTCCAAAGGGAGGACTTCATGAGGATGGCAGGCGAGATATCGAGGGAATACGGCATCCGGGCGAGCCTATGCTGCTCGTCCCGGGGATATCCGGAGTACGGGGTCGACAACCGAGGTTGCATCGACCGGGAGACAATGATCTCTCTCGGCATCCCCTTCGAGGACGTTCCTGGTAACATAAGGGACGGTTGCAGATGTGTCAGGAACATCGACATCGGCGCTTATGACACATGCATGCACAACTGCATCTACTGCTATGCGAACCGCGTGACCGAAGACCGGCGCGCATCAAAGATGTACGACTCCGGATCCGAGATGCTCTATGGGTCCGTGAGGGATACGGATACCGTGACGGAGATCTCGGAAAGGCGCTCACGTATCACCGACTTCTGAACCGATCTCCCTGCGCATCCTCCTTTTTGAGAAGAGCGCAGAATCCATGAAGATGACCCAGCATATCTCCACAACGATGGAGGTGGCTATGGCGACCATCGCTATTCCGACCGCGGGGCCCATTGTGGCCGCGCACATCGCGATCGCGATCCCCTTATTCCGGTAAGAGACCATGAGGACGTCCGTCACGCGCTGGTGCCAGCCTATCCCCATTTTTTTCTCGGCGTACTCAACGCCGGAGCCCAGGGCGAAAGTCCTGAGGCCGGCGATCAAAACAAAGAGGAGCAGGGGGGCCATCTCCTTAGGGAAGTTAGTTGAGCTTACAGACAGTATGACCAAGAAGGAGATGAACAGGTTCATCATTATGGACATCGTAGTCCTTTCTATCTTCACCTTGGTCAGCAGCCTGGAAAATACCAGCGGCGCGCCGATGATCTCCACCACGGTGATGACCACATCGGTCATGTCCACCGTCTTTCCCAAGGTAATGTAGATAATGAACGGTATCCAGAGGAGGGAAGCCACATAAACCAGTATGGTGCCTCTGGCGGCATGTTCCATGTCTCCTCTCAGAATGTAGGACAGAGGTGCGACCGAGGCTGCAAAGGGAGCGGCCGCAACGAACACCAGGCCGGCGGAGTACCCTCCCCAGGAAGTGTCCTTCATCAGGAAATAACCGACAAGGGGGATGACCGCGGCGACCACCAGGCCAAGCAACATGGCCCTGGTAACTGAGCGAACGTTCTTCACAGGGTCGAGGTTCCTATAAGGAATGCGTGAGAGCGAGACGGTCATCATGACTGCAAGCACGAAGACCGTGATGTCGCTCCTGATTTTCGGTACCAGCACATCCCCCGGGAAATAACCGGATACGTTCAGGATCAATGAAAAAATCAGAGCGACGGACATGATTATCGCACTGCTCGCGAGAACCTCTTTTGCCCTCATGACCATGTGTCAGGTTAACGTTATGTAAAAGGATTGCGTACGCATCGAAACATGGCGAAGGCTGCGCCCGTGAAAGCGGGATGGTACAATGCATTCAGGCCCTGGACCCTCCACGGAGCAGTGGTACCGGTGGTGCTGGGAGGCATAGTGGCATTCAAGGACGGGTTCTTCAACTGGTGGATCTTCTTGCTGGTTCTGGCGGGGGGGATTCTGTTGCAGTCTGCCGCCAACTTGCTCAACACTTACGGGGACTACGTCAAAGGCACGGACACCGAGGAGAATCATTCCCGTTCCCCAGAGCTCGTTTCTGGAAAAATGAGGCCGAAGCAGATACTGGGCGCAGGACTGGCGTGCTTGGGGATCACGGCCCTGATCGGAACGGTCTTCATATGGTATATCGGCTGGGGAATTCTCGCGTTCGGGGTCCTGGGCATACTGGGAGCGGGGTCCTACACCCTGGGTGTCGCATACAAGTACAAGGCGATGGGGCAGGTAAGCACTTTCTTCCTGATGGGGATCCTAATGCCCGCGGGGACATATTACACGATGGCAGGCTCGGTTTCGTTGGAAGTGGTGATACTGGGGCTTCCGAACGCCTTCACGATAATGGGAGTGCTCAGCGGAAACGAGACCAGAGACTACCACAGCGACAAAGAGGTCCGCGTCGGGACCCTGTCCGGGCACATGAGCTACGATGGGGCGCTCAGGTTCTACCGGACGGTGAACGCCATGTGCTATCCCGTGCTGGCCGTCGCTGTCGTCATCGGAGCGGTCCCATGGACATGTGCCCTGGCCTTCGTCGCCCTCATCGATTATCGCGGCCTTTACATCAACTCCCTGAAGGCCCCTGAGGACAAGAGGTCCAGCTTCATGCTGGTACCAGAGGCTTTCATCCACAATTGGCACTTCGGCGGGCTGCTCGCGATAGGTTATTTAATAGGTGTGTCGGTTGTTCCGGTGCTGATTTGATGGACGACGAAAAGCTTGGCAACCAGTTCGACGGCAAGGAAGTTTACGTCAAAGACGTTTTTACCGAGATCGCATCCTATTACGACGAGATGAACGGCATCATGTCCATGGGAATGATAAGGCGCTGGCACAAGTTCATGATGAAGAAGCTTGGGAACCTTCAGGGAAAAAGGTGCCTCGACGTGGGTACGGGAACGGGCGAGATCGCGTTCCTCGTTGCGAGGAAGGCGGCAGGCGGAGAGGTCATCGGACTCGACATCACCCCGGCCATGCTGGAACTTGCGAAGAAGAAGATGACGGACCTGGGGATCGCAAACGTAGAGTTCGTCGTGGGGGACGCGTTGGACATACGGATGCCCGACGGCACGTTCGATGCGGTCACATCGGGATACATGCTCAGGAACGTCACCGACATCCCGAAGGCAGTGGGCGAGATGCACAGGATGCTCAAGGTCGGCGGCAGGTGCGTGGTCGCCGAGCTGGCAAGACCCGGCAACAGGCTGGTCAAGCCCTTTTACAACTTCTACATGAACCGGGTGATCCCCCACTACGGCCGCAAGTACGACAAGGGGATGGCGATAGACGGCAAACAGCCGGCCTATGACTGGCTGACATCTTCGATAGAAGGTTTCCCTTACGGGGACGCAATGGTGGAAATATTCCGGAAAGCCGGGTTCAGAGACGCCAAATGTTATGTCAAGTCGTTCGGCGCAGTGAACATCTACGTCGCCTCCAAGGAAGCCTGATGTTCGTTTTCCGGCCGTCGAAGCCGGAAAAAGGTTTCACGGTTTATGCTTAGGGCTCTCGTAAAACGCCTTGATAGCCTTGTAGAGCATCAGAACGTCAGCCTTGGACACCACTTCCAGGGGCGCGTGCATCGAAAGGACCGGGACTCCCATGTCCACGGTGTCTAGGTTATGCAGCGAGATCTCCGACGCGATCGTTCCGCCGCCGCCCGCCTCGATCTTCCCCAGCTCTCCGACCTGCCAAGGTATCCCTTCCTCGTCGAGGATGCTGCGAAGGAAGCTCATGGTCTCGGCGGATGCATCGTTTGTAGAATACTTACCTCCGGACCCCGTGTACTTAGAGACCACCGGGCCACGGCCCAGATACGAGCAGTTGGTCGGTTCGTAGACGTCCATGAAGGCCGGGTCTATCGCGGCGTTCACATCGCACGAGAGGCACATGGACCTCTGGAGTATGTGGCGTACCTTCAGGCCGTAAGTGTCGGCGATGTCCTCCATGAAATCCCTGAAGAAGAACGAGCGCATTCCCGTGTTTCCGTCGGACCCTGTCTCTTCCTTGTCTGCGAACACGGTCAGGGTGGTGAACTCCGGACCCTTCGCGTCCATCTCGGCCATAAGGTTTGCGTATGCGCAGACGCTGTCATCCTGGCCATAGGCTCCGACCATGGACCTGTCGAGGCCGAGGTCGATCGGCCTGGCGGCGGGTACCGCGCACAGTTCCGCGGAAAGGAAATCCTTCTCCGAAATACCGTATTTCTCGGAAAGTATGTTCATGACATTCAGCTTTACTTTGTCGGAGACTTTTTCGTCATTGTAAGGCCATGACCCGATCAGTATGTTCAGGTTCTCCGGGTTGAAGGCCTCGGCGACGGGCTGTTTCATCTGATTCCTGGCAAGGTGCGGCAGCAGGTCCGTCACGCAGAACTGGGGCTCGCCCTCTTCTTCGCCTATGCAAATTTTCACAGTCTTGCCGTCGTTTTTGCAGACGACGCCGTGCAGCGAAAGGGGGATCGCGAACCACTGGTACTTCTTTATCCCGCCATAGTAGTGTGTTTTGAAATAAGCCATCCCCGTGCTCTCGAACAGCGGGTTGGGTTTGAAATCCAGCCTGGGGCTGTCAATGTGGCTCACTCCGATGCGCATTCCCTCGGAAACGGGCTTGGAACCCATGGTCACCATAAGGAGGCCTTTTCCGCGGTTGTTCATGTAGAATTTCTCGCCGGGAGAATATTTCTTTCCCCTCACATACTCCGTATATCCTTTTGATTCGAGGATGGGTATCGTGTAGTCGACGACCTCTCGTTCGGTCTTGTTCCAAAGGAATTTCTTGTACTCCTCGCAAAACTCCGTCGATTCTGCCAGAATAGAGTTGTCGATCTCCCCAAGGCCCTTGGGCTTCATCAACAGTTCTTCGGCGAGCTGTTGGCCTTTGGTTTTTTCTTCATCCATGGTACGTCAATAACGGCGTTGTACTTGATTCTTTTCAAATTACGTCATGCAGTCGTCGCGGGAATCTGATATCATACAGATTAAATAAGACATAATATAGATAAATGACATTATAATAATGGTTCAATGTCATAATAATGTCTTTAATTTGTCATAAATAATCCAATAAAAAGTCTTTAAAAAGACATTATAATCGGTAGTTTTATATTCTATGATTAAGATTGTTATTATGGGATGCGTGAATGCGCTACGCTGAAGGTAAGGCCAGCCGGCCGGAGGGGATGGGAACAGAGAGTATGCCCCTGCAGAACTGCCTTCCCTTGAAATTCTGGGAAAATTATTCGGCGTTCGCGAATTCGGGCGGCGGACACATCAGTGTTTTCAACAAAGGGAGCTTTGATTCTGACTCGGAAGAGACGATGGCCGAGATAAGAAAGGGACTTTTCGACCGTTCGGTCGTCAGTTCAAATATCCTCATGGAATCGGACATGGTAAAAACGCCGGATGGTTTTTTTGTGAAAGTTCCGTCTGCCGGAAGATATGTCCGGCCCGTTTTTATCGGTGGTTCGTGTGAAACCGGCACGTTCGTTAGATCGGAAGGTAAAACCGTGAGGTGCGGCTCCGATAGCGTCAGGTCGATGATCAGAGACAGTTCGGACGCTGGATCCGACACGGAACCTACGGGATTGGACATTTCGATCATCAGCACAGATTCAGTCAGGGCCTTCAGGAAGTCGGTAATGAAAAAGGGCCATATATGGGAGGGCCGCAGCGATGACGAGTTCCTGTCGTTCACCTTATCGGCGGCCGATTCGGACGGGTGGCTGAGGCCGACCAATGCAGGGGCCCTTCTCTTTTCTGATTACTATACTGTTTCATCGATATATCCTGGCTACCGTCTCCGATATAGGGACGAGAAAAAACTGATAGATTCGGAAGACGGAAGATGGACGGGTAATGTCGTAGATTACTACCTTGATGTATCGGATGCTATCGATCTTCTCCTTCCGGATATATCGGGACCGGTCAAAGAGCTGATAATCAATGCACTGGCACATTCTGATTTCTACTTCGGTGACGGAGTTTCCGTGGAATGTATGGAAGGTAAGGTCAAGATATCGAATTCTGGACTGTTCCGTGCAGGGAGAGAGCTGTCGGTGAAAGGCGCCAAAGACCGCAGGAATCCGGCAGTGGCAAAGATCCTGGGCACGGTCTCTCAGTGCCGCGGCCTCGGACGGGCGTTATCGGAGATGGATGCGGCGGGATATGAAGCGGCCATCGACGAAGACTACAGGTCCGGTACCGTAACGGTATCGGTCGTCAGACGGGGAGCTCCCCGGGCAGAGAGGGCCCCTGCGGCCGAAAGGATACTTGAAGCGATATCCTCCGACCGCAGCATAACCGTCGGCCGGTTGTCGGAGGTCGTAGGCCTTGGCAGGCGTCAGGTCGAACGCCACATCTCAGACCTCAAGTCGGACGGTTCGCTGGTCAGGATCGGAAGCCGTCGCTCCGGGTCTTGGAAGGTCCTCTGATCACTTTGGGACCGTTCCGCCGGAGCCGCATGAGCACGATGGGCCCAGTTCGTTGAGCGCGGGAGGCTTTGAGCGGTCAACGCTCAGGACACCGTCGGGAACGTTCAGGAAGTCAGCAAGGTCCTGGTCCGAAACGTATTCGCCCATCGCTATCGCCACTCCGTTGTATTCTGCGATCGGAAGGGAACCGAAGCCCTCGGATTCCACGATCTCTCGGGCCTCCCCGTCCCCTGCGACATCCGCCGCCGACCCGCAGTCCACATATTTGATCCCGATACCGTTCTTTGCAAGGGCATCCATGGATCTCTTGAACCTTTCATAATCGGAACGGTGCTCGGAGCGGGCATATTCCGAATCAAAAACTGTCAGCGTGTTGTCCATGGACAAGTACCGCAATAGGCGTATTTTACCTTTTTACAGTTATTTGGGAAAAGGCCTGAACAGGGAAGTATATTGTTCATTGAGGCTATGTCACCTTTATGTCGGTCTTCAGGAAGGTCGGTTATACAAAAAAATTCAGACTGGAGGACCTGGTCTCGGAGGGAAGGGGCCAGACAATAAGCTACGGCGTGTCGTACTCTCGATCGGCGGAGATATACGTATACTTCCTGGACGAGGGAGAGGAGATCAGCGAGATGAAGGCCCCCTACAATAACATCATACTGGTACTCAGCGGGATATTGCATATAGGTTCGGAACCTCCGGCCGAGATATCCGCAGGCGAGGTCTACGTCATCCCCGAAGAAACCGATGTGACGATATCGGCAGCAAAACCAGTTAAGTATGCAAGCATATTACTTCCCATGGAAGGGGAATTAATCAAGAACATCGATGCTTCTACCAGGATGGCCGCTAAAGAGATGGTGGAATACCGTCCCGGTCAGGTCGTCAACCTGACACTAGTGAAGAGGGACAGCCTCAATCTTTCCGTGATCGCTATAGACGAGGGTGAAGGTCTGAACGCGCATACCGCACCCGGAGACGCTTTCGTCGTTGCCCTGGACGGAGAGGGCGAGATCGTCATCGGCGGTAAGGAGTTCCATCTCAAGGAAGGCGATTCGATCGTCATGCCGAAAGGGGTCCCGCACTCCGTGAAGGGAGTGACCCGGTTCAAGATGCTTCTTGTACTGGTTAAGTGACTCTGGCGAAAAGGTATACTCCCACGGGCTGTACGGGCTTGCGATGCGGTCAGGGAAGGCCATTCTTCGATGCACCGGGCGTTGCAATCTTCGGTGAGATCCGAAGAAAATACTATATGGCCTGCCGCCTGATCGAGAGGGCGACTTCCCGGCGCACATCCGGACACGGTCATCAATTCTAAAAATCTCTGAAGCTATTCACGATCGCAGACTGTCCACGAGACCTCTGATCTTCATGTCGATCCGGTCGATAACCATTAGAAGAAAATCGTCCCCTCTGCCTCTGGGGTCTTCCAGTTCCCAATCCTCTGAAACACCGGCATGAATATGAGGGCATGATACGCCGCACCCCATCGATATCTTGACATCGATCATCGGAAGCGACTCCACATTTTTTGGATACTGGGTCTTCTCCATGTCGATATCGTATTTCTCTTTCATCAACCTCACTGCGTCCTTGTCGATGCACAGATCTACATCCGTGCCGGCAGAATAGCTTTCAAAGACATCTCCTGCGTAGTGCTTACCGAGGGCCTCTGCTATCTGCGAACGGCAGGAATTGTGTACGCATATGAACGCAACTTTGGGTTTATCGTTCACTTTCTTGGCTCCTTTGCTGCGGTTTTTCTGCTTCGATTATGAATGATGCGACGAAATCTTCCGGATTATTTCCCGATTCCCAACTTTTTATGATCTCTCTGCTGTTGTCTTTTGGCATCATTCGTATTTTGATGAAACCGGCATTTTCCAACATGACCTTTAGTCTGTCTACATGCTCCGCACCGGCGATGCAGTTCGAGATGCTCGCAAGATCGCCTTTGATTTCTTCGGGAATATCCGCAGTAGCGACCACATCGGATACCGAAAGCCTCCCGCCACTCTTCAGAACCCTGTATGCCTCTTTGAAGACACGCTGTTTGTCCAGGGACAGATTGATCACGCAGTTCGATATGACCACGTCCATTGAGCAGTCGGCGACAGGAAGATTTTCAATCTCCCCAAGGCGGAATTCAACGTTGTCGAAGCCGCTCTTCTTTGCGTTATTCCTTGCAAGTTTGATCATTTCGGGCGTCATATCGATCCCGATGACGAACCCCGTCTCGCCCACTTTTCTTCTGGCCAGGAAAGAATCGAAGCCTCCTCCGCTTCCCAGGTCCAGAATCCTTTCCCCCTCTTTCAGCAAGGCTATTGCGATAGGATTTCCGCACCCGAGCCCCATGTTCGCCCCCAGGGGTATTTCTTTGAGGTCTTCTTTCGAATATCCCATGGTCAGAGAGGCGTTTTTAATTTCAATAGTGCTACAGCATCCTAGTCCGCCGCCGCAACATCCCTTAGATACGCCCTTTGCCACATCGGAATAATCCTTTCTTATCGATTCCCTAATCTCTTCCTTATCTTTCATATATAAACCTCGATCGAGAGTTGTAACTTTATGACGTCTCAAGTCCTGATTATTGTGTCGCCTCTGTTGTCCTGAGGGAACCTGTTTTTCGTTTTGTTCACGATCTTCACCAGAAGCAACATCACCGGCACTTCGGTAAGGACTCCCACTGTGCATACCAGCACCACAGGGGACCCGGGCCCGAAAAGGGCTATGGCCACCGCGACCGCAAGCTCGAAGAAGTCAGAGGCGGCTATCAGAGAGACCGGGGCCGCGATCCTGTGCGGCTGTCGGGTCCAGATGCATAGGCCGTAAGTGAGGCTCCAGGAGATAATGTTCTGCAGTATCAGTGGAACTGCGATCAGAAGAACGAACAGAGGCTGCTCCATTATTACGTCCCCTTGGAAAGAGAAGATCAGTATGAGCGTGAGCAGAAGGCCGACGCTGGTGATACCGCCGAATTTCGGAACGAATTTTCTGTTGAAGTATTCGATGCCCTTCTTTCTTATCATCAAGATGCGAGTTGCCGCACCTGCGGCCAGAGGCACGACCACGAACAATACGACAGAAAACGCCAGCGTATCCCAGGGAACAGCTACATTGTTTATTCCCAGCAAAAGCTGCACCAACGGGATGAACAATATAAGGATAATGATGTCGTTGATCGACACCTGCACTAACGTGTATGCCGGGTCACCCTTTGTGAGGGCGCTCCAGACGAACACCATCGCGGTGCACGGGGCCACTCCCAGTATAACCGCCCCTGTAACGAAGTCTTGGGCCAGGTCCGCCGGTATCAGCGGCTTGAAGATCAACGCCAGGAACAGCGTTGCGAGTCCGAACATGAGGAACGGTTTGATCACCCAGGTGCTCCCGGTGGATATCAGGACCGCCTTGGGATGCTTCCTGACGTTCATGACCGATTTGAAGTCGACCTTCATCATCATCGGATAGATCATCAGCCAGATCAGGATTGCAATGGGCATGTTTATGCCCGCGACCTCCAGCGACTCCAGGAAGTCCGGTATCGCGGATACGAATTTACCTATCAGGACCCCTGCTGCCATGCAGAGCAAAACCCACAGCGTCAGATACTTTTCGAAAACACCGATGCCCGATCTCTGTTCTTCGCTCATAAAACGCCTTCATACTTACATGCGGATTTTCAGCACTCCCTTCCGCATCTGCTCCCGCGCTCTTCCAGCCTTATCAGGTCCGATTTGTATGGTTCGGATATGCGTGCCCTGTCGATCAGTTCGTCGAGCAGGCGGTCATCTGTTCCGTGCGCGATGGAATAGTACACCCATTGGGCCTGCTGGCGGTCTGTCACCAGCCCAACGGCCTTCAGGTTCTTCAGGTGCCTCGACGCCTTGGTCTGTGTAATCTCCAGCGTATCCATTATGTCGCATACGCAGAGCTCTCTGACCTTCAGCAAACTTATCATCCGGAGCCTGGTTTCATCGGACAGCGCTTTCAAGACATCGATTATATTCTCCATTGTACACCGTTTGAATTTACATATTCGCATATTCGAATATACGAATTCATTACGGCTCGTCATATTTAATACTTGTTCAATCGACCTTGAAGAGTGGAGGAGGCGATCGAGAGATCTTAAGATATCTTATCTTTCGGCCGGGAGAAAAGCGGACCAGCAAAGAAAAAAATACCGTGCGGGAGAGTGTTAATAAACCGGTCCCCGGTAGATATGATGTCATGGAGGTCGGTAAGATCGAAGCATACATCGATATGGAAAAATGCCCTTCTTTGGAAGAGTACTGCGAACCGATGAGGAAGTGTCCTCTCGGCACTATACACAGGGAACAGGACGATAGCGCCGCGATGGGATGGCGTACTTATGTCGATTCCACGAAGTGCGACGGATGCGGACTGTGCGTCGATCTATGTTGCGGCGGCGCCATCGAAATCAGGTGAATAAAAATTCTCGATCATCTGATGTAAAAATAAAGGAAGACGATGTGCCAGCAAATCAATTGTATGAGATGCTCTGGTCCTTGCTTTTAAAAAGAACGGATACCTTAAATATTATTGGTATACTTGTATAAAAACAATTAAAAGAGATATTCCCCCGCCCGGATGGGCGGGGTTTTAAATCAAAAGTTTTAGCTTACCGCCTTCTTATCACTATCACAGCCAATGCGGCTATTATCGCTATTGCGGCGGCGGAAGCCCCGACGTACAGGAAGGTGTTGTCCTTGGTCCCGACATCGCCGGAATCATCACTATCATCACCATCACCGGCCGCTTCTATGGTCAGAGTTCCTGCCACATATGAGAACTCATAGTTGTCAGCAGAACCTCCTGCAGGTGTCAGGGAATATGTTCCAACCGCGGTGTCGGAATTGCTGACCGTAGGAGCCGAATAGCCGTCCGCATCGGATGCGGTCTCGTTTCCAACGAATCCCGTTACGGTGACGGTAAGCGCCGGAGCAGTTCCATAAACCACCGTCTCTCCCGAGTAAGTTGCGGTCAGAGTGGCCTTTGCTATGGACCAGGTCACGGTCTTGTTGCTCGTGGTCCCGTCAGACCAAGTATCGTTGGTCTGATCGGTAAGTGTAGCCGTCGAAGTATATGTCCCAGGAACCTTTCCTATGTTTGTGGCGAATAAATACTTGTCAGTATTAACGGCACCGACCTGATCGTTGCCATTGTAGACGAGCCCGCTCTCGCCACTTGGTAATGGTACTGTCGCTGTGCCGTCCCATATTATCCTGGAAAGGTCATCAGTCGTATATGCCATCGCCGCCCTTTCGGCAGAGTTGGTGATAACCTCGCCCCCCGTCCTCAGCGTGAGGCCGGTAGAGTCGACCGTGTTTTCGGTCAACAGTATCTTCGTCACGGTGCCGAAGGCACTTATCTTGGTGAGGTCGACCGCCGCAGGGCTGTCCACGACAACCGTAGTCGGAGCGGGGATCTTGTTAAGGATTCCCGTATAGTCTGTAACGGTCGATGAAGCACCTCCCTTGATCATCACATAGGTGAGGGCATCGCATCCCGAGAAGGCTGTGGGAGGTATCGTGCCGATGCTGTCCGGCATGGTCACGGATGTCAACGCCGCGCTGTAGCTGAACGCATAAGCATCCAGTGAATCCACGTCGCTGGGTATCGTCACCGACGTAACGGAGGACCCGGCGAAAGCATACATTCCGACCGTCGTCACGCCCTCGGGTATTGAGAACGCCCCGGCCCGTGCGCCTGGATACTGCACAAGGGTCGTGCCGTCCGCACTGTACACGATTCCGTCATCGTCCATATAGCTAGTGTTTTCATCCGCCACGAATACGTTTTCAAGGTCCAGGCAGCTGGAGAACACTCCGTCGCCGATGGAAGAGACGTTCTTCGGCACAGTCACGGATGTAAGCCCGGAATCGAAGAATGCCAGGTCGTCGATGGAAATGAGGCTGTCGGGAAGCGTTATCGTCTCTAAGTCAGAGCAGCCGTTGAAAGCCCCGTTCCCTATAGAAGTGACGCCTTCCTGCATAGTGACGGAAGTCAAGGCAGAGCAGCCGGTGAATGCGCCGTCGCCGATAGATGTCACTCCGTCCGGTATCGTAATGCCGGTCAGTGACGAGCAGTCATTGAACGTGCCTGAACTGATCG
>Ga0265294_10000047_pt1 | contig 127972 bp, 114 predicted proteins | sample MunlanPumphouse3_FD_192504 | JGI IMG/M metagenome (GOLD analysis project Ga0265294, IMG submission 192504) | Groundwater microbial communities from a municipal landfill in Southern Ontario, Canada - Pumphouse #3 | ecosystem: Environmental > Aquatic > Deep subsurface > Groundwater | place... | reverse complement strand
GCCATACTTTGATGTAAGAAGCTATGATTTTGGAAAACTAAGCAAACTTCTCAATTCTTTGGAAATCTTTGAATTTAAAAAGAAAAAAACAAAAGAACACAGAACAAAAGAGCTTTTCATAAGGGTTATTGAGGTGTGAGTCGTGAATCGTGAATCGTAATTCGTGAAAACCCTACTCACTACTCACGCCTTATGGCTCAACTTCACAAACATCATAGCTGTCATAATAGCATCATTGATAGCATCATGTTTGCCAAGTCTAGGCAAACCTAAATCTTTCATAATAGAATCAAATCTCAAGTCCACATTGCCTTGTGGGATAAGTCCTATTTTTTGGTCATAATAAACAGCTGAAACTTCTATTTGTTTATTTGGTAGTTTTATCCCTATTTTTGGCTTTATATATTTGTTTACCATTGCCATATCAAATTCAAGATAATACCCTACTAGTGGGCGGTTACCGATAAATTCCATAAATTCTACTATCACATCATCAATATCTTTTGCATCAGCTAAGTCACACTCTCTAATCATATGGATTTTGATACTTTCGCTTGCTAGCTTGCTCTTTGGTTTGATAAATCTTTCAAACTTTTCACTTGTAAGGAGCTGATTTCCTTTGATTTTGATAGCTCCAATAGAGATAATATCATCTACTTTTGGGTTGAGTCCTGTAGTCTCACAATCAAAACAAACAAACTCATCACCATCATAATCTTGCAACAAATAAGAATAATTAGGGTCTTTCAAACCTTTTTTATTTAGATAATCAGATACAAATTTAAACATAGTTTAGCTTATAGTGATATGTTAGGAATTTTTTAAATTTATTGACAATTTTGAAAGTATCTTTTAACATATCTTTATCCATAGTACTTAGTTCATTTGGATTTATACAATTATTTGGAACCAATCCCATGTCTAGTTTTGTAAGCCTATTTTTTAGTCTCAAGGTCAATAAAAAGTTAAATGCTTCAATATACTCACTAGCTACTTCTTTATCAAAAATACCTTGATTGTTCAGCTCTTTTATTCTATCTACTGTATTGTTTTCTTTTATATGATACTCTAGTGCCAAGGCTCTGATACCATGAACTATTGGAAATATACCACCTTTTTTAAGGTCTAGCTCATTAATCTTATCTTTTTTCTCAACTATAAAGTCATTGAATATTCCAAGAGGTGTACCAAAAAGTAAAGCAAAAGAAGCAAAAGTTGTAAAAAACACAGCTGAGCGTTCTACTTTTGTATAAACATATTCTTTTAAATCATTTATAAGTTTTTTATCTCCTACTACACAATTTGCATCTATAAATATAGCAAGATTCATAAAGTCATCTTCATTTTTTCTATTTATCCATTGTGAAATAAGCTCTTTAAATCCACTACTTCTTCTTCTCCAATAAGGATTACTTACCATTATATTCCCAGGACACTCTGGATATCCAAAGTCACACAAAGTTTTGGTAAATTCTTGTGCAAAAGCTTCTATCTCTTCATCACTTATAGGACAATCATCAGCAATTATTAGAGCATTATCTTGGTCAGTTCTTAAGATTTGCTCACTTCGTCCTTCACTTCCAAGTACCACCAAAGCACTATATTTTATCAAGTCTTGAGGGGCAAGAAGAACAAATATCTTTTTAAAAAGTTTTATATTAAGCTCATTTAAAAGTTTTGAAATATATCTTACTTTTACACCTTTTGCATACAAAGATTTGATAATTCTAATAAAATTATTACTTGCACGCTTTAATTCTTCTAGTGTAGTTGCATTTTCTATCTCATTTGCTACAGCGTATGTATGAGATGAAAAAAAGCTTGTGAGAGACATTTGGTCAAGTATTCCACTTATTTTACCCTCTTTATCTTTTGTAATTAGCCTTTTTATAGCATATTTTGTCATCAAAAGTTGAGCATTAAATAAGAAGTCATCCTCATCCACCCATCGTAAACCAAAAGTTGAAATTTGTTTGACACTACTATCAAAATCAAGCCTTCGCAGTATTACTTTTTCTCTAAAATCTGTATCAGTAGCTATACCAAACTCACCATTACTATTTTTGACTAAAATAGATGTTAAGTTATTTGCTTTCATAAACTTGACAGTATTATAAATACTATCTTCTTCATTTACAAAAAGTGGCTTTTGCAAATATGCATCTTTGACTTTTGCCACCATAAAACTAGCAAGTTCTTTACTTTGATTATTTGCTATTCCCACACTTAATTTTTGAGAAATAGATTGGAAAAAGAAATGTTCTAACTTAGAGTTTTGATACACTATTTTCAAAAAAACCTCTTTTGGTAAAACATACACAAGTGTTTCTTCTGTTGTTTTAAAATGGTTTTTTATACGATGTTCTATCAATGAAATTGGGTCAAAAAACTCTTTTGTGGTTACGACACCCATAACTTCTTTTGTTTTTGAATCAATCTCTTGAACTGTTCCTTTGATTACAAAATACAAATTTTGTTCAATTGAACTCTCATCAACGATAAACTGGTCTTTTTGAAAATAGTGAATATCGAGCTTTTTTGATACTTCATCAAGCTCATTGTTTGTTAGGTTATCAAAGGGAGTTATCCCTTTGATAAAAGATTGTTGTTCTAAGAGGCTCATAAATTAAATACCTTTTTAGTGATCTAGTGCACCTGAAGAACCGATACCTGTTTGACATCTTATATTTTGTGCATCAAATGCTTCATGGTCAATTATAGCACGACTAGACTTATCTGTAATTGAAAAGAACCAAATCGCTACAAATGCAATTGTTACAGAAAATAATGCTGGATAATTATATGGGAAAATAGCTTCTGCATTTCCTAAAATAGTCACCCAAACAGTAGGTCCAAGAATTACAAGAATTACAGCAGTTGCAAGTCCTAAACTTCCACCTATCAATGCACCACGAGTAGTTAATTTACTCCAATAAATAGACAAGAAAAGAATCGGGAAGTTTGCTGAAGCTGCTATTGCAAACGCAAGTCCTACCATGAATGCAATATTTTGTTGCTCAAATGCAATACCCAATAAAATAGCTACCACACCAATTGCAACTGTAGCATATTTTGATACTTTCATCTCTTTTTCTTGGTCTACTTTACCCTCGGCAATAACACAAGCATACAAGTCATGGCTAATTGCACTAGCACCTGCAAGAGTCAGTCCTGCAACAACAGCCAAAATAGTAGCAAATGCAACAGCACTTATAAATCCTAAGAATAAATCACCACCAACAGCGTGACTTAGATGAATAGCTGCCATATTGTTTCCACCAAACAATCCACCAGTTGTAATATCCAAATATTCTGGATTTTGAGAAACTAAGACAATAGCACCAAAACCTATTATAAATGTAAGGATATAGAAATACCCGATAAATCCAGTTGCAACAAAAACAGATTTTCTAGCTTGTTTTGCATCAGCAACAGTAAAGAATCTCATCAAAATATGAGGAAGTCCAGCTGTACCAAACATCAAAGCAATACCAAGAGAAATAGCACTTATTGGGTCAGTTACAAGTCCACCAGGAGCCATAATCGCTGCACCTTTTGCATGTACATCAACAGCGGTTGCAAAAAGATTTTCAAATGAAAAACCAACATAAGCTAAAACAGCGATAGACATAAATGTAGCACCACTTAAAAGTAATACTGCTTTAATAATCTGTACCCAAGTAGTAGCAAGCATACCACCAAAAGCAACATACATAATCATCAAACCACCAACTATTATAACGGCTAGCTCATAAGGCAGTCCAAATAATACTTGAATAAGCTTACCACTACCAACCATTTGAGCGATCAAATAAAATGTAACAGTAGCAAGTGACCCTGAAGCTGCAAGGATTCTTATCTCTTTTTGAGAAAGTCTAAATGAAGCAACATCGGCAAATGTATATTTTCCAAGATTTCTAAGCTGTTCTGAAATCATAAACAAAATAATTGGCCAACCAACCAAGAAACCAATAGAATAAATAAGTCCATCATATCCATTCATATATACAAGTCCTGAAATTCCAAGGAATGATGCAGCAGACATATAATCCCCTGCAATTGCCAAACCATTTTGAAAACCAGTAATTCCACCACCTGCTGTATAAAAATCTTTTGCTGTTTTTGTTTTTTTAGCAGCCCAATAAGTAATACCAAGTGTTGCTAATACAAATATCAAAAACATTACAATTGCAGATATATTTAACTCTTTTGCAATTGGTTCAGAAGCAAATAAAGCTGTTACGCCTAAAGATAAAAGTGCAATTAATTTACCCATTATTTTGCTCCTTATCTAAGTCTTCTTTTATTTTTGCAGTTAAGTCATCAAATTCAACATTTGCTCTTTTAGTATAAATTCCTGTCAAGATAAATGCCAAAAATATAATACCAACAGCAACAGGTATCCCTAAAGTTGTCACGCCACCACTTAGACTTTGTCCTAAAAATGATGGATTAAATGCAATTACTAAAATAAAAGCATAATATGCCACAAGCATTACAATAGATAACTTGATAGAAAAACTTTTTCGTTTTGTTATCAATTCATTATAAGCTGGATTGCTTTTGATTCTTTCTACGGCAATAGAATCCATTTGTACTCCTTAAATTAAAATTATACCAACATAATAAAAAAACTATATAGCAAATACATAGCAATATATAAAATTAACTTATTTAGCACTATTTAATCTATTAAAAGTATCAGATAGTAACATTAGTAAATTTTTATACCAAATTATTAATATAATTTTAAGTTTTTAAGTTTTGTAACAATTTGTATTTAATTTATTTTTCAATTATTTAGATTAATAAATTAAGTTACATTTCTACACACTTATTAATATTTTTTTGCGTAAATGCTATTTTTATGTTTTTTGCTATGTTAATGCTATTTTGTATCTTTAAGATTACGATTGTGTGACAATTTCAAAAAAAGGAGTACAAATGGAGTTTTCAGAAAAAATGAAAGCTTATTGGCAAGCAAATGTTAGGCTACTAATTACTTGTTTGGTAGTTTGGTTTGTTGTTTCATTTGGTTTTGGTATTTTATTTGTTGATGCTATGAATAGTATCAATTTAGGTGGTTATCCATTAGGATTTTGGTTTGCTCAACAAGGTTCAATTTATACTTTCATAGGTATTATCTTCTTCTATACTTGGAAGATGAATAAAATTGACAAAGAATTTGATGTTGATGAAGAATAAGGGGTAAAGAATGGAATTACAAACTATGATTTGGCTCGTTGTAGGTGCTTCATTCGCATTATACATCGGGATAGCTTTTTGGGCTCGTGCTGGAAGCACTAGTGAGTTTTATGTTGCTGGAAAAGGGATTCACCCTGTAGCAAATGGTATGGCAACAGCGGCGGATTGGATGAGTGCAGCGTCATTTATCTCAATGGCAGGTTTGATTGCATTTATGGGTTACGGTGCTTCAGCTTATCTAATGGGTTGGACTGGTGGATATGTATTACTTGCATTATTACTAGCTCCTTATCTAAGAAAATTTGGTAAATTTACAGTTCCTGATTTTATAGGTGACAGATTTTATTCTCAAACTGCAAGAGTTGTTGCTGTTATTTCTTTACTTGTTATTTCTTTGACATATATTGTTGGACAAATGACTGGTGTTGCTGTAGCATTTTCAAGATTTTTGGAACTAGACCTTTTTTGGGGTATGGTTGTTGGTATGAGTGTTGTATTTAGTTATACAGTTTTTGGTGGTATGAAAGGTATTACTTATACGCAAATCGCACAATATGTAGTATTAATATTTGCTTATACAGTTCCTGCTATATTTATTTCACTTCAATTAACTGGTTGGGTTTTACCTCAAATTGGTCTTGGTGCAACTTTGGCTGATGGTAGTGGTACATTTATGCTTGATAAGTTAAATCAAGTTGTAACTGATATTGGTTTTGCTGAATATACTACAAATGCTAGTTTTGGTACTTTAAATATTTTCTTGCTTACTATGTCATTAATGATAGGAACAGCTGGTCTTCCACATGTTATTGTAAGATTTTTTACAGTACCTAAAGTAAGAGATGCTAGAAAATCTGCTGGTTGGGCATTGGTTTTTATTGCTCTTTTATATACAACAGCTCCAGCAGTTGGTGCTATGGCTATGTATAATCTTGCAAAAACAGTACATACTGGTGAGAATATATCTGATAACCAAACACTATCTTATGAAGAAAGACCTCAATGGGTTAAAAACTGGGAAAACACTGGTCTAGTAAAATTCACTGATAAAAATGGTGATGGGAATATCCAATTTTACAACGACAAAAATGCTTCATTTGCTCCTCAAGCTGAAAGCTATGGATGGAAAGGTAATGAGTTAGCAGTAAACAACGATATTATGGTTCTTGCAAATCCTGAAATTGCAAAATTACCTAATTGGGTAATTGCTCTTGTTGCAGCTGGTGGAATTGCCGCAGCTCTTTCAACAGCAGCTGGACTTTTACTAGTTATTTCATCATCAATTTCACATGACCTTTTAAAAGGTATTATCTCAAAAGATATTACTGAAAAAAATGAGTTATTAGCTGGAAGAATTGCTATGACTGTAGCGATATTACTTGCAGGATACCTTGGATTAAATCCTCCTGGATTTGCCGCTCAAACTGTTGCTCTTGCATTTGGTCTTGCAGCTTCAAGTTTATTCCCTGCACTTATGATGGGAATTTTCTATAAAAAAATGAATAGACAAGGTGCTGTAGCTGGTATGATTGCAGGTTTATTGACAACTATTTTATATATCTTCGTATATAAAGGTTTCTTCTTTATCCCTGGAACTGCCCTACTACCTGATACTGTAGATGGTTGGTTATTTGGAATATCTCCACAAGGATTTGGTACAATTGGTGCGATTATAAATGTAGCTGTAGCTATGATAGTTGCTAAAATGACTCCAGAAACTCCAAGAGAAATTCAAGAGCTTGTAGAAAGCGTTAGAATACCTAGATAATAAAAAGGGCTTATGCCCTTTTTATATTGTTATTAGTAATAACTAAAAATCACCTCTAAAATCTTCCAAAACTCTCAAAAATTCATTAGCATTTTTATATCCATACATAGCAAATATTTCTTCTTGATTTGAGTCTAATATATATGTAGTTGGAACATATCTTGGTATTAATTCTTCAGGGATATCATCTATATCTTTGTTTAATTTTACAAAAATAAAGTTCTTATTTAACGCATTAGTCACATCGGAATTTTTGAAAGTATTTTTATCCATCTTTTTACACCAAGGGCAATTAGTTGAATATACATATAAAATCACTTCTTTTTCCTCTACTTTTGCCTTAGATATAGCTATATCCAAATCATAATAAACTTTTAAATCAGCACCAAATAATAGTGTACTCAAAGAGAAAATAGATATTAGTTTTTTCATGACTAATCTCTAAATCTTTTTGTATAACTATGACAATAAGGAGATTTTCCAGTTTTTGTATAATAGTCTTGATGATACATTTCAGCTTCATAAAAAGGATAATCTTCTGATGATATCAATTTAGTAGCTATTCTATGCCCATCATTTTCTAGTAATTTGATAAGTTTTTGAGATATTTTTAATTCTTTACTATCATTATAAAAAATTGCACTTAAATATTGTGATCCAATATCAGATCCTTGTCCATCTATTTGAGTCGGGTCATGTATCTCAAAAAACAATCTCGCTAAAGTTTCAAAATCAACAATAGAGCTATCATATACAACTTTTACAACTTCATAATGACCAGTAAGCCCTGTTGAAACTGATCTATAATCAGGATTGGGAAGCCTTCCTCCCATATATCCAGAAAGTACATCTTTAACGCCATCAAGTTTTTCAAAGTGATATTCAACTCCCCAAAAACAACCCCCTGCGAAATAAGCACTTTTTATATTGCTTTTTTGAAACATACCAGCATTCATATTAGTTCCTAAAACTATAAATATACATAAATATACAAAAAATAAAACTCTTTTCAACTCTTTACCTTTTTAGCATATTTGATTTTATTACCATCAGTCACAATTGTAGTGGATTAATTTTTTATCTAGGCTTAAACTAAACAAATAGTTTAAATTAGTGTTTGTAATTATTACAAGCTTCATCTCCACCATGATGTTTGAGAACTTCTTTGGATTGTTGTACACCCTCTTCCCATTGGCTATGTCTTGATTTTGCATAACAAGAACATATTTTACCCCATAGCATAGCAGGAAGTAATCTTCTATTAGGTTTAAATAAAAATGCAGCCAAATGCCCAATTACACCCAAAATAAGCATCATAAATCCTAAGTTATGTATTTGTGCAGTCCAAAACAATGCTTCCAAACTCATATCAATTCCAGAAACATTTTTGATAGCTTTTATAATACCAGTAATAATCATAACAACTATCCAAAAAGCAATAAAGGCATATCCAATGCGTTGTTCTGGTAAATATTTCTCACTAGGAGGCTCTTCTTTCCCAGTTATCATGGCTTTTATGACCTCAGCAGAGTGTTTCATATCTCCCTTTTTTGGCAAGATATCATATTCTTTCCTCAAGAAATGATATGTAAGATGATAAAAAACAACACCTATCAAGATAACACTAAACAAATAATGCCACCAAAGTGTAATATGATAATCAGCACTCCACGCCATAAATGGCACTTCATTTAACATATATCTTTTATAAACAGGCATCTGTCCAAAACCTGTAAAAAATAGCCCAAATATAGATATAGCAGTAAGTGCATGAACTATTCTATTAGATAATGATTGCCTTTGTATTTTCATTTTTTACTCCTATGCACTGCAATAGCAGCAGCTGCAATACCAGCAATTGGTGCTAATAAAGATGCTGCCATCCAGCTTGATGCTTCTTCCATATTGTCTTTTACATCTACTTTCATATGAGGGCGACCTTGTTTTTTATCATCTTTTTCTAATTTATCAAGTGCTATTGCTTTATCTATCTCATCAAAAGAGACTTTTGATATATATATTGTTCCAGTTCCACCACTTTGGTCTAGCCCGTACAAATACCCACCTATTTCATCAGCTCTTTTTTGTGCAAGAGCTTTTATCTCTTCAAAATCACCAAATTTTATAGCATTTTTCGGACAGGCTGTTTGACAGGCTGGATTTTGTCCAATAGATACCAAATCAGCACACCCATCACATTTAAACATCACGCCACCACCAGCTAACATCGGAGCTAGTTTCATATATAGCCCAACTCCTGCTTGTCTTTGAGGAATTTCCCAAGGACACACATCACGACATTTTGCCCCACCCATACAATAATCTCTATCTATAGTTACCATACCCTCTTTTGTTTTTTCTATAGTACCAAATGGGCATAAATTTAGACAGCTTGGATTATCACAGTGCATACATCTTCTTGGAATATATATATCTTCACCATTTACTTTTACACTTTCTACAAAAGTCCAGTTATAAGGGGTGAGTCTATCTATTCTATCTCTCTGGCTTGACCAATCTTCATAGTTCTTTCTTGGCCAGTAAGGTTTGAGGGGAAGCTCTGGTTCTGGGAAATGGATACTGTTTTTATCTCTACAGCTACTCACGCATTTAGGGACTTCCATATCTTTACATCCATCACAAAGAGACAAATCTATATATGAACCAATAGTGTTTTTATTAGCTACACTTTTAGCAACACTACTTTTAGGTGTGAGTAGCATTGCACCACTAGCTATTCCTAAACTAGCTTTTTTAAAAAACAATCTTCTTTCATTATCAATCATTATATACCTTATGGATAAACTTTTTCCAAATACTACAATTTAATTCTTAAAGTATCCATAATAAAAAAAGTATAGTTAATATTTTAAAAGTGAAAATTCTCCTTTACTTATTACCTACCTTTTTTTATCCACAATACCATCAACTATTCTTTCATAGGTGCTATCATTGGAGGAAAATTTCTCTTTTTCTATCACTTGTAAATTATCCAATAACTCTTTTGAATACTTTGCTTCAAGCATTTTGAGCTTTGATAATTCTTGCTGTAAATCTATCAAATCTTTGTCATTTTCTACAATATAAGGTGTGAGTATTATTACAAGTGAAATCTTATCACTACTATCACTATTGTATTTGAATAAATTTCCAAGTATTGGCATATCACCTAAAAATGGCACTTTATCAACTGAGTTATATGTTTTATTTTTTATATAACCACCAAGTATTACATTTTCACCACTGTTTACGATAGCTGTAGTTTGTATCTCTTTTTTATCACTTATTGGTTGGAGTGAATTTTCAGCTGAGTTTGATTCTTCTTGATGTACATAAATATCTAGCATAACTTTTTGTTCATTAGTCACTCTAGGCTTTACCTTTAGTCTAAGTCCAATATCCAATCTTTCAATATTTGCTATAGGATTTCCATTTTTATCTAGTGTCGTACTGATTTGTATAGAGCGTCTTTTACCTACATATATAGAAGATTCTTGATTATTGATAGCAAGGATTGAAGGCTCTGAGATGATTTCTAAAGCATCATTTTTTTGCAAAAGAGCCAAAGTAGTCCAAAGATTTAGTGAATTTGTGACCAAATCTGAAGGAAACTTCAAATTAAATCCATAAGGCATCACACCAGAAACTCCTCTACTTCCTAATTCCGCAGATAGTGTATAAAGAGAATTTCCACTAACCATAGCAGAACTCAAACCATATTTAAACCCCACATCTCTTAACTTATTTTGACTTATTTCTATGATTTTGGTTTCCACATAAATTTGAATTTTTGGTTTATCCATCGCTTGTAATATTTTCTCAAAAGAATTGATTTGTGCATCAGTACCGTATAAAATAATACTATTACTATCTTGGTCTATATCAAAGCTAATTAACTCTTTGTTATAACTATTGACCATCATTGTATGTATAGTACTAGCTTCTATATATTTCAATAAAATTACTTTAGTATTTTTGATATTGCTTTTTTGATTTACTACTTTATAAAAGCTACCATTTTCGACCAAAATAAAACCTTTTGTTTCAAGAGTAGCTTGCAAAATATCTATCAATTCATCTTCTTTTACATTTGAAGACAAAGCAAACTCTATATTACCTTCTGGCTTATCTATGATTACAATATTTTTATTTGTAGTCTTTGATACAAGGTGTATAAAATCACTTATTGCTATTTCTTTGACTTGAACTTTGATAGATTCATTTGCACTCAAAACACAAGAAAATAAAAAAACCAATAAAATTATCCTAAAACTCAAAAAAAAAGCCCTCACAAATCACCTCCAAATTTATATTATAAGGTGTGCCAAAGGCACTCCAAAATTATTAGTTGTTAGTTATTAGCTATTAATTCCTTAAACCTCTCACCTCTATGCTTATAAGAGCTAAACTGATCCAATGATGCAGCCGCAGGTGATAATAACGCTACACAATCCCCATTATGAACTAGTGATATTTTCTCAACTGCTATTTCTAAATGATTACACACAACCACACTTAAACCAAATTGTTTTGAAAGAGTTTCAAGTTTTGAAGCATTTGAGCCTATTGCGTAAATTTCCACATCATACTTTTTCAAATCTTCAAACAAAGGTATCAAATTTGCTCCCTTGTCATCTCCACCTAAAATCAAATGAACTTTTTTGTCTGAATAATTTGTCATAGCCCAGATAGTTGCATCAAGGTTTGTAGCTTTGCTATCATCTACCCACAATCTTCCTTGATTATCAAAAAACTCTTCTACTTTATGAGCATCTATTTTGAAACTATTTATCAAATCATAATCTATCTTATCAAACAATATTTTGGTAGTTGAAATAGCCATTATAGCATCAAGCAAAAAAGGTTCTTTGAATTTTATTTTTTCTATATCAATACCCAATTTAAAGGCAAGTTCGGAGGAGTTTGAATAGGTTATTTTAAATCCATTTGTTGGATAATTTTCATATTTTTTAGGAATAATAGCCACTTCACCCTCTTTTAAAAATTCAAGAGGCTTAAGCTTTGCTTTTTCATACTCTTCAAAACTACCATGCCAAGATACATGATCATCAGTAATAGGTAACAATAAATATATATTAGGTCTTGATTTATTTGTATAATGTAATGTAAAAGAAGAAGTTTCAAGTATCCAAATTGGAGCTTTAATATCTAAGTTTGCAAGTGGCATACCTATATTTCCACCAGCAATACCCCCAAATGGAGTTAAAAGTGTTTCACACATTTGTGTAGTAGTAGTTTTACCATTAGTACCGCTTATCCATATGCTAAATCTATTCTCATCAATAAAAAAATCATACTCACTAACCAAATTTTTACTCTGTTTTACAAGCGTATGATATGGTGGAATTCCTGGGCTTACAATAGTTATTTCATCAGAATTTGAATCAAATTCTTCTATATTAGTATCATCATATACTTTTGCTTCTGAATATTTTTCATATATTGCAGTTGCTGTTTTGCCTCGACCAAGAATCCTCATACTATCTCACTTTCAAAGTTAATAATGCTAGTAAATTTGTCATAAATGCTATAATCCAAAATCTTACAATTATCTTATTTTCTTTCCAACCAAGCTGTTCAAAATGATGATGAATAGGAGCCATCAAGAAAACTCTTTTTTGTCTAAGTTTAAAACTTCCCACTTGCAAAATCACAGAAATTGTCTCCATTACAAAAACAAACCCTATAAGAATAAGTAAAATTTCACTTTTTGCAACTATAGCCATATATGCCATAAATGCACCTATAGACAAGCTTCCAGTATCCCCCATAAACACTTCAGCAGGGTGAGAGTTGTACCACAAAAATGCAATCATAGAACCAATAAATGCAGCTGCAATAATAGTAAGCTCACCACTAAGTTTAATATTTGGAAGTAATAAATATTGACTTATTATTATATTACCAGCTATATAAACCAAAGCTCCCAAAGTAAAAAAAGCTATAATAGAGGGAACAACTGCAAGTCCATCAAGTCCATCGGTAAGATTTACCGCATTTGTAGAAGCAACCACCACCACAATCCAAAAAAGTAAGGCAAAATAGTGCATATCTAATAATGGATTTTTATAAAATGGCACATACAACATTGTATCATGTCCACCAAAATACAATATCATACCAACAATCAATGCAGCAAATATTTGTAACCATATTTTTGCTTTTGGACTTAGTCCTGCTGAATTCTTATTATTTAAAATTTTGGACAAATCATCTTTTAGTCCAATCAAAGCAAACAATATAATAACAACTAAAGCACCAACCACATATACATTATTTAGCTTTGCAGTAAGTAATGATGCGACAACCGTACTAAATACAAATACAAGTCCACCCATTGTAGGAGTTCCTACTTTTTGTTGATGAGTTTTTGGCGCTAGCTCATAGATTGGTTGAGAGCTTTTTTGTCTCTTTGCCCACTTAATAAAGTATGGCATAAGAAGCAATGCCATAAAAAAAGAGATTGCAAATGCAATCCCTGCACGAACTGTAATATACTGAAAAATATTTATATCAAACAAGTTATATAAAGAATAAAACAATTTTTTAACCTCAAAAATGGTATAATGAGTGTGATTATACATAATATTAGTTTTAAAAGGGTTTAAAATTGTCGCAAAAAGTAACAAAAAAAGCAATCTTAATCATAACTGATGGAATAGGACATAATAGTCATAATGAGTTTAATGCCTTTGCAAATGCAAATAAGCCAACTTATGATTATCTTTTTTCAAATGTTCCTTATTCTTATATAAAAACATATGGTATTTCAGTTGGACTTCCTGATTGTCAAATGGGAAATAGTGAAGTTGGTCATATGTGTATAGGAAGTGGTAGGATTTTATATCAAGATTTAGTAAAAGTAAATTTAGCTGTTGAAAATGATACTTTAAAAGATAATGATATACTAAAATGGATACTATCAAATTCAAATAATATTCACCTTATAGGGCTAGCTAGTGATGGAGGGGTACATTCTCACATAGACCATATTATAGCATTTGCAAAAATTGCAGAAAAAATGGGCAAAAAAGTATTTTTACACCCTATCACAGACGGTAGAGATGTATCACCAACTAGTGCATCCATATATATCAAACAACTTATGGAAATCTGTAATGAGAATATAAAAATAGCTACAATTAGTGGAAGATTTTATACTATGGATAGAGATAATCGTTGGGAAAGAGTTCAAAGAGGTTATGATGCCTTGTCTTTTGCAACTCCGTCTGTATCACAAGACCCTATATCATATATAGCTACACAATACTCTAAAGAAATATATGATGAGTTTTTAGAGCCAGTTGCATTTGATGGTTATCATGGAATTAGCGAAAATGATGGTTTGATTTTTTGTAACTTTAGAAGTGATAGATCTCGTGAGATATCAAGTGCATTTGTAAATGGTGAATTTACACATTTTCCGACAAAACAAGTATCTATCAATGTAGTAACACTAACTGAATATGATAAAAACTTACCATTTCCAGTACTGTTTCCAAAAGACCATGTTACAAATACATTAGCTCAAACTATTTCAAATGCAGGTCTTACACAACTTCACACAGCTGAAACAGAAAAATATGCACATGTTACATTTTTTTTCAATGGTGGGAAAGAAGAGCCTTTTGCAGGAGAGTCAAGAGTTTTGATACCTTCTCCAAAAGTAGCAACTTATGATTTGCAACCACAAATGTCAGCTCCACTTGTAGGAGATGCTGTAGTAGATGCAATTAATAACCAATTTGACTTTATTGTGGTAAACTTTGCTAATGGTGATATGGTTGGTCATACTGGAGATTATGCAGCTGCAATCAAAGCTGTTGAAGCAGTAGATTATGAGATTGGAAAAATTCTAAATGTTGCAAAAGCACAAAATTATAGTATAGTCATTACAAGCGACCATGGCAACTGTGAAATGATGAGAGATATAAATGGGAATATTTTGACAAACCATACCGTTGGTGATGTTTATTGTTTTGTTATTGATAACGATGTAACAAGTGTTAAAAATGGTGGCTTAAACAACATAGCACCAACTATTCTAAAACTTATGAATTTAGAAAAACCTCAAGAAATGGATGAACCTTTATGTTAAAAAATAGCAAAATTATTAGTGATTTAAGAACAATTTCTCTACTTATTGTAGAAGATGGTGAAGATATTATCAAAATTATGGATAATACTTTTAAAGCTTTAGTAAAAGAGATTTATTTAAGTCCAGACCCTATTGAAGCTCTAGAGTTATATAAGCAACATAAACCAGATATTATCCTCACAGACATAAGAATGCCCCGAGCTAAAGATGGAAATGACTTTATCAAAAATATCCGTCAAATAGATAAAAATATACCTATTATTGTAATCTCAGCTTACTGTCATGATTTAGAAAATGCAAATGCTGTAAATTTTGTTTTAGATAAACCTATTGATTTTAGAAAACTAATTCATTTGATAGATGAATCACTTTTTGACAACAAAGAAGAATGATTGATAAATCTAAAATCTTTAAGAATTGTTGATGAAAAGCAAAAAATGCTTGTAGATATATCCTTATCTATTAAAACATCAACAGCTTTGATTGGAGAAAGTGGGAGTGGGAAATCACTTACTATTAAATCACTTTTAAATCTTTTACCAGAAAATTTAACTTGTGAATTAGATATTAGTAGTGATTTTGCACTAAATAGTGATACTATTGGTTTTGTACCACAGAACCCTTTTACTTCACTTTCACCACTAACTAGGATTAAAAATCAATTTTTTTGTTCAGAAGAAAGACAGAAAGAACTTTTTAAACTTGTAGGATTAGACTCTACATTATTAGATAGATTCCCAAGTGAGATAAGTGGAGGACAGCTTCAAAGAGCAATAATTGCTATGTCTTTGAGCAATAACCCAAAATTATTATTACTTGATGAGCCAACAACAGCTCTTGATACTACATCAAAAGAGATAATTATTGATTTAGTCAAGCAAATATCTACAAAGTTTGATATAAAAGTATTATTTGTAACACACGATATTTCTTCAATTGTTGAAATTTGCGATGATATTGTCATCATTAAAAATGGTCAAGTTATAGAAAATGGCAACACTTTGAAGATTTTACACTCGCCAACTCATAGCTACACAAAAGAGCTAATTGAGTCAAATTTTAAATATAGACAAAAGAGAGCATAACACATGATTTTGAGATTTTTATTAACACTTGTAACAGTTACATCTATTATGGTAGCTATATTTATATTATATCTATACTCACAAATAAAATTTGACTTAGATAAGATTGTAAACTATCAACCAAAACTAACCACACAATTTTTTGATAGAAATGGTGAACTAGTAGCTAATATTTTTGATAATGAACATAGAATTTATACACAATATGATGAAATTCCATCAAGAATTATTGAAGCACTTTTAGCCATAGAAGATACACAGTTTTTTGAACATAGTGGTGTAAATGAGGAAGCCATACTAAGAGCTATGGTAAAAAATATTCAATCAGGTAAATTTGTAGAAGGTGCTAGTACACTAACACAACAACTTGTAAAAACTATGCTTTTAACTAGAGAGAAAAAAATAGACAGAAAAATCAAAGAAGCACTTTTATCTATTAGGCTAGAACAGATTTTGACAAAAGAAGAAATACTTCATAGATATTTTAATGAAATTTATTTTGGTCATGGTTATTATGGTATCAAAACAGCTAGTTTGGGCTACTTTAATAAAGAATTATACCAACTAAATATCAAAGAAATTGCGATGCTTGTATCTTTGCCAAGAGCTCCAAGCTTTTATGATCCAACAAAAAACTACAAATTTTCACTTGCTCGTGCTAATGTAGTACTTAAAAGAATGTTAGATTTAGGATGGATTAATGATGTAGAATATGAAACATATGTTGAACATTCTCCTACAGTTTATGACCAAACCTTAACACAGAACAAAGCTCCATATGTAATAGACGAAGTGTTAAGAACTACATCTGAGTCATTACCTGATATTAAATATGGTGGATATAAAATAAACCTAACTATTGATTTAAAAACTCAACAAATCGCACAAAATGCTTTGGTATATGGCTATAATGAAATTAAACAAAGAGACCCAAATGAAGAATTTAGTAAAACTTTAAATGGTGCTGTTATTGTTTTAGAACATAATAGTGGTGAAATTTTAGCTCTTATTGGTGGTATAGATCATGGACAATCTTCATTTAATAGAGCTACTCAAACCAAAAGACAACCAGGTAGTAGTGCAAAACCATTCTTTTATCAAATTGCCCTTGATATGGGATATGGAACAAATACAAATTTAGCAGATATTTCAAGAACATATGAATATACATTAGGTGATGAAGAAAAAGTATGGCAACCAACAAACTATGAAAACAATTTAAAAGGTTTTGTAACACTAAAAGAAGCACTAACACATTCTAGAAATCTAGCTACTATAAATTTAGTATCTGATATTGGGCTTGATGTGGTTTATGATAAGATTCTTTCATATGGATTTAAAAATGTTCCTAGAGACTTATCAATTTCACTTGGTAGTTTTGGAATTTCACCACTTGAACTAAGTCATTTATTTACAATGTTTTCAAATCAAGGGACAAAGATATCTCCTATTTTAATCAAAAGCTTAGTAAATAAACATGATCAAACCTATGTTTTTGAAGCGGACAAAGAAGAATTAACTTCCCCTCAACAAGCTTATTTGATGACTGATATTTTACAAAATGTTGTTACTAGTGGAACTGGTAGAGGAGCAAGGGTGAGTGGTATAGAATTAGCTGGCAAAACAGGTACAACAAATAACAATGTTGATAACTGGTTTTGTGGATATTCACCAACTATTCAAGCTGTAGTATGGTTTGGTAATGATGATAATACACCTATGTCAAAGGGAGAAACAGGTGGAAGAAGTACAGCACCTGTATTTAGATATTTATTTGAAAATATCATAAAAGTCCACCCTCAAATTACAAGAACTTTTACAAAACCAGATGGTGTTGGAGAAAGTGTCATAAATGGTAAAAAAGAGTATTTTACGGATATATCAAAACTAGAAAGTCCAAATGCTATAGAAATACAAAAACCTTCAGGTATTATATTTTAACTAGTAATTGGTTATTGGTATATTAGTAAGACCATCTTCCCAATATACCAATAATCCTTTTCAAGGAAAAGACTACTAGTAGTCTTTCTGTTTTCTCATTCTAGCTAGTTCTTTTTGAACACTTATATTAAAATCTTCATTTGGTGAGAAATCAAGACTATAATTCTTATTTGGATAATCTACGCTATTTAAAATAATTTTGACAGCTTCTAATCTAGCTTTATGTTTATCATCACTTCTTACCACATACCAAGGAGCTGGATTTGAATTAGTTCGTTTTAACATTTCGTATTTTTTTTCACTAAAATCATCCCATAAATCTTGTGCTTGAAGATCAACTTCACTAAGCTTCCATTGTCTAAGAGGGTCAGTCATTCGTCTTTCAAATCTTCTTAACTGCTCAGCTTTTGATACACTAAAGTATAGTTTTATTAATATAATATTTTGTCTTACTAGGTCATGCTCAAAATTGAGTACATCTTCCATAAAGATTTCATGCTCTTCTGGCGTACAAAAGCCAAAAATAGGCTCAACCATTGCACGATTATACCAGCTTCTATCAAACAAAACTACCTCACCACCGGTAGGAAAGTGTTCAATATATCTTTGAAAAAACCATTGACTTCTTTGTGTATCATTTGGTTTTCCAAGAGCTACTACTCTATAGTGCTTATTATTCATATATCTAGTAATTCTTCTTATCGCCCCACCCTTACCAGATGCGTCACGACCTTCAAATAAAATTATCATCTTTTTATTTGTTGATTCAAGAAAATTCTGCATTTTGATAAGCTCTATTTGATATGGCTTCATCTCTTCTGAATCATAAAATGCTTGAATTGACTCTTTAAGTGCTTCTTGGTCATATTTATTATACTCACCCAAAATATTCTTCATTGCTTCACAATCTTTATTAATTGCACTATTAGTTGCAACTCTTGGCTTTGTAGTTTTCACACTAGCTTTTACCATTGATTGGGGAGTGGATAAACTATCTTTATATTTTAATAATAATTCATAAGCTTTTTCATCATCTAAATGATTCTTTTTCGTATATCCTAAAACTTTAACAAATCTTTTATTGTTGTATTGAAATCTAGCAATATATTTCTTACCATAACTTACATGTTCACTTTCTGAAATGAACAAACCTGTGTGTGTTGTTTTATTAAATTGTTTTAAATCCATATTTAAGACCTCGAAAATGTATTTACTTTTTCCATAAGTTCAATCTCACTTCTACCAGCAATGACTATTTCTGGATCAGTCATTAAAGATTTTACATCTACTTTATTTGGATAGTAAACTTGTTGTAAAATGTATTTCATGCAATTAACTCTTGCTTTTTTCTTATCATCACTTCTTATTACAGTCCAAGGAGCTACTTCTGTATTAGAAGCCATCAACATTGAAAATTTTGCTACAGTATATTTATCCCATAACATTTGAGACTCTTTATCTACAGGTGAGAGTTTATATTGTTTTAGTGGATCAACAGCTCTTTTATCAAATCTTTTTGCTTGTTCATCTTTTGAAACAGAAAAATAAAATTTCATCAAAACTATCCCAGATTTTACAATCATATCTTCAAAAAGAGGAACTTCTCTCAAAAATTCATGATGCTCTGTAGATGTACAAAAGCCCATTACAGGCTCAACTCCAGCACGATTGTACCAACTTCTATCAAATAGTACTATTTCCCCTGCACTTGGTAAATGTTGTGTATATCTTTGAAAATACCATTGTGTTTTTTCTGTATCACTAGGTTTTTCAAGAGCTACTACTCTAGCTCCCCTTGGGTTTAGGTGTTCAGTGATTCTTTTTATTGTACCACCTTTTCCAGCTGCATCTCTTCCTTCAAAAATCATCAAGACTTTCAAACCTTGATCTTTTACATAGTTTTGAAATTTTAGAAGTTCAATTTGAAGTTGAACAAGTTGTTTTTCATACTCTAAAGTATCTTTTTTAACCCAAATTTGTACTTTGCCATTTTTTTCCTTCAATGGTTTTGGTTTTTCTAAATCACAACTTACATGTTCTTTTACTTCTTCACTTGCGATTTCATCCATATCACTAAATTCTGATTTTATCAAATTTCTATCTTCGCCCATCTCTTAACCCTTTGTGCAATTATTCGTTCATTATATCATAAAAATAATTAAGTTTCTTAGAAATAATTATGATAATCTCATTTTATAGTCTTCATAACCAAAGTTTTTCACAACTTTGATTGTCCCATCTTTTTTCTTCAAAGCAATAGACGGAAGATTGATTCCATTGAAAGTTGTTGTTTTGACCATAGTATAATGTATCATATCTTCAAATATCAATCTATCCCCAACAGCCAAAGGCAAATCAAACGAATAATCACCAATTATATCACCTGCTAAACAAGTATTTCCAGCTAGTCGATAATTATATTTTTTTTCATTTTCAGCACCACTACCTCTCACCATTGGACGATATGGCATAGCTAAGGTATCTGGCATATGAGCTTCTGCTGAAGTATCAAGTATTGCAATATCTATTTTATTTCTTACTATATCTAGAACTGTTGCTTCCAAATATCCTGTTTGCCAACCCACTGCTTCACCTGGTTCTAGATATACTTCAACCATTGGGTATTTTGCTTTAAACTCTTTTATCACCTCTATAAGTCTATCCACATCATAATCTTTTCTTGTAATATGATGCCCACCACCAAAATTAATCCATCTCATTTGTGGTACAAATTCACCAAATTTTTCTACAAAAGCATCTAAAACACCCTCTAGTGCATCTACATTTTGCTCACAAAGAGCATGAAAATGTAACCCTTCTATACCATCAAGGAGTTCAGGTTTAAACTCACTTCTTACGATGCCAAGTCTTGAAAAAGCACCACAAGGATTATATAAATCAACCTCTACACTTGAATATTCAGGATTTACCCTTAGTCCACAACTATTATTAAAAGTAGTTTTGTTTTTAAATTTCTGCCATTGTGCAAAAGAATTGAAAACTATATGATTTGATATTTTTGTAATTTCATTAAATTCATCCTCTTTATATGCAGGCGAATAAGTATGTACTTCTCTAGCAAACTCTTCATAAGCTAACTTTGCCTCATTTAAACCACTTGCACAACATCCTTGCAAGTATTGTTTTACTATATCAAAAGTACTCCATAAAGCAAAGCCTTTTAGAGCTAGCAAGATTTTTGCTCCACTCTCTTTTTGCACTCTGTCTAAAATCAATAAATTTTTCTCTAGCAATTCTTCTTCACACACAAAACATGGTGATGGAATATTTGTCATTTAAGTACCCTTTTTTAGTAATGTATACAGGTAATTATATCTTACTCATAGTTAAAATCCTATAAATCTACACTACTTTGATTTCACTAATGTAATACTCTATGTTAAGCAAAAGCATAATTTTAATAGTGTAAAATTTAACAAAAATTTAAAGAGAGATAAAATATGAAATTTTTAATAAGTTTATGTTTGTTGGTTGTATCTGTTTATGCATCTGAATATTATGCAAAACTGGAGCCTTATGATACATTTATAGTAAAATCTGCAATTAGTGGTAAAGTTGATTATATAAATACAAGTGTTGTTGGAAAAGTTGCAAAAAAAGAGACAATTATAAAAATTGATGCAAAACTTGACGAAGTAGAACTAAAATATACACAACAAAAATTAACAGCGATGAAAGATATGCTTGAAATTGAGCAAAATAATTACAATAGTATTAAAAATCTTACTTCAAAATCCAATTTTGAAAAAGATGCTCAAAGAGCAAAAGTATTAAACCTAGAAACCCAAGTAGCTGATTTAGAAATAAAAGTTGCTTCATTAGAAGATAAAATTGATAATAAAATTTTATCAGTATCAAATCAATATATACATGAAATTGCAATAAAAGTTGGTGAATATGTTAATCCTGGTACATTATTATATACTGCTATGGATTTTAGCAAAGGTAAATTAGAGTTTTTTATCCCAATGTCAAAAGCTAATGAATATCAAAATATGACAATATATATTGATGATGTAAAAACTGATTTTAAACTAAATAAAATTTATTCAGTTGCTGATAATACTCATATATCATCATATAAATGTGAAATAATAATTCCAAATCCTAAAAGTTTTTCAAATATTCATAAAGTAGAATTCAAATAAAGCAGTGATGAAAAAAATTGTTCTTGTTGGCTTACTTGTTTTTTTTGGAGGTTGTACCGCAGGTGATTTACAAACAGTTGTCAATCTTGCAATAAGTAAAGACCCAACAGCTGTATTATCTTCTATCGTAAAACAAAAAGCCATCAATTACAGTTCAATAGAACTTGCCAAAATAATCAATGAGTTTACTAAAAAAATAGAAAAAGAATGGGGTAAAGAAGCCAAAACTTCTTCTCCAAAAGAATATGCAAAATATACCCAAAACTATAAATCTATGGCTTATGTCAATTTTGATACTGGTGAGATTTTGGTACAAACTATTGATACCCAAGATCCTCTTAAATCTTTAAAAAATGCTATTATCTCTACTTTACTCACATCAGATGACCCAAGGGCTGTTGATTTGTATTCTGATGCAAAAGTAAAGCTATCAACAAATCCTTATTTATACAAAACAGTAATGGATCACACAGGAAATTATATAAAATCCCAAACCAGAGCATCAAATTTTGCTGATTTTTTGATAAAACATCATTTGCAAACCAAATCTAATCAAATCAATAATACAAATCAAACTATTCATTATATAAAAATTCAAATGGTACAAAATCATATACAAATAAGAGCAAAAAAGTATTTACCGCTGGTAAAAAAATATGCATCTCAATATAATATCTCCAAAAATTTAATATTTGCTATTATGAAAACAGAAAGTGATTTTAATCCATTTGCTATCAGTAATGCAAATGCTATAGGATTAATGCAAATTGTTCCTACAAGTGCGGGTAAAGATGTATATAAATTTATTTATAATAAAAACATAACCCCTTCAAGAGATTTTTTATATGATGCAAACAATAATATACAATTTGGTTCAGCCTATTTGCATATCTTAGATAATAATTATCTTCAAAATATCAAAGACCCAATATCTCGAGAATATTGTATAATTGCTGGATATAATACTGGTGCTGGAAATGTACTAAAAACTTTTTCAACCAACCGTAATAGTGCATTTAATATTATCAATAATATGACACCTAGTGAAGTGTATCAAAAACTACAATCTTTTTTACCTTACGACGAAACAAAAAAATACTTATTCAAAGTTCTTCAAAACAAAAAAATCTTTATTAATATATAAATCAATAGATATTCTCAAATAATTTTTATAAATCAAACAATAATATTCTAATCTTAGTGCGATAGTTCAATCAACTTTAAGTTAAGTTTAGTCACAATTAAGTATGAAAGAAATATGAATTCGAAAAATTCTTTTTCATAGGAGTTATCATGAAGAATTTCCTTTTAATCGGTGTTGCTATGGCGTTATTAAGTGGTTGTTTTAATGAAGATGTATCATCTTGGAGTGAACAAGAATGTAAAGATGCTGGATTTAAATTTGAAAAACAAGAAGTTATGAATTATAGATCTGGTAAACTTGAGATAAGAACTAAGTGTACAGAAAAATAGTTATTTTTATAATACTACAACAATAGCTATTGCAAATCCGCCATCATGCGCTATAGATATTGAAGTATTTTTTATATTAAATTTATTGATTATTTCATCATTTATTTGTAAGTAAGGTTGATTCTTATCTGTTTTTTTTATTGATATATCATGAAACCCTAGTTCACTTCCTATACCACAGCCCAAGGCTTTACTAAAAGCTTCTTTAACTGCCCAGAACCCTGCAGCAGTTGCAGTACTCTTGACAAGTTCAATTTCTTCATCATTAAGAAATCTTTTATAAGCTTTATCACCAAATTTTTCTACCATTTTATCAAATCTTGAAATTACTGTTATATCTGTACCTACAAGCATCTAAGATACCTTTTCAATATTATACTAGCTGCTATTGAGTCTATTTTGCCATCTCTTTTGTGTTTGATAATACCTTTTGTTTGCTCTTCAGCTTCAATAGAGCTCATATCCTCTTCCACAAAAACTCTCTCACCACCAAACTTTAAAAGCCCACTAAAATGTCTAATTCTATTTTGCATATCAATACTTGAACTTGGATAGCCAATGATGAGTTTGTCTATTTGATTCTCACTTAAAAATTTATCCACATCACTTGCTGCTTGGTCTCTGTTCTTTCTCAAAATTGGCTCTTGCGGTGTAACAATATCAGCGAAAACTGAAGTAGCAACCCCTATTCTTTTGAGTCCCACATCTATAGCACATAGTCTCACGATAACAACTCTTTGGCTACATCAAATCTATTGGCTGTCATAAGATGTACTTTTGGATGGATTGCCATGACATCATCAAAAATCTTTTTACTTAACCTTAAACCCACTTTATATTCTTCTTCTTCACTTATCTTTGAAGCTTCACTTAGAGCATCTATCCAATCTTGAGGCACATAAATACCAGGCACATGCGCACTAAGAAATTGAGCAGTTCTAAACTTTGTCACAGGAAAAACACCCAAAATCAAAGTAGCTTTTGCTCTTTCATCATCAAAGCTATGCTTTACCTCATCAAAAAGTTCTAATAATTTTTTTGCATTTTCTATATCAAAAACAGGCTGAGTTATGATACCCAAAGCTCCATCTTGCACTTTTTTATGAAACCTTTTTTGAAGGCTTTGCATATTTTTAGCATAAGAATTACTTACAGCAAATGGATATATTGGTTTTGGCTCACTCTTGAACACACGCCCAGAATAATCCATAGAGTGATTAAAAGACTTGATTATTTGAAGAAGCATATTACTATTACCTTCAAATACCCCTTTTGTATGAGGTTGGTCTGACATTTTGGCTGGGTCTCCTGTAAGAGCCAAAATAGCCCTTACATCAAAGTCATTAGCTCCTAGCAAATCAGACTGTAATGCAATCTTGTTTTTATCTCGCATAGTCATAGTAGCCAGGCAAGGTTTGCCAAAAGTTTGTTGTAATTTCAAAGATGCAAAAAGTGAGCTATATTTCATTTTAGCTAATGGGCTATCAGTTGCACTAAAAGCATCTACAAATTTGTCAAGCTCAAGTGTTTTTATTTTTGATATTATAGAATTAATACTAGGTTCATGTGATGGCGTAGTTTCTAGTGTTATATATTTCTCATTGCCTTGAAGTTTTTGTATTAGAGTTGCAAACATCAATTACCTTTTTTTATCATTTTTAGACATTATTATATCTACTATTTTATAAAAAACTAGAATATATGGAACTAGAAGTATTTGATTTACAAGATTTAAATCTTGGATTGCTTACTATTAGATGCAAAAGTTAAGTGTATTTTAAGTATATTTTAAGTGTATTTAAACTACCATATTTAAAATTTTTTAAAAATAAAGGTTTCCCCAAATGAACTTATTAAATGTATTTTTTGTAGCTTGCTTGCTTATCATAAGTAATGGTTTAGCCAATGATATAGTTGTTAAGCCAATTTCAGCCAAAGCTTCTTCTATTTACCCGGCAGATGGCGCAAACTATTATCCAACCAATGCCATGGATGATAACCATAATACCGCATGGTCTTCCGACAGAACACAAAAAGCTAATATCGGAGAATGGCTAGAATTTGATTTTGGAAAGAATGTTACTCTATCAAAACTCAAAATTTATAATGGTTGGATTAAATCTGACTCAGTCTGGAAGCTTAATAGCAGAGTTAAAAGAGCAACACTCACATTTTCTGATAATTCAAAACAATCCATTATTTTAGAAGATACTAAAAGTGAGATTTTTATTGATATAGGATTAAAAGAAACAAATTCAGTGCGTCTTACAATAGATGAAATTTATACTGGAAACAGATGGAATCAGGAAGCTTGTATAACTGATGTATATTTTTATCTTGACGAAAAAATGTCTGAAAACTATAAGTATTATGAAGCATTATTACAGCCATATAAAGAAAAGGATACTTTATCTGGATATCATGAGTTTTTAGAAAAATATCCAGAATCTCCTCAAACAAAAGATATAGAAAATATTATTGAAAAAAAATATTATGAAGAAGCAAAAAAAGTAGCAAATATTCAAGCTTATGAAGATTTTATATCACTATATCCAAACTCAACATATGTTAATGAAGTAAAAGAGTTAATCTATGAAACTGCATATAACAAAGCTGAAAAAGATAATACCCTGGAATCATACATCAACTTTAAAAAGAAATATTCCCAAGCAAAACAAGTAAGTAAAATTGATAATAAACTTTTCGAGTTGGCAAAGTTTTCATTGAGACAAACTTACAAAGAAGGTGCAATAGGTGAGAGATATGTACCAACAAGTACTTATACTTCAAGCACACCAAATTCAACAACAACATATATAAATGGTAAAGCATATACTTCTACAATGTACGATACTAATACTAGTTATTCAGGTGGAAGCAATGAAAAAGTTTATGGCTATAAACTGATTTATGATATTACCAATCAAAGTAAAAACTATTATATTGTAAGTTTAGAAGCAAAATGGGATGGTTACTACAGTCATTATCAAACATATAATACTGGGGCTTGGGGAGATGGAGATACAAGAACCAAACTCGTTGAAGAAACTCAATCTTCAAAGTATTTGGAAACTTTTTTATTAGGACCTGATGAGATTTACAAAGACCAATTTGAAGTAGGTGAAAAAAAACCAGAGAATTTAAATATCGTTATTTCACAACTTGAAAAAGTCGATAAATCATACTATGAGGGGTTAGTCAAAGCTTTGAGTTATTCTCAAAAAAAGGAAATAAAAAATGAAGATTAATATTATGAAAATTTTTATGATTGTAGGTTTACTTCTTTTTTTAACTGGATGTGAAAAAAAGGTTGATATTGACAATGAGGCATTAAAACTTATTGATACCTACTTAAACGATGAAAAAGTCAAAGCTTTTCATCAAAAACTTAAAGTATCACGAGAAAATGTCATAGAAGACTTTGAACAAAGATATAAAGAAACTTTTTTTGAAGATATAAACATTTCACTAGAGTATGATAAAAAAACATATGACCCTGATTTTGAAAATAATATAGAAGTAAAAATTAGTACAAAACAACCTGTTCGAGTAATTTTTAAAACTCCATTTGCTGATGATTTAGTTTCTGTTGATAAACAAACTAGTAAATTTTATAAGGTCATTGGAATTTCACAAGAAAACTTAAATGTAGAATTAGTAAAAATTTTACCACCTACTGATGAGTATAAAACAAAAAATTATGCTAGGTGAGAAGATAATACATTCAAAACATCTCATAGACAAAATTGAAAATATACAATTGTCTGTGAGTAGTTTTTTTTACACTTTTTTATCTATAGTTATTATTCGTACTTGTTTTGAATTTTTACTTGAACCAAGTCAAAGCGTCACTTTATTTGATTCGCTTTATTACTCATTAATAGATTATATACATATTTTTTTATCATGGTTAAGTCTTTTTTTTTGGATTGTGTTATGGTTGAAACTTATTTATAAAAGAAATATTTTTAAAATTATCAATATTGTCTTAATCGCTTTCCCTATTATATGTATTGTTCCTATTATTGATTATATTTTTTACTCGGGGATAGAAATAAGTTACAAGTATAATTTTACCTCTTTTCTATCAACATATATAAATTTGTTTAATCCTTTTTATATAGTTCCACATATAAGCACTGGCGTGAGGATTGAAGTCGCTTTAGTTTTAATAATGGCAATTTTATATGGACTTATACAAAAACAATCTTTTTTAAAAATTTTCCTAGCTACAATAGGAATCTATACTATCATCTTTTTTTTTGGATATTTACCTGCTGTCTATATTTTTTTTCTTGAAATAGATTTTTTTACTATCCTTTCAAATTCACTTTTGATTGAGAAATCACATATGCATTTACATGCAATGATGTATATTTCACTTTTATTTTTGCAAGTTGGACTATTCTTATTACTATTACCTAAAAATGTTATACAAAGTCTTATATATATTGTTCGTTTTGAAAGATTAATGATATATATTGGAATCTTTTTATTTAGTGTGACTATTGGTTTAAAGCAAAGTTTTGTAGGAGTTGAGATTTTTAACTTTTACGATATAAATAAAATATTGACTGCAATGCTGAGTATTATATTTGCATTTATGTATTCAACAGTGATTAATGATATAAGTGATGAAAAAGCAGATTCTATTAGTAATCCCAAACGAGTTTTGGTACAAAAGTTATTAAGTAAAATTAGTTTTACACAGTTGGGTAATATTTTTTTATTTTTTTCAATTATTTTTGCCATGCTAGTTAATCAGCATTTTATCTTTTTAATTATCGCTATTTTGGCACTAAGTTATATTTACTCTAATCCACCTTTTCATCTTAAACGATTTTTTTTGCTATCCCATTTAACATTAACTCTTATAGTTGGGTTAATTGTTGTTTTGGGTTTTTGTTTTGTTGAAGCAAACCTAGCATTTAAAAAAATAGATATCGTTTTTTTGAATGCTGTAACAATGTTTTATTTTGTAGCATCACACTTCAAAGATATAAAAGATACAGATGCAGATAAAGCTTTTAAAACTATAACTTTAGCAACCATTATAGGAAAAGAAAAAGCATTTATAATACTAAATATATTAGTTTTTGTATGTATTATTTATATTTCTATATGGATGTTACAAATGTCATTTTTTATAAGTTTTTTTACAGGACTTTGCTTCTTATATATTTCATATTTTATGAAAAATTCTGAAAAATCTATACTTATTACACAAGCGATTGGATTTATTTTACTATTATCTTACATAACTACTTAAGTCCATCTTGCTATGACTTTTAATAAAAAAACTACATCTATCATATTTTAACAATATCATAAAATAAAATACTATCTTAAGATTTATTTCAAATTAATCTAAAATCTTTTTATTTATCTATTTTTGGATAAAATGTTATTTAAAATAAACAAATTAAATGGAAAAATTTATATGAAACTAGCAGTATTTGATTTTGATTCAACACTTATGGATGGAGAGACTATTGACTTTTTGGCTGAAGAACTAGGTCTTAAAGAAAAAGTATCTCATATAACAGAACTTGCAATGAGTGGGCAACTTGATTTTTTTGAATCTTTAACTACACGGGTATCACTTCTAAAAGGTTTACCATATCAAAAGGTAATTGATATTTGTGCCAACCTTCCACTTATGCCAGGAGCTGTGGAAGTAGTAAAAGGGCTTCAAGATAGAGGATACAAAGTAGTGTGTTTTAGTGGTGGTTTTAGAGAAGGTACAACACCAGCTAAACTAAAGCTTGGTCTTGATGCAGACTTTGCAAACTTCTTGCACCACAAAGATGGAGTTTTGAGTGGTTATGTAGGTGGAGATATGATGTTTGGATTTAGCAAAGGTGATATGCTTTTAAGACTTCAAAAACTTCTTGGAGTTAGTATAGAAGATACTATAGCTGTAGGTGATGGAGCAAATGATAAAAGTATGTTTGAACACGCAAGCAAAAAAATAGCTTTTTGTGCAAAAGATATACTTAAAAAAGAGGCTAATATTATAGTTGATACGAAAGATTTATCGTTGATTTTAGGAAAAATCTGAGAAACTGAGAGACTGAGAGACTGAGAAACTAAGAAACTGAGACTTTTCTTGCTTAGTCACTTAGTCACTCAGTCACTCAGTCTCTTCTTCAAAAAAAAGGAAAAAAATGAACTTAAGACAAAAAATAAACTACTCGATTTGGTGTGATTTTATTGAAAGAGATTTTTTGGAAAATGAATTCCAAACTCTTATAAATGATGGTATTATACACGGTGCTACAAGTAATCCTGCTATATTTGAAAACTCTATTACAAATTCACCTGCATATAAAAATGATATAAGCTCAATGCAACATTTGTCCCAAAAAGGGATTTATGAAATATTAGCGATAAAAGACATCAAAAGAGCAGCTGAAGTTTTACTTCCTTTATATAAAAAAGATACAAATGATGGGTTTATATCTATAGAAGTAGACCCTACCTTGTGTGATGATATGATGGGAACTATTGAAGAAGGTGTAAGGCTGTTTAAGACTATCCATATGCCAAATGTAATGATTAAAGTTCCTGCTACAGAAGCTGGTTATGGTGCTATGAAAGAGCTTACAAGTATGGGTATAAATGTCAACGCAACACTTGTTTTTACTCCACTTCAAGCCTTAGAATGTGCAAAAGCACTAGATAGTGGTATCAAAAAAAGTGATAAAAAACCAAAAGCTGTAGTATCTGTTTTTGTAAGTAGATTTGATAGAGCTTGTGATGATATATTTAAAAGCAAAGGATTAGAAACTGGCAAACTTGGTATCATAAATGCTACAAAATGTTATCATGAAGTTGAAAATCTCAAAAATGAAAATATCAGAACACTTTTTGCAAGTACTGGAGTAAAAGGTGATGAATTGCCAAAAAGTTATTATATCGATACTTTGATATACCCAAATAGTATAAATACAGCTCCACTTGATACAATAAAAGCTTTTGAAACATCTGGTACAAAAAAAATGAGTCAACTGCTTTCGTTACAAAAGTGTAATGATTATTTTGAATTATTAAATCAAAATAATATCGATATTCAAGAAATTAGTAACAAACTTTTAAATGATGGTTTAGATGCTTTTAAAGTATCTTTTGGACAAATGTTGACTAAACTAAAAAGCTAATAATGCAAACTTTCACCACTATATATAAAAATGATTTAGAGCTTCTAAAATTTATTGATGAGAATAGCATATCTTCTCATGGTGGTGAAATATTAGTACAAATTTTTAATTCAAATCATAAAATTCAATTTATTAAACAACTTCAATCTATTATTACTACCAAACTACCTCGTTCTAAAATTATAGGGACTACTACTTGTGGAGAAATCAGTAATGAAGGTATGATTGAACACTCATGCGTAATATCTTTTTCTCTTTTTGATAAAACTATAATACACACCATAATCAAAAGTGAGATAACTCATCCTTTTATGGTAGGTCAAGATATAGCAAAAGAGCTTTGCCTAAAGTCCAATTTAAAATGTGCTATAGCTTTTAGTGATGGATTGACATTTAATAGTGATGATGTTTTAAAAGGAATTAATTCCATTGATTCAAATATAATACTTTGTGGTGGATTATCTGGTGATAATTCAAAATTCAAAAATAGCTATATTTTCACAAATGACATCATCACTTCAAGTGGTTTTGTAGTAGCTGGACTTTATAGTGAAAACTTACATATATATACAGATTATAACTTCAATTGGCTTAGTATTGGCAAAACTCATACAATTACCGAATCAAAAGGGAATAAAGTAATCAAAATTGATGATATGAGTGCGGTTGAGTTTTATAAATATTATCTAGGTGAAGATATTGAAGAATTTTTACCAAAAATTGGTATTGAATTTCCACTAATTATTCAAGATGAAGAACTTCCAAGAGCAAGAGCTGTATTGCAAAAATATGATAATGGTGTTTTAGGCTTTGCTGGAAGTATAAAAACTGGAACACAAATCAAATTTGGATATGGTGATATTGAGATGATTTTAAATCACTCAAAAGATATGGCTATAAAAATCAACAATCATATCCCAATAGAATCAATTTTTATCTACTCTTGCATGGCTAGAAAAAGTTTACTAAAAAAAGATATCAATATGGAAATACTCCCACTTAAAAATATTGCAAATATAAGTGGATTTTTTACTTATGGTGAATTCTTTAACTACAAAAATACAAACTACCTACTAAATGAAACAATGACTATACTAACTCTAAGTGAGAGTAGCACACCAAAACTAAGAAAAACAATTCCAGCTATCAATCAAATAAAACTTACTAATCCAGATTTTATAAGAAAAAAAGCATTATCAAATCTTATTGCTCAAACTTCTAAAGAATTAGAAATATTACAACGAGATCTTAAAGCTCAAGTACAAATTGAACTTGAAAAATCTTTGGAAAAAGATCATTTAATCAAACTAAATTCCAGACATGCACTTCTGGGTGAGATGATAGAAATGATTTTGCATCAATGGAGACAACCTCTTAGTACATTCGCCCTAGCTACTTCGACTTTACAACTCTTTAAAGAAACAAAACAGCTAACTGATGCTTTATTTGAAAAGCATACAGATATTATGATGAATAATGTTTACTTTCTGAATGAAACTATCACAGTATTTAGGGAATTCTTTAATACAGAAAAAATACAGAAAAAAACTAAAGCCTCGGCTATTATGCATAAAGTTTTTATTCTCTTAGCTCCAATTGTAAAACAATACTCAGATTTGATAGATCTCTCAATAGAAAATGATGAATGGTTTTTTTTAGATGAAAATGAATTAATACATGTAATATTAAACATAATAAAAAATTCAATTGATGAATTTGATAAAAATAAAATAAATACACCAAATATTCATATTAAGTTCTCTTCTACTAAAGAACACTTATTCCTAGAAATTGAAGATAATGGTGGTGGTATAGATGAAAATATCATAAATAAAATATTTGATAAAAAATTTACTACCAAAACTCATGCTGGTGGAACTGGACTTGGACTAAATATGTCAAAAAATATCATAGAAAACAATCTTCATGGAGAAATAAAAGCCTTAAATGGAGCTTATGGAGCAATATTCAAAATAAAAGTTCCTATAAAATAAGTTTTCGTTGGATATAATTAAGTTATTAAAAAAATACAAGAGGTAATTTATGAGTAATTGGAGTCCAAGTAGTTGGAGAAATTTCCCAATCAAGCAACAACCAACATATAAAGATTTAGAAAAATTAAAAAAAGTAGAAGATGAACTAGCTAGCTATCCACCACTTATATTTGCAGGCGAAGCAAGAAGTCTAAAAGCAAAACTTGCTAATGTAGTAGATGGTAAAGCATTTTTACTTCAAGGTGGAGATTGTGCAGAGAGTTTCAACGCTTTCAATGCTGCAAATATCAAAGATTTATTCAAAGTTATGATGCAAATGGCGGTAGTTCTTACTTTTTCAGGCGGTTGTCCTGTAGTAAAAGTTGGACGAGTTGCTGGACAGTTTGCAAAACCAAGAAGTGCTGATGATGAGACAATAGACGGTATTACATTGCCAAGCTATAGAGGTGATATCATAAATGATATAGATTTCAATGAAAAATCAAGAAGTCCAAAAGCAAAAAAACTGCTTAAAGCTTATAACCAAAGTGCATCTACACTAAACTTACTTAGAGCTTTTGCAAGAGGTGGTATGGCCGATTTACATCAAGTTCATAGTTGGAATCTTGACTTTATCAAAGATCATCCACTTGGTCTTAAATATGAAGAAATAGCTACAAAAATATCTGATTCTTTAGCATTTATGGAAGCTTGTGGCATCACAACAAGTAATACACCACAATTAAGTCAAACAACACTTTATACATCACATGAAGCATTGTTGCTAAACTATGAGCAGGCTCTTACAAGAAAAGACTCTTTGACTGGTCAATGGTATGACTGTAGTGCACATATGCTATGGATAGGGGATCGTACAAGAGAACTAGATGGTGCACATATAGAATTCTTTAGAGGTATCCAAAACCCTATTGGTGTAAAAGTTGGACCTTCTATGAAATCTGATGATTTATTGAGATTAATTGACAAATTAAATCCAGACAATGAATCAGGAAGATTAAACCTAATAGTTAGAATGGGTGCAGAAAAAGTTGGTGATATATTCCCATCTCTTCTAAAAGCAGTTGAGAGTGAAGGTAAAAAAGTACTTTGGAGTTGTGACCCAATGCATGGAAATACTACAAAAGCAAGTAGTGGATATAAAACTAGAGATTTTGAAGCAATTTTATCAGAAGTAAAACAATTCTTCCAAATTCACAATGCACAAGGCTCATACGCTGGAGGGATACACCTAGAGATGACTGGACAAAATGTAACAGAATGTACAGGAAGTCAAAGCTGTCAAATTTCTTCAGATGGGCTAGCAGATAGATATCATACTCAATGCGACCCAAGACTTAACGCAGACCAAGCATTAGAGCTTAGTTTCATGATAGCAGAGACACTAAAACACGCTAGAAAACAATAAGTGAGTCAATGATGACACTCAATCTGTCATGCTGATACTGAATCAAGTTCAGCATGACGGGATTCAGCATCTTCTTTAAAGAGATTACTTGTCAAGCACGGAATGACAATTTTCATCACGCACCAGTAATAAGAAGATAAGCATTTTCATCAAATCCCACTAATACTTTATCTGTCATTACTACAACTGGTCTTTTTATAAGCATTTGTTCTTTCAAAAGCCACTCTTTGATAGAATCTTCATCTAAGTTCATATCTTTTAATCCAAACTTTTTATAAGTTGTACCTTGACGGTTAAGTAGTTTTTCCAAAGGGATATATTGAAGCCACGAATTTATATCTTCAAGAGTTAATTGAACTTTTTTTAAATCTATAAATTCATACGAAATATTGTGAGAATCCAAAAAAGTTGTAGCTTTTTTTACACTTCCACAAGCTTTGATACCATAAACTTTCATCTATTAAATACCTATTCTATAATCTTAGGAACTACAAAATATCCATCTTCACTATTAGGAGCATTTTTCAAAGCCATTTGAACAAAATCTTCATTTTGAGATACCACATCTTCTCTAAAAGGTGTACCACCACTGAGTGTTGTAAATGTAGCATCAACATGGCTAACATCAATATCATTTAGATTTTCAACAAATGTCAGAATATTTGCCAATTCTTCTTTCAAAGACTCTTTTTTGCTCTCATCTATCTCTAAACTTGAAAGTTTTGCTAGTTTTTCTATTACTTTATCATCAACTATCATTTATATTACCTTATCTATTTTTGGGACATTTTAACATATTTTGAATAAATTTATACACTTTTATTCATATTTCTCAAAAAATGTGATATAATTTTCTTAAAGCTAGATTAACTTAATAAAATTCAGGAGGTTAACTATGGAACTAGGTAGAGTAGCTCAAATGGACAGCTATAAAGAAAACATTACACTAACAATACAAAAAGTTGAGCCAGTAAAAGAGTCTTTATTAAAAGTAAAAAATGATTTACAAGGGGATCAAAAAAGTACAACTGAAAAAATTCAAGAGATGAATGAAGTTGTAGTAAATAGTGCAAGATTTGGTTTTAATGATGAGAGTGGAGATTTTTATGTAAAAATAATACAAGAAGACAAAGTTATAGCACAATACCCATCAGAACAGATAATGAAGCTTAGATCATTTACAAAAAATTTACATTCTGATAGTTGATTTTTACTACATCCAACTAGCTAAAATTAGTATTCCCTTTTACTATCAGTAGTATATATAAATATTCGTACAAAGCTGTAACTGTGTAAACTTCATTAATACTCTTACATCATAGATTGTCTTGTGAAAAGTTGAAATACAAGATTATTTATTTAACAGCTCTCACCCCATATTTATCTGGATTTGTCTTAAAAAAACTATATCTTATGAGTAAATCCAGTCTATCCCATTACTCTTTATCTTTATCTACAATAGGTATTTTAATCACAAAACAAGCACCAAGACCATCTTCATCAATTTCATTTTGAAAAAGTAAAAATCCTTGAAAATGTTTTTGTATTATATTCACACTCATATACAATCCTATTCCAGTACCATTTAATTCATCTTTTGTTGTAAAATATGGCTCAAAAATCTTATTTGTGATATTTTCTGGAATTCCACCTGCATTATCTTTAATCTTTAAGCATATATACTTCTTATCAACATTAGCCAAGGAAATCATAACAACTCTATTTTCAACATGATTAGTTTTTAATGCATCTTTTGCATTGGATAATATATTTAGTATGACTTGTGAAAGTAGATTTTTTGAGCCTATATATAATATCTGTTTATCTATATCAAATTTCAATTCTATATTCAAGTCACGATATACACCTTTTATAATATTTACTGTTTCATCTATAGCTTGAGATACAAAGAATTCCTCTTTATTTTGATTATTTTTGAAGAAATTTCTAAAATTATCTACAGTGTGTGACATAAAATTGGCACTTATCATGACTTCTTCTATAGTTTCTTGGATATCACATTCACTAACTGCATCAAAATTAAGTTTTATTTTAAGTGCTGTTACTGATGTAGTTATGACACTCAAAGGTTGTTTCCACTGATGTGCAATATTTCCAATCATCTCACCCAGTGAAGCAAGTCTTGCTTGCTGTAAAATTAATATATCTTGCTTTCTTGTAAGTTCAACTGCTTCTTGTATTTTTCTTTCCAATGTTCTTTCATAATCTTTTATACTACTAATGTCTCTAAAAACCACTACGACTCCACCATCACTTGTAGCTGATATTGTCATACTGACAGGAAAATATATATTTTCTTTCCTTACAAAATAATCTTCACTTACTCTTGTTTGTCTATCATTAAGAGTTAGATATACAGGACATTCAAGATATGGGTAATCTTCCCCATTTGGTTTGGTATGATGAAAAACTTTGTGCTGATTTTTATTCAATATTTCATCTTTTTTAAAGCCAAGCATAGTTAATGATGCTTGATTTATAAAAGTACAATTTCCATTCTTATCCACTCCAAATACGCCATCAGCAATACTATCAAACAAAATAGTTCTATCATCTATAATATTACTTTGATATCGTATGATATCAAAAACTTTTTTCAAATATTTATTTAAAATTAAATAGACTATGACTATAGTCAATAGAATAAGTAAAAAATTCTTAAATATTAGTTCTTGTAACTTTAACTCAAAATAACTAATATCATCAAATACTACTAGTTTACCTATAAGAACATCATTGATATTATAAATATCATTTGTATAAATATTATAAGATATATTATTAAACTCAACAATAAAGTTATGATTAGCTAAAGTATCTAGATTTATTATAGGAGCAATTTTTTTGATAAATTCGTCATTTTGTTCCATACATAAAAAACATAACTTATACCCTTGAGATGATACTCTAATATTATCTGATACTATTGCAAAATTATCTTTAATAAAAAAATATGCTTTACTTTCAAATATATCTTTGAGATTATTGGACAATAACACAGGCGATACACCAAGTTCTATATAACCTATGATTTGTTGATGATCATATATTGGAGTCAGAAATTTATAAGCAAGCCCTTCTGGAGCAAATTCAAAAAATGGGGTATTTATTTTATTTTCATTGATAGTTTTGGTTGTATTGTTAACACTATCTTTACTTATAAAATCTACTAAAACTTCACCATTTGATGATAAAATACTAAATACTGAATAATTGCTATTTTTTATATTATTATAATGAAAACCAAAAAGTAGATTAATCTCTTCAATATTTTTGGACTTTATAGCTTCTATTTTCTTTTTTAGATTTATAGATATAATAGGTTGTATCCTAGCAATAAAGAATTTTTCTTCTATAAGTTTCAAATTAGATTCATATTGTCTAGTGATATGCTGCTGATTTTTAAAAGTAAAATATTCAAAATCACTCTGCTTATCAAAGTAAAATAAAAACAATAAAACACTCAATACTGTTATTATAATAAATAATATAAAGTATATTACACTTTTTGGCTTCAAAATCGTATTTATCATTAAATTGTCTCTACTGATTGATAAGAATTCTTTGGGTATTCGTTATTGTATAAAGATAATTTATGTTTCAATACTTCCAATAATGGATTAATAATATCTGCTTTGGAAGTCACTTTATTGTACATATTGTGTGTACCATCTACAAGTTTTTTATTTAGGTTTATTTTAGTTTGTTTTAATTTCATAATATTTCTATTCATTTTCTAAGCCTCTTTTCTAGAAAAATAAAGTAAACCATAGCGATATACAATTTTTGGGGGTATTGTAATGTTAAATTCATGCTATGGTTTACGATTGATAGCTATACTAATAACTATCAAGCCTAAACCAACTGATACCGACATTAAGTCGGTATCGATTAAAAACTTTCCCACTCATCATTTTTTGAAGTTCCTGAGCTTCTTTTTGAAACCCCAGATTCATCTAGGCTTATCTTAGATATTTTACCATTTGGAACTGCTGTATTCTTCTTAACTTCAGGTACTTTTACATGAGAAGTACCATGATTTATAGGTTGATTTTTTATACTATCTTTTCCTATAAACTCTTTACTCATAGCATCAGCTACTATCTCTTTTGCTATTTTGTCTGTTTGAAGAGCAATTTCTTGCGTTTGTGATGCAATTGAAGCATTTTGTTGTGTTTGTTGGTCAAGCCCTGTTACGGCATCATTGATTTGTGTGATACCAGCTTCTTGTTCTTTGCTAGCTTTTGCTATCTCATCTATCACTTGAGTTGTTTTAGTAATATTTACCAATAACTCCTCATATCCTTTTATCATTTCATTTGATATATTTTTACCTTGATTTGCTTTATTAGTCGCATTTTCAACTATTGATTTTATCTCTTTAGCAGCTTCGGCACTTCTTGCTGCTAGATTTCTAACCTCTTGAGCAACTACAGCAAATCCTTTTCCTGCTTCTCCAGCAGTTGCAGCTTCAACTGCAGCATTAAGGGATAAGATATTTGTTTGGAATGCTATTTGGTCTATTACACTTATAGCATCACTTATTGCATTTACTTGAGATGTTATATCATCCATGGCTGTTGTAGTACTTCTAGCAAGTTCTTGTCCTTTTTTAGCCGAAATACTCACTTGACTAGAATAATTTGTCATTTCAGATACATGCGTAGAATTACTAACGACCGTTGCTGTTATCTCTTCAAGAGCAGCTGCTGTTTCTTCAAGACTTGCTGCTGCTTGGTTGGCACTAGTATTAAGAATTTCTACATTTTCTATAAGGTTACTAGAAGAATTTTCTAGTGATTTTCCCACCGTTAATGATTGTTTTAATAAATCACAAATAGAATCTCCAAGTTCATCTACAATAATTGCAACTTTGGCATATGGATTTGGAAATCTTGCAGTAAAGTCTTGATTTTTATAACTTTCAAGTACAGATACAAGGACATTTAGGTCTCTTGCTATAGTATGTTCTAAATAATATTGTAATTCAACCAATAATTGTTTTAATTCTTTCAAACTTGGAGTATCAGAATCTTTTTCAATTCTTGCTAGCATATTACCAGTTTTTAGTTCACTTACAAATCTTGCTACTTCTTTTACAAATTCATTATCTTTTTGTATAGATAAAAAAGTTTTATCAATATTTTCATTGATAACTTTTGACATTGTCCCAAATTCATCTTGAGTATGTAAATCAATATTTTGTACTTTATCTGATTTTTTATTTAAAAATGCAAAAAAACTATCAAGTCCATTTCTTACTTTTGCAAGGGAAGTCAAAATATTTTTCAAAACTAAAATAGCAAGAACTACTCCTGCAACTATACAAATAATCATAACAACTATTGTAATAATAACTCTACTATCAGCTGATACTGTAGATTCACTTATCATTTTCAAAGTAACACCAACATTTGTTTCAATCAAACTAGTCATAGTAGCTCCCATGGCATTTGATATTGGAACCATTTTGGCAATAGTATCTTGATACTCAACCATAAGCTTATCTTGAGTCTCTTTGTCATTATTGGATGCAAGTTTGGATATGATGCCGTCTAATTCCGTATAAACTGTTCTCCAAGCTTCATATTCACTAGTTAGCTTAGCTACCGTTTGTCTCCCTTTTTCACTCCCTCGTGGAAGGTCTTTGAATTTATTCCAATTTTCATCAACTACTTTCCAGCTTTGCTCTCTTTGTTTTGCAATATCTACAAATTTTTCTTTTACATTATAATCATTTTTTAGTGTTAAGACATCAAGAGTTTGAGCTCTAATAATCATTCTCTCAGTATTTAAATTCCCTATATATAAAAGTCCAGGAACTCTTTCTTCCCCAATTTTATGCATATCATGAGCACAAGATAATGCACTATTAAGAGCAATAGCTCCAACCATAACCAAACCAACCATTAATACACCAACTAGTGCAATCAATCTTTGTTTAACAGTCATTTTTATCCTTTAAAAATCATATTCTTTAACTAATAATTTTATTAGCTAAAGTTATTTTAACCATAGTGGATAATATTAACCATTATATCCTTACATCTTTCTTACAATTCGTATAAAATTAACTAAACTTTAACCATTTTAGATGGAAAATTATAATAATTATAAAGGATTTTAATGGAAGTATATGAAAAAATAAATTTCTTGCTAAAAGAAAAAGAGATTTTGTAAGAAAACTATTAGAACTCGAACCAAAACTCAGAAGTACAGGAGAAACACCAACGGAACAAACAGTATATAGATATTTAAGTGGAGAAAGAGAGTTAAAAATAGAACTTATACCATATATTGCAGAAGTTTTAGGGGTAGAAGAACAAGAACTTTTTAATTTTGAGCTAGAATATTCCTGTAACTACAATTACAAGAAATCAAAAGAAATTAGAGAGATTGTAGATTTGTTACAGTATGCTCCTGTTAATATGATAAATATCATAAAAGAACAACTCTCAAAATACAAAAGTCTCTATGAACAAAATACAAAAGAGTTAGATAAGTTCTGAACTTATCTATTATTCTCTGACATAACTTCCAAGTATTTTTATTTGTTGGTTGTGTTTAGAAACAATTCTTTGGATACTATCATCTTTGAAGTGGCCATTGAATTCTATATAAAAAATCAATTCACTACTTATTATATGTGATTCTATTTTTTCTAGATTAATATTTTCATCTTTAAAGTCTTCCAAAAACTCTACTAGTGAGCCACTTCTTTGTGGTATTTTTGCTAGTATTGCTGTATTATCATTGCCACTTTGACCATTATCAAAATTACTTATTATCACAAAACTTGTGTGATTACTACTATTATCTTCTATGTTTTCAAATAATATTGGTAAATTATTAAGTTTTGCTGCTATCTTTGGACAAATTGCAGCACTATTTTTTTCTAAAAGGGCAAGTTTTGCAGCTTTTGCAGTAGACTCAACTGGGATTTTTTCTACATTTTCCAAAGCATATTCTTTTATGAATTTATTACATTGACCAAAAGCTACATCTTTTGAATAAATCTTTGTAATTTGAGATATACTATCACTTTGGGTTGCAAATGAATGATGAATAGGAATATTAAAATGTGCTATGATTTTGAGGTTGTATTCATTGAAAGCCCGAAGTGTATCATACACCATCCCACTTGTACTATTTTCTATAGGGATTACTCCATACTTAGCACGACCAGTTTTGACAGCTTCAAAAACACCACCAATACTTCCAACACTCAAATACTCACTCATAGCACCAAATCTCATTTCACTAGCTTGATGAGTAAATGTACCAATAGGACCTAAAAAAGCCACTCGTTCAGGAAGTTCAAGATTTCTACTAACTGCAAAGACTTCTAGAAATATTGCCTCAATAGCAGACTCGTTTAATAGCCCTTGACTTTGAGAACTTAGTCTTTTGATAATCTCTCTTTCGCGCTCTGGTCTATAAATAGCTCCACCACTTTGGTGTTTCACCTCACCTACTCGTTTTACTATTTCCATTCTTTTATTTAAAAGATGTAAAACTTCATCATCTATAGCATCAAGTTGAGTTCTAAGTACTTTTAGTTCTTTTTCTTCCATAACAACTCCCCAATATTTTTGTAAACTTCTTTTGGTTGCTCAAGGCTTGATAGTGTTGATAATACTTCGTTAGCTTCTTTTATCTTGCCACTAAGCACAAAAACTCCCTTGATTCCAAGCTTTTGAGCCCCAAGAATATCCCCTATCATATCATCACTTATGATAGTAATATCAGCAAACTCACATCCAATCATTTGTCTAGCTTTTTCATAAAACTGAACACTAGGCTTTCCAACAACACTATATTTTCTATTGGTAGCAAAAGATACAAGTTGCAATATAGCTCCAACACCTGGGTATTTTTTGCCATCTTTTGCATATATTGAAGTCTCGTGCATACCTATGATTTCTATACCTCTTGAAGCATATTCTATCATTTTAGCATAATCTTCGCTAGTGTAATCTTTTGAAATACTTATCACCAACGCTTTTGGATTTTGTGTATCTATTGTATATCCAAGAGTTTCTAGCACCTCTATAAAACTTTTTTGTCCAAAGGCTACTATATTTTTTTCTTTTAATGATGATTCAAGCATAGAAAAAGGGTCCAAATAAGCCTCTTTTGGTATCTTAAATCCAATAGAATGTAAATACTCCAAAAACTCTTCACTAGTATGCTTTGTGTTGTTTGTTATCACCACATAAGGTATTTTTGAAGAGTTTAAGTAGTCAATAAACTCAATTGCACCTTCAATTGGAAGTCTTGTATCATCGCTGATAAGTGTCCCTTGAACATCAATAAAATACATTAGTTTAGAAAATCCACTTCATTAGCGATTTGTTCTTCAAATGTGTCTCTTTTTCTAATCTGTCGAATCTCTCCATTTTCAAGAGCAAGTTCAGCTACTTTATTTCTTGTGTTATAGTTGCTACTCATAGTAAACCCATAAGCCCCAGCACTATATATCACCATCAAATCATCATGTTGCGTCATAGGAAGTTCTATATTTTTTGCAAAAAAATCACCACTTTCACAAATAGGACCTACTACATTACAATTTACTTTTTCTTCATCCATTTTGCCCAAAACTTCTATTTTGTGATAAGCATTATAAAGACTTGGACGGATTAGATCGTTCATAGCCCCATCAACTACTACAAACCTTTTGCCACCGTTGTTTTTCTCATAAAGTACCTTTGAGACAAACTCTCCAGCATTGCCTACGATATATCGCCCTGGCTCACAAACTACTGTCACATCAAGTCCAAATAAAGTTTCAAGTACTGCTTGTACATACTCATTAGGGTCAATTAGCGTTTCATCTTTGTATTTTATACCTAGACCTCCGCCAATATCAAAAAACTTAATCTCCACACCTATAACTTTGAGTGTTCTTACTAAATCTGCTACAATTACTGATGATTCTTTGATAGGATTTAGTTCTGTAAGCTGAGAACCTATATGAAAATGAATCCCAACTGGGTCTAAAAACTCACTATTTTTTGCTTTGATATACATTCTTTTTGCAGTATCAATATCAACGCCGAATTTATTTTCATGAAGTCCTGTTGAGATATATGGGTGTGTTTTTGGGTCTATGTTTGGGTTTACTCTTATTGAGATTCTAGCTTTTTTATCAAGGTCTTTTGCTTGAAGTTCCACACGAAATAGTTCAGCTTCACTTTCTACATTTATCATCAATATATCAAGCTCTAGTGCTTCTTTAATCTCAGCATCACTTTTGCCAACGCCACTAAAAATGATTTTATAACATGGTACTCCAGCTTTCAAAGCTCGTTTTACTTCCCCAATACTTACACAATCAGCACCGCTTCCTTCATTACTAAGTGTTTTGATTACAGACAAATTAGAGTTTGCCTTCACCGCATAACAAACAAGTGACTTTCTAGCTTTAAACGCATCTTTTATCGCATGATAGTTTGCTTTTATACTATCAAAATCATACACATAATATGGAGTCCCATACTGCTTTGCCAATTCTTTATAATTTACATTCATATTCAAATTCTTACTTTTTAGATTTTAGATTTTACATAATGGGAATCTCTAAAAACCCATATTCATCATTGCTATACTGAATCTGTCATGCTGACACGACAACTGTCATGCTGAACTTGATTCAGCATCTTCTTCAGATTCCGTGTCAAGCACGGAATGACAAACTTTGTCAATCAATAGATGACAGTTTTTATTAATTGTCTTCCCCATTCCAAGCAATAGATGGTTTACCATTATCATCAAATTTAACAGCAGGCATACCCATGATGTTGAATCCACAATCCACATAATGTATCTCACCAGTTACTCCAGAACTAAGTGGACTTACCAAATACATACCACTATTTCCAACTTCTTCAATTGTTACATTTTTCTTCAATGGTGCATGAGCTGAATTCCATTTTAGCATAAAACTAAAATCACTTATCCCAGAAGCTGCAAGAGTTTTGATAGGTCCTGCACTTATAGCATTTACTCTAATATTATCTTTTCCTAAATCTTCAGCAAGATACTTTACTGTCATCTCTAACGCAGCTTTTGCTACACCCATAAGGTTGTAATTTGGTATATATTTTACTCCACCATAATATGAAAGTGTAAGGATTGAACACCCCTCATTCATAATAGGTTTAAGCTCTTTTACTATCTCTATAAGTGAAAATACAGATATTTCCATAGAGATATTGAACGCTTCTTTACTTATATCATAAAATCTTCCACTTAATCCCTCTTTTGGAGCAAATGCAATAGAATGTACTATAAAATCAAGTTTCCCAAAATCTTTTTCTAAAGACTCTTTTAATGTTTTTATTTCCTCTGGTTTACTAGCATCTAGTGGGTAAACATGAGTACTTCCAAGTTCATTTGCAAGAGGTTCTACCCTTTTGATAAATCTCTCATCAAGATATGTAAAAGCAAGTTCAGCCCCTTGAGCAGCACATTGTTTTGCTATGCCATAAGCAATAGACTTATTGTTAGCGACACCTATAATTAAACCTTTTTTACCTTTTAAAAACATATCTTATCCTCACTTTTTCAATTTTAATTTTTTATATTAGAAGCGATTAAAGTCATTTGACAAAAATCTTCAATTTTCCAACTACCACTACCAACTAAAACACCATCTACACTTTTGATATTCAAAATCTGTTCCAAGTTATCAACTTTTACACTTCCCCCATATAAAATAGGGGTGTTTATTTTTGTTTTCAAAATTGTATGTATCTCATTTATATCTTCTATTGTAGCCACTTTACCAGTGCCTATAGCCCATACTGGCTCATATGCAATGATTAGATTTTCATAGCTTAAGTCTATTCCGTCAAGTTGACTAAAAAGATATTCAATTACAGCTTCCAAACCAGCTGTTTTGACTTCCAGTGGCTCACCAATACAATATATAATTTTATAATTATTAGACTTAAAAAAATCATACTTTTTAACTATCAAATCATTTGATTCTTTTAAAATATGTCTTCTTTCGCTATGACCTATAAGAATAGTTTTGATACCAAACTCATCTAATGCGTCTGTTCCTACTTCACCAGTATATGAGCCATTATCTACTGGATAGCCATTTTGAACCCCGATTGATATATTGGAAGATACATCAAAATTATCAATAGATAAAAAAGAAGGAAATATAAAAATTGGATTTTTTATACTATTTTCTTTGACAAAACCATCTACCTTAGATACAAAGCCAGCCGTGCTTAGCCTTGTATGATTTGTTTTAAAATTTGATGCTACTATTTTCATAATTACTCTATTATCAAAGCTTTTACACCAGGTAAAACTTTGCCTTCTATTAATTCTAGTGATGCTCCACCACCAGTAGAGATAAATGTCATCTCTTCTTCATCACCAGTAAGTCTAACCAAATCAGCTGTATCTCCACCGCCCACTACTGTAGTCGCATAACTTTTTGCTACTGCATGAGAGATTTTAAAACTCCCTTTTGCAAACTTATCCATTTCATACACACCCATTGGTCCATTCCAAAGAATTGTGTGAGCATCAGCTAATGCCTCTTCAAAAAGCATACTTGTAGCTGGTCCAATATCTAGTCCCATCCATCCCAATGGAATCTCTTTTGAAGTTACAACCTTTGCAAATGCTTCACTATTAAAAGCCTCTGCAGCAATTACATCTACTGGAAGATATATTTTGACCCCAAGCTCTTTGGCTTGTGCCATAATTTTTAATGCTTCAGGCATTAAGTCATCTTCTACCAATGAATTTCCAACTTCTTCACCAAGAGCTTTTAAAAATGTAAATGCCATACCACCACCTATTAGTATCTTATCAACTTTTGGTACGAGGTTGTATAATGCTTCTAGCTTTCCACTTACTTTACTTCCACCCACAATTGATACAAATGGTCTTTTTGGATTGTGTACAATATGATGAAAAAACTCTATTTCTTTTGATAATAAAAACCCAGCAGCTTTATGCTCAATATCAAAATATTTTGAAATTCCTTCAACAGATGAATGTGCTCTATGACTTACACCAAAAGCATCATTGATATAAACCTCTGCCATGGAAGCCAATTTTTTACTTAATTCTTCATCATTTTTTGTCTCACCTTTTTCAAATCTAAGATTTTCCAAAAGCATAACTTCGCTACTTTTTAGCTCTTTTGCTAATTGCATAGTCTCATCGTCTACTATTCCGTTAGCCATAACAATATCTCTTTTTAAAAGAGTATGAAGTCTTTTTGCAATAGGTTTCAATGAATATTCTTCTTCATATGTACCACCTTTTGGTCTTCCAAAGTGACTAGCAAGAATTACAGCACAATCATTGTCTATACAATATCTGATAGTATTAAGAGCTGATCTTATTCTTCTATCATCTGTAATATTTTGATATTCATCAACAGGTACATTAAAATCACATCTTATAAATACTTTCTTACCAGCAACATCAATATTTTTTATTTCTTGAAGCTTCATCTTTTCCCTTTTATAATTAATAACTAACAACTAATAATTAATAACTGTCGTATCACTTCGTGATATTAAAATATGTTGCGAAGTAACTCAATAGTTATTAATTATTCATTGTTAATTGTTAGTTTTTGTTCGCTATATAAACTGCCATATCTACAAGTCTTGTAGAATATCCCCACTCATTATCATACCATGCCATAACTTTGATCATATTTCCAGCTACTACTTGAGTCAAATCAAGTGCTACAATAGAGCTACTACTATCTCCTTGAAAATCTTGTGATACTTTCATATCATCATCAACAGATAAAATACCTTTTAATAAACCATTTGACATCTCTATAAATTTGGCATTTATCTCTTCTTTTGTAGTATTTTTTGACACTAGTACATTAAAATCAACCATAGAAACATTTGGAGTTGGAACTCTTACACTTTGACCGTGGAGTTTGCCATCAAGCTGAGGCATTACTAATTTCATAGCTTTTGCAGCACCTGTAGAAGTAGGTATCATATTTACAGCCGCTGCTCTTGTTCTTCTTTTGTCTTTGTCGTGTTTTACATCAAGTATATTTTGGTCATTCGTATATGAGTGAATTGTTGTCATTAAACCTTTTTCAATACCAAAACAATCATCCAAAATCTTAGCCACAGGTCCGAGACAATTTGTAGTACAACTAGCATTTGAAATAATAGCCTCACCTTTGTACTCATGGGCATTTACACCCAAAACATAAGTTGGTGTATTGTCTTTAGCAGGAGCTGAAAATATTACTTTTTTACACCCAGCATCAATATGAGCTTGAGCTTTATCTTGAGTCAAAAATACTCCAGTACACTCTAATACAATCTCAGCACCACAACTAGCAAAATTAATATTTTTTGGATCTCGGTCATTGAAAACTTTTGCTTTGATTTTGCCCATATGTAAATAACCATCAATATATTTTACTTCACCATCAAAAGAACCATGAACAGAATCATATCTACCAAGATATTCCAAAATTTCAGGAGTTGCAGTATCATTGATAGCGACAAGTTCAATATCATCACGAGTTGATATTATTCTTGCGACACTTCTACCAATTCTACCAAAACCATTAATTGCCACTTTTACTGCCATATATAAACCTTTCTTTTTTATTAGTTGATTTAAAATTTGTGTTATTTTATCTAAATTTTGCTATAATGTTGTTTAAATGAAAATAGCTATTTTTGGTGGGAGTTTTGATCCTCCTCACATAGGACATGAAAAAATAATAGAGCTTTTATTTCAAAGCTTAGATATAGACTATATAGTGGTAGTGCCGACTTATTTAAGTCCTTTTAAAAGAAATTCTTTTTTAAAGCCACACGATAGACTTGAACTAATTAAACTATTGTTTAGTGATAATAAAAAAATTATTGTAAGTGATTATGAAGTTAATTGTGGTTTTGCTGTACCTACTATAAATACTTTAAAATATTTATCAAGTAAGTATGACTTAACCAAAGTTTACCTAGTAATTGGTGATGATCATTTAGATACGCTACACCTTTGGGATAGCTATGAAGAGCTAAAAAATTTGGTTGAATTTGTTGTAATCAATAGACACAATAAACAAACCATTTACAAAAGCTTACCATTAAATATAGATATCAGTTCTTCACAATTGAGGCAAGAGCTAGATTTAGACTATATACCAACTAAAATAAAAGAAGAGGTTACAAAATATTGGAAAAAAGAATACAAAAAATAGTACAAATACTAGATGAGAAAAAAGGTGAGAACATAGAGGTTTTTGATGTAAGAGACAAAAACTATATGGTTGATTTTGTAGTAGTAGCTACGACTTTAAATAGCAGACATGCATTTTCTTTACAAGATGAATTGAAAATTAAACTAAAACCACTTGGTGAAGAGTTTTTAAGAGTAGATGAAGATGAAAATTGGACTGTTGTGGACTTGGGTGATATTATGGTTCATTTGATAAGTGAAGGATATAGACAAAGATATCATTTGGATGATTTTTTGGCTGAAATAGCTCAAAATAGATAATACTTTATTGTGTTAGAGTAGAACAGTTTATTAAACTTGTTCTACTCAAGCTATTTTATTCGGCACTTGGTCTTAATATTTTGTTATAGTTGGCTGTAGCTTCTTGCGCTCCACCACGATACCCTGTAATAAATACAAATGCAACAAAACCAACTAGTAAACCAATCCAAACCCATTTCATTACATTTTATCCTTTGCTTGAATTCCAAGTAATTTTAATCCAACTCTTATCGATAATGCACAAGTTGAAAGAACTTTTAAATAACTATTTTGAGAAATATCATCTACTATCTTTTGAGAATTATAAAACTTATGAACAGATGATGAAAGATTATATAAATAATCTGTAATTTTTTGAAAATCTCTTTTATTAAATGCTTCATGCAAAATATCAGGAAGTAATAATGCCTCATACAATAAATCTTTTGCCTCTTGAGATATGTCATAGTTTAGTTGTGATGATTTTACATCATCTGCTTTTAATCCTGCTTTTTCAAATAATTGATTTATTCTTGCATGAGCATAATTGATATAAAATATTGGATTTGATGAATCTTGATTTTTAAGCATATTTATATCAAATTCCAAGTGAGTATCACTTTTTCTTGTCAAAAATATAAATCTCAAAGCATCACTACCAATTTCTTCTGTTATATCACTCATAAGTATTACATTTCCAGCTCTTTTGCTCATTTTGTATGGCTCACCATCTTTGAGTAATGATACCATTTGAGAAAGCAAAACTTCAAGTTTAGATGAGTCATAACCCAAAAATCCTACAGCTGCTTTTACTCTAGGGATATACCCATGATGATCAGCACCCCAGATATTGATATAATGGTCATACCCTCTATCAAACTTGTTTTTGTGGTATATTATATCACCAGCTAGATAAGTAGGTACTCCATTTTCTCGTACAACAACTCTATCTTTTTCATCACCAAGCTCACTAGATCTAAGCCATATTCTATCATCTTTTTCATACAAAGAGTTGTTTTTTTCTAATACCTCTTTTGTACTTTCCCATCTATCATACAAAGATTTTTCACTTACAAAATAATCAAAGCTTATACCAATATCGCCTAAGTCTTTTTTGATAATTTCCATTACTTTGTTTTTTGAAAATTCTATCAACTCATCAAGTTTTGTTGCATCATGGAAAACATCTTTTCCATAAATTTCACAAGCTTCATTTGCAAGGTCTATTAAATACTCGCCTCTATAGTAAGCTTCAGGATAGACGACATCTTCTTTTAGAATATACTCTTTTGCTGCAAGATAAAGTGAAACTCCAAGCAAGTCAATCTGAGCTCCAGCGTCATTGATATAATATTCACTAGTGATATCATAACCCAAATATTTACCAACTTTCAAAAGAGCATCACCAAATATTGCCCCTCTAGCATGACCTATATGAAGAGGACCTGTTGGGTTTGCACTCACAAATTCTAAAAGAATTTTACCCTCTTTTGGACTACCTTTTGCAAAAGATGCTTCATCAGACAACGCAGACAAACTCAACTTCTCCAAAAAACCTAGTGAAAGTTTAAGATTAATAAAGCCATTAACTGCTGTTACACTTTCAAACTCTTCATCACTATCAAATAAAGATGCCAATTCTGAAGCTATTGCATTTGGAGCTTTTTTGTACTCTTTAGCCAAAGAAAAAGCAACAGGTGTAGCAAAGTGTCCAAGTTTGATATCTTTTGGTTTTTCCAAAACGACACTTTTGCCAATTTTAGTTTCAATAATACTTTTGATAATCTCTTGCAAATAAAATTCCTAAATTAACTATTTTTTGTTTCAGTTTTTACTGGTTCTTCTTTTTTAGCTTCAGCAGTTGTTGTACTATTTTCTATATTTTGAGCTGGTTTATTTTCAGCTACTTCATCTTCTTTTACAGCATTTTTGAAGTTCTTAATACCTGCACCCAAACCTTTAGCAAGTTCTGGTATTTTTTTACCACCAAAAAGTAAAAGCACGATAACTGCTATAATAACCCATTCCATTCCACCTGGCATACCCATAATATTCTCCTCAAATTAATTTGTAAAATTGTACCAACAAATAGCTTAATATCTAAACTAACAACTAATAATGAATAACTAACAATTTACGAATCGCTAAAGCGATATTATAAAAAAGTTGCAAAGCAACTCCACAATTATTAACTATTAGTTCTTAATTATTAGTTCTTATAGAATGTCTGGCATATCCACTTTTGTGTCATGTGAAGTATCCATAGTCTCAAAAACAGTCTCAATAGGAATACTATCTCTTGATGAATGTGAATTGACAAATCTTGTAAAGTTTTTTTGGAAAATCAATTTTACTGTACCAATTGGTCCATTTCTTTGTTTTCCTATAATTACCTCAGCTTCTTCTTCAGGCTTGTTTACAAAGGCACTTTTGTATTCCACACCCTTATCTTTGGCTTCTTTTTCTTTTTTGGCTTCGTCTCTTTCTTTATATACATCATCACGATATACAAACATGATAATATCCGCATCTTGCTCTATTGCCCCAGATTCCCTTAAGTCACTTAGCATTGGTCTTTTATCTGGTCTGTTTTCAAGTCCACGGTTTAGCTGAGAAAGTGCGATTACTGGGATTTTAAGCTCTCTTGCTAGCATTTTAAGTCCACGACTTATCTCACTCACTTCTAAGTGTCTATCTTTTCCTGCTCCACTTCCTGTCATAAGCTGTAGGTAGTCTATGATTACCATAGAGATTTTATTATCAGGATTTGTTGCTAGTTTTCTCACTCTTGCACGGAGTTGGTTTATATTTATACTTCCGCCATCATCTACAAACAGCCTTTTTGTTCGCAAATCTTCCAAAGCCACTGTCAAACGACTCCATTGCATATCATCAAGGTCACCTTTTCTGAGATTTTGTAGTGGAATTGAAGTTTTTGCACTAAGAAGTCTTAGCATAAGCTGTTCACTTGGCATCTCTAATGAAAATATAATAACACCTCTATTATTCTCGATATTTTTTAATGCCATATTAAGTGTAAGTGCAGTTTTTCCCATAGCTGGACGAGCTGCTATAATAACCAAATCCCCAGCATTAAATCCTGTAGTTCTTCTATCCAAATCATCAAAACCAGTAGTCTCACCTGTTAGGTATTTATTACCCATTTCTTTCATTTTTTTGATATAAGCTAGAGTATCTGCAGCAATATGTGGCATATCTTTTAGTTCACTATTTGCTGAGTTTACACTTATTTTATAAAGCTCATTTTGTACAAAATCCAAAGCTTCACTTGATGGCATTTCATCTTCAATAGCTACTTTTTTGATACTATTTGCCAAAGAAGCTAGTTCTCTTTTGACTGCACTATCTTTGATTTGTTCTATATATGCTGTTGTATTTGTAATAGGATTTGCTGAGAGTATTTCTATTAAGATTGATTCATCGAAATCAGAATTGTTACCCTTCAAATCATTTTTATTCCCTTTGAAACCTTTGTCCATAGAGTTTTTTGTTTGTTTGATTTTGGTACGAATAAACTCTTCATCTATTGGCAAATCTTCTTTATGAAGTAATTGCATAGTACTAAAAATCTTTTGATGAGCTGGAAGATAGAAATCATTTGGTTTCAAAACCCCCATAACATCTTCTATTATCTCAGGACTAAAAAGTATTGAGCTTAAAACAGCCCTTTCTATATTTATATTGTAAACTGTATCCAAAAACTACCCTAATATTTCAAATTTTAATGAAAGTATTTTATCATCTTTTTACTTATACTGTAACTGTTTTATTTTTATCCATCAAATCAATCACCAATAAAGACAAAACAAAAACTATTACACCAATGTTTGCATTAAAAAACAAAATAGCCACTAAAGCAAAAATCAATGACATATATGCCAAAAAAATTTTTCTAAGCCAAACAAACATCAAACCAAAAAGTGCTGATATAAATCCTAAATATTGATTGTAAACCAAATATCCAAGAAGTGCTCTTATCCCACACACCAAACTATCTGGATTATTTTCACAAATCAAAACATAATCTGAATTTACAAATATTGTAGCTCTTATCATATAAATAATCAACCCAAATACTAAAGTAACTGTAATATACGGATAAAAAATCTTTAGTGAAGTGTATTTTGTATCTAAATACAAAATACCAGCAAACACAAATGATAAAATAACCCATACAATAGCTTGTATATTTTCAAAACCTTCAATATATATGATACCTAGACCACAGATTGCAAGTGTCATAAATGATAGTTTTTTAAAGTTTTTTAAATCTATTTGAGTGATTGTTTTGTGAAAATACAAAATACCTAAAGATAAAACACTTAGCATTAATGCATAATTTTCAAAGCTTCTATATCTTCCATCTAAAAACAAAGAAATTGACCCAACAACTATCACAAAAACAACACCAATTTTTGATATATCAAATAATCTCAATATGCTCTTAGATTGGATAACTTTTGTAAAACTATCTATTACACCAAAATAAAGGATAAATAACAATATAGTAAAAACCAAAGAGCGAATATAATCTACAATATCTTTGGATGTAATAAAATATTGATTTATTTGAAATATCAAAAGTGTTGAACCAATTAATGCAAATATAATAGCACCAATATTTATAAAATTATTGCTATTTGTTCTCAACAAAAATATAAGTGATGATAAAAAAACAACTACAGAAAAGAAAAAAAGTTTGTTTGTATTGTCAAATTCACTCACATCTCCCCATATAGTATTTTTGTCCATAGAGTTTTTGTCATAAATTCCCCAGTATCCACCAACTGCACCTTCACTAGATCTCTTCCAAGGCTGGTCAAAAGCTTCTATAATATTATAATTCCAGTTATTTTCATCAGCTATTTTCAAAAATCCTCTAAAAAACTCAGCTTGAGTGATAGGACTTGGAAGTGATGCACCTCTCATCCTACCTTCACTTGGCCATCCTGTCTCACCTATTAAAATCTCTTTATCTTTTAATATATTTGAAACTTCCAAATGTGTAGCTTTAATATGCTCCAAAGCACTATCTATAGAAACTGGATTATCTTCCCAATAAGGCAATATATGAATAGTTACAAAATCGACTAATGGTGCAAGATTTTGATTTTTGAGCCAGAATTCCCAAACATCAGCGTAAGTTACAGGGATATTAGTCACATTTTCTTTTACCCACTTGATATATGATGCTAGTTTCTCACCACTCATTTCACGGCGAAGTAAAACTTCATTTCCTACTACAACGGCTGATATTACATCTGGATATTCTTTTACAAGTTTTAGCATAGTTTGAAGCTCTTTTTGAGTTACTTCTTCATCAGCACATACCCAAACACCAAGCAAGACTTTCAATCCATGTTTTCGTGCATATTTAGGAACAGCTTCAAGCCCATTTACCGAATAGATTCTAATAGATTGGAAATGTTTTGATAAAAGTTCTAAATCTTTATCAATTCTCTCATCAGGAATTACAAAACCATTTACCAAATCCATTGGGGATTCATTGTATTTAAATGGTGCATAAGAGATACTTTGTAGCTTATCACTAAACTTATAAGAATCATCAAGACTTGAAGGTTTACCAACAAAATTGTAAAAAGCAAAAAGCAATACAATCCCAAATGTATACACCCAAAAAAAGAAAAACTTTGGATATATACTAATCTTCTTTGTTTGCTTCAATTTCTACTTCTTCCAAAAATCTTTTTAATAATTCATTTTCAGGTAATTTTGCTATTACCTCACCTTTTTTGATAATAAGCCCACTACCTTTTCCGTATGCTATTGCCACATCAGCACTTTTTGCTTCACCTATGGCATTGACCACACAGCCCATTACAGATATATTGAGTGGTTTTTTGATATGTTTTGTAGCTTCTTCCACCGCTGCTACCGCACTTACCAAATCAGCTTCTATTCTTCCACAAGTTGGGCATGAAATAATATTAAGCCCATCTTTGATAACTCCACTATTTTTCAGTATTGCTCGCCCTACTTCTATCTCTTTTTCTAACTCACCTGTAATTGATACTCTCAAAGTATCCCCTATTCCATCAAGTAGTAAGCTTCCAAGTGCAATAGAAGATTTAATAGTAGAGTGGAAAAGTGTTCCAGCTTCTGTGACACCTAGATGAAAAGGGTAATCATTTTTTGGACGAAGAAGTCTATACGCTTCTACAGTTCTTTGTACATCACTAGCTTTTAAAGAGACTTTGATATCATCAAATCCCAAATCTTCTAAAAATTTGATATTATATTCAGCACTTGCTACCATGCCAACTGCACTTTGACCATATTTGTTTTCAAATTGCTCTTCAAGTGAACCACAATTTACACCTATTCTAATAGGTATATTTCTTTGCTTACAAGCTTTTACTACTTCTGCAACTCTCTCTTTTGAGCCAATATTACCTGGATTTATACGAATACAATCAACCACTTCACAAGCAACCAAAGCTAATTTATGATTGAAGTGAATATCAGCTACAATTGGAAGTTTCACTTGTGATTTTATACTTTTTAGTGCATTTGCAGCTTCCATATCAGGAACAGCAACTCTTACAATATCAGCTCCTGCAAAATGAAGCCTATTTATTTGCTCAATTGTTGCTTTGATATCTTCAGTTTTACTATAAGTCATAGATTGCACAGATACTGGTGAATCACCACCAATAGCAACATTACCAACAAAAATTTTTTTAGTTTTATATCTATTTATCATTTCGTGATTGTATCACAAATTTCTTTAAAGAGATTTATGATAAAATACAAACAATTTTTAAAGAAGGCATTTATTGGAAAATTTAAATATATTTGATACTGTTACTTTGATTCTTATAGCACTACTTGGATTAAAAGGTCTTTTTAGGGGATTTGTAAAAGAAGTTTTTGCTCTAATTGGTATTATTGGTGGGGTTTTCGTAGCTTCAAGAATAGCAAAAGATGTCGGGTCTGTAATCGATAGTTTTTTCAAAATAGATAATGAATCTACTGTACTCCTTATTGGGTTTATAGTCTCAGTATTGTGCTTTTGGCTACTAACTTATGCTCTGGGTATGTTGATTAGTAAAATCTTTAGCTTAAGTGGTTTAGGTATTTTTGATAGAATTTTTGGTATTATTTTTGGTGCTGGTAAAATATTTTTGATTTTTGCAATTATCTTTTATTCTTTATCTAAAATAGAAGCAATTAAAGATAAAATAGAACAAAAAGTTGGGAATTCATTTATGTACCCTCTTTTGGTAGAAGTTGGCTCAATTATTATTCAAATTGACACAACTACTATTGTAAAAAAAATTGAAAATGGTATAGACAATACCAAGAACAATATCTCAGATAAAAAAGAAGAAATTAAAAACGAAATAAAGGATTGATATGCAAAACGATGATAAACTATTGGAAGATTTCAAAGATTTATTAAAGAAAAAAGGGATGAAGTTTACTGAACAGCGTGCTATTATATTGCAAATTCTTTTTAGTATTGATGGACACTTAAATGCTGAAGAAGTTCATGATGTTGTAAAAAAAGATTATCCTGATTCAAATATCGGAATTGCTACAGTTTATAGAACTTTAGGCTTTTTGGAAGAAGCAAATCTAATCACTTCAATCTCTTTTGGAACAGATGGCAAAAAGTATGAAGGAAATAAGAAAAAACACCACGACCACTTAATCTGTACCAAATGTGGGAAAATAGTAGAGTTTATGGATAATGAAATAGAAAAAAAACAAGAACAAATAGCTAAAAAAAATGGTTTTGATATAACATCACACAACATGCAAATTTTTGGTATTTGTTCAGACTGTCAAAAAAAATAAGGAGAAGTATTGTTCGATAATATATATGTACAACAAAGAATTGAAAAAGCAAATCATCTAAAAGAAATTGGTATAAATCCATATTCAAACGAATCAAAAAGAAATACAACAATTAAAAAATTTAAGAATGTAAATTCTGATATAGTTCACTTAGAAAACAAAAGAGATGAGAATAGAATATATATTGTAGCTGGGAGAATTAAGTTTTTTAGACTTATGGGTAAAGCTGCATTTTTACATATAGAAGATGAGTATGATACTCTACAAATTTATCTTTCAAGAGATAATCTACCAGAAGGCTTTTACAATGATGTCTTTAAAAAAGACTTTGAAGTTGGAGATATCATAGAAGTTAGCGGTTATCCTTTTGTTACTGGTCAAGGTGAGTTATCACTTCATGTAGATAGTGTTTCTATGCTTACAAAAGCTATTGCTCCACTTCCAGAAAAATTTCATGGTATAACAGATAAAGAGATGAGATATAGACAAAGATATCTTGATCTTATTATGAATAGTGAAGTTAGAAAAACATTCCATTTAAGAAGCAAGATAGTTTCATTAATCAGAAGATTTTTTGAGGACAAAGGTTTCTTGGAAGTTGAAACTCCTATGATGCACCCAATAGCTGGTGGAGCTAATGCAAGACCTTTTATTACACACCACAATGCTTTAGGAATTGATCGATTTTTGAGAATTGCACCTGAACTTTATCTAAAAAGACTTATAGTTGGTGGATTTGAAGCTGTATTTGAAATCAATAGAAACTTTAGAAATGAAGGTATGGATGCTACACATAACCCTGAATTTACGAGTATTGAATTTTATTGGGCTTATAAAACATATAAAGATTTAATACATATTACAAAAGAGCTTTTTGAATATCTTTTTGATCACCTTGATCTTCCAACAGTTTTACCTTATGGTGAAAATAAGATTAACTTTTCAAACTTTAAAGAAATAAGACTTATTGATTCATTAAGTAAAATAGGTAATGTTCCTAATGAGATTATAGGTGATAAAATAGCTATACTAGCATTTCTAAAATCAAACAATTTAGAAGCAAATGATAAATTAAATCTTGGACAGCTTTATGGTGTACTATTTGATGAATTTGTTGAAGATAAACTAATAGACCCTACATTTATTACTCACTATCCAGTTGAACTTTCTCCACTTGCAAGAAGAAATGATGCTGAACCTGAGCTTACAGATAGATTTGAGCTTTTTATTGGTGGTAAAGAAATAGCAAACGCATTTAGTGAGCTTAATGACCCAGTTGACCAATATGAAAGATTTAACGACCAATTAAAAGCAAAAGAGCATGGTGATGATGAAGCTCATGAGATGGATGAAGATTTTGTTGAAGCGTTAAAATACGGTATGGCTCCAACTGCTGGTGAAGGAATTGGAATAGACAGACTTGTAATGATGCTTACAAATAACCACTCTATTAGAGATGTGTTGTTGTTCCCAGCAATGAAACCTATAAAAAAACATGAACTTTTAGAAAACGAACAAGAATAAACTTTATAAAGGATAAGAAATGGCATTTATTGAAGAAAAGACTTTGGCACAAGCTGACCCGCTTGTATGGGATATGGTTCAAGGTGAATTAAAAAGACAAACTACACATTTAGAAATGATAGCTAGTGAAAACTTCACAAGCCCAGCTGTAATGCAAACTATGGGAAGTGTATTTACAAACAAATATGCAGAAGGTTATCCTTATAAAAGATATTATGGTGGATGTGAGTTTGCAGACCAAGTAGAACAACTAGCAATCGATAGAGCTTGTGAAATATTTGGATGTAAATACGCAAATGTTCAACCTCATAGTGGCTCCCAAGCAAACGGTGCAGTATATGCAGCATTACTTCAAGCAGGAGACAAACTTTTAGGTATGGATTTGAGCCATGGTGGGCACTTGACTCATGGTTCAAAACCAAGTTTTAGTGGTAAGAACTACCACTCATTTACTTATGGGGTAGAGCTTGATGGTAGAATGAACTATGATAAAATAATGGAAATAGCTAAAGTTGTACAACCAAAAATTATAGTTTGTGGTGCTAGTGCATATGCTAGAGAAATAGACTTCAAAAAATTCCGTGAAATTGCTGATGCAGTTGGAGCTATACTTTTTGCTGATATTGCACATGTCGCTGGACTTGTAGCTGCAGGAGAACATATGTCTCCATTTCCTTATGCAGATATTGTAACTTCTACTACACACAAGACTTTAAGAGGTCCAAGAGGTGGTTTAATACTTACAAATGATGAAGATATAGCAAAAAAAATCAATAGTGCTATTTTCCCTGGAACTCAAGGTGGTCCACTTATTCATGTAATCGCTGCAAAAGCTGTTGCATTTGGTGAAGTTTTAAAACCTGAATGGAAAGAATATGCTGCGCAAGTAAAAGCAAATGCAAGAGTTCTTGGTGAAGTATTGGTAAAAAGAGGGTTTGAGCTTGTTAGTGGTGGAACTGATAATCACCTGGTATTACTATCATTTGTAAATAGAGATTTTAGTGGTAAAGAAGCAGATGCAGCTTTAGGAAATGCTGGAATTACTGTAAACAAAAACACAGTTCCAGGTGAAACTAGAAGCCCATTTGTAACAAGTGGTATAAGAATAGGAAGCCCTGCTCTTACAGCTCGTGGTATGAAAGAAGCTGAGTTTGAATTTATCGCAGAAAAAATTGCTGATGTTTTAAATGATATCAACAATACTGAACTTCAAGCAAAAGTAAAAAAAGAATTAGAAGAGTTGGCAAGTAAATTTGTAATTTACAATCAATCGACATACTAAAATAGTTTGTAGTTTATAGATGGTAGTTTGTAGTATTTAACTACTATCTACCACCTACAACCTATACTCTAAACAAAAGGAGAAGATATGGAATTTAAAAGTGAAGAGTTCTTAAGAAAAGTTGAAAAAGCGTCTCAAAATAGAGACAACAATAATGGTTTTGAACAAGATGAAATATATGCTGAAGAACAAAGTGGTTATAACCTAAAAGATAGCAGACAATATTCTAATGAGCCAAATAGCGAACTTGAGGACATTTTATTAAGTGCCAACTCTTCTTCTACGGATAAAAAGAAATATATTATTCTAGCTGCTTCTTTGATAGTCTTGTTTTTACTTACTTTGATATTAGTAAAAGTTTTTTCAGGTTCTAGTGAAGAAACACTAACAAAAGAAACAACTGAACAAATTTCTCAAGATAAAGCACTTGAGGGGCAAAGTATTGAGCAAGAATATCAAAGAATTATCAATGAAAGACTAAAAAAACTACAAGAGCAAAAAGAGTCTGAAAATCAGCCAACTCAAAATACTGAAACAACTCCTCCACAAGAACAACAAATAGTTGCCGAAGAAGAAATAACTCCAGTTGAAACTCCAGCTCCAATAGTACAAAAACAAGAAGTTGTAACTCCACCAAAAGCACAAACACAAAAAGTTGTAGTTCCAAAAGTCGAAACACCAAAGCAAGCAACTGTAACTCCTACACAACCAAAGCAAACAGCTAACAATAAAACAGCTACATTGAAAGGTTATTTTATACAAGTTGGTGCATTTTCAAAAGACCCTAACCAAGAGTTTTTAACAAAAATTAAAACTAGTGGCTATCAATATAAAATTTATCAAGATTTGGTAAATGGTATAATGTATAATAAAGTTTTAGTAGGTCCATATAATTCTAATATTGAAGCTAGATCACAAATTGAAAATATCAAAAGAGATCTTGGACTAAATAGTGCTTTTGTATTAGGGTTTTAATATGTTCTTTCATAAAACTATTTTTTTAGACCAATTTACTCCTGTTTCTATATATTCTAAAATAAAAGAGTTATTTCCAAATGAGATAACTTTTTTGTTTGAAAGTAGCATTAGTAATTCAAATGATGGAAATTTTAGCTTTATAATGATAGGTGCAAGAGAGAGAATTTGGCATAAAAATGGTGAGAGTTTTTACCAAAATGAAGCTAAAGAGATTCAACAAATCGAATCAAATCCATTTATCTTCCTCAAAAAATATTATGCAGCATTGGATTCTTCTATATACAAAGAAAAATCAAAAGAGCTTGGTATTGGTTTGATTGATGGTTTTATCGGTAATATTGGCTATGATATGGTTTGTGAATTTGAACCAAAACTAAAAAAAAGTATGTCAAATTTAAGTGATGAGATTGGTATAGCTGATTTTGATTTAATCCGTCCAAAAATAATCTTGGGCTATTCTCACAAAACATCTAAACTTGTAATCATTACATCAATTCTTGAGTGTAAAGATGAACTTGAAAGAATAGAAAATACATTAACACAAGAATACTCATATCTTCCACTTAAAAAAGCTGAAATTTTAAATGAAGGTAAATTTGCATTTACAAAAGAACAATTCTTTGATATGGTTGCAAAAAGCAAAGATATGATTAGAAGTGGAGATGTTTTTCAAATATTGATGGCAAATCGCTTTACCCAAAAGGCGATAGTAGATCACTTAAGCTTTTATAGAGCATTAAGAAGCAAAAACCCAAGTCCTTATCTTTATTTACTACAATATGAAGACTTTTCTATTGCAGGAAGTAGTCCTGAGGTAATGGTGAGACTAACAGATGGACAAATCTTACTTCGTCCAATAGCAGGTACACGAAAAAGAGGTTCAACTCAAGCTAAAGATTTGGAAATGGAAAATGAACTTATCAATGACCCAAAAGAAAGAGCTGAACATATAATGCTTATAGACCTCGGAAGAAATGATGTAGGTCGTGTTGCAAAAAGTGGAACAGTAAAAGTTACTGATTTAATGAGAGTTGAAAGATATTCACATGTTATGCACATAGTAAGTGATGTAGAAGCTACTATTGACCCAAAACACGATATGTTTGACCTTTTTGCCGCTACATTTACAGCTGGAACTATGACAGGTGCACCAAAAATAAGAGCAATGGAACTTATAGCTGAATTTGAAGGTATAAAAAGAGGTTTTTATAGTGGAAGCATAGCGTATTTTGGTTTTGATGGAAATATGGATAGTGCCATCACAATCAGAACAACACTCCTAACCCAAGACACAGTATATTTTCAAGCAGGAGCAGGTGTAGTAGCCGATAGCATCCCAGAGCTTGAATACCTAGAAGTAACCAACAAACTAGCAGCAAATATTGCTACTTTGAAGGAACTTAGTGAATAGTAATTAGTGAATAGTGATTTGTGATTTGTGAATAGTGATGAATATAGTAGCATTAATCAAAATTCAACATTCAAAATTCAACATTCAAAATTCAACATTCAAAATTCAACATTCAAAATTCAACATTCAAAATTCAACATTCAAAATTACCCCTCTACCCTCTACCCTCTACAACCTACCCTCTCTACCCTCTACCACCTAAAAAACTACTCCCTATCCGAAATAGCTTGCCATAATTTATGATTTAGCTTGCTTGATAATACCTTTTTGGCATAGGCTAATATATAAGAAGCTTTTGTGATGTAATATCTAGGTTTTGGTTTGTCACTTTTAAGTATTTGATATACAACTTCAGCTACACTTGAAACTGGCAATGAAAATCCACTTCTTTTTCTATGCTCAATTTTTTCTATATAAATATTTCTAAATCTTGAATTTTCTATTTTTACAGTTTCATAAAAAGTTTTGATTGCATTGTCTCTGAAATTGCTTTCAACTGGTCCTGTATTAAGTACACTTACACTCACCCCAGTCCCATCAAGCTCAAGCCTCAAAGTATCGCTATATCCTTCTAGTGCATATTTACTAGCTTGATATGCTCCTCGAAATCTCAAACTTACAAGTCCCAAAATTGAGCTATGATTGATGATTTTACCGTGTCCTTGAGCTTTCATAATATGTAATACTTTTTTGATAACTCTATGATATCCAAATAGATTGGTTTCAAATTGTTCTATTAAAGCTTTTGTTGGCAAATCTTCCAATGCCCCAAGCTGACCATATCCACCGTTGTTAAATAGTGCATAAAGTCTATTGTTCGTGATTTCAAAACTCTTTTTTATAGCTTTATTAATACTCTTTTTATCTCTTAAATCAAGCCTAAAAGCAATAAACCCATCTCGTTCCAATATAACAACATCTTCACTATTCCTAGCAGTTGCTATGACTTCATAGCCAGCATCTCTCAAAGCATGAGCCGTAGCATAACCAATCCCACCAACAGAACAACCAGTAATCAAAACATATTTTTTATCTAACATTTGCTCTTCTTTCTAAAGGATAAGGTACTGAGTGATTGAAGAAGGTACTGAGTGCTGAGTGACGGAAGAAGCACTGAGTGCTAAGTGACTGAGGTACTGAGCTAAGACAAGCCCAGTCAGAGACTGGGGTTCCAGTTCTCACAATTCACAATTCACAATTCACAATTCACAATTCACAATTCACAATTCACAATTCACAATTCACAATTCACAATTCACAATTCACAATTCACAATTCACGAATTACGGATAATACTTCTCAATCTTATACCCAAGGCCTCTTACATTTTTTATAAAATCTTCTCTCAAAGCTTTATTTAGCCTACTTATTTCTGCTCTAATTGTTGGGTTGTCTATAAGCTCACCATCCCATACATCCATTCTAAATCTTTCAAAATCCACTATCATATTGATATTTAGTGCTAATATATGGATAATATCTAACTGTTTTTTTGTCAAATCTTGTGGTTCACCTTGATAATACAAAGTTTTATCAAGTTTGGAATAACTATAACTTTTTGAAAACATAATATGATTTGTATGACTTGATTGTTCTCTTTTTATAATTTGATTTATTTTGATACCTAGTTCTTCTAGATGAAAAGGTTTTTTCATATATTCTAAAGCACCTAGTTCATATCCTTTTGCAATATCTTCCATATCTACCAAAGCTGATGTATAAATCACTGGAATTAGAAGTTTTTTATCATTTAATTTTTCTAATAATTCAAATCCATCAATTCCTGGTACATTGATATCAAATATAAGTAAATCAAAACTATCATCAATCGCTTGATATGCTTCTTTCCCATCTATTAATCCATAAACAATATGTCCCATATTTGACAAGTACTCACAAATAGAATTGTTTAACATTATTTCATCTTCAAGCAATAATATTTTCATTTTTAAACCTATATATAAATTTAGTCTCTTTTGCTGTAGATTCTATCGACATTATAACACTATTTTTATCACAAATATCTTTTACAATTTTTAAACCCAATCCAAATCCACCTTTTACATTGTTTTCTCTATAAAAATCATTACAAATTTTATCAACATTTTCAATTTGTTTAGATTTGGTAGTAACTACAAATTCGTATGAATTATCAATAATATCTAATTTCACAAAAATAGCTTGATTTGGAAAACTATATTTTATACTATTTGAAAGATTATTGTCTATTATTCTTTGTAGTTCTACATCATTTATCATTATATTTATCTCTTGTTTTATATTTACAACAAAATCAAGATTATTGGATTTTGCAATTTCATCAAAGAAATCTACCCTATCAAATAAAAATTTTGAAAAATTGATATTTGCTTTTGGATATTCAATTCTATCTTTTTTCACCATATAACTTAAATCATTAAATATATTATGTATGATTTTAGAACCTGATTCGATATGTTGTATATGTTTATTGGTAATTTTTTTCATTTTCAATAAATCAATATTTGCTAATATTATGCTCAGTGGTGTATTGACTTCATGGATTGATTTTCTTATAAACTCATCTTGAGCAACTACTAAATTTTGAAGTTTTAATGTTTTTTCTTTTACTTTATCTTCAAGATGTAAATTTAACTCTTTTAACTCTTTTTCACGATTTATTATCTCTTGAACCAAAATATTTGCACTTACTACCATATTTTGAGATTCTTCAAAGTTGAACTTTTTGGCATCAATTTTGGTGTGATTTGTCGCCGAATTTGCAAACTCATCAATAAAAGTTTTGAATTCATTTTCAATCAAAAATGCAACAAGCCTCAATATCCCAAAAACTGTAAAAAACATAAATAGTGTCACTCCACCGACACCAATAATATATCTCATAATTTTAATTTTATGTTCTTTTGTTTTTTCTTCCAAAACTTTTTGCAAAGAAGGGTCTACTAAAAGTTCTTGCTCTAGTATTGTTTTTTCTTTACCATAAGCAGTATATTCTTCATTTATTATAATCATAGCGAATAAAAAAATCATACCACCAATAAGATATGAACTTAAAACCCCTATTTTTCTAATGGAAAGGTTTGTAAATAGTTTTTCAATCATTTTGAATTTTACTATATTTTTAATAAGTTTTAGGTATTATTATAATTGTTAATATCTTAATAAAATAAATCAAATAAAGGATTATGATGAATATTGAAATTACGAGTGATGTTTTACTTACGCAACTAGGATATACTATCAATGAAAGTGTAACTTTACAAATGCAAAAAATAATAGACAATACGATACAATTTGATAAATTTTCAAAACATTTATTATCTTTACATGACTCTTTAGTTCATGTTAACTCTCATTTAGCTATGTCTAATACAAATGATTATTTGAAAATAAAATGTGATGAATCAAATACTAAAGAAATAATAGCTGAATTTGAAGAGATTGTTAAACATTTTTCTAATAAATATAATGTAGAATTAGAAAAAGTTGTTAATAAGAATGTATATTATATAATAGGTATTAAGTAACTGCAAGAAAAAGGATTTAAAATGTCATTACAAGAAAAACTAAAAGCTGATATGAAACAAGCGATGATTGAAAAAAATATTATTGCTCGAGATACAATAAGATTTTTAAATGCTGCTATCAAGCAGGTAGAAGTTGATGAAAGAAGAGAATTAAGTGATTCAGATGTAATGAAACTTATTCAAAAAGCTATAAAACAAAGAAATGAATCTATTTCACAGTTTCAAGCAGCATCAAGAGATGATTTGGTAGAAAATGAAACTGCACAGCTTAAAGTTTTGGAAGCTTATCTACCAAAACAACTAAGTGATGAAGAACTAGAATCTAAACTTCAAGAAATCATACAAAAAACTGGTGCCTCTTCTATAAAAGATATGGGTAAAATAATGGGAGTTGCATCTCAAGAGCTTTCAGGTACAGCAGATGGAAAAAGAATCAACGAGGCAGTAAAAAAACTTTTAGGATAAAAACATGACAAATACAAAAGATGTGGCTCAACAAGTTCTTATAAATCTTGAAAAAAAAACTATAGAACCAACACCAAAAGAATATTCAAAAGAATTTTGTAAATTAGCAACTAGTATAAACTTAACTACAAATGAGTGCTTACAGTTTAAAGAATTTATTACAAAATTAAATACTCATGAAAAACAAGAAATTTCTAAATTAAATGTTGAGACAGCTGATGATTTGATTCCAATTTTGCTAAAAAGAGTATCAACACGCAATATTTCTAATTTGGCAAATCTTTTAAAAGATAGTTTACTCCCATCAATTAGTATCGAATTAGATGAAAATTTAGCTCGTTTTTGTATTAAAATCGGAGATTCTCCATCTTTGATATTTGAAGATGATATACAGCAAGAAATGGAAAGTTTTATAGCAAAAAGATTTGAAGCTGATAGAAAAATAGTTCATCAAAAAACTTCAGATATTGCGAAGCTTATCACGCTTATGAGTAAACATTTAAATGATGCAATAACTAGTAGTGATAATGGTGCGAGAAATGTATCTCATATCAAAACTAGCATAGAGCAAATTGATATTACCAATGCTGAACATAGCAAACTTATAGATTTACAAAATAAGCTTGTAAATGCGGCAAAAACCATAGAAAGTGAAATGAGTCAAGCTACACAAAACTTATCTCATGGCAAAACTCAAGTTGATAACTTAAAAGAAAAAATCAAACACCTTGAACTTGAACTTGCTATCACAAAACAAAAATCTAAAATTGATAATCTTACAAAATTACTTAATCGTGGTTCTTTTGATGATGAGTGTGAAAGATTTGAAAAACAATATGCAAGAGAAAAAAAGAATTACGCAATAGTATTTTTTGATTTAGATCATTTCAAAGAGGTAAATGATACTTATGGTCATGAAGCAGGAGATGCAATTTTACGAACTTTTGCTGTAATTTTAAAAAAAGAAACTCGAGATATAGATATAGTAGCAAGATATGGTGGCGAAGAATTTGTTGCCCTTATTAATTTCAAAACAAAACCAGATTTAAATGCGTATGTAACTAGAATTCAAAAAATAGTAAGAGGCAGTAAGTTTAAATATAAAGAAGAAAAAATCAAAGCAACTTTTAGTGCAGGAATTAGTATAAGAAGTAATCACCACTCTTTTGCCGATACTATTAATAGTGCGGACAAATTACTATATAATGCTAAAAACAATGGTAGAGATACTATTATGTCAGAATAAAAATGTGAGTCGTAAAAAAATACGACTCACGATTTACGATTTTAAGGAGATATATTAATGAGTTTTTTATTTGACAAAAACAATCATTTCAACTTGGCAAATCTTGCTACATTTATGAATATAACAGCTGGTCTTATGGCTATTTATTTTTTGAGTCATGGTGAGTTTTTGGGTGCAATTTTATTTGCTTGGATTGGTGGAGCTTTTGATATAATTGATGGTAAGATTGCTAGAAAATACAATCTTTCTACAGAATTTGGAGTCCAACTTGATTCATTTGCTGATTTTTTATCATTTGTATTAGTGCCAGTTTTATTTATATTTTTTGCCGTATTTGATGGTAAAGAAGAATTCTTAAACTTTTTTGTAGTTGCTGGTGTATTTATATATTATGTTATTAGTGGACTTAGAAGACTGATTCATTTCAATATCACGAGTACAGTAGGTACTATAACAAAACATTTTACAGGAGTTCCAACACCGCTTGGGGCTATTTTGATGATGTTTGTGTATCTTGGTTGGGAATTTGGAATACTATTTAATGAATACATTGTACTTGCTTTTGTGGTAGTTATTGCATATTTGCTAAATTCAAAAGTTAAGATTCCACACCCTTAAAAAACTAGTATAAACCAGTTTTTTAAATTAATAATTAATAACTAACAACTAATAATTGTGGTATCGCTTTGCGATGTTATATACATTATAAGTGACGAAGTCACACAGAAGTTGTTAGTTATTAAGTAAAATAGGTAGTAAAATGCGAGATTATATTGTTTCTATGGATTTGGGGTCGAACTCTTTTAGGGTTTTGAAGTATGATTGTGTTAACAATCAAGAACTTGGTGAGTTTGAAAAGGTTGTTGCTACTGCTGATGGGCTGAGTCAAAGTGGAAATATATCTGATGAAGCAATACAGAGGATAGTATCGGCTATAAATGAATCAATCCAAAAACTAAACTTCAATGCTAGTAAGGCAAGTTGTATCACAACAGCTGCTATGAGAAAAGCAAAAAATTCTTCAGATGTCTTAAAAACTATTGAAAAAGAAACTGGAGCTAAATTTCAAATCATAGATGGTGACAAAGAAGCTGAACTTACACTTTTGGCTATCAAAGAAGCCATCAAAAGACACAAGTTTGATAATAAAAAGTTCTTGTTTGTAGATATTGGTGGAGCTTCAAGTGAACTTGTAATTGTCCAAAATGAAAATGTTTTGAAAAAAAGTTTTGATTTTGGAATAGTCACAATGAGCCAATCACAAAATCCTAATATATCTTTGGCAAATGCAAGAAAAGAGATATTGGATTTTATACAAGATATAGATTTAAAAGATTTTGGCTTTTACGCAACAGCAGGAACTCCTACAACACTAGCAGCCATCAAACAAGGCTTAAATTACCACACTTATGACAAACACAAAGTAAATGGTACAATCATATCAAAAGAAGATTTAGCCCACTACCTTGAACTTTTTGATAAGCTATCTTACGAAGAAGCTTCTATACTAGTAGGTAGTAGAAAATTAGAGTTTGTTATCACAGGTGTTAAGATTTTTGAAGTATTTTATGATACTTTGGGCTTTGAAAACAGTATAGTTTTTGATGATGGACTGAAAGAAGGGATTGTTTTGGATTCCTTATTGAGTATTAAGTGTTAAGTGATAAGAAAATTCCCTACCACCTACCATCTACAAACTACCACCTAAAACCTAAATCTTCCCTTTAATAAACTCCAACGCAGCTTTTTTTGCATCTTCTATTTTAGATACATCTTTACCACCAGCTTGGGCGAAATCAGCTCTACCGCCTCCGCCTCCGCCTACTATTGGGGCAATATTTTTTATCCACTCACCAGCATTTGCATCAATTCCTTTGATACCGCTTGCCAACATTACCTTGTCATCTTTTGGTTGTAACAAGAAAATAGCTACCTTTTCATAACCATTTTTATAATCATCAATAATTGCTTTAATATCACCATTTTGTACAATATCAACAATCACTTTGATACCAGAAATTTCTTGTACTTGTACTTCTTGTTTAGTCTCTTTTTGTGAATTTATCAATTCATTTTTGAGTTGTTTGATTTGGTCTTTTAGTTTTTTTACACTAGTTACTAAATCATTATTTTTTAGTTCAACTTGAAGTTCATTTTGGGTTTGTATCATAGATGTTACATATTTGATAGCACTCATTCCACAAACAGCTTCAATTCTTCTCACTCCAGCACTTACACCACTTTCTTTTGTGATATAAAAGCTTCCAATTTGAGCGGTATTATGTACATGTGTTCCACCACAAAACTCTACACTACTCCCCTCAAAATCTACAACTCTTACCAAATCTCCATATTTTTCACCAAACATAGCAATAGCACCAGATTTTTTTGCTTCTTCTATAGGAAGTTCTTTTATATTTCCACTTATTCCTCTTGCAATCATAGAGTTAACTAATTCTTGTACTTCTTCAAGTTGAGATGAAGTCATAGCTTTTGGATAAGTAAAGTCAAATCTTAATCTAGAAGCATCATTACTACTTCCAGCTTGTGATACCATATCACCCAAAACCATACGAAGAGCTGATTGAAGCAAGTGTGTTGCTGAGTGATGTTTAGCCACTTCACCTCTATTTGCAACTACTGCAAAAATATCTTGCCCTACTTTTAGAGTATTTGATTGAACTTTTACTTTTGATAGATTTAAATCAAAAAATTTCTTTGTATCTTCCACCATAGCTACCGTAGTATCTATCTCCAAAGCACCAACATCTCCAATTTGTCCACCAGATTCGGCATAAAAAGGTGTATTATCAAGCATTACCCAACCAATTTGACTATTTGCCAAAGTATCTACCATATTAAACTCATCATCAAGCAATGCTAGGATTTTTGATTTGTGGGTAAGATTTGTGTATCCTACAAAATTGTTTTTACCAAATTGCTCTAAAAGTTTTTTGAAATCACCCTCTTTTGAAGCATCACCACTTCCTTTCCAAGAAGCTTTTGAAGCAGCTCTTTGCTCTGACATTAGCTTATCAAAAGTCTCTATATCTACAGATATTTGACTAGATTTCAACATATCCTCAGTCAAATCGAGTGGAAATCCAAAAGTATCATAAAGTTTAAATGCAACTTCTCCACTAAAAATCGTTGTAGAATTTTTAAGTTCTTCTTCAAATATAGCCATACCACTATCTATAGTTTTGAAGAATCTCTCTTCTTCATATGTGATTTGTTCTTTTACAAACTCTTTTTTTTCATTTAAAAACGAATAATGCTCCCCCATGACTTCACATAATGAATCCACAAGTTTAGCCATAAAAGGTGTACGAAGTCCCAAAAGATAACCATGTCTAATAGCTCTTCTCATAATTCTTCTTAATACATATCCACGCCCTTCTTTATCAAAAAGAATTCCCTGAGATACCATAAAACTAACAGCTCTTGTATGGTCTGCTATTACACGATAGCTTGCAATATTTTTTGGAGTTGGGTTTGATCCAACGATAAGTGAGAGTTTTTCTATTATTGGTCTAAAAATAGATGAATCGAAGTTGTTATACACTCCTTCTTTAATAGCTGTAATTCTCTCTAGTCCCATACCAGTATCAATAGAAGGTTTTGGTAGAGGTTTTAGCTCTCCATCTTTTGTTCTTTCATACTGCATAAATACAAGGTTCCAGATTTCAAGAAATCTATCTCCTTCTCCACCCATATAATCTTCACTAGTATTGAAGTGTTCACTACCTTGGTCATAAAAAATCTCACTACAAGGTCCACAAGCTCCTGTATCACCCATAGCCCAGAAGTTATCTTTGTCACCCATTTTGTATATTCTATCACTACTTACATGTTCTTGCCAAAGGACATAAGCTTCATCATCATTTTCATGAACGGTTACATAAAGCTTATCTTTTGGTAACTTTACTGTTTGAGTAATAAATTCCCATGCAAAAGAAATTGCTTCTTTTTTGAAATAATCTCCAAAAGAGAAGTTTCCAAGCATCTCAAAAAGTGTATGGTGTCTGCTAGTGTAACCAACATTTTCCAAGTCATTATGTTTTCCACCAGCTCTAACACATAGCTGACAACTAGCCGCTTTTGGGTTTGATGGTATCGGTAGAGCGCCCGTAAAGACATCTTTGAACTGTACCATACCTGCATTTGTAAAAAGAAGCGTTGGGTCATCAGGGACAAGTGGCATACTACTATATACCTCATGTTGCTTACTTTCAAAAAATTCTAAAAACTCTTTTCTAATATCCATTTTTTTATTCCATTATTAAGTTTGTATTTTTAAGTTTAATATTTTATCTAAAAAAGTTTTAAAGTTTAAGAGGGTATAATTTGTTAAACCAAAATAATAAGGAAAAAAAATGGGAAAATATATTGAATTAACAAGTGCTAACTTTGAAGCAACAGTAAATAATGGTGTATCTTTAGTAGATTTTTGGGCTCCATGGTGCGGACCTTGTAGAATGATAGCTCCAGTTATTGATGATTTGGCTGTAGAATTTGAAGGTAAAGCAAACATTTGTAAAGTAAATACAGATGAAGAGCAAGATTTGGCAGTAAAATTTGGTGTTAGATCAATACCTACAATTTTATTTATGAAAGATGGTCAAGTGGTTGATCAAATGATTGGTGCAGCTTCTAAACAAGCTTTCGCTGATAAATTAAATTCTTTAATCTAATTTTAAACTGAGGGATTCTTTAATCCCTCAAACTTACTTCGTATAACTTCTAAAAATTTAATCTAAATTATTGTATCATACCACAATCAAAAAATAAACTTTTATTAAAGGAATATTATTATGTTGGATTTAGCTATTATTGGCGGAGGACCAGCTGGTCTTACAGCAGGACTTTATGCCACAAGAGGTGGCTTAAAAAATGTAACTATGTTTGAAATGGGTATGCCAGGTGGGCAAATAACTCAAAGTAGTGAAATTGAAAACTATCCAGGTCAACTTGAAATTGTAACAGGGATGGAACTAATGCAAAATTGGCCAGAACAATGCCAAAGATTTGGACTAAAACACGAAATGACTCAAGTTCAAACAGTTACTAAAAATAGTGATATTTTTCAACTAACTCTTGGCGATGGCAAAACAGTAGAGGCAAAATCTGTAATTATAGCAACAGGAAGCGTTCCTAAAAAAGCTAGTTTCAAAGGTGAAAATGAGTTTTTTGGAAGAGGAGTGAGTACTTGTGCAACATGTGACGGATTTTTCTACAAAAATAAAGAAGTTGCAGTTTTAGGTGGTGGAGATACTGCCCTAGAAGAGGCTATTTATTTGGCAAAAATTTGTAAAAAAGTTTATTTAGTACATAGAAGAGATACTTTTAGAGCAGCTCCTAATACTATAGAACATGTCAAACATACTGAAAATATAGAACTTATTTTAAACGCTCAAGTAGATGAAGTTTATGGTGACAATATGGGCGTAAATGGCATAAAAATAAAAAATAAAAATGATGGAAGCATAAGAGATTTACAAGTTCCTGGAATTTTTGTTTTCGTTGGTAGAAATGTATTAAATAGTGTTTTAAAACAAAGTGATGGAAGCAATTTGTGCGAATTAAACGCTCAAGGTGAAGTAATAGTTGATTTATCTATGAAAACATCTACAAAAGGTCTTTTTGCAGCTGGTGATATAAGAATAGAAGCTCCAAAACAAGTGGTTTGTGCTGCTAGTGATGGTGCAATTGCGGCACTTAGTGTTATTAGTTATTTAGAATAATTGGGGAAGAAATGGTAAAAATTGGATTATTAGGAAGTACGGGTAGAGTTGGGAGTTTGCTTATTGATGATTTAAGTGAACATAAAAGTGCAGTTTTGAGTGCTGTACATGTATATGATGAAATCAAAAAAGTGTTACCTAAAGATACTGTTGTAACAAATGATATAAAAACTCTTCTAAATTCATGTGATGCCGTGATTGATTTTTCAGCTCCTAGTGCTACACAGACATTATTAGAGTGTGTAATAGAAAACAATATCAAAAAACCTCTTGTTATCGCAACAACTGGATTTAATAAACATCAACAAAATTTACTACTTGAAGCTAGCAAAATAACACCTATTTTATATGCAACAAATATGAGTTTGGGTGTAGCAGTACTTAATAAGCTTGTATCTCTTGCATCAAAAACATTAAGAGATTTTGATATAGAAATAGTAGAACAACACCACCGTCATAAAGTTGATAGCCCAAGCGGTACAGCTTTGACACTAGCTCATAGTGCAGCAAATGCAAGAGAACTAGAGCTTGATAATGTAAGAATTAGTGGAAGAGATGGGAATATTGGGGCTAGAACAAAAGATGAAATAGCGGTTATGGCACTTCGTGGTGGTGATATAGTAGGTCGTCATACCGTAGGATTATATAATGATGGTGAATTTTTAGAACTAAACCACACAGCAACTGCTAGAAATACATTTAGTAAGGGTGCATTAAAAGCTGCACTTTGGCTAGTAGAGCAAGAAAATGGTTTATACTCTATTAACGACTGCTTAGGACTATAACAATGATAACTCACGACTCAAGAAGATTCAAAGGAAATATATAATGTGTGCAATTGTAGGAATTTATGGTAACGAAAATGCAGCTAAACTAGCTTCAGTTGCACTTTTTGCTATGCAACACCGTGGTCATGAGGCTACAGGGATTAGTAGTGGATATAATAATAAAATATACACTATCAAAGATAGAGGTCATGTAAAAGATGTATATAATGAAAAGTCATTTGAAGTTTTAAAAGGTGATATGGCTATTGGACACAATCGTTATTCAACTGCTGGAAGTGACTCTATATTAGATGCTCAACCAATCCATGCTAGATATAAACTTGGTGAAATTTCTATAGTACACAATGGTAACCTTGTAAACAAAAATGAAGTTAGAACTAAGCTTATTGAAGAAGGTGCGATATTTCAAACGGGAATGGATACTGAAAATATCATCCACCTAATAGCAAGATCTACACAAAACAAACTTCAAGATAGAATTGTAGAAGCACTAGAACATGCTGTTGGTGCATATAACTTTATAATACAAAGTAGAAGTAAACTTTTTGTAATCAGAGATAAATATGGTATTAGACCACTGAGCCTTGGAAAACTAAGAAGTGGTGGATGGATAATAGCTAGTGAAACTTGTACATTTGATATAGTTGATGCAGAGTTTGTAAGAGATGTTAGACCTGGAGAAATGCTAGTATTTAGAAAAAATAATGAAGAACCAGAATCAATCCAACTATATGAGCCAGATTATAGACCTTGTGCTTTTGAATATATATATTTTGCAAGACCTGATAGTGATATAGATGGTAAAAATGTATATACAATCAGACAAAATCTTGGTCGTGCATTGGCAAGGTCTGATATCAATTCTGGTATAAAAGCAGATATGGTAATACCAGTTCCTGATAGTGGTGTACCTTCAGCTTTGGGTTATGCAAAAGAAAGTGGCATACCATTTGAGTACGGAATCATAAGAAACCATTATGTTGGAAGAACTTTTATAGAGCCTACTCAAGAGATGCGTGAACTTAAGGTTAAAATGAAACTTAGCCCAATGCCAAGTCTTATCAAAGATAAAATTATCATAGTAATTGATGATTCTATTGTAAGAGGAACAACTAGTAAAAAAATAGTAAGAATGCTCAAAAATGCAGGGGCAAAAGAAGTACATTTCCGTTCAGCTAGCCCAATGATTAAATATCCTTGTTTTTATGGTATAGATACACCTACAAAACAAGAACTAATCAACTCTCAGATGTCAAAAGAAGAGGTAAGAGAGTACATAGAAGCTGATTCACTAGATTATCTTTCACTTGATGATTTATTTGATAGCATAGGAAGAGATAGACAATATTCAGTTCCTAGTTTTACTGGTGAGTATTTTATAAAATAATCCTTATGGCAGATACAAAGAATTTGAAACAACTTAATACTATTGGTAGATATTTTCGTCAGAAATTTGGCGAAAGTGTATATAAGGTACCAATTAGTATAAGTGGTTTTACTTGCCCTAATATTGATGGAACAGTAGCCCGTGGTGGATGTACTTTTTGTGAAAACGACTCATTTTCTCCAAATCTTGTAAAAAATAAAGATAGATTCAAACTCCATCCAACAAGCCAATCAAATCCTTATTTAGAACTTCAAATACAACAACTAAAACTACAATTTAATGCGACTAAAAATAAACTTGCAAAGAAATTTGGTGCTAAAAAATTTGTAGTTTATTTTCAATCATTCACAAATACCTATGCTCCTCTTGAAACACTAAAAGCTCTTTATGGTGAAGCTTTACTTCTTGATGATGTAGTAGGACTGAGTATTGGTACAAGAAGTGATTGTGTAAATGATGAAATTTTGTCATATTTACAAGAATTATCATTGCAAACAAATCCAAATTCTAAATTAAATAACGAAATTTGGGTTGAGTATGGAATACAAAGTATTTATGATGAGACATTAGAAGCAATTAATCGTGGTCATGATTTTGCTAATATAAAAAAATGGATTGAACGGACAAAAGAATATGGACTACTAGTATGTGGACATGTTATTTTTGGACTACCAAATGAGACTCCTGAAATGATGCTTAAAACAATTGAAGAATCTATTAAATTAAATATTGACTCTATAAAAATACATCCATTATATGTGACAAATAATACTTTGCTAGCACTTGAATATAAAAATGGTGATTTTGAACCAATTTCAGAAGAAAAATATATTGATTTAATAGTAGAATCAATTAAAATAATTCCTAATAATATATCTATTCAAAGACTAACAGCAGGAATAGATAATGACTCACTAATAGCACCACTTTGGTGTAAAAACAAACATTTACAACTTAAAAACATTAAAAAAAGTCTAAAAAAAATCAATATCTGTTACTAACGATAATTTTTTTCTACAAATTTGAAAAAAAGCGACTTATGTTTGACTCAAGTCAATTAATTTTAAGTTAAAAAAAACTATAATATGGCGTTTAAAATCAAAAATGAAGGAAATGATATGTCTGACAATACAAATAGACGTGACTTTCTTGGTTACTCATTTGCTGCAGTTGCTGCTGTAGGTGGGGCTGCTTCACTTGTAGCTATGAAGCAAGCTTGGGATCCACTTCCAAGTGTTCTAGCTGCTGGATTTACTGAAGTAGACCTTGCAAATGCAAGACCAGGAGTACCAAGTACTGTAACTTGGAGGGGTAAACCGATATTTATCCTAAAAAAAACTGATGCTATGGCTCAAAGTGGAAGAGATTTAGTTCTAGGTAATGATAGATTTACTATTGCTATCGGATTGTGTACACACCTTGGTTGTATTCCAGCTTGGAAAGACAATTCTTGGAAATGTGCTTGTCATGGCGGAGAGTTTAATGCTAGTGGTGTAAATACATTTGGACCACCACCTAGACCACTAGATATACCGGCATTTGCTGTAAAAGGAACTGTAATCGTTATTGGCGAAGAAGGTCCTGAATACAAACAAATGGCACAGGCTTAAGGAGATAAAAAATGGCTCATATTACAAAGGCTAATTCAGTTGGTGAGTGGTTTGATCAAAGACTAGCTACTACTAAATTTATGAAAGTTATGATGACTGAATATTGGATTCCAAAAGATGTAAACTTCTTATGGGCAATGGGTGTTGTACTAGCTGTAACATTCAAAATTCTAGTAATTTCAGGAATCTTTTTGATGATGTATTACAAACCAGATGTAAATCTTGCGTTTGACAGTGTAAACTATACAATTATGCAAGAAGTTGCTTATGGTTGGTTGTTTAGACATATGCATGGTGTTGCTGCTTCAGCTATATTTTTGATTATATATATCCATATGCTAACTGGTATTTATTATGGCTCTTACAAAAAAGGTAGAGAAATGATTTGGATAAGCGGTATGTTGCTATTTGTTACATTTAGTGCTGCTGGTTTTTCTGGTTATATGCTTCCTTGGGGACAAATGAGTTACTGGGCTGCTATGGTTATTACTAATCTTTTTGGTGGTGTTCCATTTATTGGAGATGCTCTTGTTGTATGGATTAGAGGTGACTTCAATGTTGCTGATGCTACACTTACAAGATTCTTTATGTTACATGTATTCTTATTACCATTAGCTATCATAGGTATTATTGCATTACACTTTTATTCATTAAGAGTACCACATGTTAATAATCAAGAAGGTGAAGAAATAGATTTTGATGCAGAAGCTGAAAAATATCTTGCAGGAAATAAAAAAGAATCAAAAGTTATCCCATTTTGGCCAGTGTTTTTAAGTAAAGACTTTGCTGTACTTGGTGTGTTCTTGATTTTCTATTTCTATCTAGTATTCTTCCATTTTAATTTTGCTATGGATCCTGTTAACTTTGATCCAGCGGATTCTATGGTTACACCTGCACATATTTATCCTGAGTGGTATTTCTTGTGGAGTTATGAAGTTTTAAGAGGTTTCTTCTTTGATATTGCTGGAATTTCAGCATTTGATTTAGGTCTTATCGCATTTGGTATAGCAAATGTTATATTCTTCTTACTACCATTTATTGATAGAGACCCTGAAGTATTACCTGCTCATAAAAGACCAAGATTCAATATTTGGTTCTGGTTATTATTAATAGATATGATTGTACTTACTGTATATGGTAAATTACCTCCAACCGGCTTAAACGCATGGATAGGTTTCTTTGCTTCAATCGTATTTTTAGCATTATTTATGGCATTACCTTTTGTTACAAAAGCTGATGCAAAAGCAAGGGGCGCACTATGAGAGAATTGAAAATATTTGGTGTAGTGGTAGCATTTACACTTATAACTTATTGGGGTGTTGAACCTTTAGCACACTCAGTATTTCATCCACATGTAGCACCTGCAGATTATACATATAGTGATGTAGATGGACTAAATGGTAAAAAAGGTGATGCAACAAATGGTGCAGAACTTGTTCAAAGTAACTGTATAGCGTGCCACGCTATAGAGTCTCAAGGCTTTGCACAAATGATGGACAATGCAACACTAAGTGCATCTTATGGTGTAGTTCCACCAGATTTAGGAACTGCTGGAAAATTATATGATGAAAACTATTTGGCAGCATTTATAAAAAATCCTGCTAAAGCATCTAAAATTGAGCATGTTTTTGATGATACAAAAGCTCACCCAATGCCAGGATATGATTGGATGGATGATCAACAAATAGCTGATATGGTTGCTTATTTACAATCAATTGCTCCAACAGAGATGACAAACAAAGAAGTATTTACTGATGCATGTTTGAGATGTCATGGCATTAAATATGCAGACTTTTACGGTGGAAGTATGAATGCTAAAACTACAAAATCTGATTTAAAAAGCTATATGGGTAAATTACCACCTGATTTATCTCAGTATATTGTAAGTAGAGGACCAAGCTATATTCATACTTTTGTAAATGACCCACAAAAACATCTTGAAGGTACAGCAATGCCAAGAGTTGGTTTAACTCAAGCAGCTGAAGAACAAATTGTTACTTACATGGGCGAAGTTGGTCAAAGTAAAAAAACTGAGCGTGAGTCACTAGGTGTTAAAGTACTAGCTTATTTAGTAATATTTGCTATTTTTGCATGGTTATGGAAAGCAAAAATTTGGCGTGATCTTCACTAATAAGTACAAAGGAGAGGTGTTATGAAATTTACTAAATTACTATTAGCTGGAATCTTAAGTGTTTCTATTGCTAGTGCAGACGATGTTATGAAAAAATCTATGGCTATTATGGACAAGGGTATGACAAATATTCAAATAGGTTTTATGCATAATAATGAGACTTTAATTCGTGATGGATTAAAACAAGTTAAAGAAGGTAATGCAATGTTTTCTGATAAGAAAATAATTGCACAATATCTTCCTGAAACAAAAAAACATATGGCTAATGTAGCTGAAAATAATGCTAAAAGAATATCACTTGATTCTAATGTGTTAGAATTAAATCTTGATCAAAAAGCTTATATGGATGCTGCAACAGCATATGCTGATATCTTAAACGCATGTTCTAGATGTCATGCAATTGTAAGAGAGTGGTAAAAACTCTTTAGCTGAACACAAAAGTGGTGAGGGGTGAGAAAAATCTCACCCCTTTTTTTATTGTAAAATATAACCCAAATCTTTAACTGTAACTATTACATTGGTATCAATCTTTTTTCTAAGCCTATATAAAAGATTTCTAATAGTATTTGCATCAACATAATCAGATGAAAATACATAATCATTTATAAGTTCTTTAGATACAAGTTTTGATTTATTATGTATTAATAATTCTATACAATCAGATTCTTGTTTGCTAAGATGTATATTCACATTATTTTTTACAACTGTCTTAGTGGTAAAATCATAATAAGTTGACTCATCTAATCTTGAAATAAATATATTTTGTTCTTTTAATACCTCAACAGTTCTTTTTAATGTTTTTATTAGTTCTTCATATTTTAAAGGTTTTTCTATATATCCAACAGAACATAATTCAATCGCATTTAAAAGCTTTTCTTTATCAGTATAACCACTTGCCATAACAATAGGTATTTTGTAATTCTCACTTCGTATTCGTTTTGCTACTTCATAGCCATCTAAATTTGGCATTACATAATCAAGCATTACTATATGTATACTTTTAGTTTTATAAAGTTCTAATGCCTCTAGTCCATCATTTGCAGTATATACATTACAGAACAAAAGATCCAACATATCTTTGGTAGAAGTTTGTATACTTACATTATCTTCAGCATAAAGAATATTTAATTTTTTTAAAAAAACAGCTAAGTCTTTCACTATAAATCCTTTATATTTTCATTATTATATCAAATTATTTATTATATCAATATTTATATATTTTAAATAATATTAAACCAAATATAAATCTACTATTTTTTATGCACAAATTACACTTGATATTTTTTGGTATTTTAATATTTCTTTTGTTTTAAAATACTTTACTTTATAGTTTATTAATTTTATTGTATCATATAATTATTATATTAATTTTTCAATAAATATAATAAACTTAACTATCTTCATTATTGTGAAATTACTAGGACAATTCATAAAATTGATTATGTATTTAAAAATCATTAAAAAGATATAATTTATTACTTTTGTGATACTAATATGATACGGATTGGATATAATTAGATAAAATAAATTTATTAAAGGTTAAAAAATGAAAAAACAATTGGTTATGTCAGCTTTTGCTTCAATGATATTAGTGGGTTGTTCTATTAAACCTACTCCTATGTTGGAAAATGAAATCAAAGAGCAAATTCAACAAGATTTACAATCTATCAAAGGTTCTATACCTGCTATAGAGAATCCTTTGACATTGGAATATGCTATTGAATTAGGTATAACAAACAATCGTCAGAAGAAATTAAAGATTATGGAAACTGCACTTATGAAACAAAACTTGGATGTTATGCAGTATGATATGCTTGCTGATTTAACGGCAAATGCTGGATATACGGTAAGAGACAAATATGCAGCTAGTGCAAGTACTACTTTTGCAGATGGTTCACCATCAGATTTAAATTCAAATCCTACATATTCTGTTTCTCAAGACAAAAAATCCAAAAATGCAGATATTACATTTAGTTGGAATATACTTGATTTTGGACTTTCATATGTAAGAGCACAACAACAAGCCGATAAATTTTTGATTGCTCAAGAAAAAGAGAAAAAAATAAGACATAATATAACGCAAGAGATTACAAGTGCTTATTATCAAGCTATTACAGCAGAACATCTACTTGCACAAATCCAACCTCTAATGGAAGAAGTAAAACAAGCATTATCAGATACTGATCAAATAAAATCTTTAAGAATACAAAATCCTATGCAAGCTTTGACATATCAAAGAGAACTATTAAATATTATGCAAGATTTAACAAAACTTGAAAAAAGTTTCATATCATCTAAACTACAACTTGCTGAACTTATGGGACTTACACCAAATACTAAATTTGAATTAGAACAAACAGTACAAAAAAGTTATGATTCTATTTCTATTCCATATACTGATGTGATAGAAATGGAGCAAATGGCTTTAGAAAATAGACCTGAGTTGGCAGAAAGCCGTTATCAAGAAAGAATTTCAGAAAAAGATATAACTGCGGCAAAACTTAGTATGTTGCCAGGAATTACTATAAATGCTGGACTTAATTACAATGATAGTAAATATTTATTAAATAATGAATGGAATACATATGGTGCAAACATATCTTGGAATCTTTTAAATGTATTCAAAGCTTCTGCAGAAACTGATGTGGCAAAATCTAAAAATGAAATTGTAAAAGAACAAAAATTAGCACTTACAATGGCAGTAATTTCTCAGGTACACTTATCTTTGATAAATTTTGCACAATCAAAAAGAGAGTATGAATTATCAGCTCAAGCTTTGGATGTTTCAGAACAAATCTTAGAACAACAAAATATAATGAATAAAGTACAAACCACAAGTAAATTGTTTGTTATCAAAGAAAAACTTAGTTATCTTCTTGCAACTTTGAAACATCAAATGTCTTATGCAGGATTACAAAATAGTTACGCAATGGTTTATGTCTCTATGGGTTTAAATCCACAACAAACTACGGAAACAAATAAATCCAATCAAGAAACAAATTTGATAGAAACAGTAGAAACGATGGAAACTACTCCTGTTGACACTAATACACAAGATACTATTTTAATCAATGAAGAAAATATTTCAGATTCTGTAGTCACAAACGAAAGCACACATAGCTCTATAATAGAGAATGAAGAACAATCAAACAATAATCTTCCATCACAAACAACCATAGAAAAAATGTATGCTATTGTAAAACAAGATGTAAAAACTAGAGAAGAACCTTCAATGAATGTTGCATCAACTAGTATCTTAAGAGGTGGGGAGATTGTAGATATAATCAGTAAAACTGGAAATTGGTATGAAACAAACAAAGGTTTTATATATGCGAACTATTTAATGTTAGTAGAGAAAACAGGTGAAAATATTGTTATAACTACAACTGGGAAAACTACTAAAAATGTAAATATAAGAGAAAATACAGATGTAAATTCTACATTAATAAAGACTGTAGAAAAAGGTAGTTTAATAAATATTCTTGAAGCAGTTTATATAAATGATAGTATTTGGTATAAAACTGAAGATGGTTATATTCTTGCAAATTTAATCGAACTAAACTAATAAAAGGTTTATAATGAAAAAAATTTTGATATGTTTGTTTTTTGCATATTGTGTATTACAAGCTGATAATGAATTAACAGCTAGAGCAATTATCAAATCTCAAGAACAAACTGTTTTGTCAACTCAAATAGCTGGGGAAGTAGTTTTCCTACCAAAAAGTGAAGGTGAGAAGTTTAAAAAAGGCGAACTGCTGGCAAAAATAGATTGTAAGATATATGAAGCACAAAAAGCAAAAGTTGAAATTGAAACCAATATTGCAAAACTTCAAATGGAAAAAAATAAAGAATTAGAAGCTTATCAGTCAATAAGTAAATTTGATGTTTTAATATCAGAACAAGAGTATCAAAAAAGAAAACAAGAATTAAATATAGCAAATATAAATGTAAGTAGATGTCAAATACATGCACCATATGAAGGGTATATATCTCAAAGATATGTAAGCCCTTATAAAAATGTAGAAGTTAATGAAAAACTTTTTGAGATTGTTCCAATGTATAGTTTTGAAGCTTATATTGTAGTACCTTCTAGTTCATTAAATTGGATTAAAGAAAACACAAATATTACTTTAACCATAGATGAATTAGCTCAAAATATAGAAGCAAAAATAAAGTTTGTATCTTCAGTTGTTGATCCTACTAGTCAAACTGTAATAATTAGAGCTAAAATAACTTCAAAAAACAACAATATTATGCCTGGCATGAGTGCTACTGCATATTTTAAGCAACCTAAATAAGGAGATAACCAATGAGCCGACAAAAAAGAAAACCAACCATAAGTGCACTAGAACCAAGAATATTGTTTGATGGTGCTGCTGTAGCCACAGGTGTTGAGGTACTTGATAATAGTAGCTTTGATTCTAATCACGATACAATCGAGGATACTCCTCCTGCGACTCAAACTCCTAAAGATAGAATTGAAATAGCATTTGTAGATAGTAATCTACCAGATTATCAAAATTTAGTAGATGGAATATCAAGTGATATACAAGTATATATTGTAGATAGTAATGTAAATGGGTTAGATTTTATGGCTGATGTTTTATCTACAATGCAAGATGTAGATGCATTACATATTCTAGGACATGGTAGTGAAGGAAGTATAACTTTAGGAACTGCTACTTTAAATAAAGACAACTTATCACAATACAATGATATATTATCCTCTCTTGGTGATTCTCTTGATGAAAATGGAGATATATTACTTTATGGTTGTTCAGTTTCAAGCGGTGAAAATGGTGTATCCTTCATACAAAATTTATCTGAAATTACTAAAGCAGATATATCAGCTTCAACTAATGCTACAGGATTGGGTGGTGATTGGGAATTGGAGTCAAGTACTGGTATAATAGAAACTGAATCACTAAGCTTTCCTACATACGCTGGGGATATGGGAATTCCATCGATTTCAGGGTTGGGAGATGTAACATTTACAGAAGATGGTTCTGCGGTAAATCCTGGTTCTAATATTTCAATTACAAATGGCTCTAGTTATGATGGTAAATATATAGAATATAGTCTTACAAATGGCTCTAGTTCAGACCAACTTACCCTTACAAGTGATGCAAATGTAAATGCTAGTGGTGCTATTTCGGTAGATGGCAATAATGTTTATTTAGGGAATGGTTCAGGGAAAGATGTAATAGGCTCGATTGACTCTACATACAATGGTCAAAATGGACAAAAGCTAAGAATTAATTTTGTAAGTAGTTTTAGTAATGCAAGTTTTGAGACAGGTACAATAACTGGCTGGACAGCTATGAATCAAATGATAAATTTGGGCTCTACTGTTATTGCAGGATGGACTTCACAAGATACAAGTGACTATTCAAACAATGCAAACTCAGGTGGAAATGACAACGATGTACCAAGTAACGGAAGTTACTCTACAAGTGTAGTATCTGAATCTGGAAATAATACAGATGGAAGCTATGCTCTTAAACTTACAAGTTCTATGACTACGGCTAATGGATATGATGTTGTGCATGGACCTGCTGTTTATAGCTCTGAATTTCAAGCAAGTTCTGGAGATATAATATATTTCGATTGGAGAGCATATGCTGGTGGAGATGATTTTGATGCATTTGGGTATATCGTAAATGTAAATACTGGTGCTCAAATAGAAGTTTTGGATGCTACAGGTGGTTCAAATACGGCTTGGACTACAAAAGCAACTACTATATCAACATCAGGTACTTATAGATTTGTTTTCGTAAATGGTACTTATGATGCTTCAGGCGGTAGAGCTGCAGGTGGTCAGCTTTATATAGATAATGTAAGAGTTTACGGGAATAAAGTGAATGATGCTGTCGTAACATCTATTTCAAAACTTATAGCTTTTTCAAATACTTCCGAAGCCCCTACTACTACTGCTAGAACATTTACAGTAACTGCTGTAGATTCAAATGGTAATAGCGGAAGTGCATCAAGTACTATTAATGTAACTTCAGTAAATGATTTGCCTTATATAACTGGTGTAGAAACAGCTACTGTAAATGAAGATACATCTATAACAATATCAGGTATTACTGTAAGTGATGTTGATAGTGCAAATTTAACTGTAACTATTAGTGCAAATAATGGTAATCTTAGTTTGGGAAGTTCAAGTGGGTTAAGTGTCACGGGGAGTGGAACTCATAATTTAGTTATCACAGGAAGTTCTGCAAATCTAAATACTGCGCTTGCAACACTTAGATATCAAGGAGATGCCAACTGGTTTGGAAGTGATCCTTTGACAATAACCGTAAATGACAATGATGGAAGTGGTGAACACCTTATAGAATCAATCAAACAGGTAAATTCTTCAATACTGAAAACGGTCATTATTATGAATTTGTAAGTGCTGCAGGTATTACTTGGGATCAAGCAAAAACTGATGCTGAAGCTAGAACTTTATACGGATTAAATGGTTATCTTGTGACTATTACATCTGCAACGGAAAATGCACTTATGATGTCAATGGCCGGTGGTAACGGATGGATAGGAGCGAGTGATGCAAATAGTGAAGGTATATGGAAATGGGTAACAGGTCCTGAATCTGGCACACAGTTTTGGACAGGTGATACAAGTGCAGGTACAAATTCAACATCAAATTACGGCTCAGCTTATAATGGTCAATATGCCAATTGGGCAAGCGGTGAACCTAATAATTCAGATGGTTCAAGAGGCGGTGAAGATGTAGCACACTTTTATTATTCAGGTGCAAATGCCGGAACATGGAATGACTTTGCCGCAACAAATACAAGCTCAATTGCCGGATATATCGTTGAATACGGTGGTACCACAGGAATATTAACAGCTGCAAATCTTACTATTACTGTTGTATCTGTAAATGATTTACCAGTAAATAGTGTACCAACAGCTAGAACAACAAATGAAGATACAGCTATTGTTTTTTCATCTAGCAACTCTAATGCTATTACAATAGGAGATAATGATTCATTAAATGACTCTTCTATTGTACTAACTACCACCATATCAATAGGTAATGGAAAAGGTACATTGACCGCAACTACTGGAAGTGGTGCTACCATAAATGGTAATAGCACTACAACTGTACAAATCATAGGAACACTAACACAAATAAATGCGACTTTGGAAGGTTTGACTTATGCACCTACAGCTGATGCAAACGGAAGTGCTTATACTACCTTAACTATTGCTACAAATGATGGTACAACAACAGATACGGATACAGTCACTATCAATATAACTGCCGTAGATGACAAACCTGTAGCAAATGCAATGGCTGCAACTGTAGGACCGAACTCTAAACAATCCTTTGATCAATTTATGCCTAACTTTAGCGATATTGATAATGATATAATGACTGAAGCTTATCAACTTGAAATCTTGTCCTTGCCAACTGTTGGAGAATTTCAAGTATATGATGGTAGTGGAGATAAAGCTGATGATAGTAACTGGATTGATATTACAGATATTTCAGCTTTAAATACGGCTTCAGGATATACTCTTCAAGATGGAAGACTTGTAATATCAATGGCTGATTTAAGTAATTACCGTTTTGATGCTGGTAGCAATTCAGGACAAAGTACAAATGTTAACTGGAGAGTTATGACGGCAGGTGATACAAACGATACTACGGGGTGGTCAAATAGTGCTACTGGTGTAGTTACTATTTTGGATACTACTTCAAATGCAGCTCCAACGGTAAATATTTATAGCGGTTCTATCGACCCTGCAAATCTATTAAATAGTGGCACTATAACAATCAACGAAGACTCTTCTCAGGCTAATATAATTTTATTATTTGAAGATGATTACACTCCTGAAGAATATATCCAAGGGATAATAAGCTCAAGCAATACAGAGCTTATAGATATGTCATGTATTTCTTATACAAGAAGTACGACTACAAATACAGGAGATACAGTAACATTTACATTTACTCCAAAAGCGAATAAATATGGTACTACGACAATAACTCTTGGGGCAAATGATGGTGACAAATCTGCGACTCAAAGCTTTACGCTAAATGTAACATCGGTAAACGAACAAGCAATAGTAGATAACTTTACAAAAGTTATAGAAGAAGATGATACTTTTAGTTTTTCAACTATAAATCCAGCAGATATTTACCATGATTCAAATGATCTAAATGCAAATACTGATATTAGTGCCGTTGATTATGATTCAAAAATGGCTATTATTCAAGATGCAATGATGAATCCATCTGATACTGATAAACAAACTGCAAAAGCAATAGCTGTACAAGACCTTATAAATGCAAATTATTTCCCGCAATCATTTATCATAGATACTTTACCAACAAATGGTGATTTATACTTAGGAAATACTCAAATAACTGCTACTGGGTATACTGTAGCTATAGCTGATTTGGAAACTTTAAGCTATCATCCTGATGCTAACTATTATGGAACAGATAGTTTTACATGGCATGCTTTGGATAAAGAAGGCTTGGCAACAACAATTAAAACAGCTACATTTACAATAAATGCAGTCAATGATGCTCCAGTAGCTACAGCTCTTAATACAATAGAAATAACTGATACAAGCGGTGCTAGTATCAGTGGAACTATTTCAAGTACTTTAACTGCTACTGATGTTGATAATGCAAGTTTAACATATAGCATAGTAGATAATTCAAGTGATGTTACTAGTGTAACCGGAAATTATGGCACACTTACAATAGACTCTTCTACAGGTGACTATACTTATGTTCCTAATCTAACAGCAATAACAGCTTTAAATGCAAATACAACTGAAACTTTTAGTTTGAAAGTAAGTGATGGTTTACTAGATGATACTGTAACTTTAACTATCAATATTACAGCTACAGCTGAAACTTCTTCAACATATAACGAACAAGATTCAGCGACTTTAATAATGACCGATACTAGTATAGATACGAATGAATCATACGGTGGCGGTTATGTAGAATTTGAAATAGGAAGTGCTACAGCTACGGAAATACTTAGCTTACAAAAAGTGGCAACTGCTGATATTACTGATGGTGCAGTAAGTATAGTAGGAAATGCTGTATATCTAGGCGATGGTACTAGTGTAAGTGCTATAGGACAAATTGATGGTATTTATAATGGTCAAAACGGACAAAAACTTAGAATTAATTTTGCAGTAGATTTTACTAACGGTAACTTTAACTCAAGCAATAGTTCTGTGGGGCTTTTAAGTTCAACAACAAATGCAATGATAAATATTGATGGTTGGACCATTGTAAATGGTAGAGTAAATTTAGGAGTAGATACCATAGCAGGTCTTGCAACACCTGAAGATACCACAAATCCTGCTAGAACTATATCTGCTACGGATAAAGATGGAAATAATCTCGTAAGAGGAACTTTTTATACATATATCAATGATGACGATGGAAACAGTGGAAATGACAATTCAATCAAAATGAACTCTAGCCTTACCTCAGCAAGTGGCTATGCCATTGTAAGAGGACCTTATATTTACTCTGATTCTGCGGTTTCACTTAAAGTAGGAGATACTGTTTCATTTGATTGGAAAGCTCAAGGTGGAGGCGATGCCTATGATGTATTTGGTTATATTATAGATGTAAACAATCCATCAAACTATCAAATTATATTAAATGAAACTGGTGCAAATGCAAGAGCAACTACAGCTTGGGATACTGAATCTATAACTGTAGCAACAGATGGTGACTATAAATTTGTATTCGTATCAGGTAGTTGGGATGCAACTGGCGGTAGAGCTTTGGGTGCTCAACTTTATATAGATGATGTAAAAGTAACTCAAGCTAATCCTACATCAAATCTTACATCAGATGTTTTAGAAAAAATTGCACAAAAAGTAACTTATCAGAATACATCTGACTTGACAGCAAACAATAGTAATATCAATAGAACAGTAACCGTTACTGCTTCTTCGGGAGATTCAACACCTATTACGCATAGTTCTACAAAAACTATAACCATAAATGAAATCAACGACCCTGTGACATTAAGTGCACCATCTACTATCTATTATACAGATACTGATGGTACAGATGTATTTACTTCTACTAGTGGGCAATTAAGTGCAACTGATGCAGATAGCAATACTACATATACTTATGGTATTGATGGAGGAACAGTATCTGGCTCAACTGTTACACAAATTGGAACTTATGGTACACTTACTCTTAACTTAACAACAGGTGCATATACTTATGCTCCTGATTCAAATGCTATAAATGCACTTTCATCAAATGTTACAGAACAATTTACATTGAATGTAAGTGATGGTAGTGGCTCAACAGATAGCCAAATACTCACTATTTCTATAGACTCTGTAAATGATGCTCCACTTCTAGGTGGTACTACTGCAACACAAACTTATGTTGAAAATGGTACAGCCGTACAAGTTGACCCAAATATCACGATAACAGACTTAGAAGGAACTAGTTATGACGGAGGATATATATCTTTTTCTATAACAGCAAATAAAGAGTCTATAGATAATTTAAGTGTGTTAAGTTTAGGTGGTGTGACATTAAGCGGTTTAAATGTAAATTATGGTGGTCAAACTATAGGTACTATAGATTCTACTTATAATGGACAAAACGGCAATGATTTAAGAATAAATCTAAATGCAAATGCTTATTCTCTTGATGTGCAAGCACTAGCTCGTGCCGTAGGATTTAGCAATCCATCTGACAATTTCAGCACAGAAGCAAGAGCAATAGAAATAAAAGTAAATGACGGCGGTGATGGAAATAGTACGACTGCAAGATACAGTACAAAAACTGTTAATGTAAACCTACAAGCCATCAATGACTTACCTACTAGTAATCTTGGAACAAGTAGTTTTATAGTTGAAAAAGTAATTTCTACAAATCCAAATGGAACTTTAGCTTTAGGCTCAATAATAAGTTTTGCAGATTTGGACGATACTCAACTTACAGTAAAACTTGAGACTACAAATTATGGTTCATTATATCTAAGAGATGATGTAACAAACGGTGTTGATAGCTCTCAAATCATTGGTAATAACTCGAGAAGTATCACAATAACTGGTACTATAGAAGAAATTAATGCAACATTGGCAGCAAGTGATGGTATCATATATACTGCAGGTTATGGTAATGATTTTGTAACACCTGGAGCTGATTATCTAAAAGTAACTGCTATAGATTCATCGCTACAAGAAGCAGTTTCTCAAAAAATGATTATTGTTCTTCCTGCTGTTCCTAATGCTTACAGTGACAATGTTGTCGGAAATGAAGATGGTAATATAGTTATAGATATTGATACGCTAATATCTGATATTAATGAAAATACTGGAACTTATATTTTTGGGACAGGAACTCCTGATATAACTAATAGCAACGGAGATATAACAACTGCAGGTTCTATAACTATTTTTGACAATAGTAAACTGATATATGCAGATTATGATATAGATGGTGATGGTGATATAGATAATGATGATACATCAAAACCTATAGGATATCAACTAACTCACGGCAAACTTATTTTAAATAATGACACAAACTTAACAGATGATGCAAACTTTGCACAATTTACATTTATTCCTGATGAAAATTGGTACGGAGTAGAAAGCTTCTTGTACCAATACAATTCAGGGGATGGTGAAATAAGTAATATTGCACAAATCTCAATATTTGTTACACCTGTAAATGATGCTCCAGTAATTACAGTAAATTCTACAGCTTCAATAGATGAAGATGGTAATTTTATTTTCTCAAATGTAGATTTAATTTCTTTAAGTGATGTTGATTTTACAGGTGATGAAGAGTTTAGTATCACATTAAATGTACAAAATGGTATTTTACAGCTTTCAGGATTAGATAATCTTACTTTATTAGAAGGAGTTGATAATTCTTCTTACATTAAACTGAGAGGTAATTTAACAGATATTCAAAATGCGATAAATGGGCTAAAATATTTATCTAATGAAAATTATAACGGCAACGATTCTCTTTCTATTACCATAAGCGACCTTGGCAATATAGGAGAAGGTAATGTTTTAGAAAGCACTTCATCTATATCTATATCAATAAATGCAGTTAATGACGCACCTTATTTTGTAAATCAAACTGATTATGTTGATGAAAATGCTAGTGTAAGTGGAGTATTACCAATATCTGATATAGATTCACCTTCATATACGGTAAGTATTGCAAATGGTAGTGTTGCGCCTACTGGATTTACAATAACAGCAAATGGTCACTATACATTTGACGCATCAAGCTATAATAGTATAGGTGAAGGAGAGACACAAAGAGTCAGTGTGGAGATAACGGCAGATGATGGTGATACTAATGGTCAAACTACTAGAACTTTAGAGTTTGTTATAGAAGGCAAGAATGATGCTCCTTTTGTAAAAGATGGTGTTAATCTAAATCAAAGAATAGCTTTTGGAGAAGCTTACAATAAAGATTTATCGGTTATATTTGATGATTTAGATGTTACAGATACTCATACATATGAAATAATAGGACTTCCAAAAGGTCTACAATATGACCCTAATACTGGTATGATAAGAGGCAAAGCTGAAGGCATAGGTAAATTTAATGTTGTTGTAAAAGCTACAGACTCATCTGGTACAACTGTTGAATATACATATGAGATGGAAGTAATAGCACCTCCTCAAACTCCTATTGCACAACAACTTGTTAGAGAACCTACTAGAGAAACCAAATCACAAGATTATGATAATACAGGTTTAGGTTTACAAGGAAATGGTTCAAATAATAATGAAAATAGCGGTATTGATGGACTAGATAGTTTAGGAACAAATGAAAACCAATCACCTTTAGGACAAAATAATAATTCTATTGTAGAAGGTGTAAAAACTTTCAATATAAATGTAGGCAATGATGGGCAAGTAGTATTTAACGATAATCAAAATGGTATGGATAGTGATAATTTTGGTATTGAGAGTGTCAATATTGAAAATAAATTTATAGCTATTACTATTTCTGGTGAAGATAACCAAACATATAATGCTACCCTTGCAGATGGAAGTCCTTTACCAAATGGATTTGTCATAGATTCAAAAACAGGTACAATTACAGGTATTTTACCTGAAGGTGTAGAAGAACTTGACATAATTATAAAAGCTTCTGGTAAAGATGGAGTTAAAACTATAAATGTTAAAATAAATGTCAAAGATATGAAAGGGAATCAGCAACTAGTACCACTTAAAGAACAAGTAAGTGCAGAAATTGAAAAACACGAATCTTATGGTACAAACTTGTTGTTTACACTTTCAAAATTAACGGCATAAAGGTAAAAATTGGATCAAAAACTAGCCTCTCTTCTTCAACTCGAACAAAATGGAAAAAATTGTGAGAGTTTGAAGGAACTTTATTATTTAATTACAAATGAAACAAAAAGACTCGTAGAGTATGACCAAGCTTTTTTACTTGGTCCTTCTCTTACTTCAAATTTGGAAGTAGTATCTATATCCAATATTACATCAGTAGATTCAACCTCACCTTTTAATCAATGGTTAGAAAATATAAGTTTACATATATCAAAATCTACTGATGCAAATAAAATACATCAAATTGATATCAATAAAGAATTGAGTGACATAGATAGTACTCAAGTGCAAGAATATGTATTTGGTAACCTACTTTGGGTACCATTGAAAAAAACTCATGAGAATATTGAGGTTTCTTATATTTTAATACTATCTAAACAAAATACATGGAAAAATAATGAGATTAAACTTATTGAACATATAGCAAATTCTTATGCTTATTTCTTATTTGCAAATCGAAAATGCTCCTTGCTTTCAAATATAAAAAATCTAAAATTATCTACTAAATATCTAAGATATTATCTCGCTGGTTTTTTATTGGTTATGATAATACCTGTAAAAATGAGTGTTTTAGCTCCTGTTGAGATTCAAGCAAAAAATCCATTTATAATAACAGCACCTATTAAAGGCGTAATTAAATCTGTAGAAGTATTACCAAATCAATCGGTTAATGAGGGTGAATTAGTAGTACAAATAGAAGATAGTGAATATAAAAGTAAATACGAGATATCCAATAAAATACTTCAAATAGCCCGTGCTCAATTACATAGTACAAGTCAAGTGAGTTTTTTGGACTATACTCAAAAAAGTAAATTAGGTGAATTAGAAAATCAAGTACAACTAAAACTTGCTGAAACTGCTTTTGCAAAAATGGAATTAGAAAAAACAAAAATATTTACAAATCAATCAGGTATAGCAGTAGTACATAATCCAAAGGAACTTTCAGGTAAACCTGTTGAAATTGGTGAAAGAATAATGCTTATTGCAGACCCTGATAATGTAGAATTAAAAATTATGCTTCCAGTTAGTGATGCAATCTTTCTTGAATCAAATACTCATATCAAAATATTTCTCGACAATGAACCATTGAAATCATGGGAAGGGAAAATAACACAAATTTCATATAAACCTGAACTTACTGTACAAGATATTTTATCATACAAAATAATAGGAGATTTAGACCTTACAGAAGGCGAGGCAAGACCAAAAATTGGGGTAAGAGGTACTGCAAAACTTTATTCTCAAAATGTAACTCTCTTTTTTTATCTATTTAGAAAACCTATTACTACACTTAGAGAATGGATTGGGTGGTAATGGACGCAAAGAAAAAATATCTACCCAAACTAAGGCAAGATATAAAACTTATGGAAACATCATGTGCGGAAGATGGTTCTAAACAATGGCTCTTATTTGACCCTATTAGAAATAAATATTTTACTATAGGAGAAGTCTCTTTTATACTTATATCTCTTTGGGAAGCAGATAGTGAAATTGAAGATTTTTTATCAAAAAATAATAGAAAAATAGATATAGACTACAATGATTTAGAAGTTTTCATACACTTTCTACATCAAAATTACCTAATAGTTCAAGAAGAAGAAAATAGTTTTAAAAAACTATATCAAGAATATAAAAAGTCCAAACAATCTCCTGTAAAATGGCTGATTCACAACTATTTATTCATACGAATACCTTTATTTAAACCTGATAGATGGCTAGAACAAAATATTAAATATATTAACTTTTTATACACAAAAACTTGGCAGAATCTAGTTTTAATATTAGGATTTATGGGAATACTCTTAGTTTTACAAAATTTAGATACTTTTCTTTCTACATTTTTATATTTTTTTAGCTACGAAGGCTTTTTATATTATGTAATATCTTTAATATTTGTCAAGAGTATGCACGAGCTAGGACATGCTTTTACTGCCAAACGCTATGGTTCTAAGGTAGCTTCTATGGGGGTTGCATTTTTAGTTTTATTTCCTGTATTATATACAGATACTACTGACTCATGGAAACTAAAATCTAAGTATCAAAGACTCCAAATTGTTTTAGCTGGTATGAAAACAGAACTTTATTTAGCAATGATTTCTACTTTTTTATGGGTTTTCTTACCAGATGGAAGTTTGAAAAGTATAGCATTTATAATAGCTACAACTAGTTGGATTACTTCACTACTAATAAATATAAGCCCTTTTTTAAGATTTGATGGTTATTATGTATTATCTGATGTTACTGATAGTAAAAACTTACAACCAAGATCTTTTGCCATGGCAAGATGGTTTATAAGAAAGAATATTTTAGGACTAGAAGAAACTTTACCTGAAGTATTAGCTACTAAAAAAAAGAACTTCTTTATAACATATGCAATTCTAACTTGGATATACCGTTTTTTCTTATTTCTGGGTATAGCATTTTTAGTATATTACTTTGCATTCAAAGTTTTGGGTATTATTTTATTTTTGGTAGAGATTATATGGTTTATCTTAATGCCTATATATAAAGAATTTTTATACTGGTGGAGTAAAAAAGATATTTTAAAGTGGAACAAAACAAATAAAATATCATTTGGAATATTTTGTCTATTCGTAATATTACTTTTTATACCATGGAATAGTAATGTCAATATTCCGGCCATAATAGAGGCAAAATCATTTGTACAAATTTATTCTCCAAAACATGCACAAATAAAAGAATTATTGTTAGAAAAGCATCAAGAAGTCAAACAAGGGGATGTACTTATTGTGTTATATTCTCCTCAACTTGAACTTGAAATCTCACAAGTTGAAAAAGAAATAAATATTTTAAATATACAACTTGATAAATTAGCTGGTTTCAAAACAATGCTAGAACAAAGGTTTGTATTAGAAGAACAACTTTCAAGAAAAAATAAAGAACTATCGAGCTTACAAGAAATAAAATCGAAATTAAAAGTCACTGCACCATTTGATGGAATAGCTTATCTAAACGATTATTTTCACTTAAATCAATGGGTAGATGACAAAACACCAATTATTGACTTATATAATCTTGATAGTCTTGAATTAGTAGGATTTTGTCCAGAAAATATGCTTCAATATATTAATATCGGTGATAAATTAAAGTTTTTTGTAAAAAGTGGAGATATTACAACTATAAAAGGTGAAGTAATTGGTCTTGAAACTATTTCAACACCATATCTTCAATATCCTGAGTTAAGTTCAAATTTTAAAGGTTCAATAGCAACAAGAACTGATACAAATAAATTATTAAAAACTGAACAAGCATATTATAAAGTAACCGCAAAAATAAATATAAATGATGAAATATTAAATAGAAGATTTCATGGTACAGCGGTGATATCAGCCGAAGCATCAAGTATTGCAAAAAGATTTTTTAATTTCACAATAAGTACTATTATAAAAGAAAGTGGATTTTAAATTTATTTGAAACTTTTGTAAACTTAAAGGTGAGTTTAGTTAAGATTAAACCAAATATCCATAAAGGGAAAAATGATGTATAAAAATTTAGAAGTTTTAAATAAAGAAATCCATAAAAAAAGTGCTTTAAGAGAGCTTCAAGATGCTTCTTTTGCAAAAGATATTATAAGTGCACCTCTTACTGTTGCTGAGTTTTTTGAAAGCTGTAAAGACTATCCTATCGTCTTCGCAAAAGAAGCAAATGGTGAGTGGATGGCAACAGCTATGCTTGGATACAAAGAAAAAGAAAATCTTTTTATCAATGATGAAAACAGATGGGAAAGCAAAAGATATATTCCAGCATTTATCAGAAGATATCCTTTTATTTTCATACAACAAAACGACCAATTACTCCTAGCATTTGATGGTCAACTAAAAAGTGAAGACAAAAAAGATGAATCTAGAAAATTTTTCAAAGAAGATGGCACTAATAGCGAATTTTTAGATAATGTTTTGAACTTTTTAAACCAATATCAAGCAGATGCAAAAGCTACAAGTGAGTTTATAAAACAACTTGATAGTTGGGAGATACTTGAAGAAAAAATGGCAACTATAGTAAATAACAAAAATGAAAAATACAATATCAATGGTTTTTATGTAGTAAATGAAGAAAAACTCAAAAATCTAAGTAAAAAGAAAAAAGATGATATTTGTGCTAAAAATGCACTACCACTTATTACAGCTCATTTGATTTCATTGTCTAATATTCAAAGGTTGGGTAAATAGATTTACAATACCATTGAGTTAAACTGTAATTTGTCATTCTGAACTTGATTCAGAATCTAGTATATCTAATAATATTTTAGATTCCGTGTCAAGCACGGAATGACGGGAAAGTCAAGAGCACGGAATGACAGAGTCGTCATTCCGCTCCTGAATCCGTCATTCTGAACTTGATTCAGAATCTCATTAGGAAACGCCAGATTTACGAAACAGTAACTACCATCTCCTCATCTTTCACATCAAAAGTGACCTTATTACCAGCTTTTACCCTATCTTCCAAAATAAGCTCCGCCAACTTGTCCTCAACTATATCATACAACGCCCTTTTGAGTGGTCTTGCACCATAAACTGGGTCAAATCCTGCACTTGCTATGTATTCTATAGCACTGTTTGTAAGCTCTATAGTTATTTCTCTTTCACTCACTTTTTTCTTAATATTATCAAACATAATAGATACAATATTTTTGATAGCCTCAAGATTTAACTGCTCAAATATCACTATATCATCAAGTCTATTTAAAAACTCAGGTCTAAAATACCCTTTGAGGTCTTTCATAATGGCATCTTTTCTAGCAACTTTGTCTTTAATATCTATTATATTAGCACTTCCAATATTTGATGTAAGAATAATTATAGTGTTTTTAAAATCTACTGTAACACCTTTGTTATCAGTCAATCTTCCATCATCAAGCACTTGCAAAAGAATATTAAACACATCTGTATGAGCTTTTTCTATCTCATCAAAAAGTATTACACTATAAGGCTTTCTTCGTACAGCTTCTGTTAGCTGACCACCCTCTTCATATCCCACATATCCTGGAGCTGAGCCTATAAGCCTACTAACTGAGTGCTTTTCCATATATTCACTCATATCAAATCTAACCAAGTTTTTCGCATCATCAAATAAAAACTTAGCCAAAGTCTTCGCACTCTCAGTTTTACCCACCCCAGTAGGTCCAAGGAACAAAAAGCTTCCTATTGGACGATTTGCTTCACTTAATCCTGCTTTGTTTCTCTTAATAGCTCTAGCGATTGCTCTGATAGCCTCATCTTGCCCTACTACATCTTTTTTTAAGACCTCTTCGACTTTTAAGATTCTCTCTTTTTCGCTTGTTAGCATTTTGTTCACTGGTATTCCAGTCCAACGACTAACTATTGAAGCTATTGCCTCTTCATCTACAGAATTTCGCAGAAGTGTCCCTTCCTCTTGCATCTTAGCCCACTTAACATCCACTTGCTCAATTTCTTTTTGAATTGCAGGAATTTCACCATATTCTATCTTCGCAGCTTCTTCATATTTGGACTCTCTTTTTGCTTTTTCAGCTTTTCCTTTTAGCTCTTCAATTTTTGCTTTTAAGCTAGAAGTTGCTTCAAATGTCTTTTTCTCATTTTCAAATCTTTGCTCCAAGCCTCTTTGCTCTTCTTTTTTATTTGCAAGTTCTTTTTCTATTTCATGAATTCTTGTCTCATTTTTAGATGTTTTCTCCATCGCTAGTGCAGATTTTTCTACGCTTAGAGTCTCAATTTCTCTTTTTACTTTACTAAGTACCAAAGGCTGTGATTCTATTTGCATTTTAAGTTCAGCCGCAGCCTCATCTATCAAATCTATCGCTTTATCTGGCAAAAATCTATTTGTTATATATCTATCACTAAGCTTCGCAGCCGCAACCAAAGCAGAATCATTGATAGTTACATTATGATGAGTTTCAAGTCTTTCTTTTATACCTCGCAATATTTGCAACGCTTCATTTACTGATGGCTCATCTACATTTATAGGCTGAAACCTTCTTTGCATAGCTGCATCTTTTTCAAAATACTTTCTATATTCTTTCAGTGTAGTTGCCCCTATAGTATGAAGCTCACCACGAGCAAGAGATGGCTTTAGGATATTAGCTGCATCCATACTTCCTTCACTAGCCCCCGCTCCAATAATAGTATGTATCTCATCAATAAAAAGTATTACATTTCCAGCTTTTTTGACCTCATCAATTACCGATTTTAGTCTATCTTCAAACTCCCCTCTATATTTCGCACCTGCTATCATGGAACTCATATCGAGGCTAACTACCCTTTTGTTTTGTAGGCTCAAAGGTACATCTTTATTGACTATTTTTTGAGCCAATCCTTCAGCAATTGCTGTTTTTCCAGTTCCTGGCTCACCCAATAAAATAGGGTTATTTTTTGTTTTTCGTATTAGTATTTGCATCATTCTTTGTATTTGCTCATCTCGTCCAATTACTGGGTCAAGCTCACCATTTAATGCTTTTTGGTTCAAATCAATACCATATTTATTCAAAGCTTCTAGATTTTCATCAGCACTTTGTGATTCTATCTTTGCTCCACCTCTGATACTCTCCAAAGTTTTAGCAAGCTCACTCATATCAAGATATTTTGAAAATACATTTTTAAATACATCTGATTTGATATTTGCAAGTATCCAAGTATCTACAGCTATAAACTTATCTCCACTACTTGTCATCAACCCTTGAGAATTTTCAAGAGAACTTCCAAGATTTCTTGAAAGTTTTATATTCTCTTTTGTTACAGATGATACTGATGATAGTTTGCCAGCTACACTTTTAGCTTCCAGTTCTATAGCCGTTTTATCGACATTCATCTTATTCAAAGATTGATTTAAAACTGAGCTTGTATTAGTAAGCATAGCCCAAATAACATGTATAATATCTACTTCTTGATTTTTGTTATGAAGAGCCAAGGCAATAGCAGAATCTATCGTCTCAGCCATCTGGTTTGTTAGTTTTTCAAATATTTTATTCATTTAGCACTCCTTATGTTTAACTGCTAATATAATTATAGCAAGTTGAGTGCATATTTGTCAAGTACTTTAAGGAATCCCAGATTTATCTGGGCTTGTCTTAGTTATTAAGTCGTGCAAGGATTTAGAAAAGATAAGTCGAACTACAACTTAAAACTCTCCAACCCACCCATTAAAAACTTGAATAATCTCCTCGGTAGCTTGAGTAGAAGTCCCACCATAAGATTTTCTAGAATTCATAGAATTTCTCAAATCAAGATATGACAATACCTCTTCATTTATATCTTTAAGCTCATCACAACTACTTCTAAGTTCAGCCAAATCAAGCTCACTTATATCTTTGCCAAGTTCATTTGCTTTTGCAACAGCCTGTTTTGTTATATAATATGCCTCGCGGAAAGGAAGCCCTAGTTTTGTCACCATATAATCAGCCAAATCTGTAGCACTTAAATGCCCTACTTTTGAAGCTTTTAGCATATTTTCAGGATGGATTATCAAAGTTCTCATAACATCTGTCAAAATTTCAAGTGACAAATGCAAAGTCTCCACACTATCAAAAACACCCTCTTTATCTTCTTGAGTATCTTTATTATAAGCTAGGGGAAGCCCTTTCATCACAGTTAGTAAACCTATCAAGTTACCATACACTCTACCAGTTTTCCCTCTTAGAAGCTCTGGAACATCAGGGTTTTTCTTTTGTGGCATAATAGAGCTTGTAGTTGCATACTCATCACTCATACTCACAAACTTAAACTCATAGCTAGACCACAGTATCAGCTCTTCTGAAAGCCTACTTATATGCATCATCGCTATACTTATATTGTATAGTATATCAAGAGCAAAATCTCTATCACTTACACTATCTTGGGCATTAAGTGTAGGTGCATAAAATCCAAGCAAATCACTTGTAGTAAATCTATCTATATTATGTGGTGTTCCTGCTAGTGCTGCACTTCCTAGTGGGCAGTAGTTATTTCTCTTAAACGCATCTTCAAATCTCTCAAAATCTCTTTTGAACATAGCACAATATGAAAGCATATGGTACCCGAAGTTGATTGGTTGAGCGTGTTGGAGGTGAGTCATCCCTGGCATTAATGTATCAGTATTTTTTGAAGCAATATCCACCAAAACAGCCACAAGTTCTTTCATTTTATCTCTAAGAAGTATAGTATGCTCTTGTACATACAGCCTAAAATCAGTTGCTACTTGGTCATTTCTACTTCTTGCAGTATGTACCTTTTTACCCACATCACCAATAAGCTCTATTAGCTTAGACTCTATAGCCATATGTATATCTTCTTGGGATATATCAAAAACAAAGTTCCCCTCATCTATCATTTGCTTGATTTTGCCCAACCCAATTTCTATTTGTTTTTGTTCTTCATGAGTTATGATACCTTGAAGAGCGAGCATTTTGCTATGAGCAATTGAGCCTTTTATATCTTGTGCATAAAGCTTTTTATCAAACATAATAGATGCGTTAAACTCATCCAATATCTTTGCGTTTGTATTTTTTAATATCTGATTGTTTGCCATTTAGTCATCTTCTCTTTCTATATCTTCTAAAGCATCTTTTAGAATATTTATTATTTTCTTTTTCGCCAATGTTTCATCATTTTCTGGTACATCCCAACCAACTATACTCATATATTTATCAACCAAAGACTTCATATCACTTACAATAGCACATTGAAGTTGAGCCAATTCTTTATCCTGAGCAGTCATCATAAAATACCTCCAATAATAAACTTTGAATTTCATTTTATCCAAATTTTAATAATTAGTAAATAAATTGATTTTTAATAATAACATTAGATACAATTGTATGTCGTTAAATAATATAGGAGAGTTGTATGTTGGAAGAATTTAAAAAGTTTCTGATTAAAGGGAATATGGTAGATATGGCTGTTGGTTTTATATTTGGTGCTGCATTTGCTACACTTGTACAATCACTGGTCAAAAATGTAATTATGCCACCAATTGGTATGCTTCTTGGAAAAGTGGATTTTTCAAATCTTTTTATAGCACTAGATGGTCAAGACTATGTTTCTATAGCTGCACTTGATGCTGCTGGAGCACCTGCTATAAAACTTGGTATGTTTATAAATGATAGTATTTCATTTTTGATATTAGGAACTGTAATGTTTATGATTGTAAAAAGCTACAACAAGCTAAGAACTCAAGAAGAAGAAAAAGTGGTTATTCCTACAGAAAAAACATGTAGTGAATGTGCTATGAGTATCCCAATAGCTGCCAAAAAATGCGGATATTGTGGGAATACTCACTTATAAAAAGGGCTTAAACCCTTTTTATATAGGAAGAATTCTTATATTCTCATCTACTTTTTGTCTAAGAACTGACTCAATAGCATAAAGCGTACCTGTACTTCCACTAGCACATGAGCTACAAGCACCAAGGTATCTTATATAAATATCAAAATGTGGTAAATTTTCTTTTATATCAATAACTTCCATATTACCACCATCCATTACAAGCATAGGTCTTATATACTCATCAAGTGTAGCTTCAACTTTTTTGATTTTTTGAACCATAGTCATATCAGTAAATGCCATATCAACACCACTTGAACCTTGCTCAATTGCAGTTTTTAGCTTCTCTTCTTCCATCTCTCTTCTAACATCAGCCAAAACATCAACCAAATAAATATCTTTTTTCTCATGACCACCAGGTCTAATACATGACTTACAAAAAGCACCAGCTTTTGTATAATCTGTAATTTGCTCCACAGTAGTAAGGTCATTTATTCTTATAACTTCTCTCAAAGTCTCCAAACTCACCCTTGCACACTCACAAACTATATATTCAGTCTCAAAGCTTTCGCTATCAACCCCTTTATACATACCTGCAGCTTTTTTGATAACATCATACGCCATTACCGAACAGTGCATTTTTTGAGGAGGAACTGCAGGAGTATTTTCATCATCTCTTAGAGCTTTTTCCACATCTATATTTGTGATTTTCACCGCTTCATCTACTGTTTTATTAAGTGTAAGTTCAGTCATTACATCACTTGAAGCAATAGCCGTACCACAACCAAAAGATTTAAACTTAGCCGCAACTATTTTGTTTGTAGTCTCATCTAAAACCCAATAAAGTCTTACAGCATCTCCACAGCTCTCAGCTCCAAAATCAGCTACTATAAGCTTACCACCTATTCTAGCCGCATCAGCTTCTGTAAGCTCACCCATATGTGATGGATTATTCATCCGTCTTTGTACTTCTTTAGAATACTCATCCCAAATTGAACCTGTTATTAAATCACCTTTTGCCATTGTTTCTCCTTTTGAGCTTATGAGTAACTGAGAAACTAAGAAACTGAGTGACTAAGCTTTTTTATAAGACTAGCCAACATTGCTTCAACTTCTCTACTCAAATTTATAATTTCATTATACTGTTCTTCTTGAACATATTTTAATCTAAAACATATCTCTATTTGTGTTTGCATTTCAAATAAAGAACCTATTGCAATATTTAAAAATCTACAAAAATCCTTATCTGAATTTCTTCCATTGCCTTCTGCGATATTTGATGGAACAGACACTGCACTTCTTCTTAACTGAGAAACCAATCCAAATTTTTCTTCATCTGGCAAAGAAACTTTATAAATCTTTTCCACCAAATCCATGGACTTATTCCAAACAACTAATTTTTTGTATAGTCCCATCTTAATCTCTCTTTCTTTTGTATCTTAGGAACTCAGGCGTATGTCTGTACTCACTTTGTTCGCACAAAGACATCGCCGTGCGGAGCTAAAAATGTGAAATAGTTCACATTTTCTTTACGCTCCTCCCTCAGTCTCTCAGTCACTTAGTTTCTCAGTCTCTTGGTTTATACGCATAACTAGAACTAATCGCTCTAAGTCTAATTACCGCTTTTTTAATCACTTCTATTGCATAATCTACTTGTTCGTCTGTATTAAATCTACTTAAACTAAATCTAACTCCAGTATGAGCTAGTTCACTATCACTTCCAAATGCGTTCATTACTGGATTTGCTTCCAAATCTTCACTTGCGCACGCCGAACCAGTACTAGCACCAATGCCCGCTTGGTTTAAATCCCAAAGCATTGATTCACCCTCTATTCCTCTAAAGCTTATCAAAGATGTATTTGGAGTTCTGTTATCTTTGCCACCTATTAGTATAGTATCAGGAAGTTCTAGCAAAGCATTTTCTAGCTTATCTCTTAGCTTTCTTACATGATTTTCTTCATAAGCTAGAGCCATAGTTGAAGTTGCAAGCTTCATAGCCCATCCCATACCTACCATAGAAGCCACATCTACAGTTCCAGCTCTTCTTCCACCCATTTGCTCACCGCCGTGCATAAAAGAACTAAGCTCTACACCAGCTTTTATATAAAGTCCACCAATACCTTTTGGTCCATGAAACTTATGAGCCGAAAAAGACATCATATCTACATTGGAGTCTTGTACATCAACTTTTACTTTACCTATTGCTTGAGTAGCATCAGTGTGAAAAAGTACCCCTTTTTCTCTACAGATTGCTCCTATTTCTTTGATAGGGAAGATTTTCCCTGTTTCATTGTTTGCCCACATTATAGTTACAAGTGCTGTATCATCTCTTATAAAGTCTTTTACAGTATGAGCTTCAAGTACACCTTCTTCATTTACAGGAAGATATGTCACACTCACACCTTGAGACTCCAAAAATTTACATGTAGCAGTTATTGCAGGATGTTCAACCTCAGATGTAATTATATGTTTTTTATCACCATTTAGTATCTTATCAACCCAAATAGATTTTAAAACCCAGTTATTACTCTCTGTTGCATTTGCGGTTATTACCACATCATCCTTATCATCAGCCCCAATTCCTTCATACAAATAATCAAGTGCCTCTAACATCTTTGGATGTGTTCCACTACCAAATTTATGCAAGGAGTTTGGATTTCCGTAAATCTTACAAAAAAACGGCTCCATCTCAGCAAAAACTTGTGGATCAACCATCGTAGTAGCATTATTGTCTAAATAAACTTCCATTTTGTCAACCTTTTTTAATCTCTTTTGACATTTTAAACTAAATAGGATAAAAATTGTCTTAATTAAATACTAAATTTTAAATTTTTATATTTACTACTTTAAAGTGCATATTTTATACCTTTGAACCTTTGAGACATTTTAACTGTGTTTAAATAAATTTTAATATTAATTATAGTAAAATTCGCAATCAAGTTTTTAGTAGGGATACGCAAGCCGAAACAAACTTAGAAATTTTTAGGAGTTTTGAATGAAAAAAATCGTTCTTTTAATGCTAGCTCTTGCTGGTGTTGCATTTGCTAATGATGGTGAGTCAATGATAAAAGCTTACTCTGTAGTTGCTGCAGGTGTTGGTTTAGGTTTAGCTGCACTTGGTGGTGCTATAGGTATGGGTAATGCTGCTGCTGCAACAATTGCTGGTACTGCTAGAAACCCAGGTCTTGGTGGTAAATTGATGGTAACAATGTTTATCGCTCTTGCTATGATCGAAGCACAAGTTATCTATACACTTGTTATCGCTCTTATAGCTCTTTATGCTAACCCTTTCCTTTAATAGATAGTTTAGTATAACTTTTAAAATCCAAGGAGTTTAACTTCTTGGATTTTTTTCTCCAATATTTTCTTTTTGCGGACGTGGTGGAACGGTAGACACGCTACCTTGAGGTGGTAGTGCATTACGTGTGTGGGGGTTCAAATCCCCCCGTCCGCACCATAAAACAATTTTTTCAAAAATAAAACCTAATATTTATCATTATACTTTTTAACTATTATTACTTATGAATTTATACCTTTAATATCATATTAGTGGATTATCTATACAAAATAATGAATTTATGATATAATACATTTTATGAAAACAATACAACTAAGAAATGCTTTACCATTATCCGTATTTTCACATGAGATGATATATTCATTACTTGAAAAATCTGTTAGTAATGTCAATGATAAAATATCAAATCTTGTAAAAAATGGTGAATTAATAAGACTAAAAAAAGGTTTTTATACTTTTTCCAAACCATACCTAAACAAACCTATTGATTTAATAACTGTAGCTAATATGATTTACACACCATCATATGTATCTTTTGATTATGCTTTAAGTTATTACGGAATGATACCTGAAAGAGTTAGTGAAGTGACATCTGCTACAGCCTCCCATGAAAAACTTTTTGAGACTCCTATTGGGAGATTTAGCTACAAAAAAATACCATTACAAGCTTACTCTTTGGGGGTTGATTGGATTTATGATGAAGAAGATGGTGGAAGATTTATAGCCACGCCAGAAAAAGCTTTGTGTGATAAAATACGATATGATAGAGGTATAGGCACACTTACACAAAATGCGATGATACAATATCTCAAATATGATTTAAGACTTGATATCACTATAAAATTGGATACCAATCTAATCGACCAAATAGCAACAGCATATAAATCAAGAAATCTAAAGACTCTATCTTTAATCCTAGAAAAAGGAAAACTCACATGACACATCCAGCACTTGAAAAAATGCTACAGAAATATGATTTATCAAATTCAAATAGTACCTATGATGCACTAAGAGAAATACTTCAAGAAATAATTCTTTTAGGTTTATATGATGCTGGATTTTTCAAGCACTCAGCTTTTTATGGAGGAACAGCTCTACGAATACTTCACAATCTTCCAAGATTTTCAGAAGATTTAGATTTTTTACTTCTTGAACCAAACAAAAATTTTGATTTAAAACCATTCCAAGCAGCCATTATTGACACTTTAAAATCATTCGGATTTGATGTAACAATAGAAATAAAAGAAAAAAATCAAGATAGTGCAATAGCATCGGCATTTATAAAAGGAAATACTATAGAGCATTTAATAAATATAAATGCCCCAAAAGATATCACAAACAAAATCCAAAAAGACCGAGCAGTGAAAATAAAATTAGAAGTAGATACAAATCCACCACTAGATTTCCAAACACAAAATGTTATTAGACTAATCCCAAGAGCATTTTCAATAAATGCGTTTACTCTCCCCTCTCTATACGCTGGGAAAATGCACGCAATATTATGTCGGGCGTGGAGTACAAGAGCAAAAGGGCGAGATTGGTATGATCTTGTTTGGTATATTGCAAATGATGTAGAGCTTGATACCAAGCATCTACAATCAAGACTAACACAAAGTTGCAGATATCTTGAATTTAATGGTATAGAAATACCTCAAGAACTTACAAAAGAAAGTATCAAAAATCTACTTTTACAAAGAATAGAAACTCTTGATGTTTCTAAAGCAAAAAATGATGTACAGCCTTTTCTCAAAGATATCAAAGAAATAGAACTTTGGTCAAAAGAGTTTTTTATGGCGGTAATTGGGAATATCAAAATCAAAGTGGACTGAAATGGTGCAGGAAGTAAAAATTGTAAGGGAAGAAGAGTTTATCAAAAATGATAGAAAATAATCATATGCAAAAAGCCAAAAAGGTTTTAGAAAGAAACAAACATTATGAGTTTTTTAAAACACACCTTTATGATTTTAGTGCTATTAATAGCTATAAAGGATTTAAACATTTAGACCTTTTTTTTGATAAAGACCTTTACGATAGAAGCAATAAACCTCATTATAATCTTTCATATTCATGTTGGTTTGTCGTAGTTTGTGTTTTGAATGATTTTGGTGATGATTGGAGTGAATTTGAAAATGATAGAGACAGATTTATTTATGATTATGAGCATATCAAGAAGTATAATCTTTCAAGAGTTTTTTGTGAATTAAAAGACTTCTTTTTAGCATATAAAATAATTTGCAAAAATACTAAAGATACAAAAACACCATGGTATGAAAATGTACCTCAAAACTTAGAGTTTTGAAAGATGGATATGTCAAACTTTGATAAAATCTACAAGCTTAGATTTATCTTTTTAGTATTACTTCTTTCATCTTTTTCTATCTATTAACAATATCAAGATATATCATTCCAATATAAGGATATTTGTACATTTATTTTTTCTAAGAAAGGTGTTTTTGGAATAGGATTATCATGCTTATTTTCAGAAGTTTTAGATGAAACTTTCTCAAAAATTGAAAAAGTATCCAAAAGAAAGAGCATTTTATTTTGAGATAAAAAACGAATGATCAAAGTCAAAAAAAGAACTAAAAAATATTTATGAGTCTACAAGTAAGTGCCGTAGAATATGATGAAGGAGTTATTGCACCTGTTGCTGAGTTTGTTGTTGACGAAAATGCATTTGACAAAGCATCAAAGCTAAAACCGTTATTTGCAAGTACACCTATACTATATGAAGTGGTAAAAGAAACTGTAAAATCAGCCAAATCACCCAAAAATGTCCCATCCATCCCAAGCAAATCGGATATATTATCATTTTTTGCAAAGTATGAAGATACGGCAAATGACACTACTGCACCTTTTAGGTTATCTACACCCTCTTGGCTACTATTAAACTCATCCGTACCTTTATATGTCGCAAAATCTGCTATAGTAGCTACACTTGTACTAACTGCTATTTTCTCGATATTTGAAAAATCTGGGTTATTAGATATTATAAGGCTACCTATTTGATTGATAGCAGTATTTGTTACTACTGAGTAGTCTATGGAGTTTATTCTTACAAACTCTCCGTTCTTATCTCTCTCCCACACTTGATAATCCCCTTTATCATCTGTAAAGGTTATCTTCTGTGGGTTACTTGGGTCACCATATATTAGAAGGTCATTATTGGTATCATATGTTATTTGGCAGATACTTCCATCTTCTCTCTCATATGATATTGTTTGGCTATTTGGCTCATAGAAACTAGCGTCACTCATTATATATCCGCTGGATGCGTATTTCTCAAGTTTACTTATATCTATTTTATTTACATACTCTTGGCTTTGTTCATCAGCTCTCATTAAAAGCATAAGGTCATAATTAGTCTCTACATCATTTCGTATTAAATTACCCTCTTTATCTATAGTTACTACATCTTTACTACCGTATTGATTTGGAACATAGTATATTTTACTCCCATCATAACTCTCATACTCTTTTATTATCCCATAGCCACCCTCTATATTATTTACACCTTTTGGTATTTGTACTACATATCCTACGGGAAGTCTTTTAGCCTCTTCTTGGCTTAGGTTATTATACTCTAGTAGTTCATCTGAACTATATGGGGTATTTTGTGCTACATGGGAGATGGTTTGGTTTGGTTGTAATAGGACAACTGTATTTGTTGTGAGGTCTGTTTGATATTCAGGAACAATATTACTATTCTCATCTATTCCATAGGTTGTTATTTCATTTGTTTGTGTATTTATTACATCTATCTTGTTGTTACTAAGAGTGCCTTTTTCTTTTATATACCTATCATAAACTTCACCCCAATACTCTTTTGAGTATTCACCAACTGCTTCCCCTATTGGGATACCTATATATTTTCCAGCTAAATAAACTGCCCCTCCTGTAGTAGCCCCCATTATAAATGCAGGAGCAGATGCAAGTCCAGAAGTTGAAATACTCCCTGTTGCAAATACAGCAGTACCAATTATTTGTCCAGCTCTTGCACCACCTGCTTCAAATGCTGATTGGGTTATTGTTTCTACAACTTTTCCACCAACTTCTATAAATATTTCTCGTTCACTTTGTCCTTCTTGTAAAACTGGTGAAAATATCTTTACACTATTTTGAACATCTCCTGTTTCACCACAAAAATCAACTACTAAATCAAAGGCTTTATTTGTAATAACGGTATCAAGAAAATTAACACTGCTACAAAATGCATCAAGGGCTTTTGAAGTATCTTGATACTGTTTGTAAGCTTCTTCACTTTCAAATGCTGTTACACTTAACTCATACTCTTGTGTTATCATTTATTGTTCCTTATATAGTTTTGTTTCTAATTCTGGATTAAAATATTTTAATACCTCTACTGATTCTTCTTTTAAGTTTGGACAATATTTATCTGCTATTATCATACTTTCATATATCATTATGCTGTTAAATATATTTTCATAATAAAAAGTTTGATTTTTATATTCTGGTTTTAAACTCATCTGTTTTAGAAGTTTTATATTTTCTATTAAATTTATATATTCTTGTGCATCACAATTTGCTTTTCTTGTTTGATGTATTTTGAAACTTAATATATATTCATTTAATCTAATTCTATTGGTTATAAAATCTACCAAATTCTCATTTTGCTTATTTGCATATTGAAGATACTTTTGAGAAAAATCTATATAATATGCATATATATCACGTATATCTTTTTCATAATATTGATTAAGAAAGATTTGTTCATCGATTTTTTTCAAGCTATCTATAATTAACAAAACTTCATCAACTAAATTCACCATAAACTCATATTTATACTGTGTAATTCTTGGCACATCAAAGTTAAAATCATCTGTTGCCAATCTCCTTATTTTATTGATTATTTCTTGGTAATGTTCAGCATATTCCTCTTTTGATAATATACTTTTATAAGCCATTGACATATCATAATCATCTGGTATACCTCCTATACCGTGAATACCTCTATAAAGAATTACATACCAATATACATCTTCCGCTGAATTATGGGGAAGCAATGCTTTACCTTTTTCATACTCCTCATTCATCTTATTTAAAAATGGTTTCATTAAGACATTATCATAATCAACTATCCCATGAAGTTTATTTATCATCAATTTATATTGCATTGCATTTACAAAATGTTCTGATGCTTTAGGATTTAGTGATTTATCTAAAGGAAACTCTATATATGTAGATTTTAAAATACCAAATGCAAATTGCAATAAAATCAATATTAATACTACCAATGGTATATATTTCAATCCAATCGTGGCAAATAATTTACGAAATAAAAATCTCACTTTATCTTTTTCCTCTTGTATAAAAAAGTTATTAAAATATTATACACAATTTTTTCAATAATTTCAATCATAAAAATGATTTTTATATGTTATTTTATATTATTTTTAACTCTATTCATATATTATTTTATTACCATTATAAATATAAAAAAAACTATTTCTATTTTAGCTCTCAGTATTAGCTTAGTTTATAGCCAAATCTATTGTATTTATGGGGTTTATATTATAAAAGAAGCTTATAAGTCAAAATTTCATCATCAAATTTAGAACTAGTAGATGCAGTAAAAGTAAAGATTAGGATTGATTAGTAAGAAAATAAAACAACCAAACTTACGTCAAAAACATTGTAAAATTTCATCATTTTTTATTAGAATAATATATTTTGGAATTATATATAAAATAAATATTATGGACTCAAAAAATGGAAACACAATATCAATTTGATTGTTAAAGATGAAAAATTATATAAAAAGTCAGTTGTCAAGTTTTTCTTCACAACTGCCCAAGATAATAAATCTTATCATACAAGTAGAGGTTTACTATAGAAGAAAATGATTGATGGTATTTATTGAATTTTATTACATCATTTGGGTTTAATTATATTATCAATCATATTTCTAAAAATAAGCCAATGTGCAGGAATGAGCAAATACCAATAAATTCTTCCCCACAAACCATTTGGATAAAAATATGCAGTTTGAATCAGTTTACCATCTTTGATTATAAATTCAAGCCAAGCACGACCTGGGAGTTTCATTTGGGCATATAATAATAGTCTTTCATTCTCTTTCACATCTACTACTTTCCAAAAATCCAAACTATCCCCTATTCTTACCATACATTGGTCTCTTCTTCCTCTATTGGTGCCATAACCACCCAATAATTTATCTATAAATCCCCTCAAACTCCACAGCCAATCATATCCAAACCAACCATTTTGACCACCGATACACATAAATGCCTCAAATACCTTTTCTTTATCCATATTTGATATATCTCTTATTTGTCTATCTGTAAATACGGCATTTGCTATATCTTTTGTATGGTCTTTTTCCCAGACATCACCGAAGCTATCACTCCAACGGCTTATGACTTGGTTTGTCTCTATCTCTTTGAGTGCTTGTGCTACACTATCTTTGAAACTTTTTGGTTTTATATCAAAAAACCTCATCGCATTGTCATTTTGAATTACTACTTTGCTTTTTAACCCTTCTACTAGTGAACTTGCCACATTAAACGGTACAGGGGTAAAAAAGGTAAGCCAATATGATGATATTTTTGGGGACAAAAAAGGTACAGGGATAAGTTTTCTTTCAAGCCCCATCACCCTAGCCGTATTTTCCATCATATCTTTATAGCTCATTTGCTCAGAACCAATATCAACTATCAAGTTTTCTTTATTATCCAAATACAACCCTTGATACAAATACTCTATCACATCATCTACACCTATTGGTTGAGCTAGAGTTGATACCCATTTTGGTGTTATCATGATGGGAAGTTTTTGGGTAATATTTCTAATAATCTCAAAACTAGCACTTCCAGAACCTATGATTACCCCTGCTCTAAACCAAAGTGTTTGTATTTTATCTGGTGCAGATGAGAGAATTTCACCAGTTTCAATCCTACTTATTAGATGAGTAGAAGCACTCTCTTTTTCACCAAGTCCCCCAAGATATATGATTTTCTTCACACCACACTCAAGTGCAATATCCAAAAAGTTTTTTGCACTTTGTTTATCAAGCTCTTGGTAGTTTTGAGAAGTTAGACTATGTATGAAATAATAAGCCACATCAACCCCACTCAAAGCCTTTCGCAAAGAATCCAAATCAAAGCTACTCCCCTCAACTACCTCAACATTATCTAGTTTATTCAATAAACTACTTTTATTTCTAACTAAAATCTTCAACTTTACATTATCATCTTCCAAAAGCCTATGCTTCAATCTTCTCCCAATATATCCATTTGCTCCAGTAAGTAAGACATTCATATATAAACCTTTATTTTGATACATAAATTGTACCATATTCTAAACATACTTATGCTAATCTTCCAAAAAAATATAAGAATCCAAATAGATGCACGACAAAAAACTCTCCCTTACTTTACTTTTGATATTTGCCATGAGCTTATGGGGTGGTGGCTGGGTAGCTAATAAGCTTATAGTCTATGAAGCAAATATTTTAGTGCTTACTTTTTGGAGATTTTTTATTACCCTTATTACAATATCTCCTCTTTTATTTATATTCAAAGAAAAGTTTGAATTCAATCTAAAAATACTAAAACTCACCTCAATTGGGGCAATACTTAATATTGCTTTTATGCTTGTTGCATTTATTGGTGTAATGCACGGCTTTGCAGGAAGTGCTGGGGTTATTATCACTACCATTAGCCCTATGGTTACATTTTTCCTAGCAACCCTACTTTTTGGATATAGACTATCCCAAAGACAAATATTTGGACTTTTTCTTGGGTTTTTGGGTGGATTATTTATGTTTGAAATATGGAAGTTTGATATTAGTGGACTTATCCAAGATGGAAGTTTGTACTTTATTTTAGCTGCTATTATTTGGTCACTTGTCACTATCAATTCACAACAAGCATCAAAATACATCAACCCAATTCACTATACAATTATTCTTACATTTTTGGCTACTGTTGTACTATTTTTTGTAGCATTGCCATATGGACTTTTAGTAATATTTGAAAAAGACTTGACTTTTTGGCTAGCTCTTATTTATATATCATCTTTTGGTCAAGGAATAGCGACCACCATATATTACTTTGCATCATCAAAGCTAGGTAGTGCTAATACAAGCTCATATATGTTTATTATCCCAGTTTCAGCACTATTTTTTGGTTGGCTTATATTAGATGAAATCCCAACTCATTTTCTTATAATTGGAGGATTAATCAATCTAATAGCACTTTATATCATCACAAAGCAAAATACAAACAAATTATAAAAGTTTCTTTTCCCTAAAGCCCATCATCCATACACAATCTTGCATTTGATGCTTGTTCATACCCCAGTCCAAACACTTCATCAAATTTGTCTATACCAAAAATCCCATAACTAGATATTTCTTTTGGTTCATGATATTTATCACACAAATGTTTTCTACAATCCATATTGGCATAAAACATTGTATAAAGAAGTCGTTTGATATTTAATTTATCTCTTTGGATGTCAAGTTTTGGGTTTAGATTGATACCAAGTATTTTAGTATTCCCACCCACAAAAGGCTCAGCTGGAAGATTATTGACAAAACCACCATCAATATAAAATTTCCCATCAATCATATAAGGTTTAAAAATAGGATATAGTGAACACGATGCCAAAATTGCATCACTTATACTTTCGCTTTTGAAATAATCACTTTGCCCATTTTCAAGATTCAATGCCCAAATCAAAAGTGGTTTAGATGATTCTTGTATAGTTTTATATCCCACTAATTCATCCAATATAGGCTTAAATTTATCAAGTGAAAAAATCCCTTTAGAAAATGCTAGACTAATATGCTTCTTAAACTTGATATTTTTTAAAGACTCCAATATATCAGTAGGCTTTTGATTTTGTGCTAGCATAGCTCCGACGATACTGCCACCACTTACACAACTAATCTGCTCAATCTCTATTTGTTGCTCTTGCAACCACTGAGCAACACCAAGAACATAAATAGCTCTAGACCCACCACCAGATATAACTAAATTTACTTTGTCCATTAACATCCTATCATTTTCATATTTTGTTTAAAATCATTGTATCTAAGATTCTACAAAAAAACAAGATATCTTTTATTTATTCTCACCCTATCTTCCCCTACTGATTTCTATCTAATATACCACAAAAACAAACAGTAAACAAATTGTAATTATACTATGATACAATCACTCAAATTTAAAGGATAATATTCATTATGCAAAACAGTATTTTATTTGTATCTGTAGAGTTACCAAGACCCATCACAAAATATGAACTTGAAAAAGAATTTCCATCTCTTATCCTCACATCTATAGAAAACTCTCTAGTAGCTGAAATATCAAACGATAAATTTATATTTACCACCACTTTTGGAGTAATAACATTTTGTAACTTTTCACATGATGAAATAAAGTCATTTTTAGGCAGACTAAATATAAAAGAAGCCAATCACTTCACTACGGCACTTATAAATCAAGACTATCCTATGATAATATCACCTGAATTTGACAAGCCTTTGATAGATTCACACACTATCAAATATAATAAATTTAATAAATCTGTAGCTTCTATTATATCCCTTGCACTTTCTCAGAGTGTTGGGCTAGAGATAAGAGAAAAATCCCTTGAGGAAAAAATGTTGGCAAGTAGAAAACTATATGAAGATACTACAAAACTCAAAATAAGAGATAGAAATAATCTTATGAATTTTGCAAGTTCTATAGCCCAAGAAAGATTTGAAATACTAAACAAACTTTATCTTCTCGATAAACCTGATATTATTTGGGATGATTTAGCATTAGAATCACTTTACAATCAACTATCCTTACAACTCGAACTCAAATCAAGATTTGAAGTAATTGAGTACAAAATATCCTACCTAAAAGAATCTGTAGAATTTGCCACAGATAGAGTAAATCAAAAATCAAGTGAATTTTTGGAATGGATAATTATTTGGCTAATTGTAATAGAAGTGTTTTTTAGTATTTGGAGCTATATTATTAAGCCATTGATGGAGTAGTAGTCACTCTAAAATCTTTTTACTTAGGCTAAGTGCAATCATTTTCAATGTAAATTGCTCTTGATACAATGCTTTTACAAAATCACTGTTTTCTTTATATTCAGTTTCTTCCAATAATTTTTTGAATATAGTTATATCATGAATTTCACCCAAAGTATCTACAAGACATTTTAACTGTTTCATTTTCTTTGGATCTTTATTTTTGCTCAATTTATGATGATACCAGTAATAATTGAGCCACTTACGCATACTATGGTATTTCAAATCATCATCTACACTTTTGACTTCTTTATAAAACACTTTTACCTGATTATAAACTTGTTTCATATTTGATATGATATAAGATTTATTATTTTTTTCAAGTTTGTAGTTTTTAATATTTTTAATATTTTCTTTCATAGCTTTTTTGATTGATTTGCGAAGTGCTTTGATATCTATATTTTGCTTAGAATCTTTTATAATCTTTAATATGTCCAAATTTGTATTATCATCTAAAGAGTATTTTTTTATAATCTTAAAATACAAATCCTCAAGTATTTTGCTATCTCTAATATCAGAGCAACTTTTTGCATATTGTTTGAAAAGCTCATTTTGTACTTTCCAAAACCCATCATCAAGATTAAATTGATAAATATGAAGTAACGCTCTTAATTTTTTAAAACATCTTCTTATCTGATGTATTGCTTTATCATCAGAAATTTTCTTATCATTACAAATATCTATAATTTTTTTTGTAAGTTTTATTGCGATTTTTTGTAGTTGTTCATCTAAGTTTTTGTCAAATGAGATATCTGTAGGCATAAATAAACCTTTTATTAAAGCTTAGTTTATTTTACTATTTTATAACTTAATCTTATTCCATTCTCTGTTTTTTTCAAAAACATCACTCAAAAGATATTTCAAATCTTCCTTCATTTGTGAAGTTAGCTCTTTTTGATTACAATAAATAAAAAACGGAACAGTATTCAACATAGACTTTTTATTTAAAAGGAACCCCAGTCTTTCTCACAGAGAGTGCAAGCACAAGGACTGGGCTTGTCTTATGAATAAACCAGATGAATCTGGCGTTCCTTTATATTGATTTAAAGGCTTTATAAGAATTTGTTTTCTAAAATTATACCTGTCCATTTTTCCAATTTGCAATTAATTGGTATTCTGTCCACTGATTTCTTGATTTTTAATAAAAACTTAATATATCTTTGTCAAACTTTCTTTTTTTTGGTATAATTTACACTAAATTTAATATATTTGAGGAATATCGCTAATGAAAACAAAACTTGTATTAGATAAATTGAAAACTATAAAATCAAAGTATCAACAAGATGGATTCAATATCATTGCACTTTTTGGCTCTTATGCTACAAATTCTCAAAACGACACAAGTGATATAGATTTGTTATATGATGTTGATAAGTCATTTTTAGACAAATACAAAGGTTTTCGTTCCGTATCAAAAGTTTTGGAAATACAAGATGAATTATCTAGCTTACTCCATACAAAAGTGGACTTAACATCTCCATCAGGACTAAATCCAAAAATAAAAGATGATATAACTTCAAAGGCTATATATTTCTAATACGGTTTGCCTGAACTGTTGCGTATATGTAATAGTATCCTTGATAAGCAAATCAAATAGGGGAAGGTAAGTCTTAAAAAATTTCATTTTGGGGTCTTATCTTTTTTTGGATAAAGGAACCCCAGTCTTTCTCACAGAGAGTGCAAGCACAAGGACTGGGCTTGTCTTATGAATAAACTAGATAAATCTGGCGTTCCCTTATATTGTTTTAAAGGCTTTTGAAGAATTTGTTTTCTAAAATTGTATCTGTCCCATTTTCCAATTTACAATTAATTGGTATTCTGTCCCCAGATTTTTTTTCGATTTTTCAAGGATATAGTAAGCATCGATAGCGACTTTGATATTTATAGAACACTCAAAAAACAAAATCTAAATAATTTGCTAATTCAACATTCACGGTTAGAATATCGTCACTCTGAACTTGATTCAGAGTCTCGTTAATTATTCAAATTTAATTATACCTGTCCCATTTCTCATACCTGTCCCATTTCTCAGTACCATTTTTCCCTTTTTTACAGTCCTTTTTTTTAAATCTTATTTTTTTGTTAAACTTTTTATTTTAAAACATTTGGTGCCGATTTTAGTGCTTGAATTGCTGGGTTTTTCGCTGCAATAGCTTCAATAATTCCGATGACTTGCCCAAGGGCTTTTTCAATCTTCTCGGGGCTCACTTCTTTTTTTTCTAATGTTTTAACTTTAACTTTGTGAGGTTCAAAGCAAGGAACTCCACTTACAAAAAGTTGATATTTATAGCCTATTTCAGCTTTTCTTTCATCACTAATTAAACTATTACTTCCGTATGATTCTTCATATGGATAAGTTGCTACGGTAAGTTCACTCGCTAATCTTATTCTAGAAATTTCAGAAGTAAGATTGCTAATTTTTTTGCTTGAAAAAAACATATGGGCAAAAATTCCAGTCATAAAACTGACAGTAGCAATTAAAAATATTTCAGTTGACATCTAAACTCCTATAATTATTTATTTATACTTAACATTTGAGTTGTGAAATAAGTTTACCCGAAGAATCAAATATTTCTCTCCAATGTTTTGTTATCTTTCAATTTTCATTGTAACCATACTTTCTTGTTTGTAATATAGACTTCCACCAATTTTCTCTTGAAATTATAAATTTATCATCAACTGTTGATTTAAAAATATCAAGAATTGAATATCTAAAATTTTGTTTAATATGCTCGTTTTGTAATTGTTTAAGCCCTATATTACCTCCATGATATGTTTTGACATATGATTCCCAACGACCTAAAAGCATATATTCTCCATATGCAGAACCTACATACATTTTTCCATTAGATGTATCAGTAATTAGATAAACCCCTTTTTGATTTTGTAATGCTGTTTTCCAATTTTCTTTTGAAATAATATTAGATAATTCTTCCCATGCAAGATTCACATTATCGTAACCTGGAAAAACATCATTATTAAAAATATTTGACAAAATTTGGTCTACTTCACAATCTGAAATAACAGATTCAGCTTTTCTAATCATATTTTGTGATTTATTTTTAAATTTGATTATTAATCGTCCAAAATATTTTTCATACTCTGACAATGTTTTATATTCATAACCTATTCCATTTAATATATTCAAATCTTTAGTAATTTCCCCAATATGAAATAGTAACCATAAATTATCTTTTTTATTTAATAAAATAAAGCCAATTGTGATTTGACCTATTTTGTATGATTTATTTTTGTTATAGTTCCAATATTGACCTCTTAATAAAGTATCAACATCATTATTTTTAAAAATTTCTATTGGATTCCAATTGTCATCTACCATTAGGTTAAAACGAATTTTTACATTGTTTAAATTTTCAATGTTTAATATTTCATTTAAAAGTATTTTATCCTTCATTAATTTTCCCATATAAGTCATTCAACGTACATTATATATAAAACACCCTGAAAAATCAATAAATAACATATATAAAAGATGTCATATATTAAAACAACAACAAACACCATAAATAAAGCAATTATAAAACTTTTTACTAAAAAAACATCGAGCTTTAGAAATAATTGACCCCCCCTCTAATTAATCCATCCAATAGACTCCGAATCAAGTTCGGAGTGACGGTATTTTAGCATCAAGATGAAAAGAAATATTTCACAAGATAATAATCCAGAGAGTCCCCGAATACACCATTCCTTATTCCAAAGAATACCGACCAAAGTAGGCGTTCCTCAATAAAATCGCTTCAGCGATACCGCTTCCTCTTTGTGGCACTTTACTTTTTGAAGAAAAAGTATCAAAGAAGCTACCATTTTGTATGTCAGTCTAATTTTTGGCAGAAGATTCCTACTCTTAACTAAGTGGTGGTTTATTTTTATCAAAAATATTTAAGACAATTATCTGATTGTTTGTAGTATCGATTTCATAAACTATCGTATAACCTTTAAATATCATATCTCTAATGTTTATATCATTAAAGTAAAATGATTTGCGATATTTATAAGGGAAATTAGGGATATTTTTGATTTGTTTAAAAAGTTCATTTTTAAATTTTAAAGATGCTGTAATTTTATCTAGTGCAATGTACTCTAGGATTATATTAAAGTTATTAGCAAAAACCTTGTCAATCTTAATTTGCATATTTGAGTTCAAATTCATCAAATGAAATCAATCTGCTTGGGTCTTTTTTAATATCTTCTCTGATTTGAATAAGCTCTTTTTGTCTTTCATAAAAATAAGGGTCATGTTCCAAATTTTTATCATTGCAAACTTTTACTTCATTTTTAAATTGTTTCAAATAGCTTAATAAATTTGGTACAAAACTATCTTGAACTTCTAAAGTCACAGTTTGCATGGCATATCCTAATAGATCAAAATGTTTTAAATATTTTAGCATAAGCAAATGTAAATCGTACTTAAATATCTGATTTAAATTATTACTTACTAAATTTAAATCTTAGAATATATGTCTGACCAAATCTCCTTAAGTTAAGCATTTTAAGAATCATAACTCCACTCCCTATTCCTCTCAAACACATCAAAAAGCAACTCTTTTAAGTCATCTTTCATTTTAGAAGTTAGATCTTTTTTATCACAATAAATAAAAAACGGAACAGTATTCAACATAGACTTTTTAAGCCTTTTTCTAAGAGTTGATACCTCATCAATAGATACTAGTTCCTCACCACTAAATAGATGAAAATCTTTGGAAATCCCAAGATTAAACGAAACTATTTGGTATGATAAAAATAGTTTATCTTTTGATTCATAGTATGCCACAAAATTATCAAGTGAATTTTTGAGAATTTGAAGCTTAGATGGACTAATATATCCAAAACTCTCACGAAATTGGTATTTTTGAGTTGTTGTAAAATCCAAAACACTATATAAATCATTTAAATTTTTCCAAATAGAACTAAAATATTTCTTCCCAAACAAAACCTCTTCAAAAACTAGCAATATTTTTTGTTTGTTTTTTATCTTAGTATCATATTTCAGAGCAAAATACTCCTCTTTAAAAAGTGAAATAAGCCAGTTTTCATCAAGCAAACTAATAGTATCTAGTTTTTGTTCCAACCCTTGGACTTTATCAAACTTCCATAACATTGATATATCATTGTTTTTTTTGCCTCCTTGGACAAAAAATTGATTTGCAAGATATGCTATAAGACTCTCCAGCATAGCATCTTTTTTGGCTATTTGGTGATGGAAAATCACTTTTTTATATAGATTGAATCTCATCTCAAGCATATGCTCTATATCCAAAATAGCACTATCACAAAAAGAGATATAATACTCTTTTTTCTTCTTTGTCAATACACTTTGTTTTGCAATTCTCAGCAAATCCACAGCCCCACCGATATATCCGCTAGCCAACATATCACGATTGATATAATCAAGTCTATCAGCATCCACAGTAGAATCAATCAAGCTATGAATTACTCCAAAATCGAATCCACCATAAACTCTATCATTTAAAATATGTTCTACCAAACTATAAATAACTTGAATATACTCCCTATCCTCACTCAAACAAAAACATTGTAATATCTCATACTCAAACAACATCTTACAAAATGAAAGCCCCATAGCCTCATGCAATACTTTATCTTGATTATTTGTAATACTATTATAAAACTCCAAAAACTCAATTTCTTGCTTATTATGAACTGGTAGTTTTGAAAGTTTTGCATAAATACTTTGCATTGCATATTCTACTTGATGAGAAAATGGAAGATGCCCAACATCATGCAAAAGCCCACAAAGTCGTATAGCTTGTAATGATATCAAATAAGCATATTTTTCTTTTTCATCTTTCAATGGCACCAAAAACTGATAAAGTGAATCATCTACAAATAGTTTGCTTTTATCTATTTTGGATTTTATGTTTTTTTCTTTTTCTATTTTTTTGATAGCAGTATATAAATCACTAAGTAACCCTGATCTTACTTTATCTTTTGCATTTAGCAAAGCACTTTTATACATATGTGATGCTAGATGCATAGTTCCTAGAGAGTGAATATATCTTTTAGTGTTGATAGAAGGGAAAGAAAAATAAGCCAGTGCATTTTGAGTAATAAACTGCAACCTACTTAGTATCTTGGTTTGTAATATCTTCCCTTCAAATCTAGTGTGTTCTATATGACTAAATATAGTATCGTTGATAAATCTATTGTTCATTATTCTTTTTTATTTTCTTTTTTCAAAAATCCGTTCACTAAATTGTGCAAACTTACCTCTTACCGCCTTTTCAAGCTCTATAGCAAACATATTAAGCTCAGGATGGTTTTGTTTGGTTTGTTTTAGAAGTGTTGTAAGACCATTATTATATTTGTTTAGATAAAGATTATCTATTTGTCTATTTGAGCCTATCACTATAGCCATACAACTCTCATCAAGTCTTGAAAGTATAAGTTGAGTTGTTTTTTCACTACTATTTTGCCATTCATCCATTATCACGATAGCACTACTTAGTGTTCTACCCCTTGCTTCTCCAGGCCAAAGTGTAGTAATAGAGTATTTCCCCATAAGCTCTTCAGTTTTTGAGCGGATTGACTCTACATTTTCGGCATTTGTCCCTTTTTTTATCTGCTTTTTAGCAATAAACTCCATAGTATCAGCCAATGCCATATTATATATTCTAAACTTCTCATCATTACCTGATAAAAACCCTACTTCTGCCCCTTTGTCTATGGACTCTATAGAATTTCGCACATACACTATCTTATCATACATCCCTTTATCTATCAGCCTCATAGCTGCTACAAAAGACATCAAAGTCTTTCCACTCCCAGCCTTTGCATCAATCACAAGCAAGTTATATACATTTTCAATAATAGCTTTTACAAAAAACTTTTGTTTTAGATTTGCAGGCTTGACACAAAGTGGATTAAAGTCACTATCTTCTACTATCATGATCCTCTCACCAGCGACTATTCCATACATACTATTACCATCACTAGAGTCAAAACAATAAGAAAAATTCTCAGGACTATGGCTTGGGTCTAGCTCTTTTATGGATTGAAAGTTTAGCCTATTAAAATATATAGATTCAAGATTGATAGTCTTTACAAACTCAAAATCAGGAACTTCACTTTTATCATCATTTAGTGTTTGTGTTTTTAGATTTTTAAATAGTGCAAAAGTTCTAGCATAGATATCTATAGATAAAAATATCACCTTCTTACCACGATAATACTCTTTTGCAACTTCAGCAGTTTCTATTATTCGCTTATCATTGCTTTCTGAAATATGGTGTTGTTCTATTTGGGTATCGTATTTATCTTTTGAGATTATGTGGATTATTATATCATCTTTATAAAGCTTGACAACCTTATAATTAGCCTTTAAGTCTATCTCTTTTATCTTAGTAGATGCCAAAAATCTAGCAAATTCCCTTGAATAAAATCCAAGTTCATTAGTAAGTTTCTTTTTATCCTCAAGTTCAAGTAAAACCGTTTCAGGTATTACAACTATATTTGAGCCATTATCACTCAAATTCTGAATATTTTGCAAATTCTGCAAAATTATATTGGTGTCTATTACATATACTTTATCTTTTTTCATAAAGAAATGATAGATAAAATAGGTTACAATTAAGCTACATTTTTAACTAATAAAGAGTCTGTTACTTTATACCTAATCCTTTCAGTAAAAATCGATTTAAACATCAAAAGGTACTTTTACAGTTTTCATTGAATAATTAGTTGAGAAATTTAAAATATCTGCTATCAATAGCTAAGATAATTAGAAGTAATTTGTAATTATAAAACAATTATTATTTTATAGTTACCTTCCTTTCCAACAATGCTATGAAATTGCACTTATGTTTAAAATTTGCATACTATTAAGTTATGATTAGATATTATTTTATTTGATTCTTAAAATTGTATGTAAAATTATAAACTTGTGATTAAATCATTTTAAAAGAAAGATTTGTATGCAATTGAAATTATAAACTTTCAAGATAAAACAAAAACACTAACAATCTTTTTTAAATAGTGTAAATTCAAACTACAATATCATTAGTGGTTTGAATATAATTATCGAATGTACAGTTTTTGTAAGCATACATAATAAAAATATAGGAATATTAAAATTTGAAACACTTACAAAAACAAATTGAGCAACACAATACTCAAATACAAAAGTTAGAAAATGCCATTAATGATAGTGTAATAAAAATTACAAAATTGAAAGACGATATCAGTTCTATTGAACAAGAAAGCACTAACATAGTTTTAAAAATAGCTGATTATAAGGATAAAATAAATCAACTACCAATAAAATTCCAACCTAATATTTTTCAAATACTTATTAAATTGTTTAGTTTTGGAATAAAAAACTATGAGAAAGATTACTTGTCTAAATTGGAAACTTTCAATATAGAAACACAAAAATTACAAGATATTTTAAAATCAAAAAAACAAAACATTTCAAATATTAAACAAATAATTAGTGCTGAACAAATTGAAAAAAATAAAAATACTCAAAAAATTGAACATTATAAAATATATATTTTAAATCTAGAAAATGAATTTGCAATAAAACTTGAATTGTTTAAAAATACTCTTACAATTTTTCAAACAAAAATTATTCAACTATCAAAATCTAGATATATCAATGACTATACCAGAAACGATTTAAAACATGAGTTAAAGAGCATTACCAATAATCAATGTGAGTTTATAACTCATCAAAAAATAAAAAACTTTATTCAAGAAGTTATATTGTTTTATAATGATGATATATTATGGGTAAAAAATAAAAATACATCATTTGTAAGAAACAAAATGATTGATGAAAAAATTTTCTTTGATACAATTGAATCAAAACCTTTAACAAAAAAACAACAAGAAGCTGTTTTAGTAAATGAAAATAATAATTTAATATTAGCAGGGGCAGGTTCAGGGAAAACAAGTGTTGTTGTTGCAAAAGTATGTTACTTAATTCAAAAAAAAGTTTTACATCCAAATGAAATTCTTATACTAGCGTTTAATAAAAATGCTCAAGAAGAATTACAAGAAAGATTTGATAAAAAAAATCTTAATGTTCAAATCAAAACATTTCACGCTTTTGGTTTAAATATAATAGCTCAAAGCATGTCTAAAAAGTTTGATTTATGTCCTATGACAGAATCTCAAAACAATATGAACAAATTTATAAATGATACTATTTTTAGACTTCTTGCTTCTATGGGAACATTTTTAAAAGAATTTACTCAATTCATAGCTTATTTTAGTATCCCTTATAAAAATGAATCAGCATTTAACAGTCTAGGTGAATATTATGATTATCAAAAAGATTTTGATATGAAAACTCTTAAACACAAAGTTGAAATAAAGGGAGACAAAGAAGGAGAAAATCTTACAACACTAAAAGAAGAAACTGTAAAAAGCTATCAAGAGTTAGTAATATGCAATTTTTTAACACTCAATGGCATTAAATATTTGTATGAAGAACCTTATGAAATAAAAACTTGGACAACTCAAAGAAGGCAATATAAACCAGATTTATATCTACCTGATTATGGAATTTATATTGAACATTTTGGTATAGATAGAAACGGTAGAACCGCTCCATACATAGATAATCATAAATATTTAGAAGGCATGGAGTGGAAAAGAAATTTACACGCTGAAAAACAAACTATAATGGTCGAAACATTTAGTTATGAATTTACAGATGGTAATCTCCTTCCTCTTCTAAAAGAAAAATTACTTTCTCACAATGTGATATTTAGAGAACCTAACGAAGCTGAAATTTATGAGCTTTTAAAAGAACATATAGAAAGTAATAAGTTCACTAAACTATTTATAACTTTTTTAAGCCATTTTAAATCAAATAGACATACGATTGAAGATATTAAAGAAAAATCAAAAGAAATTGAAAGGTCAAGTCTATTTATCAACTTATTTGAATTTATTTTCAAAGAATATCAAGATTTTCAAAAAAGAAACAATTGCATTGACTTTGATGATATGATTATTGAAGCTTTAAATAATATAGATAATGGCAAGTATAAACATGGCTTTAAACATATCTTTATTGATGAGTTTCAAGATATTTCTACAACTAGGGCTATGTTGATAAAGTCACTTTTACCTTTAAATAATACTTCCATAACAGCAGTTGGAGATGACTGGCAATCAATCAATAGATTTGCTGGAAGTAATATTAAAATAATTCAAGATTTCGAAAAAACATTTGGTATTTCAAAAACTGTAGCTTTGGATTATACATTTAGATTTAATAATACAGTTTCAGATATTGCATCAAATTTTATACAAAAAAATCCGAACCAATTAAAAAAAGAGATTAAAACAATCAAGACACAAGAGTTAAATAAATTTAGTATATTGTTATATTGGTCAACAGCAGACAACCAAAAAGATTTAGAGGTAATCTTGAGTCATATCATTAAAAAAGAGAAAGAGAATAAAAAAACAGTAATGATATTAGCTCGATATAACTTTTTATTGGATAACTTGAAGATTAAACACTATCCAACTTTAAAGATAAAAAAATCATCAGTTCATGGTTCCAAAGGAAACGAAGCTGATTATGTCATCATATTAAATTTGGATAATGGTAAATTTGGATTTCCTTCTAAAATTGTAGATGACCCGATTTTAGATATCGTAGTACCTCCAGGGGATGAGTTTGAAGATGCTGAAGAAAGAAGACTTTTTTATGTAGCTCTTACAAGAACAAAAAGTGCATTATTTTTAGTGAGTAACCAATATAGTAAGTCAGTATTTATGGAAGAGCTCATTAGAAATTACAAAAATGAGATTTATTTTATAAATGACTCAAATATAAAACTAACAAATTGCCCAGAATGCAAAACAGGAGTTCTTAAAAAAAACACTACACACGAAGACAAAAAAAAACATTTTTACGGCTGTTGCAATTATCCAAGATGTAAATATACTGATAATGTACACTATTGCCCACAATGTTTAAGTGAAACAATAAAAAATTTAGAGAATAAAGTTGCACAATGTAGTAACAATGAGTGTGATTTTGAATCAGCTTTGTGTGTGAAATGCAATGGATACATGATTAGAAGAAATGGTCAATTTGGAGAATTCTTAGGATGTTCAAATTATCCAAATTGTAATCATTCAGAGAGAATACAAGAAGAAAAAATTAATATTATTGATAATAAATTTTAATGTGGGAAATAAAACTATTAACTTAACTATACTTTTAAATCATCAAAATTTATGTACCACATTAACTGAGTATATTTATATTATTGATTCATTAAATACTATTGCATCAACTGATAAAAAATATCTATTTAAACCTAAATATTCCATGTTCATACCAAGATATTATTATAAAATATATCAAAAATATAGATAGGTAAAGAATATAGTTAGGAATTGGTTTGATGGATCAAATAAGACAACCATCCATAATCTAAAGTTAAGCTACAAAAAACAAATTGATAAAATAAACACTACCAAAAGAAAAAAGTATCCCATACCCAACTATAGCAGCACTAAGTCTTGGAGCTAATCCTGCCACACTTGCTACGACTCCAGCTGTAATCATAGGACCCATAGCACTTTCAAGTATAGCAACATCAGCTATAAATCCACTATATCCAAATATTTTACATACAATGACCGCTATAATAGGGGCAAAAATAAGCTTTGTAATCAAAGCTACACTAAAAGGTACAAATGTATTTTGAGGCAATCTAAGCTGAAGTTGAAGCCCAACAGAGACTAGAGCCAATGGAACTATAGTCAAAGACAACATCTCAAAAGTCTTGATTATAGCACTTGGATACTCAAATTCTGCCAACATCAAAGCAAATACAAGTGCTACAAAAGGTGGAAAAGTAATCACTTTTTGAACAACATTTTTAAAACTAAATTTCGAAGTATTGGTATACAAACTAACTATCAAAGTACCATAAATTGCCAATGCCAAAAAAGTACCCAATTGGTCATATATTACAATATAAGCTAAAGCATCATTTCCTAGATATGAAGTAACCATAGGAATACCCAAAAAAGAAGTATTTCCCAAAACTGCCACAAGCATCAAACTACCAGTAATCTCTTTTGAAAATTGTAGTATTTTTGATATTACCAATATCAAAATAGCACTAAGAGACATAACAAACCATGCTACAACAATAGGTATCAATATATCTGAAGAAAAGGAAATTGTAGGAATTTTAAGTAAAATCAACGCAGGAAGAGCAATATAAATAATAAACTGATTTAATATTACAGGAGCTTTATCATCAAAAACTTTCCCCTTACCAAAAGCATAACCTATCAAAAGGGGAAGTATTATTATAAAAAAATTTTCCATCTATATAGTACTAAGCAAAACTACCTAGTGACATAAGTTTTTCATATCTTTTATCATATCTAGTTTGAGGGTCAAGATTTCTCAATTCTTTCACACTAGTCAAAAAATAATTACCCAAAGCTTTAATAGCTTCTTCTTTTTCTCTATGAGCACCTATCAAAGGCTCATCAATAATATCATCAATTAGTTTCAAATCATACAAGTCATTAGAGCTTATTTTTAGTGCTGCAGTTGCTGTTTCTACTTTTGTAGAATCATCCCAAAGTATAGCCGAACACCCCTCAGGTGAGATTACAGAAAATATACTATATCTCATCATAGCAAGCTTATCAGCAATCCCTATAGCCAAAGCACCACCACTTCCACCTTCACCAATAACAATAGAAATAGTTATTGTATCAAGAGCGCTTAGTTCATAAAGATTTTTAGCAATCGCTTCACTTTGACTTCTCTCTTCTGCCCCAATTCCAGGATATGCACCTGGAGTATCTACTAGCATTAAGATAGGAATGCCAAATTTCTCAGCCATTTTTGCAGCACGAAGAGCTTTTCTATACCCTTCAGGATTTGGCATACCAAAATTTCTCATAATTTTGTTTTTTGTGCCTCTTCCTTTTTGCTCACCGATAACCATAACTTTTTCATCACCAATATATCCAAGGTAACAAACAATAGCAGTATCATCAGCAAAATGACGATCCCCATGAATCTCATAAGCATCTTTCATCAATACCCTAATATAATCAAGAGCATAAGGGCGATCTGGATGACGAGCTAATTTTAATTTTTGATAATCTGTTAAATTTTTATAAGTTTTGACAACTTCCTTATCAAGTTTAGCCTTTAAAATCTCCACAGCATGTTCATCTGCTTTTGTTTTAGCT
>Ga0265294_10000044_pt1 | contig 129236 bp, 92 predicted proteins | sample MunlanPumphouse3_FD_192504 | JGI IMG/M metagenome (GOLD analysis project Ga0265294, IMG submission 192504) | Groundwater microbial communities from a municipal landfill in Southern Ontario, Canada - Pumphouse #3 | ecosystem: Environmental > Aquatic > Deep subsurface > Groundwater | place... | reverse complement strand
CAACCCATCCAAACTTCCTTCAGCTCTTACGGGGCCAAAAAAGCCCTCCCGCTCGCTTGCTTCCTAAAAAAGTCAAACCAGCTTTTAACCAGCTCTCTTTAATTTTGGATGTTCTAAAGACCGTGTAACCTCGCTCACTCCGGCCTTCACCGCAGACCGCGCACATCGTTGTGTGCCGCACCCGCAGCGCCAAAGACTCTATACTTTTCACTCCCCACGCGCAACTTTTTTTTCAAATTTTTTGTTCGGTCCTTTTTCACACACACCTTTACCTGCTTCAGGTCAGTCAGTTAGGGGAGGGTAAAAAAGACTGTTTTACTGGCTTCTTTCGTGTATTGTGCACATACATGGGAATGCACATGAGCTATTCAGCTGATAAATTATCACATCCACAATCAATATCCTCCGCTGACGGCTGAAAAAGAGGGGAGTGTTTGTTCTCTGGGCTGGATTCTTCATGTTTTAAAAGAAAACGATTGCCAATTCAGAAAAGTTAGTGCAGATTATTTCCAGCTCTGGCGGAGAGATGGCAGAGTGGTCTATTGCGCACGCCTGGAAAGCGTGTGTTGTTAAAAGCAACCGAGAGTTCGAATCTCTCTCTCTCCGCCATTCGACAGAGTGACTTTTTCTTCGAAAGTTTCAAAACGTTTTTGTTTCTTCTGGCTATCCTCGTCACTAACAGGGCCCGCATAGCGCATCGTTGTCTCAAGTTTTTTTTCTTCTCTCATTTTCTTCTAGGCGCGTTTTTTTTGGCAATGCAAAAATAAGTCTTGCATTAGATCAAGCAACCCTTTATAGTCCTCTTCGATAGATTTCGTTTTATGAATATAGACTTTTGTTGTGCAGCTATGGGGCAAAGGCGGTTTTCTTTGTGTTTTGGAAATAAGGTTTTGTCATTAAAGATTTGGCTTTGTTTTATTCTTATTCTTGTTTTTTTATTTAGTCTATCAGCTTCTAATTCAGATGCTTATATATCGAATATATACACACTCAATACTCACACAATCGTACTAGAAACATATAAGTCCCTCCCGACTGAAAGTGAATATCAAATCGCAAATAAGAGTATAGAAAACTACCAGTTGTCGTATCCGACGAATCTTTCCGTTGTGTCTGTAAAAGCAACATCTGGAGAAAAGAAAATTACTTTGTCTTTGAGTGGTGATTTGGAGTTAGGAGAGGAAGCGACGGTTTCTTATTCTGGTCTATATCTAGCGCCTAGTTCGGGTGGAACTTATTTGCCTCGTTTTGGTGAACTCACATTCAGGGTATGCTATACGCCTGAACGGCCCAATCTTATAGGGATTCCTCTAGCTTGGGGGGACACGAATAGTGGAAGGTTGGATACGAATGGTTTGGAAAATATAGTTGCTGTCACTGCAGGGCTTGATTACACATTGTATTTAAAAAACGATGGAACAGTGATCAATAAGGGGGCGGCCACTTGTGGAAGTGTATCCAATTGGACTGATGTCGTTGCCATATCTGCTCGTGAATCCGTCGCCGCTGGATTGAAATCTGATGGAACTGTATTGCTCTCAGGCGTTATTTCACCTTTTGGCGACGATTGGAAGCAATGGATAAATATGGTGCAGGTGGCTGTTAACAATGATGTGCTTCTAGGACTGGGCTCTGACAGAAAGTTAAAAATCGCAGGTAATCTTTCATCTTACAATACGAACGATTTAGCTTTGGAAAACATTGTTGCTATCGGGCTAGGAGACGGTAGCACTCCCTATTTGGCGGTTCTTGATACGGATGAGACTCTGCATTGGTTTTCTTCTACCAACACTGCGGGGATAGCGGTTACCGATGTTGATAAATTTGCAGTAGGGTATCAGCACCTGATTTACATTAAAAAGGATGGAACTATTGTTGTCAAAGACGGCTCAGGCACTTCATGGGGATTAGAGAACACAACAAGTCTGGATGGAAGCCTTATCGAAGCAGTTGCAGCCGGCAACTCGCATAATCTTTACCTGATGAGTGGTGAAGTTGTAATAAAGGGATTGTCCGGTCAAAGTTGGACAACACTTCCTACAGAGCTTTACGGATCACATGAACCCGTAATTGCCGTTGCTGCCGGAAGAAAACACTCTGTCGCATTGCTCAGAGCCGAGGGGCAAGATGAAGATGATACAATAAGTGAATCTTTCACCCTTAACGAGGGCGAAGTGTGGGAGTACCAAATCACGATTCCTGAGCTTGATGGGAAAGATATTGTTTATAACTTCTCGTCGGGACCACTCCCTGACAATATGGTTTTCAATGAAGAAAATGGCGCTTTTTATTGGCAGACAGATGAGGCGGATGGACCGGGGGATTATCAGATTGTATTTCGTGCCTCTGATGCAGAAGATGAGCTGATTTTCGTGGACATCAATCTTTCGATTGAAGTTAAGGAAATAAATCAGGCTCCAGTGCTGCAGGTAAGTGATACAGCTATCACAGTCACAGCAGGAATCAGGTTGGATTTACTCGTGCTCGCCGAGGATATGGACTTGCCGAAAAATACTCTCACTTTTTCTCTCACAAATTCACCCTGTGGAATGAGCATAGATCCCATTAGCGGGCGGATTACCTGGGACACCACTATCCAAGACTTGGGTGACCATACTGTGGTTGTAAGGGTTTGCGATAATTTCAATCCGGCAGCGTGTGTTAGCGGATCTTTTTATGTAACTGTGGTTGAGGAGAGTGTGCCCCTGAGCATTATTGATATTCCCAACAATACAATTCTTGAACTTGCCTTATGGAGCTGTTCTCTGGATGCAGTCGGTGGAGAGGAAGCGTATCAGTGGAGTTTGCTTGATGGGCCCGACGGAATGAGTCTCGTCGGGAACGTATTAAGCTGGCGTCCATCAGAAGCCCAGGGTGATGGGACATCTTATTCGGTAACAGTGCGGGTGACAGATGCCAATGCAGATGTGGCGGAGATGAGTTTTATTTTAACGGTATCGGAAGTGAAAACAGCTCCAATCATTGAGCCTATTCCTGAAAAAGTACTCAGAGTAGGGGACACTCTTAATTTTACAGTGCTTGCCTCAGACACTGATGTGCCCACTAATACTTTAGCCTATTCGATTGTGGCTGGGGCTCCACAAGGAATGCAAATAAATCCAGCAACCGGGGTTGTTACGCTTACGTTGACTAAAGAACTCTACTGTGTGGATCCATACGTGATTACTGTGGAAGTTGCAGATGGTTCGGGGCTATCTTCTCAAACCCAATTTACTCTTCGAACTGAATATGTAAATGGGGCGCCGACAATAGCAGGAGATTCCACAGAGGTGACAATACCAGAGCTCACAGAGGCAAACATTACGACGCTTCTTGGGTGGGATTTTTATGATGCAGATAATGAGGAATTATCTTTTGCATTGGAACTGGGGGCTCCAGAGGGAATGAGTGTGGATTCCGCTGGAAATATCTTTTGGACTCCATCCGAAGAACAAGGACCCGGGGTATATGCCGCTTTTTTGCAAGTGAGCGATATGGATGAGGTTTCACCAACAGTCACACGAAGAGAGTTCACTGTTACAGTTACGGAAGTGAACTCAGCGCCTTATTTTTCATGCAGTTTGGAAAGGGAAGCCATTATTGGTGAAACCTTGTCATTAACTACGATAAAGGCTACTGATTCGGATATCCCTGCTCAAAAAATAACCTATACTCTGGAAGGGGGTGCCCCGAATGGATTAAGGTTCTATTCCAATGGCGATATAGTATGGACTCCTTCAAAAGATCAGATTGGAGAACATCTCTTATCCATTTTAGCTACTGATAATGGGACTCCAGTAAAAAGCGGTAGCGCTACATTAAAGATAACGGTGAGAGAATCGGCTGTCTCAACTTTGTATTTCATCCCTGTAGAAAACTTACATGTTAAAGAGCACTCCCTGTTTCAAGTCGTTTTGATGGCCAGTGCCAGCGGGGGGGCAGATACTATTGCTTATTCTCTTTTAAATTCTCAAACGGGCATGCATCTAGAATCATCGTCAGGCTGTTTTTCCTGGATTCCAGGTGAAAATGATGGTGGCAAAAGTTTTGAAGTGGTTGTAAATGCGGTGGAAACATCAGGCAATAAGCGATCGGCTCAGATTTCTTTCGTGATTACTGTGGATGAAGTTAATGATGCTCCTACCATTAGTTCTATTCCCCTTATACGAATCAATGAAGACGAAGTGTTAAATTATGCAGTGGTGGCAGAGGATCCCGAAGCTGATGTACTGACGTACTCAGTTATCTCAATTTTTCCTGATGATTACATTGAGGAAGACGATGCCTATTTCTCAGGTAATGTATTTTGTTGGCATATACGTGAACCTCACGGTCCTGGTGGTTATACTGTCACAATTCGTGTTACAGACTCAGTAGGCCTTTATGCTGAGACGAGCTTCAGAGTTTTGGTTCGTGCCGTTAATACAGCGCCGAGATTTACTTTTTCTGAAACAACTTTTGATGTGTATCAAGGTCAAGAATTCACAACAGTTATCACTGTAGAAGATGACGATATTCCTAAAGAACAGCTTGTAATAAGTAAAACATCGGGTCCAGATGGACTGACAATCCACCCGCATACTGGGGCTGTTCATTGGCGAGTTCCACTTGACTATCAAGTAGGAACAACCTCTTTTGGAATTCAGGTTACCGACGTTAATGCGGGCGGCGCAACAAGGCTTTTGACCCTCAATGTGCTTCCATGGGCAAATGTTGAGCCGACTTCTGGTGTTATGGAGCTGTCTGCAAGCTTGCATGAAGGAGAGCCTTTTGAATTCTGCTTGGATACAGATTCTACAACTGGCTGGAATTGGAGACTCAATTCTTCTCCCAATGATATGGTTCTTGATTCAGAAAGCTCAACGCTTCGTTGGACTCCTGGTGAACTGGATGGAGGTCAGAGCCAAGAAGTTTTGTTGGAGGCCAGTATTGGTGATGAAAGGAGACACCAAAAACTCCGTCTTGTTTTGGATATTGTGGAGACTAATTCTCAGCCGCAAATTGAGGAGCTGATAATACCTGCTTTTCGATTAAATCAGGAAGTACGATTTTTTGTGAAGATGTCTGATTCTGACATGCCGATTCAGCACCTGAATTTGTCCCTTCTTTCCGCTTTGCCGTCTGAAGCTTCATTTAATCCTCAGACAGGGGAATTTTGCTGGAGACCAAGAACAAAAAGCCAATTTGTAAATGGAGGATGGAATCTTAAATTTAAGGTGAGTGATTCTGGCGTGCCGTCCTTGAGCTCCGAAAAAGAAATTCTCCTTTGCCTATTGGAGGATGAAGCAGATGAATCTTCAGTTCAATACGAATATGTCACATCTCCCACAACTGAGGACATTATAAAGCTTAATTGGGATGTTCAGGAGGGGAAAGAGTATTCTGTTTTTGCATCCAACTCCAATCCGGGCGATGAATGGCTTTTGATAGGTAAAGTGCAGTTGACACAGGATGCACTTACTCTTGAGAACAGCTATGCTTTGAAGAAAATTGGCTGGTTTTACATGGAGGGCGCCCTGGACGATAAATGGCCTCTCCGTTCTTGCGAGAAAACAAAGGATGGTTTGTTTAGGATAGTATGGGAAAGAAATAGCTCATCACCTGTTGCAGAGATTAAGATGAGTGAAGATGGGAGTTTTTCGAAATGGGAGCCCCTTTTTCAACTTGATTTATCCAATCACAAGGCCTCGCTACAACAGAAATTGAGCTCAAGTCCCGAAGGAATTAGGAACGTTCGGATTGTTCCGAAAAATTAGACAGGTGGTTGTTCTGACCTGTATTTCCCCAATCATTCAACTGTCCTTCTAATGGATGAGGGGAGGCGTCCTTGTCTAGCAAACAAAGGGTTTCGCTTATCAAATAGAGCGAACCGCAAACCAATATCAACGGGGCGTCTTTTAAAGCAACCAAGGCACCTTTAACGTCTTGTTGAATTGAAACACTGATATGAGAGGGAGTGTGTTTCTTCAACGCCCTTACTAATAATTCCGGAGCAAGTGTCCTGTGGTTAGGTACGGCTATACATGAAAATGACAAACCGCACGGGGCAATTATGCGACAGATATTAGGCCAGTCTTTGTCAGCCAAGACACCTATCAGGATATGAGGTTTCTCATTGAAACGTTTGAAAAAAGAATCCGTAAGAGCTCGAAAACCGGCTACGTTATGGGCCCCATCTAAAATAATGGTTTGGTTATCGCTGCAAATAACCTGAAAACGTCCTGGCCATTGAGCTGTGTAGAGCCCTTCGCGTAGCGAACTTTTTGAAACAGGAAGTTGGGCTTGTAAAACATCGACTGTTTTGAGAGCAAGAGAAATGTTGGCTTTTTGATAGTCGGGTAACTGAGGGGGTAACAGGGGCAATGAATCAAAAGAAGCAGAGAAAAAAGGTGCGGATTTGATTTTTGCTATTTTCTTAATAACATCCAACGGCTCTAAGTTTGCCTCCGTGGTAATGACAGGGACGCCATCCTTTATTATGCCAGATTTTTCATATGCTATTTCACCCAGGGTGTTTCCCAAGTATTGCTGATGTTCTAATGAAATGTTTGTAATGACCGAAGCCAGCGGGGTGACGATATTGGTTGAATCTAGCCTACCGCCCAGTCCTGTCTCCCAGAGAATAATTTCACATTTTTCCTTTTGAAAGTGCAGTAATGCCATGAGCGTTACTGCTTCAAAAAAGGTCGGGTGAGATTCAGGAGGAAAGGAATCAAGAACAGGTTTAATTTTCTCAACTAAACCCACTATTTTTTCTTTACTGATCTGGGTGTGATTTACCTGAATTCGTTCGGCAAAAGAGATCAAATGAGGAGATGTAAACAGTCCCGTCCTATAACCTGCATGACGATAAATGCTTTCCAGTATCGCACAAACAGAACCCTTCCCGTTGGAACCTGCTAGGTGAATGAACCGAAGCCCTTTCTCAGGGTGGTCAAATTTCTCACAGAGAAACTGTATAGTCTCTAATCCTAATTTGGCTCCGAATGAACGGAGCCCATAAAGAAATTCGATCGCCTTGGAATATTGCTGTTCAAGAGGAGCGCTCTCTTCCAATTTCATAGAATAACGGTGGATTCAGAACCACTCCACATTCCATTATGATGTATCGCTGCTATTTATTGCACAGCTTGCAAACAACGAGTGCAGAGAGTCGGATGTTGTTCGTTTTCCCCAACTGATGTCTCGTAATGCCAGCAGCGCTCACATTTTTTTCCGTCTGCAGGAGCCGTTTCGAAAACTGCGGACTGGGTGTCTTCAGATACTGCAGGCGTTGGAATAACGGTGAGCTGACTTAAATTTAATAGTTCCCTCAAGAGCTCCTGCTCATCAGATTGCAAAGGCAAGAGAGAAGGGTGTGCCGAAATGGTCATCTTTCCTTCGAGAGATTTACCAATTATCTTTGATTGACGTGCTTTTTCCAATTCAGCCAGAGCCGGACCTCTCAGTTGGAAGAGCAAAGACCAAAGCGATTTCTCCTTTGAGGAGAGTGCAAAATTTGATGCCTTGTAATAGCTCAGATGGACAGAACCCTTTCCTTCGTTACCGGGAATGTATTCCCATGCTTCGTCAGCAGTAAAGGCCAGAATAGGTGAAAGAAGAATGCAAAGCTGGGAGAGCATGTGATGTAGCGTTGTTTGAGTCGAACGACGCCGTATAGAATCACTCCTATCGGTGTACATACGATCCTTAATGGCATCGTGATAAATTGCCGATAGCTCCATGGAAATAAACTGGCTGATCCTTTGATAAACCTGATGGAATTCAGATCGTTCATAAGCGGTCATTACCTCTTCTTCCATTGTTGAGAAGGCATCAAGAATCCAGCGATCCAATGGTGTCAGTTCATTAAGAGGTATCGTATGCTCAAGGGGGTTGAAGTCATGCAAATTCGAAAGCTGATAGCGCAGCGCATTGCGGATTGCACGATACGTTTCACCCACTTTATTGATACGTTCCTCGCTGACAACAATGTCATTACGGAAATCTTGAGATGCGACCCAAAGCCGGAGCACATCGGCCCCATATTGCTTAATATAGGCATCTGAAGTCTGAGGCTTTTGGTAACCACCTTGTTTGCTCTTGGATATTTTTTCGCGGTCTGCATCAACCATGAAGCCGTGTGTTAACACTGTCCGATAAGGTGCATGACCATTGCCGGCCAAGGAAAGCAATAGGGAAGATTGGAACCAGCCGCGATGCTGGTCACTTCCTTCCAAATACATGTCAGAAACCCATAACGGCTGTTTCTGATCTGGGAGATGATTCAGTTCCTCTCTTTGCATGAGAACGGACCTGGACGTGGAACCGGAGTCAATCCATACATCTAGAGTATCAGACCCTTTACTGATCGCTTCAGGATGATTCCACTGTGTCGGACGTACTGCTTTCCAAAGTTCCTCAGCTGTTTTCTCAAACCAGATATTGGACCCATGTTTTTCGACCAGGGCTGCGACAGCTCGAATAATTGAGGCATCCAGAATAGGGGTTGAATTGCCGTCATAAAAAGCAGGGATGGGCACCCCCCAAGTGCGTTGTCTCGAGATACACCAGTCAGGGCGGTTTTGGACAGCCCCTTCGATGCGGTTGCGGCCCCAGTCCGGTATCCAGGAGACAGAGGAAGAGATACATTCGAGAGCCTTTTGACGGAACTTTTCATGGTCTATCTTAATGAACCATTGGTCCATAGCCCGGAAGATTACTGGGGTTTTACTTCTCCAGCAATGTGGGTATGAGTGAGAGTATGGCTCCAAGGCTAATAATTGATTTTGCTGACGTAGTAGTGCAATCACTCCCTCGTTAGCAGCGGATTGACCATGTTTTTCCAGAACAGAAAGCCCTAGAAGTGAGGAGGGGATTTGCTGTTCCGGAGGCAAGTCATTGGTGTGAATCAGACAACCATCGTCATCGACAGGAGAATAGACAGGGAGTCCGTTTTGTAAACCCAGAATATAATCCTCCATACCGTGTCCTGGCGCAATATGGACGAAGCCCGTACCGGTGGAACTCTCTACAAAATCGCCTGGGTAGAGCTTTGACTCACGTTGGCAGAAAGGATGGTGGCAGGTGATTTGACTCAAGGCATCCCCTTGAACAGTGCGGATAATTTGATGGTTATTCCATCCGCATTTTTCGGCTACCTGATTCAGAAGATCTACGGCCACGAGATACGTCTCTTGACCAACCAGAACCTCCAAGTAATCCAGTTTGGGATTAAATGCAATAGCCAAGTTGGCCGGAAGGGTCCAAGGCGTAGTCGTCCAAATAACGACGAATGTGTTCTTGCGCCCTGCAATGGGGAATTTTACATAAATACTGGGGCTTACGTGATCAGCGTATTCCACCTCCGCTTCCGCCAATGCCGTTTTGCACGGGATACTCCAATAGACAGGTTTTTTTCCCCGATAGACGAATCCTTTTTCTACGATATCAGCGAAGAGACGCAGCTCCGCCGCTTCGAGTTCCGGTAAAAATGTAAGATAAGGATTATCCCAGTCGCCCAGCACACCCAGTCGTTTGAATTGATCTCTCTGGATGGCAATATATTTGCGTGCATATGCTTCACATTCCTTCCGAATAGCGACAGGAGTTATTTCCGATTCATCTTTGTATTTTTTACGGGCCTCCTGCATTACCTTATATTCAATGGGCAGTCCATGGCAGTCCCAACCGGGAACATATGGAGCGTTGAATCCCATCAAGGTTTTATGGCGGATAATAATATCCTTTAAAATTTTGTTGAGAGCTGTTCCCACATGCACATCTCCATTGGCAAAAGGAGGACCATCATGAAGAATGTAACGAGGGGCATCTTTACGGGAGGATATAATTTCAGAGTAAAGATCGTTTTCGTACCAACGTTTCAGCCGCTCGGGTTCACGCGTTAAAAGATCCGCTTTCATGGGGAAAGCGGTCTTAGGCAAATTCAGAGAATTCTTATAATCCATCTATCTATGTAAACTTAATTGAAATTTTTTATTTAGCCTGGTCCTTAATCCAGCGGAAGGCAGCATCAAAAATGAGACGATTTTTTTCTGCCACTGCGTGCTTGGATTTGAAGCTTTTCTCTAAGGTGTTAAGAAGAATGTCTTTGGATAAAGGTATTAAATCCAAAGCTGCCATTGCTCCTAAAAGGGCTGTGTTTCCGGCCTTAGGTACCCCCATTTGGTTAGCCATCTCTATTGCGGGGAAGGAAATGAGCCGAACCCCTTCTTTCACGGGAACTTTGTCAACAGGGATGTGAGAGTCATAAAGGATTACGCCATTTTGTGGGACGGCAGGTGCAAAACGCTCATAGGATGGCTGATTCATTACTACCAAAACATTTGGAGAAACCACTTCAGGTGATCCAATGTGTTTGCTGCTGATAATAACAGAACAAGCAGCAGAGCCGCCACGCTGCTCGGGGCCATAAGTCGGAAGCCAGGAAACATGGAGCCCGGCTGTCTGGGCTGCCTGGGCTATGACATGGCTTAAGCTGAGTATTCCTTGGCCACCGAAGCCCGAAAACTTAAAATGCTTAGTTGGGACTTTACTTTCATTCGATGTTTTGACTTCATTGGAATCCGAAATCAAAGGGAAAAAATCATGAGCCTGAACCCTGGGGGGCATTTCCGGTTTGGTTTGCACTTCTGCAGAGCGATCCCTCAAGCAGGAGAGGGGATACTCTTTTTCCATTTCGTTAATGCAAAATTGAGCTGCCTCCAGTGTAGTGCCTTTAAAGTTGGTAGGACAAGGGCTGAGTATTTCTACAAAAGCATATCCTTTGGAGTCTCTTTGTATCTCCAAAGCTTTTCGGATAGCTTTTTTGGTCTTCATAATACGCGGAGTATCCGCTACGGAGACTCGCTCAATATAGACCGGAGCATGAAGTTGATTAAGCACTTCACTGATATGAATTGGATATCCCATGGTTAGCGGATCACGTCCGTATGGAGATGTAGCGGTTTTTTGCCCTAAAAGGGTGGTCGGTGCCATTTGCCCACCAGTCATTCCATAAATCCCATTGTTGATAAAAAAGACAGCAATATTTTCTCCTCGGTTAGCAGCCTGGAAAGTGGCGTTGAAACCAATTGCAGCCAAATCGCCATCGCCTTGATAGCTGATAACGATTTTTTTATTCAAAGTACGAGCCAAACCCGTACCTACCGCCGGGGCTCTGCCATGGGCTACTTGGACGTTTCCCGCGTTCATATAATAATAGCAGAAAACGCTACAGCCCACAGGGCTGATAAAAAGGGTTCGCTCTTGAACTCCAAGTTCTACCAGAGCTTCACCGATCAACTTATGAACAATTCCGTGTCCGCAGCCCGCACAATAATGAGTTGCTCTCTGGTTTGATGGGCCTTTACGGGTAAAAAGCTCGTAAAGTCCCTGAGTTTTTAAAATAGACATAGAATAAAATGCGATTAGCTTTGAACTTTTAAAATATCCTTAACTTTCCGAACAATAGCATCTACTTCCAACAGCATGCCACCCATCCGATTAATAAAGCGAACCTTGGGACGTTGTTCACCCAAGTGCAAAAGCACGTCATCCCGATATTGACCGTTGCTCAATTCTGCGACTAATATCTGACAGTTCGGGCTTTTCAAAATGATTTTTTGTAGTTGTTTCTCAGGGAAAGGAAATAAGGTTTGAGGACGAAAGAGACCCGCTTTAATTCCTTGGGCTCGGAGCTCCTCCACTGCCGTACGAGCTATGCGACCGACAATACCATAGCCAGTAATGATTATATCAGCATCCTCAGTAAGCCAGCTCTCGGCGGTGGCCTCGCAGCTCATGCTTTCGTACTTTTGCTGGAGCATGAAATTAAACTCTTCTTGTTCTTCGGGCTGCAGGATGATTGATGTCACCAGGTTTTGCTGTGTTTTCTTATCGCCGTGAATGGCCCAGCTGCTCGTCTCGGGCTGAGGAAACTCTTTTACCGGTAGTTCGAGCGGCTCCATCATTTGTCCGAGAACGCCATCGGTTAAAATAACGACAGGGTTCCTATATTTTACGGAAAGAGAGAAAGCGCGAATCGTGAAATCACACATTTCCTGCACGTTTCCAGGAGCCAGTACGATATTGTGATAGTTACCGTGGCCGCCACCTTTTACGGATTGATTGTAGTCGCCTTGTTCAGGGCCAATATTCCCGAGACCTGGTCCCGTTCTCATGACATTTACTATTACAGCAGGCAATTGCGATCCGGCTAAATAGGAGACGCCCTCCTGCATTAAGCTGAGCCCGGGCCCACTTGAGGCTGTCATGCTGAGTTTACCTGCGGCTGCGGCGCCATAAACCATGTAAATGGAGTTTGTTTCGCACTCAGCCTGCAGGAATACTCTTCCCAGTTTAGGAAACCATTTAGCAGCTGAATGAGCTATCTCGCTTGCTGGGGTGATAGGGTACCCGAAGTAAGCGTCGCAACCGGCATACAAGGCGCCAATAACAACGGCATCATTACCTTTAGCGAATAAATTCATTTATCTTTTTAGGGTCTTTGTTTTTTGTGAACTTCAATTGCGTATGGTTCCGGGCAGTTGTAGAAACAAATGCCACAGCCAATACAGCCTTCTCCTATGTATTCAACGGGAATGACTCCTTTGGTGTTGAATTTTTTTGAAAAACGGAGCACATGTTTTGGGCAGGCGGCTACGCATCGTCCACAAGCTTTGCACTCCTCGGCATCAATTACAGGTCGTGGCAAAGAGGGGTTAGTCCCTTGTTGATCTAGGTTCATCAGTGTGATGTATAATTCTATATTTTTACGGTCAAAAGAAATTCGATGTTGCTTCGCGTTTGCTTGAGCTTATCCAAAAGCTTTTCCATCCCTTCGACAGCCGGGACTCCTGTCAAGGCGCGCCGCAGCAGAACGATACGTTCATATTCATCGGGGTGGTAAAGCAATTCCTCCTTGCGAGTACCAGAAAGAGCTATGTTGATGCTGGGGAAAATGCGCCTTTCAGCTAAGTGACGATCCAGCACCACCTCCATATTTCCCGTTCCTTTAAATTCCTCAAAGATAACTTCATCCATTCGGGATCCGGTATCTATCAAGGCCGTAGCGATAATGGTGAGAGAGCCACCTTCTTCAACGTTACGAGCTGCACCAAAGAAGCGCTTAGGTTTATGCAGAGCATTGGCGTCCACACCGCCTGACAGAATTTTTCCAGAGTGAGGTTGAACAGTATTGTAGGCACGGGCCAAGCGCGTAATTGAATCCAAAAGGATAACAACGTCTTTTTTGCGCTCTACCATGCGTTTGGCCTTCTCAATAACCATTTCAGCCACCTGAACGTGACGCTCTGGGGGTTCATCGAAGGTGGAGCTTACCACTTCAGCCGGGGCGCAGGTTCTCTGCATATCAGTCACCTCTTCAGGCCGCTCATCAATCAGGAGAATGAAAAGATAAACCTCCGGATTGTTCGTCAATATCGAATTGGCCAAATTTTGCATGAGGACTGTTTTGCCGGTGCGAGGCGGAGCAACAATAAGACCGCGTGTTCCCCGTCCAATAGGGCAAATAATATCCATCACGCGAGCTGAAGGATCATTCAATTTGCTCTCCAAAATAAACCGTTTATTCGGGAAGAGCGGCGTCAGGTTCTCAAAATGGGTTTTGTCCTTTGCCTTATCTGGGTCTTCATTATCTACTGTTTCTATTTGGAGTAGAGCAAAGAAGCGTTCCTTATCTCTGGGAGAGCGGATACGTCCGGCCACCAGGTTTCCAGTTTGAAGATTAAAGCGCCGAATCTGAGAAGGAGAAACATAAATATCTTCCGGACAAGGCAAGTAGTTAAAGGTTTGAGAGCGTAAAAAGCCAAAGCCATCGGGTAAAACCTCTAGGACTCCGTCAGAAATGATGACTCCACTTCGGCGAGCGTTCCTCTGAAGTATCTGAAAAATGAGCTCATGTTTTTTGAGAGTTCCAAAGTTCTCAATTCCCAATTCGCGGGCCATTTCATTAAGCTCATGGATTCCCTTTGCTTGGAGTATACTGGTGTCCAAGGCATTCGCCATCTCTTGGCTGGAAACAGGCGGCAATTCTTCTTCATCAATATCTTCAGGGAGTTCCCCCGGCTTGATATTCATTTCTTTCAGGATGACCTCTTGCGGTGTAGCGGCCGGAATTGGCATAACCTCCTCGAGCGAATTCTCAGGAGTTTCCTCTGCGGGAGATGTGGAACGATTATGAGCTTTACGGACTACAGCCTCTTCTTGAGAAGCGGATTCTAGAGGCAACTCTTCTTCTTGCGGACGATTTTTTGGAGGACGTCCACGTTTTGCTCCAGTTTTAGATGGTTCTTTTGCCATAGGATGAATAAAGGTTATAATCTCCGCTAAATATTAGTAAGGTAACGGAAATTTTTGGGTTAAGTCTTTTACTTGATTACGAACTCTATTTATTATTTCTGAGTTAGTAATATTTTCCAGCACATCGCAAATAAGCTGAGCGATAAATTTCATCTCCGGTTCGCTCATGCCTCGGGTCGTCAGAGCCGGTGTGCCGATGCGAATACCACTGGCTTGGAAAGGAGAGCGGGTCTCAAAGGGGATCGTGTTTTTATTAACAGTGATGCCAGCTAAATCCAATGCAATTTGGCATTCTTTTCCGGAAAGACCTTTTTGGCCCACATCAACCAGCATTAGATGATTGTCCGTGCCACCGCTGACAAGGCGATATCCTCTAGCTTTGATCTCATCAGCCATGGTTTTAGCATTAAGTACAATTTGCTTTTGGTACTCTTTAAAAGCAGGCTGCAAGGCTTCCTGGAAACATACAGCTTTTGCTGCAATAACATGCTCCAGAGGGCCACCTTGGATGCCGGGGAATATTTGCGAATCAATTTCTTTCGCATACTTCTCCGCACAGAGGATAAGTCCACCACGAGGGCCGCGAAGTGTTTTGTGTGTGGTCGTAGTGACAAAATCAGCGTGTCCAACAGGGGAGGGATGATATCCCGCGGCTACTAAGCCGGCGATGTGAGCAATATCCGCCAGAAGGAGGGCATTCACCGAGCGAGCAATTTCACCCATGCGTTTGAAATCAATTATTCTGGGGTAAGCGCTGGCTCCGACCGTGATCATCTTAGGACGATATTCCTCGGCCATTTTAGCCAAAGAGTCGTAGTCAATGACTTCTTCTTCCTTGGTGACTCCATAGTGTTTGACTTCGAAGAATCTACCCGAGAAGTTAGCCTTATTTCCATGAGTGAGGTGACCTCCATGGGTCAAATCCATAGTCAGAATACGATCGCCGGGCTTCAAAAATGCGAAATAAACAGCCATGTTCGTAGAGCTGCCACAATGTGGCTGAACGTTTGCGTGTTCGGCTCCGAACAGGAGTTTGGCTCGCTCAATGGCAAGTTTCTCAACCTCGTCAATGTACTCGCAACCTCCATACCAGCGTTTTGCCGGGTAACCTTCAGCATATTTATTGGTTAAAACAGAACCTTGAGCCTGCATAACAGCTGGGCTGACAAAGTTTTCGCTGGCGATCAACTCCAAGTGGTCGGTTTGACGCTGTTTTTCGGCCTCAATAAGAGTTGCTATTTGAGGGTCTGCTAGTTGCAGAGCATCTGTTGTAGTGGTCATTTGTTCCATTTTTTTAATCCTACGTTCGTGTCTTCCGCCTTCAAAGGCTGTATTGAGAAAAGCATCTAATATTTTCATAACCTCGTCAGCCGGAGTTGACTCAGTCAAACATAGCACATTGGCATTGTTATGTTTTCGGGTAAGAACTGCATCACTTTCTTTGCTCACCAGAGCGGCGCGAATTTTCTGAAACTTGTTGGCGGCCATACTCATGCCAATCCCAGTACAGCAAATGAGAATACCATATTTCGCAGTGCCGTCCAATACCATCCGGCAAACTTTTTCAGCGTAGTCCGTATAATCACAAGACTCTGAAGAATAGGTGCCACAATCAGATAAAATGTAACCTTTACCTACAAGTATTGGTTGGAGGGCTTGTTTAGTATTAAAACCTCTGTGGTCGGATCCAATAGCGATAAGGTTTTTAGTACCAGGCATATTAGATGAATTCATTTTTTCTTTAAAAGTTCTATTAGGACGGGTAGTCTCTCTCGGATGCTCTCTCGGATTTGGTCGCGACAACGGCGGTATATATCTAGATCGGCACCATAAGGGTCAAAGATATCGCACCCGGGTTTAAGCATCAGCATTTTTGAGGCCGCCGCAGGATAACGCCCTTGAGCTATCTGTAGGTGAGCAGAAGTCATTGTAAAAATCAAGTCTGCTTGGCAAACTTTTTTTTCGTTCATTTGAGAACTTCTGTGCTGGGATATATCCCTATTCAGTTCCAACATGGCCAAAACAGCGTTCACGCTTGGAGGAAAACCGTCTTCGGTGGAAATACCTGCAGACTGCGCGACAATACCTTCCAAGTCAGATGCTTCCATTCTGAAAAGTTCCTCTGCCATTGGGCTTCTGCAAATATTCCCTGTGCAAACAAAAAGGACTGTTTTCACTTTGATTTTCAACACACGTGGGCCAGAAGAGGTATCATGCGCAAGCCTTCTGGTTTTGAGGCGGGGCAACAACTCCTACTGATGAGCCATTGCTCGACTACTGGCTGATAGTCAGCCGAACAAGAGAACATTGTGAGATTTTCAGGAAATCCACGGCATTTCCCTTGAACAAGGGAGAGTTTAGCAGTTTCGCTTTATCAGTCAAAGGTAATTTTTGAAAAATTAAAATGGGTGATTCCAAATGGATTAGAACTTTGTTACGATGGCCGCGCGTATGAGAATACTGACAGGGATACAGCCTACAGGAACGCTACACCTTGGAAATTATTTCGGGGCGATGCTTCCAGCCATTAACTTACAAACACAGGGTGAGGGATTCTATTTTATTGCCGATTTGCATTCCATGACTTCCTTGTTTGACCCAAAAGAGCGTTTGGAGAATGTTTTGAATGTCGCTTTAGATTTCATGGCTTGTGGATTGGACCCTAAAAAATGTGTGTTTTTCCGCCAAAGCGAAGTTCCGGAAGTCACTGAACTCACATGGATTCTCTCTCCAATGGCACCCATGGGCTTACTGGAGCGTTGCCACAGCTATAAAGATAAATTAGCAAAAGGAGTTGAGGCTAACCATGCTCTCTTTAGTTATCCGCTTTTGATGGCTGCAGATATTCTGTTGTATGAAACCAATATTGTTCCGGTCGGTAAAGATCAAAAACAGCATGTGGAGGTTACTCGCGATATTGCCATTAAATTCAATAACACCTATGGACAGACTTTTGTGATTCCGGAGCCGCAGATTCAAGAATCAGTGTCTGTTATTCCAGGTGTTGATGGGCAAAAAATGAGCAAAAGCTACAATAATACGATTAGTATCTTTGGTGACGAAAAAAGCATTCGCAAGCGGATAATGGGAATTCAAATGGATAGCCGCACTCCATCCGAACCCAAGCCGGACGCGGATAAGAATAGCGCTATTATACTGATTAAACTGATGGCGGAGCCGTCTGTCGCTCAAGAATATGAGGATCGGCTTAGAGTGGGTGGCTTAGGATATGGAGATTTGAAAAAAGCCCTTTTTGAAATTTATTGGAATTATTTCGAACCTGCCCGTAAAAAAAGGGCTGAACTGGTAGCAAATTTGGACTACGTTCGGCAATCTTTGAAAGAAGCAGCCGAAAAGGCCAGGACTGTTGCTGCTGTTGTTTTAGATCGTGCGAGAAAGGCTTCGGGAATCGGGCCTATTTAAAGAGATGAATTGGAATATTCAAACTCGCTCTCGCATTTGCTCCCGCTGTCAGGCGAGCTTTCTTGAGAAACAGACTTATCAGACGGCTCTTTTCGTTCGGGCTGATGGGAGTTATTGGAGAGAGGATGTTTGCATGAATTGTAAAACCAATTCCTCGAATTCAGAGGAAGTTAAAGATAAAGGCCAGTTTGTATCTCAATGGCAGGGAGTGTTTCAGACGTCTGCTCCAGCCTTGCAGAATAAAGGTTTGGAGCGTGATGAGGTGGAAGACGTTCTGCGCAGAATAGTGGAATTGAATGATCCTCGTTATGTCAACGTTATGTACATCTTGGCCGTCATGCTGGAGCGAAAACGTGTTTTAAAAGCAAAGGACGTGTATCACAAGAATGACCGAAAATTCACGATTTATGAGCATTCCAAGACGGGCGATGTTTTTGCGATAGAGGACCCTGGGCTGGAAATAAATCAGTTGGAAGATGTACAACGTGATGTCTGTAATTTATTGGAAAGGGGCTTGGATTTGGAAAACGAAGTAGTATCCAAAGCCGCATCCACTCAAACTGCGGCACAAGAATTGCCGGGGTATTAGTCAAATTTGAATTAAGTGAGCTTGTGCAATCTGGCTCACCAACAGAAGAAATAGCCCATGGCTCGTGATTTAAAATTGCTTGAGGAAAAGCTTGGTTACAAGTTTAAAAACATAGAAAACTTGGCCAAAGCTCTTTTGCACCCGTCAAAAATTCAAGAGACCGGCATGGCCTCTTTTGAAAGCAACGAGAGGTTGGAATTTTTGGGTGACTCGGTTTTGAATCTATCTATATCCAAAATACTCTATCAAAAATTTCCGAACCTGACAGAAGGACTCCTGTCTAAAGCACGGGCACATTTGATTAGCCGTGCTTGCATGGTCCGGCTGGGGGCGTCTGTCTCCCTGGGAGAGTATCTGACACTATCTAAAAGTGAGGAGCAGACTGGCGGACGCGCACGGGCCTCATCCGTAGGCAATGCAATGGAAGCAATTTTTGGGGCCATTTTTTTGGAGAGTGATTTTGAAACGGTCTGTGACTGCATTCATCGGCTTTTACATGATGCCATTGAAGAGACCCCTTTCGATCATCAGATAGAGGACAACCCTAAAGGCGAACTGCAGGAATTGCTGGTGAGTAGAGGGATTTCCCTCCCGGTTTATGAACTTATGGAAACTAGCGGACCTGCACATAAACCAGTATTTGAGTGTCGCATTATGATTGGGGGGCAGGAAATGGCTCGAGCCTTAGGGAGTCGCCGGCAGTCTGCAGAGTTTAATTGTGCCCGGCTCGTCTTAGAAAAACTAAAAACTGAAACCTGATAATCACTGTGATTATAGCTCCTTCACTATTGGCGGCCAATTTGGGAAAGCTTGAGAGTGAGATCAAAAGGATTACTCGAGCCGGAGCCGATTGGATTCATCTAGACATCATGGATGGGCATTTTGTTCAAAACCTCTCCTTTGGGCCGGACTTCCTCAAAATGATTAAACAGCACACCCATCTACCGTGTGATGTGCACCTCATGTGCTCCAAACCTGAAATTTTGCTTCCCCATTTTATAAAAGCGGGTGCTGATAACATTACTGTTCATGCTGAGCTGGGAGAGCGTGCGATAGATTTGATAAAGAGCATTCACACAGAAAAACGGTCGGCAGGCATTTCTATAAATCCACCGACTCCCTTCGCTGTGGTGGAACCCTTCCTTGATATTGTGGATTTGTTTCTAGTCATGAGTGTCAATCCGGGGTATGGCGGACAGTCTTTCATTGAAGGTACTGTCGAAAAAATTGGTTTGGCAGACAAATGGCGTAAGCAAAGAGAAAAAAAACTTCATCTGGAGGTTGATGGAGGCATCAATTTCGAAACTGTAAAAGAGTGCGCACGGATGGGAGCTGATACCATCGTCAGCGGTACCACGATTTTTCATTCTCGTTGCTATAGAAGAGCCATTGAAAGAATGAGGAATAATGCAATACAAGCTGCCATGCGCACAGTTTGATCTCAAGAACCAAGCGAAAGCGCTTCACATCTTTTTTGGGGCCGGAATAGGGGTGTGCTGGGCTTAGGCTCTGATAGGCAGTGTGTATCTAAGAAGCCCTAGGCGGTTCCGTATATTTGCCATTATTTTTTCTATCCGCTTGTCAGTTTTTTAGCAATTCAAAGCCTTAGAAATAAGGGTTGAATTAGCATAGTGATTCAGATACTCTCTTCGGTGAGAGTAGGTTTGCTTCTAACATATTTTGACCATTAGGTTAAGAGGCAAATCAGTAGAAACAATTTAATTATGTTAAAAACAATCCATATACTTCTGGTCCTGTTTGTGTCTTCTTTTTCGATATCGGCAAAGGGGGTAGAAATAACTGGGGTAAGAAATATACCTACGGATTCCCGCAATTCGTACTATATCAGCAACCAAAATCCTCTCCAACCTCAACGTCTTATCAAGCTGCCTACCGGAAGCATCGTTCCTAATGGATGGCTTCGAAAACAACTCGAGCTCCAGAGAGATGGGCTCAATGGCAACTTGAGTGAAATCAGTGCCTGGCTCCAGCGCGATGATAATGCCTGGCTGAAGTCTGGCGGGAAATGGGGATGGGAGGAAGTTCCTTATTGGCTCAGAGGCTATGCATCTCTCGCTTACATCATGAAAGACGAGAGTATGTATCAAGAAGCCCTTTTTTGGATTGATGCCATTTTGGGAAGTCAGCGGGAAGATGGAAATTTTGGTCCCAAGTATTCTGGAAAACAAGATTTCTGGCCCAACATGATCGTGCTTTGGATATTGCAGAATCACTATGAATATACCCATGACCCTCGCATTATCCCATTCATGACTGCCTATTGTAACTATTTGCTCACTGTGCCTGATGAGGATTTTCTCTCCAGCTATTGGGAAAATAGTCGAGGCGGTGACAATCTCTGGAGTGTAGTGTGGCTTTATAATCGGACTCAGGATGGCAATTTGCTGAAACTGGCAGAAAAAATTCATGTAAATACGGCTGATTGGACCAAGCCTTCGCAGCTCCCCAACTGGCATAATGTAAATGTTGCTCAATGTTTTCGGGAGCCGGCGACCTGGTATCTCTTCACGGGAGAAGAGGCAATGTGTAAAGCTAGCTATAATGCCTATAACTTAATTCGAAGAGCTTTTGGCCAAGTACCCGGTGGAATGTTTGGTGCCGATGAAAATGCTCGAATTGGTTTCTTTGACCCGCGTCAGGGTACTGAGACCTGTGGTTTTGCTGAGCAAATGGCCTCAGATCAGATAATGATGCAGATCACCGGAGATACTCTTTGGGCCGAGAATTGTGAAGATGTAGCTTTTAACAGTTATCCGGCTGCCTTCATGCCCGATTACAAATCTTTGAGATACATCACCAGTCCCAACCATGTAATAAGCGATTCAAAAAACCATCATCCGGGTATTGATAACAAAGGCCCCTTTTTAGCGATGAATCCATTCAGTAGCCGCTGCTGCCAGCATAATCACGGTTTTGCCTGGCCCTACTATTCAGATCATTTAGTGATGGCGACGCCTGATGACGGTTTGGCTGTTTTACTCTACAGTGCCTCCACAACCAAGGCGCGTGTTGGTAAAGGTGTTCTTGTTACCCTCAAAGAAGAGACTCAATATCCTTTTGAGGAAGTAGTTCGTTTTTCTCTTCACTCAATAGTGCCGGTCAGGTTTCCTCTCTATTTGCGTGTTCCCTCGTGGTCTGAAAAACCAATCCTCAGCATCAACGGCAAAAGGGTAAAAGCGGACCATTCCGGCAGCAGTTACATCAGGATTGAGAGAGAGTGGAAAAATGGTGATACCTTGGAGTTCCAGGTCCCGATGAATATCTCTTATCGCACATGGCAAGTTAATCAAAACAGCGTGAGCGTGAATTATGGTCCGCTCACACTTTCCCTGAAAATCAAAGAGCGTTACGAGAAGAAAGATAGTAAAGAAACGGCTATTAATGATTCCAAATGGCAGCCGGGGGCTGATGCTGCGGCTTGGCCCTCTTATGAAATTTATCCGGAATCTCCCTGGAACTATGCCTTGGCAACAAACAGTCCCATAAAGCTTAGTAAAAAGCCCTGGCCGTTGGATAACAATCCTTTTACCCTGGAAAGCTCACCGCTTGAATTCTCTGCACAGGGTAGAATCGTCCCCAGTTGGCAAAAGGACATCTACGGCTTATGCGGTGTCTTGCCCTCTGAAGATGAACCTAGATCAGAGTGGTTGGATGATATTACTCTTGTTCCTATGGGTGCTGCGCGGTTGAGAATATCTGCCTTCCCAACGGCATCTAAATAAAGCACGAGAGATGAAAAAATATATCCATTGGTTCTTTGCTCTCAGCTTGAGCCTTTGCTTTTTTTTTGAGTTTGAGGTAAGAGCAGACAAAATAGATCGTAAATCTGTAGTAGCTCGGCACAAGGTAGTTATTCACGCTACGATTCCCAACAGCCCGGCTCAAGTGGGAAATGGTAGTTTTGCCTTCGGGGTGGATATCACCGGACTCCAAACATTTTTCCCTTTCAATACAATGGCTGACTGGAGTTGGCATAGTTTTCCGATGCCCGATGGAAGCAAGCTAGAGGACTATAAGCCGACAATAATTGAGACCTGTGGGCGCCAGGTCCCATATCTCTATCCAGACCCAGAGCATCCGGAATTATCTTCCTGGATGGCTGCTAATCCACACCGTTTTAATTTGGGGAGAATCGGATTTCGTTTGTTGAAGGAGGATGGAACAGAGGCAAAGCTAGAAGACATGCAGGATGCCCGGCAAGAACTCGATTTGTGGACCGGCATCATTCAGAGTGAGTTTTTGTTGCAGGGTGTGCCTGTGACGGTTCTTACAGCTTGCCATCCTGATCGGGACCTGCTAGGTGTTCGCGTTGAATCTGATCTCATTCGGCAGGGGAGATTGTCTATTTTCTTGGATTTTCCTTATCCGAACCAAGCTCAATTTGCAGATTATGTGGGTACGTATGATCAGCCTCAATCTCATTCGTCATCTGTGGGCTTACAAACAGATAGGTGTCTTCAGATATTTCGGAGAATGGATCGAGTCAATTATGTTTCAACTCTTCATTGGGAGAGTAAGGCGGACATCCTGATGCCTCAAACCAATGGATCGCATCGGTTTTATTTGCTCCCAGGGGTTGAGCAGGAGATTTTCGAATTTACCTGTTTTTTCTCTCAGCTCGATAAAAACATTGATAGTGTGGTTTCTCCTTCAGCTCTATTCGAGCAGAGTAGAAGAGCTTGGGCTGCCTTCTGGAATTCAGGAGCCGCTGTCGATTTCTCGGAATGTACAGATTCACGGTGGAAAGAATTGGAGAGGCGAGTCGTTTTATCCCAATATCTTTTACGTGTAAATGAGGCTGGTAAATTACCTCCACAGGAAAGTGGTTTGGTCAATAACGGCTGGTTTGGCCGTCACCATTTTGAAATGGTGTGGTGGCATGGTGTCCATTATGGTCAGTGGAATCGATGGTCCTTTTTTGATCGCTATTTAAAAGTGTACCGTCAGTTCCTGCCGACATCGCAAGCCAGGGCGCTTTCGCAAGGTTATAAGGGTGCGCGATGGCCCAAGTGCACTGCTGATATAGACCGTGATTGGCCTCATCCTATTCATGCAACTTTAATTTGGCAGCAGCCTCACCCTATTTATTTTGCCGAAATGGATTATAGGCTTCACCCTAATCAGAAGACATTGGATAAGTGGAAGGATATTGTTTTTAGTACGGCCGATTTTATGGCTGACTATGCCTGTTACCAGCCTGAGAAAGACCGCTTTGTTTTGGGACCGCCTCTTTACATCGTTTCAGAAAATACGGATAACAGGACTACTCTAAATCCGGCCTTTGAACTGGGCTATTGGCGATACGGATTGCGAGTGGCCTCGGAGTGGCGAAAACGTTTGAGCTTGCCGCCTGAAGCGCGTTGGATTCAAGTTATGGAAAAGCTTGCACCCTTGCCTGTTCAGGAGTGCTTGTACGTGACTCATGAGGATATCCAGCAAATGTGGACAAAATATAATTTCGAACACCCTGCATTAACAGGCGTTTTGGGAATGTTGCCGGGAGACGGAGTTGACCGCGAGATATTCACCCATACCTTAGAAAGAGTATGCGAAACATGGAATTTCAATCGTACATGGGGGTGGGATTTCCCGATGTTGGCAATGGCTGCAGCGCGCAGTGGAAATAGTGAGCTGGCGGTGGATATGCTCCTTCATCCAGCGCCAGGCTTCCAGTTTGATCCACATGGTTTGGCTACAGGAGGGCCATTTCCCTATTTTCCGTCCAACGGTGGATTGCTTGCAGCCATTGGGATGATGTGTGGTGGATGGGATGGCTCCGAAGGCGATAACCCGGGGTTTCCAAAGAATGAGTTATGGAAGGTTAAGTCCGAAGGTTTTGCCCCCCTGCAGTGATCTGTTATAAAAGTCCGGTTATAGTAAGCCTGCCGTGTTTGATCCCTTTACAAGAGAATATTCGTTCGGAGATGGAGCGGATAAGGTTCGCTTTTCCGCGTACGATCAAAACTTCCAGGCAGTTATCATGATCCAGATGTACATGCGTTGTGCTTAGAATACAATGGTGGAGGTCGTGCTGGATTCGTGTCAGTTCACTTTGAATGTGAGGAACGTGATGGTCATACACTAGAGTAATGGTGCCGGCCATCTCCTTCTGCCCCTGCTGACTTTGATGCTCTATCAGCTGATTTCTGATCATTTCTGATATAAGTTGAGAGCGATTCTCTCTTCCTTTTTGAAACATCATCTTGTCCAATTGCTCCATTAATTTTGGAGGCAGGGAGATACTGAATCTGACAGATGGGGCTTTTTTACTATTCACGGTAATCGATTCGATTCCACCTTATGCAATTCATTACATACGTGTGTATCTGGGACCATCTCCTCCCTGAGGCAAAGTCCACTCAATGTTTTGCAGAGGATCTTTAATCTGACAGGTCTTGCAATGGAGGCAATTGGAGAAGTCCACATGGATATGATCATCCTCTAATGCGTAAACTCTGGCGGGACAGAAAAGCAGACAAGGAGCTCCATATTTTGGAATACACTCCTCGATGCATCTTTTGGTGTCCAAAATTTTCAGATGACAAGGCTGGTTTTCTTCGTGTTTAGTCCCAGACATGAAGACGTCCGTCAAACGATCGGGAGACAGGGGAGTGATCGGCATTTGCCAATCGTCAGAGGCTGTCTCTTGCAGTGTTTTCATGCCTTGGAAATCCCGCTTAATGTCCACTTGCCAGAAGGGGAAAGCTCCATACGTAGCCCATGCAAAGCCGGCACTCATGACGCCGGTCATAATCCCCTTTGAAAAACTGGCACGCACATTCTTCACCCGTTTGAGCTGTTGCCAGCCCGGAGTTTCTTTGAGTTTGACATCGTACTGCTGCAGGGCTCCCTTCGAAAAATCGTTCTTTATCCAGCAGTTCGCTAATGTTTCTCCGGCAGCACGTCCTGACATCATAGCGATATGCACCCCTTTGATTCGCAGCGAATCAACCAATCCGGCTCCATCGCCAACGATCAGCACACCATCGTTGTAGACTTCCGGAACGGCAAAAAAGCCACCCTCAGGGATAACCTTTGCGCCATAGGCGACTATTTTCCCGCCACGCAAATAGGGTTCAATTATCGGATGAGCTTTAAATCTCCGGAAGAGCTTGTGAGGGTTTGCGGTTGGGCTTGTATAATCCAAGGCGTATACATATCCAACCATCACTTGATTTGGTGCCGTCTGATAGACGAAACCGCCTCCATAAGTTTGGCTGTCGGAGGGATAGCCAAAAGTATGCATGATCTCTCCCACTCGTTCCGGGTTGGGGGAGACCTCGACTATTTCTTTAATCCCCAAGGCGTAGCTTTGGCGCCTCATTCCGAACATGTCTTTTTGAGCTAAGAGCCGTTTAGTGAGAAAGCCAGATGCCCCCTCTCCCAAGACAACAGTTTTGGCGTAAACTTCCTCTCCCTCCAAATAATTGGATTTCTTTTTTGAATCGCGGCCAACTCCTTTGGGGCCTGTTTTAACACCGATAACTCTTCCTTTGGAATCCTCTAAAAGTTCCGCAGCGGCAAATCCGGTATAAACTTCTGCCCCTTCTTTTTCACAAAGGTCCGCTAAATAAATGACTAGCTTGGTAAGAGAGCCCACCGGGAAACCTTCTGCATGCATCATCCTGGGCATCCAGGGGATGGGTAAACTCGCTGACTCGCTGAGCATGTGAAAAGCTTCTTTCTTTACCTTAGCCTCAATTGGTATTTTTTGAATTTCCTCAGGAGTGAGTATGCCATCAAAACCGGAAGGATCAATCACTGCGCCCGAAAGAACATGGCTGCCCACGTTTCGGCCTTTTTCAATAATGGTGACCCTGGGCAATTTTTCTACATTCTGTTTTTTGAGAGTGCGTAATAGAGACAGCGCTGTGGAAAGAGATGCTACACCTGCTCCTACGCACAAAATGTCGGTTTCAATATGTTTTTTTTCTGACATGTAAAATATTCTCCTTTGGTTAATTACCTGCCTTTGTTTTTTTTACCACATCAATCAAAGCAGGCAGTACATCCATCACATCTCCCACGATTCCAAGATTAGCTATTCCAAAAATGGGAGCTCTTTCATCACGGTTTACAGCAATAATGTAGTCTGCGGCAGAGATACCCGCCAGATGTTGAATAGCACCTGAAATTCCGAAAGCCAGGTAGATTTTGGGAGCAACGGTCTTACCAGTTTGTCCCACTTGCCGGGAGACAGGAACCCATCCTGCGTCAACGCATGGACGGGATGCGCCAACCGATCCTCCCAGAAGTTTAGCCAATTCTTCAAGAAGAGCGAAATTTTCTCCTTTCATCATTCCCCGACCACCGGAGACGATAACCTCTGCTTCCGCAATATCATCCTCTTCATCTTCCTTTCGGATTGAGCGAATCAATTTGAGTTTCCGGGCGGCTACTTCAAGCTGTTCGATCAACGTTTCGCCTTTTCGATCTGGGTCTGGCTCTCCTTGCTGGAATACCCCCGGGCGCACCGTGGCCATTTGCGGACGATGATGTGGGGTCATAATTGTGGCCATAATATTCCCTCCAAATGCGGGGCGTGTTTGATGAAGAAGATGGGACTCTTTATCGATGGAAAGGGCTGTACAGTCAGCTGTCAAGCCGGTGTGAACTCGGGTTGCCGTTCTTGCAATAAAGCTTCGGCCAATAGCGGTTGCACCTGCCAGAATAATTTCGGGTTTATATTTCAGAATCAGCTTATTCAGGGCATCTGTGTAGGTATCGGCTTCGTATTCTCCCAGATTGGGATCGTCTAAAACGTAGACTTTATCGGCACCATGTTTAATGAGTTCCTGAGCTAGGTTGCTGACTTTGTATCCCAAGAGTACGGCGCAGAGATTACATCCTCTATCTTCAGCAAGTTCTTTGCCCGTAGCCAAAAGCTCAAAAGCCACGTTTTGTACTTTGCCGTCTCTTTGTTCAGCAAAGATCCAAATGTCTTTGTAGTTTGCCAGCTGAGCCTGATTTTTATTGACTTCTTTACGGGCAGTGATGGCTCCAAAAGGACAAATCTCAATACAGGCACCGCAGGCGCGACAATCGCCCACTAATACAGCCTTTTTGCCCACCATTTCCAGAGCACTGAAAGGACATCCCTTTACGCACTTTTTGCAACCCTTACACTTCTCCGAATCGATAATAATAGGAGCGTTATCCATAGCTATTCCAGAATACCTTTCTTTACAAGTGTTCCCATGACCGACTTTAAGGCGACTTCCTTATCCGTACTCCACACGCATTTGAGTTCGCACCCTCGGATGGGAGGGGAAAAAATTCTGACAACTTTAGTGGCGGAGCCTTTAAGTCCTAATTTCTCAGGATCGGCTTCAACATCTTGAGCGGACCATTTTTGCAGCGGAGCATGCTTAGCATCCATCCATCCGCGCAACCTCGCAAAACGCGGAGAAGAGGCCTCTTTGAGGACTGTCATTACGCAGGGCAAGTCTCCTTCCAGAATATCGGAACCATTTTCATGAGCGGATTCTGCTCTGAAGCGCCCGTTTTCTACTTCCAAAGTTTTAATATTTCCCAAGAGGGCTATCCCAAGGCATTCAGCAACGCCAGGTCCAACTTGTCCGGTGTCGCCATCAATGGCTTGTTTGCCGAAAAATACCAAGTCCGGATGAGGATTTATTTTTTTGACGGCTAAGGCGATCGTGTATGAAGTTGCCAAAGTATCTGCTCCGGCAAAGGCGCGATCGGTTAAGAGAATACCCTCGTCCGCTCCGCGTGCCAGTGCCTCTCTAAGGATGACACTTGCCTGCGGCGGCCCCATCGTGATGACTGAAACCTTGGCACCATGTTTGTCCTTTAATCTGAGAGCTTCTTCCAAGGCGTATTCATCAAACGGGTTAATAATGCTTTCAACACCATCTCTCATGAGGGTGTTGGTTTCGGGATTAATTTTGACATTAGCAGTATCAGGTACCTGCTTTATACAGACAATAATATGCATGGTTCCAAACTAGAAAGTCAGGCGTCTACTTATTAGCACAATGAATGCCAGACCCTCTTCAGTATTAGTTTTTCTTTTCAATAAACTCAAGCAATTTTCTTGGAAACGGTGTGGCTCCAAGGAGGAAATCTCGTTATCCATCAATCACTTTCTTGGAGGGAGAAAATTTCTTCCACTCCTCTAAAGTGTCTTTTTTCCTTTTTGATAGAAAGACGAAAGATCCTTTCTTGTTGCCGATGACAATATCCGGAACTGAGTCCCCATTAACATCTTGTACAGTAAATTGAGTTCCCACTCCGGAATCTTCATCAACCAAAAAAGGAATGAATTCTGCGGTCCCATCCGGGTTTCGAACCAATTTCCACCAATATAATACAGCCGGATTGTTGCCCTCGGGATCAATCGGGGGCTCGTGTGCCCACCACCGCTTACCGGTAACGAAATCAAGCAAACCGTCTCCATCCATATCTACGGAAACCAGAGCGTGTGCCTGGGTGAATTTGACACCATAGGGGCTATCACTTTCCTTCTCTCCGGTCAGTACATGTTTGATAAAATCAATTTCCCCTTCTGAATTTTTTGTCTGCTCCCACCAGACCAGACCATATTTATGGGGGTGCCAGGTAGTGATGATGTCGTTTTTTCCGTCACCATTTACGTCAGTAATGAGCATTTGTGCTGCCCCGTCCGCAAACGGGAATTTGTGGAATATCCACAGAGGGTCACCTTCAAGTGATTGAGGTTGCTCCCACCAGCCGAGCGCTTCTGTAAAATCCTTACGACCATCTCCGTTAATATCTCCGACCCCAAGGCCGTGAGTGTATATGAAAAAGGCCCCCTTGGCATGAGTGACTTTATGAAACGGCCACTCTTTTTCCGGGTGATCCCAATCGACCGTGCAATAGCCTAAATGCCCTTCAATATTGAAAACAAGTTCCGGTCTTTCATCTCCCACGATGTCTAGGAAATCCGGAGATTCATTTCCTATCCAGGGATAGACTTCAAAGCGTTTCCAGTGACCTTCCTTGCCTTTAGGATTTTCATACCAGGCAGCCGGCTTCCCCGGAATATCTATGACCAAAATATCGTCCCAGCCGTCGCCATTGAAATCATAACCGTAGTTGCAGAAAGAATCAGAGTAGCTTTTCGGTTCGAACACCGCAACAGGACGGAATGCCGTTTTGTTCTTGAAGTCCGGTCCTGCATACCATTGGCTTCCGACGACGACATCTTTGTGCCCATCTTTATTGAAGTCTCCCACGCCCGCCCCCTCACTATGAAACTGATCTGAGAGCTGAATTTTTTCAAAGGTCACAATTGTGTAGTCCTTGGACTCTGCGTTCGCGGAGTAAACCATTACAGATGCAACAGCCCAACATCCGATGCATAGTGAAAGTAATTTCGGTTTCATATCAAATATAATTTTATTGTTTATATCAAATTGCACGGTCGCTTTCTATGAAGAGCCAGCAAATCCCCCCTAAAAAGTAAATGCAGGCAGAAATACAAATAATGGCTGGCCAGGGAAGTCCCATGCTACCCAGGAATAATCCAGTTAAGGCAGGCATCGCCACATTGGCTAATTGTCCCACCATGTTCATGCTGCCCGAAAGGGTGCCGCAAAATCGTCCGCCCATGTCAGAGCAGGCGGTCCAGCTTGGAGGCATAACCAGGTCATTGCAAAAGCTGGAGCATCCCATTGCGACCATAGCCCAGAGGGGATCTCCAATAAAGGCTGAAACCGCCAGAAAACAGGATGCTCCCGCAAAGCCCGTCACGGCCATCGTCTTTCGGGCCTTGCCCGCCAGACCCATCCTTCGAACCAGCCATGCCAGCAGGTAACCACAAACCAGGGAACCGATTCCCCCAAAAAACAAGGGAAAACCGGAAAGAAAAGCACCTTTTGTGACAGTCGTTCCTCGATCCAGCAGATAGGTGGGGAGCCATGTGATATAAAAGCAGGCACCGTAATTGAGGCAGAAAAATTGAAACCAAAGTAACCAGACATCTTTTCGTGCGAGAATACGCTCCCAAGGCACCGCATCGTGTGCGACGTTTTCCTCGGGCCTGGGTAAAATGGATAGCTCCTTCATGCTGATTTTTTTATGATCAGCGGGGTTATCCTTGTACCAAAAGTGAAAAGCTATAGCCCAGACAATCCCCAGGAGCCCAAAAAAGATAAAGGAAACTCTCCAGGAGAAGTTTTCAATGAAGAACGCTACCAACAGGGGAGTGAACGCGCCACCCCATCGTGCAGCCAGCCACATCCAACCTTGGGCCATCGTTTGCTCTCTACGGGGAAGCCAAACTGCAAACATCTTGGTCATGTTCGGGAAAGCACCGGCCTCACCGACACCAAACATGAAACGGGTGACGAGCAAAACGATATAGTTTCGAGCCCAGCCTGTCAGCATCGTGAAGAGTGACCACCAGAGCACAATCCTCATGAGCACCTTACGGACTCCGAAACGATCTCCCATCCAGCCGGTGGGGATTTCAAAAAGACCATAGGCTAATGAGAAAACGGAAAAAAGAAGACCTTTCTGGAAATCGGTTAAGCCGAATTCTTTTTGAATTTCAGGCGCCGCCTGCGACATACAGACACGGTCTATATAAGTGATTATCGCCAAGGTCATGGCAAAAAAAATCACCCAATAGCGCACATGCGTGCCTGGGGTATACCCGACTTTCTGATATTCAGTTTTGTCGGAAGTCATATCAAATCCGGGGGGGATTCTACTCCTTCCACCTTTGGAAGGCCAAGAAAATCTGCTCATAACTTGAGCTTATGAAACTGTAAAAACCACCTTAAAATATGGGTATTCCGATTTGTGTTCGCACCTGATAGGCCCTTGAATCGTTCCTCCAAATGCCATTTTCTTGGGAGATCGTGAAAACAGCTTGAATTTTTCCGGCCGTGCGTTTAGATTCACTCCCTACGGAGCGCCCGTAGCTCAGTTGGATAGAGCATCTGCCTTCTAAGCAGAGGGTCTTGCGTTCAAATCGCAACGGGCGTACCATTTTTTTTCTTCTTTTCTTTTCCAACTCTCGAGAAAACAATAGTTCTGCCAGTCTTATTATTTCAATGTTGGTCGTACACTGTTTTTAAGTTGTCTCACCGGAATATTTTGAAAGACGAACCTGTGACCTCTACCGTGTCAAGGTGAGAGCTTTAATGTAGCCCCCTCCGAGGCATTATGCTATACGGAGCCGCTCAACTGCCTCTGAAATGATCGGTAAACGTCTCCCACTTGTAAGAGGTCAGCCAAATCAGATTTGTCTCCTCTTGGAATGGGTTTTTCCTTGTTCATTACTGGTTATAACTCAATCCGTTCATCTGATCGTAGTGCTCACCTCACATCACTTGCTTTGCGACAGGATTGAATCTTCGGAGGTAAACATTGTGGTATCGACCCTTCTTTCGCTTTTTCTCCTTTTTCAGCAAATAGGGGCTAGATTCTCTAGCCCCTGCTTGATTCTGTCGTTGCAACCATCAAAGATGGCGACTACATCTAAAAGTGATTTTTATTCAAGCGATGGAGGCTGTAGCTGAGACGTTGCTGAGAGTTCATTTTTGCAAAGTCAGGAGTCCCATCAGCCTTGAGAGGCCAGAGAAGTGAAGAGGTGCCTACCGCGGAATCCTGAGGAGTCTTTTTGATTTCAGCCGTTTTTTGTACAGCCGGAGGGGTAGGGCGATTGGCTTCATTAACGGGTGAATCCTTGCGGGTGGGAATAGAAATGGTGCGTCTGCTGCCCTGAGAATCATAACTCATGGATTGCTCTGTCAATTGAATATCTTTTTCCAGAACTAAACGCGGCTTAATTTTTTTTGCTTCGAGAAACGCGTGGTAAGCATGAACTGCTTCCTCCGGGCTGATTACACCATCGGTGATGAGTCGAAGCATTTCAATGAAGCCTAACTGGTGCTCAGCATTATTGATTTTGCGGCCGAAGAGAGCAACACGGGCACCATATTTTTGGGCATCATGAATGAGTTTGAAAGCGTCATAGGTGGTACCTGCACTGCCGCCCAATACCCCGACTACGAGATTGGGATCATATTGCACCAACTCTTCCATAAAGCGAGGTCCATGGTAGACAATTTTTAGGAAGACCGGCCTGCCTGCTTCCGTGACGCCAGCTAATGTCCGAATGATATTATCGTTAATGAAAGCCCCCAACTGGTCAGCGGGGATGCCGGAGTGTACGTTCGGATCAAAAACCTCCAAAAAATATCTAAATTTTTTCCGCTCGGACTCTTCGCGAAACTCCTTAAATGCCAGAAGAGCCTTTCGGTCGCGCTCCAAATCATTCAGGTATGTGATAGAGTAAAGGCCCAAGTTTGCCCCGGGGAACTCTGAAGGGTCAGCCGCGGGTGCGCATGCCACTTTGCCACATTGGATGTAGTCTATCGAAGCAGAGCGAAATGTTTCGGAAGGTTCCTTGACATAACTGCCATTGCGAATAGCCCATACGTCGCTGGTATCATTGGCGCGGGCGGCAGGGGTAATCGGAGAGTTCTTGAAGAGGCCCTCTTTGATGGAGAGCTGCTCATTGACACTGGCGGACATCAACATAATATCCACAACCTTTTGGTCAATGATTTCCCGGATGATCTCCAAATACTCGGGCAGGCTTCGATACCCAAACTCTTCCCGGGTCCAAACCTCAGGAGAGAATTGAGCGGGAATTTCTCCCGTTTTTGCCAAGTACTTCCGAGTGCCCGTGGCCTGGATACCAAAAGCCATGTCGGCATCTTTGGCATCGGCAATAATGAAGGCTCTGGAAGAGCGATTTGAGCGAATTTCCTTTAGCTTTGCATCCAGGGATTTAATCATGGGAACTACTTTACTGTATTTTCGAAAAAGTTTCTTGTAGAGCCCGTGCCGAATTCTGCAATCCCAGTTTTTCACGCGGCCAGAGAGCAATTTCTATTTGATCCAGCACGCCTTTTCGACCGATTACAGTAGGAATGCTGTAGCACACGTTCTTGACGCCATAGGCCCCTTGCTGCAGAGATGAGACTGGGAGGATGCATTGTTTATCCAATAAAATGGCATGAATGACTTCTCTTATGGAAATAGCCACAGCCCATCCGGCCCCGCCTTTTTTGGAGATCACCTCAGCACCACTGCCGCGAGTGCGGTCAAAAAGCTTAGTTTGCATTCCACTGCTCATCTGGGGCAGTCCTGTCAGAGGGAGACCATTGACGCTGGCTGAAGACCAAATTGGAACCATGGAATCTCCGTGTTCTCCGAGGATTAATGCCTTTACCTGACTGGTTGCCAAACTCAGCTCCTGAGCTATCAGCGAAGAAAAGCGGCTTGAATCAAGCATCGTACCCAAGCCAACTACCTGTTGCCATGGTAGGCCCAATTCACGCACTGCCAACTGAGTAAGAATATCTACAGGGTTGGATACCACAAAAACAATGGCATCTTTCTTGAAACCTGCAGCCTTAATGTCAGCTAAAATCTGTTGAAAGAGCGATACGTTTCTGTTGATCAAATCCAACCGTGATTCGTCAGGCTTGCGCCGCAGACCGGCGGTGATTAGAAAGACATCACTGTTTGAAGCAGCGGCATAGTCCCCCGCATAAATTTTCTGGTCAGCACAGAGAGCTGCTCCGTGCAACAAGTCCAGCGCCTCACCTTGGGCCGTTGCTTGATTGGCATCCAGGAGCTGAATTTCAGAAACCAAACCACCACACTGGAGCGCAAAGGCTGCACAAGCACCCACTCTGCCACCACCACCAATAACCGTGACTTTCATCTTGTTTACCAGTTTTTAATTAGTTTTGAATCTTGTTAACGATCATCTCAGTGATCGTTTTGATCAATTCCTCAGCCTGTAAATCAGAAGGCGTTGCCTCTTTATCCTGGGGAGGAACTCCGCAGACGACACCCGGATGCCATTCGCTATTATCGCAGAGCTCGCATTCTTTCAGCTCGTAACGACGGTCGGGAATTCCGAGTGCCTTTTTCATCTTTAAGAGGTCCTGGACCTTATCGCGAGAGATGGTCTTTAATTCCGTGCCCAACTGCGTAGCAAATACAATCGTTCGGCAATAGGCATCAACAATTTCCATCTTCCAATAGGCGTCCTCAACGCCGGTCCCCCAGGTGACAACACCATGGTTGGCCATCAAAATTGTATTGTGTTGTTTAACCAGAGCTGCAACGCTTTTGCCCATCTCGACAGACCCAGGAGTCGAGTAGTCAGCGATTGGGGCTTCACCCACCAGGATTTCCATCTCGGGAATCATACAGGTAGGGGGTTGAATGCGTGCTACAGCAAATGCAGTAGCATGCGGAGGGTGAGCATGCACACAGGAAATGGCCTTAGGTTGAGCTTTCATCATTTCCAGGTGCATTAAGATTTCACTTGTCCGTTTTTTCACACCTGATTTCTGATTGCCATCCAAGTCGACAAAGCACATATCTGTGGGCTTCAAAAAACCTTTGGAAACCATAGTGGGTGTGCATAAAACCAGATTCTGAGCCACACGAACGGAGATGTTACCTCCGTTGCCATCCACATAATCGCGTTCCCAAAGTCTGCGGCCAATGTCACAGATATCGTTTTTAAGCTGGTTGATTTCGGGTGAGTTAAAGAAAGATTCGATATTTGAAACCTGACGAGTTAGGGGGCATTGAGGCGCTGCTGAAGCTGAGTCTGGTTTCGTTGTGGATGCGGTGCCAGCAGGTTTGACCTTCAAAGTATTTAGTAAATCTATGGCTGATGGGGTATAAAGTGCATTAGCCGGAAGGGTGGAGGGATCGCCCCCATTAGCTATGAGTTCAGAAATATCTCGACTGCTGATAACTTTTTTCATGATTCAAAAGGATTATAAAAAACTCGATCGATAATAGCCGTGTTAATTGCATCTACGGGCGTTGGATTTTTGAATGGAGCCGCGGCTTCAGCTCCTTCAACGTAGCCTATTATGTCTCCCACGCCAGCGCCCAGATCATCATACACAACCGGGCTGGGTCCCGGTGATAAAGCTGTAGACTCCATGTCTTCGGAGAGAGTCTTTATAGTTTTGCGATCACTGGGATTAATAATAAGCCAGCGAGCGCCCTTGAAGGCAGGGCAAGCAACGCTTAGAGTTACGCGACCTATTACTTTTCCCAGTTTCATGGAGTACTAGTTATCTAAAACACCAATGATAACGTAACGAGCCGGACTGCGCTGATCATTGACTCTGCTTCGAGCGGTCAGCCCGTCTGAGGTGAGATTAACCCGCTGATGTAATCCTGCGCCGAGTTGATCAATTGCCACCAGTGGTGCCCCTAAAGGCTTGCCTTCAAAAGTCTCGGGCTGGCAAAGAAGCAATCTCTGCCCTAGGAGGCTTTTGTGCTTCTGGGTGGCAACAATATTTCCAACAACTCGGGCCAATAACATCTTAGTAAATCCTCAAATTATCCACCATCACGCAACGGCGGATGCGAGTGAAGGTTCGGGGCGTCGTAATTCCTTCGCCAGTAGGTGTAGCAATTGAAAAACTGGCATATCCTTCACCACCACTGCCCAAACCACAAAGCGAGGAACCATTTTTAACAAAAATGGTCGTATCCAGAGCACGGGCCATCGCCGTCATGTGATTGACATTATAAGAGTGAATGATTGCCGTGTGTTTATAGTTGTGCTCCGCTTCCAGTGATCTCTGAATTCCTTCCTCGACGTTCCGGACTTTCACGATGGGGATAAAAGGCATCATTTGTTCTTCTTGAACAAAAAGGTGAGAAGCATCGGTCTCTGCAAATAGCATTACGCTTTCCTGAGGGATGTTGGCACCTGCTACTTTGGCCAATACGCAAGCATCTCGGCCTACCAGATCACGGTTGACGACCATGTGGGAGACGCCGCCACCTTGCCCTGCCGGGACAAAGGCTTCTTTGGCGAGGCGTTCAACCTGGGGCTCGTTCAGCTTAACAGCGCCAGCTCGAGCCATCTCTTCCATAAAGCGGTTAAAAACACTCTCTACAACAAATACTTCTTTTTCACCGATGCAGAGGAGATTGTTATCATACGCACCACCCGCGATGATTCCTTGAGCAGCTTTTGCCAAATCCGCAGTCTCATCTACAAGTACCGGAGGATTGCCGGGGCCAGCACAGATGGCACGCTTCCCACTTTTCATTGCAGCCTTAACAACACCAGGACCGCCAGTGACGCAAAGGAGTTTCACATGGGGGCTGGTTGCAATTGCCTGGAAAGAATCCAAGGTAGGGTGTTCAACGATCGAAATAAGGTTTTCGATTCCAAGTTCGTGGAAGATAGCCTCATTCAGCACTCGAGCCGCCGTGGTTGCACAGCGAGAAGCTCCGGGGTGAGGGTTGAAGACAACAGCGTTGCCGGCAGCGACCATGCTGATGACATTGCACGCAAGTGTGGGAATAGAATGGGTACTGGGGGTAATGGCGCCTATCACTCCAAAAGGAGTGAATTCCTCCATCGTGATTCCATGATCGCCACTCATGCCATTGGGTTTAAGAAATTCCACACCAGGCAGATTTTTGAGACCTAAAAGCTTATCTACTTTATGGTCCAGGCGGCCAATCTTTGTCTCCTCCAGCTCAATTTTTCCCCATTCATTGGCGTGAGCAGTCGTTAACTTTTTGACGATGCTAATGACAGTATTGCGCCCAGCCACACCTTTGGTTTGAAGCTGCCTGTATGCAGCTTCAGCGGCAGTACAAGCTTCAGCGGCATCCTGAAAAACGCCATAGTATCGCTTGTTTGCACAAGTTGGTTGGCTGGAGTTGCCTTTAGGTGTACCCATACCATCCAGTCGTGTGAGTACCTGTTCCACAACTTCTCGAATCAGTGCCTCGTTTACTCCTGACCCACTACTCATATTCTATAGTTTTCTACTTTTTGGTTGTGTAGACTTTCTTACCTAAGATGTCTACGGTATCTACAATTCCAATAATAACAGCATCCACCGGCGCCTGCTTTAACCCTGGAGCCAGCCTGGCTGAACTCCCCTGACAGAAGAGCACCAATTCTCCTTCTCCAGCGCCCACGGAATCCACGGCAATAAACGTCGTATCCAGCTCTTTTAAAGAACCAGGATTCTTATCGTCTGCAACCACCGGCCGCAGCACAAGAAGCTTGCGGCCCTCCATTGCGGGGTCCTTTTTTGTGGCGACGACAACCCCGACTACCTGGGCTAAATACATAGCCTAACGGGCTGTTGGCGTAGCAGTCGTTTTGGGCGATTGCGGCAATACAACTTGGATTTCATCGTTAGGGCGCGCAATTACATGAGCGCTGATGACATCCCCGCCAGAGGATTTTACCGCGGCGACACCCGCATCCACAGCTGCTTGGACAGCCGCCACATCACCCAACACAACGGCTGTTACCATTGCGTTTCCGACCTGCTTCATGGGACCAGCCAATTCTACATTGGCGGCTTTGAGCATCGCATCCGTGCCTTGTACGAGTGCGACAAGTCCACGGGTTTCCAGCATTCCTATTGCTTGTGACATAAATATTTTAATGAGTTAATAGTTAATTTAATAAAAAGCGTTTTACTTCCCTTGCAATGACTAGCTCTTCATTGGTCGGGATTACGAAAATTTTGACATTAGAATCCACTGTGCTTATTTCTACTTCTGAGTTTGATTTCGTGACAGCGTTCTTTTGTTCGTCGAGTTTAATTCCCAAATTATCGAGGTTCTCACAGATTTGAGCTCTCAATTGCGGGTTGTTCTCTGCAATGCCCGCCGTGAAGGCAATGGCATCCACTCCGTTCATTTGAAGGATACATGCCCCCAACCAATGGCGAGCCTGCCAAACCAGAACATCAATTGCCAGTTGAGCATTTTTGTTTCCCCGGCTCGCTTGTTCGGTTATCTCTCGCATATCGTTGTATCCGCCTGAAAGGCCTTTTAGCCCCGCCTCCTTGCAAAGAGCCGGTTCAATCTGCTCCAAAGACAAGCCTTTCTGGCGCATCATAAACGGGATAGCAAAAGAATCTAAATCGCCAACACGATTGTTTTGGGGCAACCCGGATTGAGGACTCATTCCCAAACTGTTGCATATGGCGACCCCGTTTAGAATCGCCGTGAGTGAAGAACTACCTCCGAGGTGACAAGAGACCACCCGCAAATTCGGTTCTTTAACAGGTGTCGTTCCCTGATTTACATAGAGCATTCGCACCCGTTCTGCAACATCAGATCGGCCCAGTAACTCGGCAGATCTCTCTGCGATATACTTGTGACTTGCACCATGAAACCCCCAGCGTCTGACTCCCTCTTCGTACCAATCCTGAGGTACGGCATATCGAACTGCGGCTTCTGGAGCCCATTGATAAAAGGACGTTTCGAAAAGACCTATCATAGGCGTCGATGGCATCCTTTTTGTAAAAAGTCTTACACCGTCGATATAGGGTGGATTGTGCGCTGGCGCCATTTTGCGATAAGCCTCCATAGCAGTCAGAACACGCTCATCCATTCGGACACAACCGGTGACGCCGCGAGCAATGACAGGCTTAAAGCCGACAGCCGCTAAATCCTTTTCCCCGGTGATATGTCCGGCGTCCATCAACTCCTTTAAGCAGGAATTGACGGCCTCGGCATAATCATTTACCCGTTCAAAGCCGCCACGAGCCAACAGATTCTCTTCGTTGCCGCTGCAATCAAAGAGGCGGTATTTCAAGGACGTGGATCCCAAATTAGCAACCAGTATCTTCACGGAGCTGCTATGCGTGCAATTTTTCTAAAAGGGAGCGTTCTCTTATTGAATCCAAGTGCCAAGCATCTGCACGTCTTCGTGAGGGCGAGGGAAAACCTGAACATTAATAACCTCTCCAATCTGGGCTGCTGCCGCTGCTCCAGCATCGGTGGCAGCTTTAACAGCTGCGACGTCGCCGCGAAATACAGCTGAGACATAGCCACTACCGATTTTTTCCCAGCCAGTCATTTTTACGTCCGCTGCTTTAAGTGCTGCATCACAAGCCTCCACTAACGCGCAGAAGCCTTTGGTCTCAATCATTCCTATAGCCAATTGTTGTGCCATATTTTTATATTCTTTGATTGTTACTTGATAAAAGCCTTGATGAGGTCATCATGCGGCCTAGCTATTACGTGAGAGCTGATTAGCTCGCCGACTTTAGCTGCTGCTTTTGATCCGGCCTCAACTGCTGCCTTCACACTGCCCACGTCGCCCTTGACCATCACCGTGATCATGGCTCCGCCTATTGCGACTGTTTTTACCAGCGAAATATTCGCCGCTTTAGCCATCGCGTCAGCAGCTTCAACGCTGCCTACATAACCTTTGGTTTCCACCATTCCTAGCGCTTCACTCATAGATATTTAGTTTTTGTTTTAGACCGTTAAAATTAATAAATAGAGATTATCTTAGTAGTTCGCAAAAAGTTTCTTTATTCAACCCAGAGGCATTGCCTTCATCCGTATCAATGTGAACTTCCAGCTTAAACCCTTTGGTAATGCGAATGAGGATATTATCCAGCGTCAACCCACAGGGACCATGAATCTTAAGCTTCATTTTTTCCCCGTTTTTCACCCCGTAGAAGGATGCGTCGTCCTCACCTAAATGGGCGTGCCGAAGTGCTCTAATGACTCCTTCCTTCATTTCGAAAAAGCCGGCAGGACCCATGAGCATACAGCCCGGAGTTCCTTCAATATTACCAGAGAGCCTTGCAGGAATATCAAAGCCAAGAGCAATGGCATCCGTATAGGCCAACTCAACCTGGTTAAAACTGCGGCAGGGCCCCAAGATGCGCAAATTGGAAATAATACGACTACGGGGGCCAATTAAAGTGAGAGTTTCTTTAGCTGCAAACTGCCCGTCCTGATAGAGATCTTTATGGATTTTTAGTTGATAGCCTGGGCCAAATAATGCTTCTACGGCCTCTTGGGTGAGATGGCAGTGGCGAGCACTCACGTTCACCACTAACGGATTCGGTGCTTTAGCAAACTTTGGCTGGGGTTTTCCCAGCTTTGCATACACGAATTCTCTGACCATCTTCTCGATTGTCAGTTTGTCAGGTATTTGCGTTTGTTCACCCATAAGCACCGGGGGCAGTCTTTCAAAAAAGGGAGGAGGAGTCAATCATTTTTGTTTTTTTTCTTGCAAATAATTCCAAATTCTTCCATCCTATTTTCATGCTAGCCGAAGAACGCCAGCAACGAATTAACGAGCATTTACGGGAGAAAGAGTTCTGCACTTTGAAGGAGCTCTCTGATATGTTGAAAGTTTCAGTCTCAACCGTAAGGCGTGATATTAACTTTCTTAAAAGCACGGGGATACTTCGTCGTACACATGGCGGAGCCCGTTTGAGTGAACAGGTAGAAATAGAGGGCAGTCATCCTCTGGTCCCTAATGCCACTGTTCGATCAGAACTTAAAGAGTGTATTGCCAGGTATTGCGCCTCGCTTATAGAGCCTGGACAAACAGTAATCATGGATGGTGGGTCGACAGTGTTCAGCGTGGCACGACATCTGGTGCCCAAGCATCCGATTGTTATTACTAATTCCTTGCCTATCAGTAATCTTTATTCCACCTATCGACAAGTGGAGGTACATGTGACTGGTGGTGTTGTTTATCCCCGTCTGGGGGTGCTCACTGGCCCCAATGCCGTGGAAGGTTTTTCTAAAATTCACGCCGATGTCGCCATAATGGGGGCCGGGGGATTGGATGTTCAAGATGGAGTAACCAACACCCATGCTCTTTTGATCGACATGCAGTTAGCAATGATTCGGGCTGCCAGAAAAGTGATATTTTGTATGGATTCAACCAAGCTGGGGGCTAAATCTTTATTTTTCCTTTGTTCCGCAGACCAGGTCCAAACACTTGTGACTAACGATGATGCAAATCCAGCTATTGTGGCAGCGTTAAGAAAAAAAGGGGTAGATGTTCATCTGGTTTCCTGTTAGCGTTTTTTTGAAGAAATCAATATGAGAGTGAATCAAAAGGCGTGGAATTGGCTGATTGTCACTGCATCTAACGATTTGCAAGCTGCTGCCTACCGCTCTTTACTTATAGCCAGGGAAGGCTCTCCACTTCTGGCCTCATTTGAAAGATGGCAGGTCATACCTGACCCAGGAGGTCAGCGTGTAGGAAGTGGTGGCAGCACCGTCTTTTGTTTAATGGAAATAGCCTCAATAATAATGCAGGAGGCCCATTTTCCTGTTGATTCATGGGAGAAATTGGAAGAATTACTGAGCTCTCAGCGAGTCATGATCATCCATGCTGGCGGGGATTCTCGCCGGTTGCCGGCCTATGCTCCTTGTGGAAAGCTTTTTGTGCCGATTCCTCGTTGTAATGAAAGTGTTGCAGAAGCATCAGGTTATTCATTTTCACTTTTTGACCGACTGTTGTCAGATTTGGCTCAACTTCCTGCAGGTAAGGAGGGTCAAGGGCAATATCTGGTGGTGTCGGGAGATGCTCTTCTTCTCTACAATCCCAATGAGATTCGTTTTGATTTTTCAGGAATGACGGCTGTGGGCGTAAGCAGGCCATTAAATGAGTGTTTGAAACACGGTGTTCTTTGCGCCGATGTGGATGCAGATGCGCGTGTGCGTTTTTATTTGCAGAAACCAACGCAGCAATTGATGGAATCAACTGGAGCGCTTCTCAATTCAAATCATGGTTTGCTGGACGCGGGACTGATGAGTTTTGATACGCATTTTGCTATAAAACTCTTGCAGAGTCTCAATGTAGAGTTCGGCTCAGGGGAAAAGTTGAAGTGGAATAACAATTTTCTTTCACTGACCATGGAAAAGGGCTTGGACTTTTATCGAGAAATTTGTTGTGCCCTTGGGACAGAATCCAGCTTTGAAAACTATCTCCGTTCTGTTCGTCAAAGTGGCAGCCTCTGGCCAGAGGTAGAGTTGGAAAGCTTATACAAAGGCCTTCAAGATTTGCCTTTTTATTGCCAAATTGTTTCCTGGTGTGACTTCCTCCATTTTGGCGCGACCGCTCAACTGATATCCAGTGCTCAAAGCCTGGTTGAGTGGAATTCGAAAAGAATGGAGGAGACAAGTCGAGAATTTGTTCTTAATAGCCGCGTTCGTAGCTCAGATCTGCTCGTTGGAACATCATACTGGATAGAGGGCTGCCAGATAGAGAGCCAACTGTTTTTAGAAGGTGAAAATGTTTTAACTGGGCTTTCGATTCGAAAAGAGCAAAGATTTCCGCTTGGCTGCTGTTTGGACATAAGTGAGGGCGTTCAGCTCAATGGCAACTCTTGTTGGTTTATTCGTCCCTATGGTGTTGATGACAGTTTTAAAGAGAGTCTAAAGGGGAAGGGGACCTTTTGCAATCTTCCGCTGAAAGAATGGCTGTCAAAATCTGGAATAGAGCCCGAATGGGTTTGGGATAATTTTAAGGAGGAGGAAAAATGCACTTTGTGGAACGCCCGCTTCTTTCCGGCGCTTGATAATCCAGCCGATTATCAGGATTGGCTTTGGTACTACGAACCGGAGAAGGCGCACAATAAACCAGCGCTCATTGATCGTTTTCTGAACACGCCTCGATATGATTGTTCGACTATGGCACGACTGGTTGATTTGAAAAAGTTCCATGTTAGAAGATTGGCATTGAACGGCATTGGAGAGGACCGAATCACTAACAAAACACAAAATGAAAAATAGTCTTAAAAAGATCCGGAAACTGAAAGGGTGGACTTTAAAGGAGCTTTCGGAACGCTCGGGGATTCCTCTGTCAACCATCGGCAATTTTGAGACGGGGAGAACCCGAGTCAGCTCCAAAGTTTTAAAGAAACTCTCGACCTCCCTTCGGGTGTCTGAAAATCAAATTCTTTCGGAATCTTTAGAGTTTCAAAGAGAGGGGGATTATGCCGGCTTGCTCTATGAAAGAGAAAGGCCTACTTCCCAAGCGATAGAGGTTCCGGTTGTATCTTGGGCTAGAGCGGGCTCGGCTACTGATTATGAAGATCTTTGCTCACAAATAGATGAATCAATACCGAGCAACTGCCGTGATGAAAATGCATTTGCTCTCATTATTGAAGGAGATAGCATGGAGCCCTATTTTTTTGAGGGTGACCGAGTAGTATTTTTGCCTAATTCTGAACCTCGAAATGGAGATTTCGTGGTCGCCCGCTTTGCTGAGGATCATGGTGTTGTCTTTAAGAAGTTCAAGCGCACAGGCATTGATGGGAATACCATTGTTTTGGAAAGTCTGAACCCTGATTATAAGGATATTGTGCGCCATATATCGGACTTTAGATTCATCTATCCGGCAGTGAGTCAGATACGTTTTTTGCGCAAATAAGAGGGGATATTTTAGGTTTTTTATGATGACTCAACAACGGTTTAACCAAATCACTTCACAATACCGTTCAAAAAAAATAATTATTGCAGGGGATTTTTGTCTGGACCGTTACTTCGAAATAGACCCTGCTTTAGAGGAAATATCGCTGGAGACAGGCCTGCCTGTTTATAATGTCGTTCGTACCCGCTCTCAACCCGGTGGTGCCGGCACAGTTTTAAACAACCTTATTGCATTAGGGGCACAGACATTTCCGGTAAGCGCTTGTGGTAATGATCCTGAAGGATGGCAGCTGACTCAGTTGCTAAAAAATGCAAAAGGCTGCGACTTACAAGGCTGGTGCGCATCTACGGATATTTCTACCTTTACTTATAATAAGCCACTCATTGTCTACCCACAAAAAGAACCCCGCGAGCTGAACCGACTGGATATAAAAAATTGGAATACGACGTCCTCTGTTTTGCAGAGAAAGATCATTTCAAACTTTAAAAGCATTCTCCCTCATGTCGATTTTTGTGTTCTGATGCAGCAGGTAGATAAACCCGAAACTGGTGTTCTTTGCGAAGGGGTGTTAAAGCGGATGGCGTCGCAATGCAAGGAGCACATTGTTCCTTGTATGGGGGATAGTCGATTGGGATTGGGGCACTTCCCTCCTATGATTTTTAAGATGAACCGGAACGAATTAGCGCACCTTTCACTTAAAGACATATCTACTCTGCAAAAAGTCAGAGAATGTGCATTAACCGTTGCGCGAAAGAATGGTTTCCCGGTGTTTGTCTCTCTTGCTGAAGAAGGCATCTGTGCGGCAACGCCGGAAGGAGGTTTTTTCCACGAGCCTGCGGTTTTGACGGACGGGCCGATAGATGTAGTCGGAGCAGGTGATGCCGTAACTGCTAACTTGTCACTTGCTCTCTGCAGTAAAGCAACATTGCCGGAGGCGTTGGAACTGGCTATGTGTGCCGCATCAATCGTTATACATAAGCTGGGAACCACGGGTACTGCAACTGTGAAGGAATTGCGTAATCTCACCCGAGGAAAGCCATCTCTTCAGTGTTAACCTTTTTAGTTCTTTATTTTTTAGTCTCTTGACGTATTCTCAAGTAGGTTGGTATGGAGCAGCGATCAGAAAAGTATCTAACATTAGGACGTAAAGTTTTTGAAACCGAAATAGAGGCGCTTCAGTCTCTTTCTCACGAATTGGGGGAAAATTTTGCCACCGCGGTAGAGTGGTGCATTGAGACCCTCACTCAGCGCAATAAGCTGATTTTAACAGGGGTGGGGAAATCCGGCAACGTGTGCCGCAAAATTGCGGCGACGCTCACCAGCACCGGATCCGTTTGTGTGCTGATGGACAGCGTGGATGCAATGCACGGTGATTTAGGGATTGTTAATGACGGAGACCTGGTTTTTGTCTTCAGTTATTCAGGTGAATCTGGGGAATTGATTAACCTATTGCCGGCACTAAAACGTTTTAGCATAAAAATTGTGGCTGTAACCGGTAACACTCAATCCTCGCTTGCCCAACACAGTGATTTGGTGCTTTCCGTGAAAGTTCATCGTGAAGCGTGTCCTTTCAATTTGGCACCCACTTCCAGCTCGACAGCGATGATGGTAATGGGCGACGCATTAGCAATGACCATATTACAAGCGCGCGGTTTTACTCGCAAGGACTACGCCAAGTTTCATCCTTCAGGTGCTATCGGGCGCTCACTTCTCTTAAAAGTTAAAGAAATTATGAGGACTGCAGAGCGCCACCCTATTCTGCTGGAAGACTGTACAGTAAAGGAGGGGATTCTCAAAATGACAGAAGCAAAGGCTGGCTCGCTCACAATCGTGGACGATGCTGGAAAATTAGCCGGCATCTTTTCGGACGGAGATTTGCGCCGCTATATGGCCAAAGATGAAAAGATTTTAGATCGAACACTAAAGAGTGTTATGACTCGAAACCCGATTGTCGTTCGAGAAGAGGCTCTCGCAGCTGAAGCGTTGCGGATATTTAATGAGAAGAATATCGATGATCTCATTGTCGTCAATGACTTGAATGAGCCGAAAGGTTTGGTAGATAGCCAAGACCTTCCAAAAATAAAAATGATGTGATTATCTTCGTATCCGGAAAAGTATATTATGCTGAAGTCTTATAAAGAGCTGTGGGCATTGGACCCAGAAATTACTTTCTTAAATCACGGCTCTTTTGGGGCTTGTCCTACTGCTATTCTGGAAAGGCAAAACGAAATGCGTCGAGAATTGGAGGCAAATCCTATGGATTTTTTGCATAGGACACTGGAGCCCCACCTGGATGCTGCTCGCCAAAGATTGGCTGATTTCATCGGCTGTAAATTTGAGAACCTCGCATTTGTGCCTAACGCAACTTCGGGTGTCAATGCTGTGCTCCAGTCGATTTCATTTAATCAGGCAGATGAGGTTATCGTCACGAATCATGAGTACAATGCGTGTAGGAATGCTCTTAACTTCGTGGCTCAGCAACGAGGCTTCAAGGTTGTTGAAGTTCAAATCCCTTATCCTATTGAAAGAATTGAAGAGGCAGTGAATCCTATCTTGGCGGCAATCACCCCCAGGACGCGCTTGCTTCTATTGGATCATATCACCAGCGCTACCGGCTTTATCATGCCTGTAGAGCCCATCATTAAGGAGTTCAATAATAGAGGCATTGATACCCTAATTGATGGGGCTCATGCCCCAGGAATGGTGAAACTGCAATTGGATAAGCTGGGGGCGACGTATTATACCGGTAACTGTCATAAATGGATTTGCTCACCTAAGGGCTCTGCCTTGCTTTATGTACGCCCTGATAAAATTGAGAGTATTCGGCCTCCGGTTATTAGTCATGGATATAACACGTTTCGCTCGGATCGTTCCAAGTTTTTGATCCAGTTTGGTTGGACTGGTACGCTTTGCCCCACACCCTGGCTTTGCATTCCGGAGACAATAGATTATTTGGGACAGGCAGTTCCTGGTAATTGGCCTGCTATTATGGAACGCAACCACCGTTTGGCGTTGCAGGGGCGTGATATAGTTTGCAGGGCGTTAAATGTACCGCCGCCTTGTCCCGACGAGTTTCATGGCAGTATGGTTACTATCCCCATTCCTCCAGATCCAAAGGAACGCCCTCCTGTGTTGCCTAGATTTGAGGCACTCCTCCAAAATGAACTTTGGGTTCAGCACAAAATAGAGGCCCCGATATTTTTCTGGCCCGATCTGAAAAACCGTCATTTGCGCATCAGCGCTCAGCTTTACAACTCTATAGAAGATTACCAGGTGCTCGCTACGGCACTTCTAGAAGAGCTGGCTAGAGAATAAGACTCTTATTCTTTTATGGGTTCAGGGAAAAGCGGTGTGGCAATATAGTGTTTTTTATTCTCTATATCCAGATAACCGACGCGGGCATGTGTTCCCGGATACTTCCTTAAGAAATCAATTCCCTTCTTTTCTCCCAATAGACAGATAATGGTTCCCAGCGCATCACTGTAAGTGGCCTGGCTATGGATAACAGTTGCGCCAACTCTATGCGTGAGACCCAATCCTGTCTTGGGATTTACGATATGGGAATAGCGTTTCCCATCTATCACGACAAATTGGTTCACGTCTCCGCTGGTGGAAATTGCCGCATTCTTGAGAAAAATAACATACGTTCCGGCATCCGGGTCTTCGTTGGATTCGGTCAGAGTTTCGATTTGTATTCTCCAGCCTTTTTTTCCGGGAGGTGGTGCACTGACGGCAATATCCCCACTGGCAGCCACTAATGCACTTTCAACACCATGCTCCTTGAGAGTTTCTAAAGCGCAGTCTGATGCGAATCCTTTTCCTATACCACCTAAATCCAATTGCATTCCTGTTTGTCGGAGTACTCCGGACTGCCTTCGTTTGTTGAGGATCAGCTTCTTATATCCACAGCGAGATTGGGCGTCGGTAATTTCCTTGGGAGAGGGTAGCTGTTGCATTTTTCTTGTCGTGCGCCAAAGCTGAGTCAGGGGGGCAAGCGTGGGATCAAAAGCACCTCTAGTTTCTTGAGCCAACTCTTTCGCTATCCAAAGAACTTTAAAGAGCTCATCGCTTAGGGGTATCTCTGAACCAGTCGGCGCCGAAACAAAATGATTTAATTCACTATCTGGATCGTAATCGCTCAGAATTTTATTCAATTTTGCGATGCGTCCAAAAGCAGCTTCAGCTGCTTGATTGGCCAAGGTTTCATTTTCGTGGTAAAGAACGATGCTGAAAAATACACCCATGTGTGGCTCAGTATACTCGAATCGTTCCAATTTCAAATGCTGATTCCCAATGGCAGATGGTTCCTGGAGTGCGCTCCCCTGGGAGGGATGCATACAGGAAGAAAGGAGGATGGTAAAAGCACAAATACCCAAGCAATACTTTAGACTTTTTAAGATAATATCCATTTTAACCACGGTAAGAGCAAAACGACGTAGCCGTTTCGGAGATAATAATTTCGTTCAAAAGAGGAAGCTCAGGTTTCAATCGTTCCCATATCCATCGGGCAATATTTTCGCTGGTGGGGTTTTCCAAGCCGGGAATTTCATTAAGATAGTTATGGTCCAGAATTTCCAAAATTGGCTGTAATGGATTTTTTATTGCGCCAAAATCCATCACCCAACCTTGTTCTTCGTCCACATTGCCCATAATTATGATTTCCAGACGGTAACTATGCCCATGCAAGCGTCCGCATTTGTGCCCCGGTGGAACGTGCGGTAGTTGATGAGCCGCTTCAAACGTAAAAATTTTGCTTAGTTTATGCATTATAGGTTCGTTCCCAAAATGATTTATAAGTGAGTTCGTCGAGGCCGGCCATGCCGCCTTCACGAAAAATGCAAGGTCGATGCATGACTCCGGCTGTGCAAATTCGAGGTACTCCCCAAAAAGCCAGCTGTCGCGCGGCAGAAGCAGACTCTTCGGGGGTGAGAGCTAAGCCCACACAGCCAATCTTGCTACGGTACGGCTCTAAAACGTGGAGAAGCTCCTCAAGTGCCGAAGCAGGTTTAACGAAGACAAAACGATTTCCAAGAGTGATAGCGAACTGAGGATCAATGTCGTAAATGACACTACACCCGGGGGAAACGTCACTCCCATTTTCAAAGACCAGTGTTTCCGGGCCTAATTTGGCACGCATTTGATAAGCGTTGCGATAGAGGTTAATTTGTCTGATGCTATCCTCATTGTAGTGTGCCTGGGGGAATTCCACGTTTAAATCCGAGAGTTCGTCCAATAGCAATTCAGCGATCTTTTCGGCGTCATGTTCATTTCTGTCTTGCACGAAGATAACATGGGGAGCATGTGGATAGAGCTGGTCCCATGCGGTAATGTCATTCGCCAGGTTGCGAATTAATCTTCCCAAACCGTTTTGTTTGATATAATCCCTGCTTATCCATACAAATCCAAAGTTGCGTTCTTGTTTAAGCGGAGACCGTAAATTGTAATCCCAGGTTCGAAAAAATTCGCATCCGGCTTTCATCGCCCCCAAATGGGAATCCATGAGCGACTCATCTACCACTTCAATGCATGCAGCTGCTTTGTTATCGATTTGATAAACGGAATGAGCAAAGAGTCGCGCCACTTCCAATGTTTCCCGTGAGCATACTATCCATTGGCTCGTTTTCGCCAACAAGCACTTTACCATAAAAACAATCAGCTGGGAGGGGACACTTTGCTGGTAATGCGCTCCAACAAGGCGAAAACTGAAATGATGGGTGGAGTGGGCAGGGGCTTCCTCACTTTGTAAATGGCGTTGCCATCCATCTAAAGCATTTTCATTTCCGAGTTCAATTCGGAGAAGCTGGTAAATACGTTCACGCGAAAGAGTCCGGAACACTTCATCTAATCCATGAGAAAAAATCTCTCGGGAAAAACGAATCTCACCTCCGCAATGATTTAATAGTTCACAGCGATAAGGGAACATCTCGTCCATCCAGAGCTTGCCCAATTGTTCAATCAGCGAAACCTGTTGTTCGATCGAGCGGGGATGAAGAAAGGTCATGGCGTTTCGCTGTAACGTGTCAACGGCTTCCAGGACCATGTTGGAAGTTAAAGTCGCTTCCGGTGGCATATCACACAGAAAAAAATTTGGTCTTTGTTCGTAGTGCATAGAATTGCCCCTCAGTTTAGCTTTTTGATCTACTTGAGAGCTTCTGGATTGGGAAGGAAAAAATCAAAATCCTCTTCTCTATTACAGGTTAGTTTTCCATCCGCGAATTTCAGCTCAGCAACTTGTATAGAAGAGCGCCGTTGAGCATAGGGAAGCACACCATTCTGATCCAACTTGCCCGCAGTATGTTTTTCGCGGCCGGGATGTGTGAAGTAAAAAACATAGGCTTTTTCCACCTTTCCTTCGCGGTCCTTTGTAACAAGGACATCACCATGAGCACCTGAAGGTGTATCGTCAGCTCTCTTACTGGGGCCGTCCAGAATAAGCCCTTGTTTTTCCCAGGTTTTACAGTCTTTAGACCGGTAAACTCTCATCCCGTGCCATTCATCGGTCAGCATCCAGTAGGAGTCTTGAAATCTGAAAACCTTAGGTCCCTCGTGCCCAGCCCCTCCAATAGCAGGATTTTTTTCTATTTCCCAAGAAAAAAGGTCCTCGCTTTCAGCGGTCATGGTAACGCTTCCTCTACTTTCATCTTTGTACCAAATCCTCCATTTCCCATCCGGCATTTGGCATAAAGTAGCATCAATCACGCTGGGAGAATCAATTTGAATGAATCCGTAAAACCTCCAGTCCCATAAGTCGGTAGATGTATAATGGGCCAGTCTCTTTTCACCACCCCAGTGACTATAAGCGCCTTGAATATAAGCCACGAAAAGATGATATTTTCCCTGATAATATAGGACATCCGGAGCCCAAAAGGTGTTCCTTCCGGGTTCAATATTGAGATTTAAGGTTCCACGATAGACCCAAGTTTTTCCGTTATCTTTTGAAGAGGCTACGCCAATGTCGCACCCGTAGCAATAAGCTACATCCGGAACCTCCTGGTTAGCACGGCGGGCTGTATAGAGCATCCACCAGCCGCTTTCTTCTCGGTTCCAAATAAGAGCTGGATCAGCCGCTCCGTCATACATTGGGTCTCTATAGAGGGGGGATGGTGCTCTGGTGAAAGATTCTATGCCTTGAGCATTGCCCAAAAGAACCATTAGAGACAAAAGGCTGAACATTAAAATAGTTCTGCCAATATCAAATTTGCTTTTTTTCACAATGCTCACTCTAGTTCATCCTTCCTGGTTGAGAAGCTCGCAGAAAATATAGCAGATATTGTCCAATAAGAAAGCTCAGAAATTATAAGAAAATCTGGACACAACGGAGAAAGAATGCAGATTGGATGCTGGTCTTCTTAGCCAGGAAAACGAAAATACTAGCTTAATTATCTGACTCGTCCTTAGGCTCCATATCCCAAAGAAAAGAACGATATTCCCGCAAGGTTGTTTCGCCGTCTCGAATAATTACTCTCCATGCATTGATACCTTCAATCTTTGAAAAAGTCTCTTCTGGAATATTAATTTTCTTCCATTTGCTCCAAACTGATTTTTTGGGAGGAAGTTTCTCTGTGAAAGTAATCGTTTTTTCGCCCTGTTTTGTGCCTCGTATTTCAATGAAGATATTTAAATCATCAATATCTGAAAGGGTGTTTCTCCACTGGATATCAAACCGGACCGTGGAACACTTTTCAGGATGGGCTTTTAAAAGAGCCTGGTACCGATCGCGTTCGAATAGACTGGGGTTGAGGGCATGACGTCCTTCCTTATCCAAATAATGTGGGAGAACCTTGAAGATTTTTACCGAGCCTGCATTCGCAGGTAGAACACAAAAGAAGGTTATCAAGAGTATCCCACAAAGCCGGCAATATAATGTTTTCATGACTTTCCAATTCAAATCAGGAGGCAGTCGTATTAAAGACCGCTTCAATCTGTTGCTGTATTTCCTCAGCAGCCATTCTTGGGTCCACTGCAGAGCGGATCGGCCGGCCAACGACGACATAATCGGCACCATTAAAAAACGCGTCCTGTACAGTAACTACTCGTTTTTGATCATCCTTCGCCCATACGTTGGAAGCAGGCCGAATTCCCGGTGTTATTACCAGAAGTTTTTCATCCAGGTTTTCACGCAATTCTCTTACTTCCAAGCCGCTGGATATTACTCCATCGCATCCTAAAGTCAATGCCCGACGAGCCCTTGATATTACTAATTGCTGAACATCGCAATTAAAACCAAGGTCTTTCATATCCCCCTTATCCAAACTGGTCAGCACCGTTACCGCCAAGATTTTTGTATCCCCTTTGACAGAGGCCGCAGCACTCATGATATCGTCGTTGCCGTGAACTGTTGCAAAAGTGACATTGCGAATTTGGAGCTGTTCGACCGCATTTTTTACAGTTTCGGGCACATCAAAAAATTTCAAGTCCACAAATATTTTCTTCTGTAGACGTTGTAACTTCTCAACGAGCTTGAAATACCCACCGGTCATAAACAACTGTAAACCCAGCTTATAAAAGCAAACCGAGTCACCAAGCCGATCTATCATCGCTTGGGCCTCCTCAATGCTGGGCACATCCAAAGCAAAAATTAAACGCTCACGAACCGGTATTTGTTTAGAGGATAAAAAACTTTTCATTCGTAATGGTCCTCCATGGTATGACATGGGGCACAATTCATCTTAGTGCTTACCTTAATGCCCTCACCATTTTGACCATGGCAATCGAGGCACCTTTGATATTCCTTCTCTTTCAGATTATTGTTTACGGTCGCATTATCCGCATAACGATTTAGAATGTTTACAGCCATAGCCGCAACGTCTGCAGTGAGTCTTTTGCATCTATCACTCCTAAAATCCGAGAAAGGAGACTGCCCAGATCTGCGGCACCATGCTGTTTGGGAAACATGGCAAAGTACTGAGCGGGATATAGCTTGAGTCATGGGTTCAAATTTTGAATTTTCAGGTTTAAATACGGGAAGTTTAGCCGACTCGTAGAAACTGCAGAGCTCCGCCAGAAGAGCATCGACCGTAGATTTCTCTTTGATGAATAGACCAAATGCGGCACCAGCGCCGTTGAGGGCACCGCACAAGGAGCCTTGGCCTCCCAAACCACTGTGTCCATACTTCATCATGTGGCAAGGAAAATCCCGAAGTGCTTTGCTTAAGGATGGATTGGAATCCACTACGGCTTCAGCCATGGAACTGCAAATAGATTTGAATGAGGCGTACATGCAGCTACCCTCCGAATAGAGCTCATAAGCACGGGCTGCAACCTTCTCGGGGTCCAGTTTGACATGTTTCCACTCAACATGTTCACTTTCATTATTTGCAACTTGACTGGATGCTCCTGCCGTAGGCATAAATTTGCCACTCAGATAAGCACCTACAGCAAGTCCTGTAGCTCCAATAGCTTTTCTACGTGATATTTTCTTCATACGATCGCACAATTCCTGAAAGGAAGTGTCAAACTCCGTAGAGGGTAGCATAGATTGAGTTTTTTTCCAGTCCCTAATTATTCAGAAAATAATCTATTCGATGGGTAGGTTCAGTCCATTTTTTTGGGCTATTAGCAAGTTTCGCAGAAGCCCATCCCGTTTTGCCCTCAGAAGGGGACTTGAAGCAAATTTTTTTTTGAAACTGGCGTCATCCATTTGCTCCAGTTTTTTTGTGGAAAGAGGAAGTTCAGAAATGTGCGATGTAAGTGCATTTCGGGGGGGGGCCACCTTGTTCCAAGGGCAAGCTTCCAAACAGCGGTCACAGCCAAAAAACTTTGTTCCTACTGCGGAGTGATACTCCTTTGGAATGTCTCTTTTATTCTCTATCGTCAGGTAAGAAAGGCATTTTCGAGAATCTAATACCCATGGGGCTGTGAGCGCTCCGGTAGGGCACGCATCCAAACATTTTTGACAGCTTCCACATAAGTTTCTTTCTGGTAGATCTGCTTCTATCTCCAATGTAGTCAGGATTTCTGCCAAAAAAAACCAGTTCCCCAGTTTTTTACTTATGAGGTTGTTATGCTTTCCAATAAAACCAATTCCAGCTCGTTGTGACAGATCACGCTCAAGGATGGCCCCTGTGTCTAAAAAGGAGAGTGAATTTGCTGCGGGCGAGGTAAGGGAGTTGACGTACTCAGTCAGTTGCTCAAGAGTTGGTTTAAGAGTTTTGTGGTAATCCGGGATTCTCGCATATCGGGCTACACAAGATTCTATAGAGTCTTCCAGAGCTTCTCCTTCATAATAACTTTTTGCCAGGCAAATGATGGTTTTCGCTCCAGGCAGTATTTTTTCAGGATCTAACCTGAGCTCAATGCTTCTCTCCCTTGCTATCCATTCCATTTCACCATGGAACGAATTGCCAAGCCAAGATAGAAAATGTTCTCCTGTTTCCGGCGGGGCTGATGTCGTGAACCGGCAATCGTCAAAGCCGAGGCTCTGGGCCCGACACCTGATTTTCTCCTTCATCTCTTGCACGGGATGTTATGCGGGATTGAGAATAATTTAATAAAATTTGAAAAACAATCTGACTAACGGTGCGCCCTTGCGTCATCACTTCCATGTCAGCAGTCCGATAAACAGGCAGGCGCTCTTCAAGTAAAAGTTGAATTTGTTCTAAGGGGTTTTTGGTTTGCAGCAACGGTCGATTGTTGTTGTGCTTGACCCTTTCATATATGAGTTCCGGAGGTAGACAGAGATGGACAACAAAACAGTTTTTTCTGAGAATTTTCAGATATTCAAAATTTGCACCTAAACCGCCACCGGTAGCGATGACTGAGTTTGTTAAGTGGGGGAGTACGTTTAGAACCAGTTTTTTTTCCAGGGAGCGAAAGCCTTTTTCTCCATGATGTTTGAATATGTCAGGAATGGAACAGCCAACTTGCTCGCAGATGGCCTGATCAGTATCAAAAAAATGGTAGTTAAGCTCAGTTGCCAAGGAGCGCCCACAAGTGCTTTTACCTACCCCCATAAATCCAATGAGGGCGACATTCGAAAAAGTTCGCTGTTCTAAATCTGCCTGTTCCATCAATTACTCAGAATTCAACTTTTTGGCTAAAGAAATGGCTGCCAGCATGGAACATGGAGACGCTATGCCTTTTCCCGCAATGTCAAATGCTGTCCCATGATCGGGAGAAACACGTGTAAATGGCAAGCCTAAAGTCCAATTAACACCTGAGTCAAAGGCGACCATTTTCAAAGCAGGAAGCGCTTGATCGTGATACATGGAGACGACGGCATCCAATTCCCCCTGCCATGCCTTTTTAAGAAGAACATCCGCTGAAATGGGGCCCAGAACATCCAGACCGTCACGAAGGCAATTCTGAATTGCCGGGTCTATAAAGAGTGCTTCTTCATTACCCATTTTACCTCCTTCGCCACAATGCGGGTTGAAACCTGAAACACCGATTCTGCATCGTTCGAGTTTTAACTGTCTACAAGCATCAGAAGCAAGTCGTATGGCGTTTTCTATTTTGAAAACTGTAAGAGAGGTCGCCACCTGAGAAAGGGGTAGATGTGTTGTTGCCAAGGCGATTCGAAGCCACTCGCCCTTGGGGGCCGTGCCCAGAAGCATCATAACTGGATGAGCTGTTTTGGAATACTCCGCAAGAAATTCGGTTTGGCCGGTAAAATTATTATACCCCGCGAGGATGGTCTCTTCTTTGCTGATCGGCGCGGTGACCATGCCTGTTGCTTTGCCGGAGAGACAGGCAGAGGCTGCTGCCTCAATCCAGGAAATTGCATTGAGGGCAGGGGAGCCACTAAGACAAACGGAAGCATCTTCCAGTATAACTCGATTCAATGGACATCCGATACCGAGCTTTTCATTCAGTTCTTCCAAAAGAAAGCTGTTGCCGTAAACTGTATAGTACCAGTTGTCCTCCACTTTTAGTTGGGCCGCGAGGGCCTTAAGGGTGATCTCAGGGCCTATGCCGCGAGGGTCTCCCATTGATATGGCCAGTCGTTTGGGTTTCATGCTCTGAAAAGGTTAATGCCTGTATAAACAATCAGGGGATATTTTCATTATATCCTACACTCAAAACGTTATTGGCATTTGTAAACCTCACAAATGGAATTATACAGCAGTGAGAGTCTTCAAGGCAACGTATTACCCGCGTATAGGTGTATGCAAAGACTACTCCGTCAGTCATTTTTTTAGAGAGCTTCATAGAGAAGGTGTTATTAGCGTTGGCGTTTTTTATCGAAAAACGGCTTTGAATCTCATGCATATAGTTGTATCTTTTTCCTCAGCACTACAGGATGTAGCTTTGGGATTTTGGCTTGTATTCCCATCACTGTGTGCGAAGCAGCAAATACACGTATAAGATCAGCTTTATGGCAACCCTCAAATCACAAAAAAAATGTGCATCAAAGAGTGTTCAGACGTTTAAACCTTCTGGAAAATTTTTGAAGATAGACAGAGTTTTTAGTTCCTCTAAAGTAAGCCCTTTTGACGCGGTGGAGTGGGATTATCGCACTGCGGAGATTAACGATGATTCTGGGAAAGTCTTTTTTCACCAGAAAGATGTGGAGGTCCCTAAATTTTGGTCTGAATTGGCGACAAAGGTGGTTGTTTCCAAATATTTCTACGGTGAAAATGGGACCGAAGAGCGTGAAAAGAGTGTTCGCCAACTAATTCACCGTGTATGTCGAACAATTGCTGATTGGGGAGTTAGGGATGGCTATTTTGGAAAAGCTGATGGGGAAGTTTTTTATGATGAGCTCTCTTGGCTCTGTTTGAATCAATACGGTTCATTTAATTCGCCGGTCTGGTTTAATGTTGGTCTTTATCAACAGTATGGAGTCGGGAAAAATTCGGCTCAGGGTAACTGGGTTTACGATCATGTGACCAAGACAATCAGAAGAGCTCAGACACAATACGAAAACCCTCAGTGCAGCGCATGCTTCATCCAGTCAGTGGAAGACAACATGGAGTCCATCATGAACTTGGCCTGCAGTGAAGCAATGCTTTTCAAGTTTGGATCCGGGACCGGGTCGGATTTGACTCCGATCCGTTCCAGCAGGGAGAAATTAAGTGGTGGTGGGCGTCCCAGTGGTCCGATGTCCTTTTTAAAAGTTTACGATCAAGTAGCCAATGTCGTCAAATCGGGCGGGAAAACTCGACGGGCTGCTAAGATGAACACCCTATACGACTGGCACGGCGATATTGAAGAGTTCATTGAAGCCAAGCAGATAGAGGAAAAAAAGGTGTGGGCACTGATTGCTCAGGGTTATGATGGTTCATTTAATGGTCCTGCTTATGGAAGTGCGATGTACCAAAATGAGAATCTTTCTGTTCGTGCTACTGATGAATTTATGAATGCCGCCATTGAAGGTTTGGATTGGACGACCAGAGCGGTAAAAAGTGGTGAGATTCTGGAGACCAAAAATGCGTCTCATTTGCTTTATAAAATTGCAGAGGGAACCTGGATTTGTGGTGACCCGGGTATCCAGTTTGACACAGCAATCCAAAAATGGAATACGTGCAAAGGCAGCGACATTATTCGTTCCAGCAATCCCTGTTCCGAGTACTTGTTCTTAAACGATACGGCTTGTAATCTTTCATCTTTGAACTTGATGAAGTTCAAAGATGAGTCTGGAAAATTTGATGTGGAGCGTTTAAAAGCGGCTGTACGTATTTTTATCACGGCTCAGGAAATTGTAGTTGATAATTCCAGCTATCCGACCCGGCAAATCGCTGCTAATTCTCATATTTTTAGAGCATTGGGCCTGGGTTTTGCTAATTTGGGCTCGCTCATCATGAGCTATGGTCTCCCCTATGATTCCAATGAAGGAAGAGCTTTAGCAGGCGCAATAACATCCATTATGACCGCTTCTGCTTATGAACAGTCGGCCAAAATGTCGTCTATTATGGGGCCTTTTTCGGGGTATACAGATTCTACTCATTTGTCTTCGAACCAGCCTCGAGCTCCGCACAATATTGACTCCATGATGGAAGTCATTCGGCTTCACCGTGCTGCAGTCGAAGATATCGCTCCCAACAAAGATTTTGCGTATCTTAAGGATGAAGCCCGCTTTGTTTGGCAAAATGTCATAGCTCTGGGTGAAAAACACGGGTTCCGTAATGCTCAGACAACGGTTTTGGCGCCGACAGGAACCATCTCGTTTATGATGGACTGCGATACTACAGGGGTGGAGCCGGATATCGCCTTGGTCAAATACAAGCTGCTAGTCGGGGGCGGAATGCTTAAAATAGCCAACAGAACCGTTGCTGAAGCTTTAAGCCGCCTCGGATACCAGAAAGATTTAATCGCAAAAATTACGGCTCACATTGAGAAATATGATACTGTTGAAGATGTTCAGGATGACTCCGGAGAGATAGTGACCTCTGGTCTCAAGCCTGAACATTTGGCCGTTTTCGATTGTGCCTTCCGACCCCAGAATGGAAAACGCAGCATTTCACCCATGGGCCATTTGCGAATGATGGCGGCTGTACAGCCCTTCATCAGCGGGGCGATTTCTAAAACTGTTAACATGCCCAACGAATCCACGGTGGAGCAAATTAAAGACACTTATATACAAGCTTGGAAGATGGGGCTGAAGTGTGTTGCTATTTATCGGGATGGCTCTAAATCTTCTCAGCCGCTGAACACGAGCAAGAAGAGCACTCAAATAAATGAGACGGGCCTTCTGGATAGTGAGACTTTGTTGGCACGTGTTGCTGAGCTGGAAGAAACAATTAATAAACTTGAGGAAAGAGCTGATCGGCCTGTACGCAAACGTCTTCCTTTCACGCGGAATGCCGTGAACCATAAGTTTGAAATAGCAGGTCACGAAGGTTACTTAACCGTGGGACTCTACGAAAACGAACAGCCTGGAGAACTTTTCATCACTATGGCGAAGGAAGGTTCTACTATCGGTGGTCTAATGGATTGCATTGCGACTCTGACCAGTATTGCCCTCCAATATGGTGTACCGTTGGAAGACTTAGTCAGAAAATTTTCGCATCAGCGCTTTGAGCCTTGGGGCCTTACGGGCAATCCTCAAATTCGAAGTGCCTCAAGTATTATAGACTACATTTTCCGCTGGATAGCGCTGCGGTTTATTCCCGAATATCGGGCCCAGCATCTTTCCTCTGTAGAACAACAAGGATTGGCATTGCCGGGAATTCAGGAAGAATTGAAAAAAGCGGCAAATCGTCCTGTGCCTGATTTACCCCTAAAGGATGTTGATGGGAATCATCCGGAAAAATCACAAAGTTTAAATAGTCTAATTTCTCATTTCCAGAAAGATGCACCTTTATGTCCATGTTGTGGCCATATCACAGTGCGAAATGGAGCATGTTATAAGTGTCTCAATTGCGGTGAGAGTTTAGGGTGCAGCTAAAAGAAAAGAGAGCCCTCTCTTGAAAAAGGGAACCAAAAAGCCCGAGATAGTGGTCGTCATTATCTCGGGCTTTTTGGTTCTGACCCTGTAAGGAAAGAAGCTGAAAGAATTTGTTATTTCACTCGAGTTTTTTTCACTCTCAGCAGTGCTGCTGATTGCGCTAAAGCAGCCTGGGCGGCTGCTACTTCTTCATCGGAAAGTTGTTGCTTGAGACGAGCCTCGGCCTGTTGTTGAGCAAGTATGGCTTGGGCTTCATCAATGCCATCGGCTTGCACCGCCATATCTGTAAGCACGCTGACATTGTTTTCAAATATCTCAACAAAACCATCACCGACCGCCAGGAAAAAGTTTTTCGTACCTTGTTGAACAGAGAGCTCGCCAGCACTAATACGGGTAGCAAGAGGAATATGTCCGGGAAGAATTCCCAACTCGCCTTCAATCCCGGGCAAGGTTACAGAGTTTACCTCTCCAGACCAGATAACTCCCTTAGGTGTGACAATCTTTAAGTTCAACAAGGAGGCCATGTTTAAAACTATTCTTTATTTTTCGTAAATTTCGTCGATCGTGCCTTTCATCAAGAAATTACCTTCCGGCACGTTATCATGTTTACCTTCCAAAATTTCCTTAAAGCCTCGTACTGTTTCTTGAACAGGAACCTGCTGACCCGGTGTCCCTGTGAATACTTCAGCTACTGTAAAGGATTGGCTGAGGAATCGTTGAATTCTACGGGCGCGATTCACCGTAATTTTATCCTCATCGCTTAGTTCGTCCATACCTAAAATAGCGATGATATCCTGTAAATCTTTATAGCGCTGCAAAACCTTTTGAACGCTGCGAGCCACTTCGTAGTGCTCCTCGCCAACGATCTCCGGAGCCAGAGCCTTTGAGCCTGACGCCAGCGGATCTACTGCAGGATAAATACCCATTTCTGAAATAGACCTTTCCAAAACAACCGTAGCATCCAAGTGGGCAAAAGTAGTCGCCGGAGCAGGATCAGTTAAGTCATCCGCAGGAACATAAACAGCTTGGAAAGAAGTAATTGATCCCTTTTTTGTTGAAGTAATTCTCTCTTGGAGTTCACCCATTTCTGTAGCGAGAGTAGGCTGATAGCCTACAGCGCTGGGCGTGCGCCCCAGGAGGGCAGATACCTCGGAGCCAGCTTGAGAAAACCGGAAAATATTATCAATGAAAAGAAGAACGTCCTGGTTTCGTTCATCGCGATAGTATTCAGCAATTGAAAGTCCAGAAAGAGCCACTCTTAAACGTGCTCCGGGAGGTTCATTCATCTGACCGTAAACTAGCGCAATACGAGACTTATCCATCTCTTTTAGATTGATGACACCCGACTCGGCCATTTCATAGTAAAGATCATTCCCCTCGCGCGTGCGCTCACCGACGCCAGCGAATACGGAATAACCACCATGCAGCTTGGCAATATTATTAATGAGCTCCATGATGAGTACTGTTTTACCAACGCCTGCCCCACCAAAAGCTCCGACCTTACCGCCTTTAAGAAATGGACAGATCAGGTCAATTACCTTAATTCCGGTTGTTAGAATTTGAGGTGAAGTCGTCTGGTCTACCAACCGGGGGGGAGGCCGGTGAATAGGATAACGCTGCTGGGTAGTAATAGGAGAGCCTTCATCCACAATGTCTCCTGTAACGTTCAGAATGCGTCCGAGCACGCTATCACCCACGGGCATTGAGATGGGGGCCCCGGTATCTATGACTTCATAACCGCGTTTAAGGCCCTCAACACCGGACATAGCCACTGAGCGAATCCAATTACCCCCTAAATGATGTTGGACTTCCAGTGTAAGCGACTGAGCTTTGTCGTTCACTGTGAAGTCAACTTTCAGAGCGTTGTAAATGGGTGGAAGCTTTTCAGGAAACTCTACGTCTACAACTGGACCGATAATCTGAACTATTTTGCCTTTATTCATGGGTGAAAACCTTAATTCATTCTATGAAAGTGATGAAGTTGCCGAAGCAATTTCTAGTAATTGGTTGGTAATGCCTGTTTGCCTTAGCTTGTTATAGTGAATTGTGAGCTCTTTGATAAGGCTGTTGGCGTTATCAGTAGCGTTCTTCATAGAGACCATACGAGCACTGAACTCACAGGCGCGCATTTCCAAAAGAACGTGATAAATCCGTGTATTCATATAGTGTGGAAGCAAGCTATCATATAGAGCTTTGGCCGAAGGCTCAAAAATCATATCACTATGTTGGGAAGAAGATAAACTCTCATCCACTTGCGACTCCGTTTTTTCACCACCAATAGGTTTGAGCTCAGTTATAGGGAGCAGCGGTATGCAAGAGGGGACCTGAGTCATCGTGTTTTTAAAAGTCGGGAAAATTACACTGATTTTGTCAGCCTCTCCGTTTAGGAAGAGAGATACTGCCATCTTTACGATCGCTCTTGCTTCTGAATACTGAGGGGTATCCTGGAATGAAAATTCGCCAACCAGTTTGCGTCTGGTCCTGTGGACAAATTGAGAGCCCTTACGCCCCGCTGTGACGAAAAGGGTGTTGGCCGGATCAAACTTGCAGGCCTCGCGTATGAGGTTGGTATTAAGACCTCCGCAAAGCCCCTTATCGGTAGTTACAAGAATTACTGCCTCCCGCTTTACAGGGCGCTTTAAGGTCAGAGGAGAGGCATCCTCATCGGGAGCAAGATGGGATTGAATAGAAACCAGCATGTTATGCAGAGTGATTGCATAGGGTCTTCCGTTTAGGGCCGCTTGTTGCGATCGGCGCATTTTTGCCGCAGCAACCATCTGCATTGCTTTAGTAATCTTAGCAGTGCTTACGACAGATTTAATCCGTCGCCGTATATCCCTCATGCTGGCCATTTCTTTTCCTTAATCCTATAATTTAGGGCTTCCAAGTCTCCCGGAAAGAAGAAGCGACACTCTTAATTTCAGCGACCAGTGTATCATCCAATTTCTTTTCTTTCTCAAGCTTTTGAAGCAGCTGTAGCTTTTGAGTAGATAAATATTCCGAGAAATCAGCTGCAAATTTACGGATTTGTTCCACGGGGACTCCATCCATAATGTTGTTCTGGACCGACCAGAGCAAAACGACCTGGATTTCCACCGGGATGGGAGCATGTTGGCCTTGTTTGAAAAGTTCCGTAATGCGTTTTCCTCGTTCAAGGCGTGCCATGGTTTGGGGATCAAGATCGGAACCAAATTGAGCAAATGCTGCTAATTCACGAAATTGGGCCAGCTCCGTTTTAATGCGGCCTGCAACCTGTTTCATGGCTTTGATTTGCGCGCTGGATCCAACTCGGGAAACAGAAATACCTACTGAAATTGCAGGACGAATCCCCTGATAAAAAAGATCAGTTTCCAAAAAAATCTGTCCGTCTGTAATGGAGATAACATTGGTGGGGATGTACGCCGAAACATCACCCATCTGAGTCTCAATAATCGGAAGAGCTGTTAAAGAACCTCCTCCATGTTCTTCATTCATTCGAGCGGCTCGCTCAAGAAGTCTGCTGTGTAGATAAAACACGTCTCCCGGGAAAGCTTCGCGTCCCGAGGGGCGCTTTAAAATCAAGGAAACCTGACGATAGGCGTTGGCATGCTTTGTGAGATCATCATATACAATCAGCGCATCCATGCGGTTATCCATAAACCACTCGCCGATAGCGGCACCTGCAAAAGGCGCCAAGTATTGTTCCGTGGCAGAATCAGAAGCCCCGGCCACGACCACCACAGTCCAGGGCATGGCTCCGGCTTCTTCCAAGGCACCAATGACTTGAGCCACATTGGATTGCTTTTGGCCGATTGCCACATAAATACAGTAAAGAGGCCGATAGTTGGTATCTCCTGCATCCTGAGCTGCTTTATTCAAGCGAGCCTGGTTTAAAATTGTATCAATGCAAATAGTAGTTTTCCCTGTAGAGCGGTCTCCGATAATCAATTCACGTTGTCCGCGCCCGATGGGAATCATGGCGTCAATCGGGATGATCCCCGTTTGCACCGGCTGGTTTACGGACCTCCGAGTAATGATGCCAGGCGCGATTTTTTCTACGGGATAGAACGTATCGTTTTTTATGTCCCCTTTGCCGTCAATCGGCTGGCCTAAAGCATTGACAGCGCGGCCTAACATCCCTTTCCCAACCGGAACTTGGAGTAGACGGCCTGTCCCTTTAGCCTCTTGGCCTTCAGAAACTTTGGTGTAGTCCCCCATGAGAATGGCGCCCACGCTGGTCTCCTCCAAATTCATGGCGATACCCGTCACGCCATTGCCAAGGTCGATCATCTCATTCATCATCAGATCATCAAGACCTTCGATCTTAGCTACACCATCGCCAATCTCGCTGACAACACCTACATTTTGCTGTTTGGCTTCCTGACGGACATTTGCGATCCGCGCTTCAATTTCTTGTAATATGCTGCTCATGCCATCTAAATCGAGTTTTTCAAAATCCTATCAATTAATTATTCAAGTATACTTTCCAACCGTGCTTTTAGACTGGCGTCCAGCACGTTCCATCCAATTTGCACACGTAAACCACCGAGCAACTCGGGAGACTCGCTGAACCTGAAATCCAGAGGAGTACCTGGCGCTGTTGTGCGAATTACCCCCGATATTTTTTCCTGTTCGTATTCGTTCAATGAAACAGCACTCTGAACGTGCACTGCTCTGCGAGCCATTTCCAAGCGGATTCGTTTTTTGAGATGCTCAAGGATGGCCCTCCATGCACGGGGGCGTTTTTCGATGAGAAGATCAATCGCCAGTAAGGCGCGCTGAGAGTCTAATGTTCCAAGTGCTTTGCATGCATTAAAGAGGATGTTTGCCTGGCGTTGCGTCTGCTTGGATATTTTCATTGTATCAGAATCTCAGCAATATTAACTGTTTTGCTCCTTGGTCCCCAGTTGGGAGAGTGCTTCATCACTCAAACGTTTCTGATCCTCGGCAGACAGTGTTTTCCCTATCACTTTCGCCGTAGTATCTACCACGAGACGACAAACTTCCCCTTTGAGTTGATCTAGCATTTTGGCGTAGTCTGCCTGAGTGGCTTCCTTGGCCTTTGCAATAATCTCCTCAGCTGTAGCAACCGCCTTTTGAGACTCCTGTTCACGAAGTTGAGCGGCAAGCGAACGCGCTTCGACAATCAGAGACTTGGCTTCGTCAGCTGCCTTAGTGAGGATTTTTTGACGCCCATCTTCAGCCGCTCGCAACTCTTCCTTGATACGCTCGGAGTCAGCGACGCTTTGGGCTATTCTTTCTTTTCTTTCTTCCAGCAGCTTTATAATGGGTTTACTGGCAAAAAACCACAGCACCCCGGCCACTATACAGAAATTAATGGCTTGAGCAATAAACTGCGGCCAATTCAGTCCAAAACGCTGAGCTGTTTCTGTAGCGGTTTGGCCTAAATCCGTAATTATACTTCCTATAATCAATAGTTCCTGCATCTCTTCCTCTCGATGAGCGAAACCCGATTAAACCGGACGCAGCATTTTCAATACGTTCGGTTAGGCAATCGAATGCTATTTAACCAGGAACAAGGCGAAAAATACGATACTCTCTGCAAAAGCGATTGCCAAAATGGCCATCACCAGTATTTTTCCAAAAGCACCCGGATTGCGCCCAATAGATTCGGAGGCGGATTTACCCACCAAACCAATACCTATTGCTGATCCCAGTGCTGCCATTGCGACGTGTAAACTGCCAGTAATCTCGGCTAACATTGAACTGATCATATCTTTTCTTTTTTTTCGTGCGGGTCCTCTCTGAGGGAGTCCCCAAGTATTAATAATTAATGTTCCGCGCCCTCATGGTTTTCATGTTGGCACATCGTTGCTGTAAAAACGGCGGTCAATAAAGCAAACACCAGAGCTTGAACTAAACCGACCAGCGTTTCCAAAAAGTAAACCGGGAGGGAAGCAAATATTCCCAAGATAGGCCCCATTCCCATCATGCTTTCCAACATCACTTCACCCGCATAAATATTGCCATAGAGACGAAACATCAGCGAAACGGGACGGAAGCAAATGGAGATAACCTCCAGAAAACCAACCAGGAAAAAGATAACCGCCAGGAACAGAAACAATACTCCCGTAATGCCTTCTCCTTTAACACCAAAAATTTCTTTAGCTACTCCTTTAATTCCGTTGAACTTAAATGCCCAGATTGTCCAAAAGAAAAAGAAAAGAATAGCCATGGCTGACGTCATGTTCAGGTCAGCGTTACCACCCCGAAGAAGGGGAGTTTCGATTACAAAACGCCCTGCCACGTCGCTGCCCCAGCCAATTGAGCCAACGCCAGGGACTAAACTGAACCAGTTGGTTGAAAGAATAAAAATGAAAATGGCTGAGAAAAACCAGAATGTTTTAAGAAGAACTTTCCCTCCTAAAATACCTCCTAAAAACTCATACAAGGCCTCTACTATGGCTTCCAGGAAATTTTGCATTTTTCCCGGAACGAGCCGCATGTTTCGAGTGGAAATTCTGACAAAGAGGATGATAAGCAATGTAACCACCCAAGTAATGATCATTGAGTTTGAGAGTATGAAGCCGAAAAAATCAAAAACCGGCACGGCAGCAGAAGGGAGGTGATGTCCCTCCTCCGAGGCACACACGCTCCCGCTAGCCAAAGCAAAAACGGCAAAAACAACCAATATAACGTAACGATACATTACTCGTACGAGTGCATGCCTATTTTTTCGTTATGCAGCATTCACCCAACAAGGGTGCGATTCTAAGGATTTTTTAATTCATGTCCAGTTTTTTTTCGTACTTTCTAATTTGGCAAAGTGTTTTAACTCGCCGTTTTAAAGTGTGTTGCCTCACATTGCTCCATGCTAAGTATTACATTAGTAGATGTTTTGTTGCAGTAATTTTGTGTGGTTGCAAAATCAATAAATAAGGGCAATAATCGTCTGTGTGAGGTAGTGGGTAAACTCTATCTCGTGTTTCATCTTTCCCTAAGTATGCCGTCGATGCAGATGAGAAATTATGGATAAAATTATCATTCACGATGTGGAAGTTCGAATGCGTGTAGGCACTGTGGAAGCTGAGCGTAATTGGCCTCAGCGGCTTCTGGCTACCATTGAATTAGAGCATGACATGACACAGGCTATGCAAACTGACGATCTGGAATTTGCCATTGATTATGAAAAAGTAGTCAACCGGCTCCGTGAGTGGGGTGCAAAAAAACAGTGGCATCTTTTGGAATCTATGGCTAGCGACATTGCTGATATGATTCTCGAAGAGTTCGCACCTTTTTCTGTAAGCGTACTTCTCAAAAAATTTGAACTTCCAATGACTGCGGCTGTATCCGTGCACATAGTAAAACGGCAGACACCTTTAAAAAGAGAGAATTAGGAAGATGCGTTTTATAACATTTTTTCCCAGTTGCGTTTTGGCTTTCGTGCTAATGGTTGGCGGAAGCGTTCAGATAATGGGAGAGAGTCCAAGTGCGAGTGAGCCTGATGATATCCCTGTTGAAAAAATAATGTGCCAGAGGCTAGGCATTCCCAATTTTTTTAGGAAAATAAATCAGTGCAGTACCAATATTACGATTGCTTATTTGGGTGGAAGCATTACTGCCGGGGCAGGAGCCTCTAATGATCAAATGTCCTATCGTGGAAGGGTGACTTCATATATTCGGTCTAAGCTTCCAGATTCCGAAGTGAGGGAAATAAATGCGGGCTTGGGCGGGACAGGCTCTTTTCTGGGGGCTTTCAGGGTAAAAAGAGATTGTATGAACGCTAAACCCGATCTTGTTTTTATTGAATTTGCGGTTAATGACGCAGGGGAAACAGAAAAGCAATGCGTCGCCTACCTGGAAGGGATTGTTCGGCAGATTTGGACATTAAATCCCCAGTGCGATATCGTCCTGATTTACACGGCAACAGAAAGCTGGTTCAATATTTACAAGGCAGGTGACATGCCAGGGAGCGTCAAAGCTCATGAAAAAGTAGCCGATTACTACGGGATTCCCAGCATTAACGTGGGTATTGCTGCCAGCATGATGCTGGAGAATAATAAATGGAATACGAAAGATTTTTCACTGGATGGAGTTCACCCCACTGATGCTGGTTATGCGCTTTACGCTGATATGATCGTGAAGTCTGGAGAGGCAGCCTTGTCCCAATGGAAGCCGGATTCACCCTCGTCTCAAAGAGCCCCGTTGCCCGGCCCTATTTCCATGTTGCCTGTTGAGCCCGGTAATTTAATTCCTGCCTCAAAAGCTATTGCGGATAAAAATTGGAATATTGCTCCGAAAAGTCCTACCGGCTATTTCTCTAACGTCCTTGAGTCTGACGTACCGGGAGCTGAGTTAACATTTCATTTTACAGGTTCCTATCTTGGTTTTTTTGATGATTTGGGTCCGGATTGTGGAACCATTGAATACTCAATTGATAATGGCGATTGGGTAACTTTACAGAACTTTGATCAGTGGGCTAAGAACTTCTATCGTCCTCATTGTCGTAAACTGGCCGAAAACCTTTCACCTGTTCGTGAACACACACTAAAACTGCGTATCGCTGAAGCACAGCCTCAGGAAAGCAAGGGTAGATTTTTCCGTCCCGGCTATTTTCTTGTTGCCAGTAGATATCCCGTGTCAATTGACCCTGAGATTATCGCGAAAACTCACCCTCTTTTCCCAAAAAATGGAATTCCGGTGGGCTGGAAAGTGACTGCATGGAACGATGTCTCTGTGCCTGGTTCTGAAGGAGTGGAGTGGGTTATTGAGGACGGAGTTTTGCATGGTAGCAAGCCGCGTGGAACCTGGCTTGTAAGTGAAAAGGAGTACGGTGATTTTTATATCGAATTCGATTTTTTACTACCACCAAAAGGGAATAGCGGTTTTGGTATCCATTTCCCCGGCCAGGGAGATCCGGCATTTGAAGGAATGGAGATTCAGATGTGTGATCCTCGGTACTACACTGATTATGGCTACACTTTCGAGCCTCATGAACTCGCCGGGAGCGTCTACAAGGCTATCACCCCGCGGGTCAACATGTACCGCCCCGGACAATGGAATAAATATCAGATTAACTGCCATGGAGACAAGATTCTGATAGTGCTGAACGGGGAAGCTGTCGTTAATGCGGATTTGGCAAACGAAAACAAGCAGTTGGAAAGAGGACTTCCGCTAAGCGAGCGGCCACGAACCGGGCATTTGGGTTTTCAGGAACTTAGCAGGGGGGATGGGCAGGTTATGATTCGCAACATCAAAATATTTGAGTTTGAACCCTAACAACCTACTCTGGACTACGGTTCTAACCTAGAGAAAGAATAAGACACGTTAGACAACATATTCTCTGTATAAGACTTCTCTCGACAAGAATGGAATTTGCACTGGCATTTAGAGAATAGGAACAGTATCTTTTGCACATGATGAGCGCGCACCGGGGTAAATCAGTTTTTAAGCCATTAGTTAAATTAGCGATATTAGCTTTATTTTCCATTTGGAGCTTCAGCTCTTTTTTTTCTCCAAATGCCACTGCTGCACAGTGGGTTAAGACTATTTCCAAAAACGATTCACAAATCCCGGATGGAACGGTTGTACTAAAAGATGTCCCTTACGTAACGAATGGACATGAGCGCCAGAAACTGGATCTTCTGCTTCCGCCTTCAGAGGAAAAACTTCCTTTGTTAGTTTGGGTTCACGGAGGTGGATGGGAGGCTGGAGATAAGTCGGACAGGGTTTTTTATCGTTTTTTGAATCAAGGGTTTGCTGTTGCAAGTATCAACTACCGTTTCAGCCAACATGCAATATACCCAGCGCAAATTGAGGACTGCAAGGCGGCAATCCGTTGGCTCAGAGCGCATGCAGAAGAGTTTAATTTTGATGCCGAAAAAATGGGCGCAGGTGGAGCTTCTGCCGGGGGACATCTTGTAGCGCTGCTCGCAGCTACAGGCCATACTCGAATGTTTGATAAAGGTGAGTATCTTGAGGAATCCAGCCGTATCCAAGCCGCATGTGATTTTTTTGGTCCCACGGATTTTAACGATTATGATTTCCAGGACACTATTTTTAAGGATTATGATAATTCTCCTCTAAGCAAGTTAGTAGGAGGGAGCATGGCCCAAAAAACAGCTCTTCTTTCACTTGCAAGCCCCTTATGTTTTGTTACTTCTACTCATGCGCCCATCATTATAATTCATGGAAATAGAGACGATTTAGTTCCCTTAAACCAGAGCCAGAGATACCTTGGTGCTTTGGCACAGGTAAATGTGGAAAGTACTCTTCTAATCATAGACAATCAGGGACATGGTTTTGAGGGTGAAAATTATTGGAGAGAGATATCCACATTCTTTGAGAAGAAGCTGAAACCGGAAAAACGGGTTGGTTATACAAAGCTGCTTTTAATTCCCTGAAATTAGAGCAGTTCTAAAATATGGATAATTTAAAAGAACAAATGAAGGAATTGGCACGCTGTGCCAAAGAAGCGTCACGAGCTTTGGCATTGCTTAGCGCTGAAAAGAGAAACAGGTGCTTGATTGCTATGGCTGACGCTATTTTATCGGCTGAAGATGAAATTTTGCGTGCTAATCAGCAGGATGTAGAAAACGGGAAGAAGATAGGTTTATCATCAGCGATGCTGGACCGTCTGACTTTAACCCCTGGAAGAATTTCTGCCATGGCTGCGGGGATAAAAGAAGTGGCAGCACTGCCTGATCCGATCGGAAGAGAGTTGGACTTCAGAGTTCGTCCGAACGGACTTGAGTTGCGGAAAGTATCCACTCCTATTGGGGTAATTGTGATTATCTTCGAGTCCCGCCCCAATGTGACTGCTGATGCAGCCTCTCTTTGTTTCAAATCTGGAAATGCAACAATTCTCAGGGGTGGAAAAGAGGCAGCTGCTTCCAATCAGATTATCTCAAAAATTATGGTGAAGGCAGCTCAGTCTGTTTGCTCAGAATTTCCTGCATATGCCATTCAAGTTGTCTCCACCCCAGATCGGCAGGCAATTCCGGAGTTACTCTCTTTGCGTGAATTTGTGGATCTCTGCATTCCAAGGGGAGGTGAGGGGCTAATTCGCGCTGTAGTAGAGTGCTCACGAGTACCAATCATCAAGCATTATAAGGGGGTATGCCACGTTTACATTCATGAAAATGCAGATTGTCAAATGGCCAAGCAAATCATTGTTAATGCAAAAACCCAGCGCCCCGGGGTGTGCAATGCGGCTGAATCTCTATTGATAGATGAAAGCGTTGCCTCAGATATTTTGCCTTTAGTTGGAGCCGTTCTTTTGCAGAAGGGTGTTAAGCTGTATTGCTCGCCTCAGGCAAGTAGCATTTTAACTCAAGCGCTCCCCCGAGAGCTTGTTAAGGATAACATTCTCTCCATTGATAAGAGCACTTGGGATCATGAGTATCTGGATCTTTCTCTATCCGTCGGAGTCGTTAAAAACCTGGATGCAGCAATAGCCCATATTAACCGATATGGCTCGGGGCATTCTGAATGTATTGTTACAAATTCGGAGGAAGCGGCGCTGCGTTTTCATCTGGCTGTAGATGCAGCAGCAGTGTATTGGAACGCCTCTACTCGTTTTACGGATGGGGCGGAGTTTGGCATGGGGGCTGAAATTGGTATTAGTACCGATAAAATCGGTGCAAGAGGCCCTATGGGATTGGAAGAATTAACAGCCTATAAATGGTTGATTTGTGGAATGGGACAAATTAGAAAATAGTAAAAGAATGATAACTGAACTTAAAGAACTTCTGGGGCAGAACAATGTCCTGACTGAAACCGAAGATATTCTTCCCTATGCTTATGACGGGACTCCTGCTTTATGGCAGATGCCCCGCGCTGTTGTTTTTCCTCAGACGCCCGAACAAATCTCTGCTATTCTGAAGCATGCCAATGAAAAAAATATCCCCATCGTCACGAGAGGGAATGGCACTGGCCTGAGTGGAGGAAGTCTTCCCTTGATGACAGGGGATTCTATTGTGCTTTGCACGACTCAAATGAATCGGTTGCTGGAACTGGATTCACAAAATTTGACTATTTTGGTCGAAGCCGGGATGACCACTCAGGATATTTTTGATAGAGCTTCTAAGGCTGGATTATTTTATCCACCTGATCCTGGTTCAATGAAAACCTCGAGTATTGGCGGCAATATAGCCGAAAACTCCGGTGGTTTGCGTGGCCTGAAGTATGGAGTGACTCGCAACTATGTAATGGGTTTGGAAGTGGTGCTGCCGTCGGGTGAGATTGTCTGGACCGGGAATAAATGTGTGAAAGACGTCGCCGGTTTCTCATTGAAAGATCTTTTCATAGGTTCCGAAGGGCTTCTGGGTGTAATTACTAAAGCTTTGCTGCGACTGGTTCCGCCTCCTCAGGCTCGAAAGACTATGCTGGCTGTTTTCAAGAAAATGGATGCTGCGGCCCAGACAGTTTCGGATATTATTGCAGCCAGCATAATTCCGTGCACGCTGGAGTTTTTAGACAAAACGACTATTGCATGTGTTGAAAGCTATGCTCGCATCGGCTTACCACTGGATTGTGAAGCGATCCTTCTCATGGAAACGGACGGTCATTCAGTGGTGGTTTCAGAAGAGGCCGATGAAATGTGCAAAATTGCCAGAAAAAATGGTTGTGTGGATGTGCGAATTGCAGCCAACAGCACGGAAGCCAAGCAGTTGACTGAAGCCCGGAGAGTATCACTCTCAGCGCTGGCCAGAGTAAGTCCTACCACCATATTGGAAGATATTACTGTCCCGAGAAGTGAACTTGCCAATATGGTTCGTTTCATTCAACGAGTTTCGGATAAATACCGGCTGAAAGTTGGTATCTTCGGGCATTTCGGGGATGGAAACCTTCACCCAACGTTTTTGACGGATGAAAAAAATGAAGGTGAAATGAAGAAAGTCGAAATGGCTTTTGACGAGATATTCCAGGAAACCTTACGAGTCGGGGGAACAGTGACCGGAGAACATGGAGTTGGAATGGCTAAGAAAAAAGTTCTGCCTGGTGCTTTGGGGGCTGAAGCTATCCAAGTGATGCGTTTTCTGAAAAAATCTTTGGATCCCAAAGGTATTTTAAATCCTGGCAAGATGTTTGACCTTTAAAATATTGCTTATATTTACGACGGAAAGGACTGGTTAGAATGTTTGGAATAACACGTTTTATCGGCCGTTGGGTCATTCGGCTGCTCCTGCTCGTCATTTTGCTGGGAGTGCTTTGCTATGTCTTTAAAGACCGTGCATTGAAGTATTATATAGACGTTCAACTGGCCAAAGTAACGGGACTGACGATAGAGGCAGAGAAAGTGAATGTGGATCCTTTAAGCAGGACACTGACTCTTTCAGACATTGAAGTAAGCCATCATTTCATTATGAAAAATCTATTCCTTGCCAAAATCTCAAATGTTAGAGCCAAGGTCTCGGCCTGGGAGCTTATTTTCAAAAAGCTACACTTCGAAGAATTAGAAGTTAATGTGGAAGTTTTTCAATCTGTGGAAAGTTCCAGTGGGCTTTCTACGGAACTCTACATGCGGAAATTGGCTGAAAATATGAACTTGGAAACGGGGCCTTGGAAGTATGCTGGGGTAGAAAAATTTTACCTTACGATAAATCGCCATCAGAAAGTTAATTTGGAGACACCTGAAAAAATTATGAACTGGCGAGACTTAAATTTGCATGTTTCCTTCGAGAACGTGGCCACACCGAGGGATCTGTTAGGAATTCTGAATACGATCCTCTATGGGGAATTGGACCCTCAACGTATCTGAGTTTAATTAAAACAGAATCAGTTCTCCTCGGTGGCATTTTTACTTTCAATCCCAGGGGCGACTGTTTCTGAAGGTGTTTCCGAAGCAGATATGGGCTCGGGAGGAGCAGTATTTTCAATATTACTGGTATTTGACGGGGTGTCATCACGCCAAAACTGTAGTTGTTTCCCGATCCAGCCAGAGGAGTTCCACCCGGTCGTATTCTCCAGCCGATAAATAATGACCTTATTCCAATCATCAAGGTAGTTGCTATTTTCTTCAGGCGCGTTTCCCTTAAAATAAAAAGCAGAAAGATTGGGGCAGGAGGAAAAAGCAAAAGGATAAATGTGTTTTAAACCTTGTCCAATTGTGACCCATTGAAGTGAATATGATCTGGAAAAGGCTCCTTGTGGAATAGCCTCCACCGAATTGGGGATTGTCACCTGAGCAAGATTGGTGCACATATAAAAAGCATAAGGTTCAATCTTGTTTATTGTTGAAGGAATCACAATATTTGTTAGACCATAGGAGTGGGAAAAAGCAAAGGTAGATATTTTCTTAACACCTTCCGGGATACTGTACTCAGATAATAGAAGTTTTTTGTTTCGTGAGCTGGAGTCCGATTGTTCTCCTCTATTTGAGCGAGGAAAGCGGATTATTGATTGCATTGATTTGTCGAAGAGAACACCGCTAAGAGATGAGAAGTGTTTGTTATCTGGGTGTACTTCAAATGATTCCAAAGAAGAACATGTTTCAAAAGTCTCTTCCACTATATTGAGGTTTTTCGGTATGAGCAAATTCTTAAGAGATACACAGCCCTCCAGAGCAAACTTTCCGATGGATACTAAATTGTCTCCCATACTGACCTCCTCTAAGCTTGTGCAGTTAAGAAAAACACCCTCATTTAAGGTTTGGATTGAGTTTGGTAATACTACAGAAACCAAGTTTGAACATCCGTCAAATGCGTAAGGTCCAATATGTGAAATGCCGTCTCCTAGAGTAATCTGTTCCAACGAATGGCAGTGTCGGAAAGTTCCGTTTGAAATGTTGGTAAGACTTTCCGGGAGGAATATGAAGGACAAAGAAGTGCAGTACATGAAAGCTGAATCGCCCACGCGAGTGATGTTTTCGGGGAGCCAGACATTCTTCAGATCGAAGGCACAAAAAAAAGCTCGATCTGCAATTTCGGTTACAGGAAGTCCGTTTAAAGTTTCAGGAATAACAAGAGTTTTCTTGCCAACTTTTTTTTGTGACCTTTTTTTAGCTGAACCCTTGTTGGCTGAATCTTCGTATTGATAGCCTAGAATAGAAACCTGATTCGAATTTATGACAGTGTAGAGGAGTTCTCCTTCAGTGATGGTGTTCTTGGGCTTATTGAGAGAAACATCCTTTTTGGCAGAAAGTATTTCCAGCTCCATATCCAAAGTTTTTATCGGTATAAGAGCTCCCTGTTCGTCATATTCCCACTGGGTAATAAATGCTGATTTTCCATGCTGAAGATCGGTAAAGGCTTCCAAACCTTCACAGACGCCGAAAATTTGAATAGTTTTAAGAGATTTGCATGAAAGAAAAGCGCATGATCCCAATTTTTTAAGAGAGGAGGGAAGCTCTATTCGAGTAATTGAGGCACCTTCAAAAGCGTGGTTTCCAATATTTTCAATTCCTTCAGGCAAGAGGATATAATTTAGGTTTTTACAGAATATAAATGAATAGGGACCAAGGGATGTTGTGCCAATGGGAATTTCATAATATGGTCTTTTATTTCCGGCGGGATATTGGATTAGCTTTTTGATTTTTTTGTCAAAAAGCACTCCATTTGTGCTGGTGTAGTTTGGATTAAGAGGGTCAACTAGAATGTCTCTAAGAGAGAGACAACCGGCAAAGGCACCTTCCCCTATCTTTATAATTGTGTGTGGAATGAAAACAGAACGAAGTTTGGGATGCGCGATAAAAGCTCTTTCAGAGATACCTACCACAGGATTGCCTTCGATTTCGGTAGGTAGAGTTAGCTGCGATTTCCCACCCGTGTAGGAATGAATAAAAGCTCCTTCATCCGAAAGTCGATAACCGAAGTTTACTGTTCGAATAATCTCTGATTCGGCAGACACTATAGCAAAAACAGAACATTCAAAAAAGCAGAGCAGTATAAAGTATCCAATTTTTTTCATAAAAATTTTGGCCTATTCCTCGATTCTCCCACCATTACCCCTTAGAGCTCCAACGATAGATCTTTTTTTGTTTTTTTGATCACGCTGCATTTTTTTTAAAATTCGATCGTTGTATTGATCAATACCCGAAGGATGTCCCGATATTTTAAGTTTGTTTTGAAAAGCTGCTACTTCCACTAATCGTCCAGTGTCCCGTCCTGCACTGACTGGCAAAACCACGTGTGGAACTCTCACCCCCATTATTTCGATTGTCTGGTGCTCGCCTCCCAAACGGTCAATTTCTTCAGTTTCCTCAAGGACCGATAGTGTTACGACCATATCTAAGCGTTTGCGGGTTCGAATACTCTTAATTCCAAACATATCGGCAACGTTAATGATGCCAATACCCCTGACCTCCATGAAATCCTTCATTTCACATGTAGGTGCGGCGACAAGCTCTTTGCCTTCTGAAAGAAAAATTTCGGTAACATCATCTGAAACAAGGCTATATCCGCGCTCTAAAAGCGAAAGAACGCACTCACTCTTACCGATACCACTTTTGCCTTTGATCAGAACTCCAACACCCAAAATATCAACCATGCAGCCGACTTCAAGTTTGCGGGGCGCAAAGAGCTCGTCCAACGTATGAGTGGCTTGGTTCACAAAGCGCATGGTGATGAGTGAAGAACGAAAAATTGGTATTTGTTCCTTCTTCGCCGCCTCTAAAAAATCGTTCTCCGGATGAAGTGATCTGCAAAATACAAAACAGGGTATATGGTACTTGAAGATATTCTTATAGCATTTGCTACGCTCTTCAGGGGTAAGGGATTTTAAATAACTGCATTCTGCTCGACCAAATACTTGGACCCTCCGATGCGGAAAGTGCTTTGTAAATCCGGCTAATGCGAATCCAGGACGGTTAACAGCGGGCTCATGAATGAGACGTCGCAGGCCCTTCTCACCGCATTCAAGGTTGAGCGGGTTTAAATCGCTGCAGTGTTCCAGGAAAGTGGCGACTGTTATGCTCGTAGCTTTTTGCATAATTCCGTAGTGTTAGAGGTCAAACTCGGGCCCAAGATAAACTTCTCTGGCCTTGGTATCTTTCGCTAAAAGTTCAGCGTTTCCTTCCAATAAAATTTGGCCTTTATGTATGATATAGGCCCTGTCGACAAGGTTTAATGTTGCGCGGACATTGTGATCGGTAATGAGAATACCCATCCCCCGATCTTTGAGCTGGCGTAAGATTTTTTGTACATCGTAAACCGCTATAGGGTCTATTCCGCTAAAAGGCTCATCAAGGAGTAAAATTTTGGGGCTCGTGACGAGGGCACGAGTAATTTCCAGTCTTCGTTTTTCTCCGCCGCTCAAGGTATAGGCTATGCTTTTTGCCAATCGCCCCATGTCCAGCTCATCCAAAAGCAATTGGAGTCGGCTTAGTTTTTCTTGATGGCTGATATTGCATGTTTCCAGAATAGCCAGAATATTTTGTTCGACAGTTAGTTTTTGGAAAACAGAGGGTTCCTGTGTGAGATAACCAATTCCCAATCTGGCCCGCTGGTGCATTGGCAAGTGGGTAATTTGATGTTCATTGAAAAAGACATCACCCTCGTTGGGTTTTACCAGTCCCACGACAATATTAAAAGTTGTGGTTTTGCCTGCACCGTTAGGACCTAGGAGCCCCACTATTTCGCCGGAGTTTACATTGATAGAGATATCGTCCACAACACGGCGTTTTTTATAGGAACGAACTAAATTCTGAGTATAGAGAACGAACTGGTTTTTATGCTGGGCTTGCATATTATTCTGGTTTTTGGCCATCAATTCTAAAATTTGAGACGCCTTTGAAAACATTAGCTTTTCGGTCCCAAATCATCTTGTCGGCATAAAGCGTGCCTCTGGGCATTTTTGCAACGGGATATCCTGTTAATTCAAGTAACTGAGTTGCCGTGTCAAAAACAGCTTTTTTACCACTTGCAACCACATCCTCTTGTTCCATTATTACATCTTGCTCCGCCACGACATTGACAACGGCACCCGTTTTTTCATCAAGTTGAACCTTCATTGTTTCAGATTTCATCTGCTGCGTTTTCCGCTCAGGACTGGAGGTCGTTTGTATGATATGAACCTTGCCGGTTGCTACAATGTTGTCCAAATATTTGGTTGGATTAGTTTCCTCTGTTTTTTTATCTTTGAAATTCAATAGCAATTGGCTCATCGTCATGTGTGTGAAATCAGTCTCTTTTGATTGAATTTCAACGCTCACCCTATTAAAAAAATTGATCTGCTTTTCATCCACGTTCATGCGAGGGCTGTTAATCCGAAGCTCATGAGCTCGAGTTTTAACCGTACCTTCTGAGGAGAGGGAAGATGAAACAGAGTTTGTTTCCGTTTGTGGTCCAAAAAGCTCCAAAGGTTGGATTTTTCCTTCGACAGGGACGATAACTTTTACGTTACCTATTGCCTGTGCCGAACGAGGCTCTGCCCACATGAAAAGTTGATCCGATTCACCTGTCAGTTGGTCTGAAGACCAGCTTGTGTGTTCTTCGAAGACGGCGGTGGAATCAGCCAGTTTATAGACGGCTTTCTGTGTTTCGATTCGATGATCTTTTTGGGAAATTTTGACATTACCCGTGGCCTCAATCCACTCAATTTCCCGCTCTTGTCCTCCAGTGGAGGCAGGTTTTTCGGTCTTTTCCTCCGTCGCGCCGGGAGTTTCCTTAAAGTAAATATGAAGCGAGTCGCAATATAGTGAAGCATCCCCATCTTGGACCCAAACATTACCGAATAGCGTAATTCGATTGCTGATCGAGTTTAAATTATCTGATCGAGATGTGAGTGTTCCTGTATTTTCAGAGCCACTTAGCGCCATGGGGACTCCAATCATTCCACTTTCATTCAGTTGGTTTTTGTCCAGTTCCAGTTGAACATTGCCCGCGGCTGAGAGTTCCTTTCCATTTTGCCTCAGCGTAACATAGTTAGCGCTTCCTTTTTGGGATTCTCCACGCCATGAAACCTTACCGGAAATAGCAAGTTCATTTTGTGTTCGCACGTAGACGAACTGGTCTCCAGATGCGCTGAATTTCTGATCTGGTTTATCCACATCAATACGCGCATTTCCTTCTCCAATTACCTGCTCAAAACCGTTTGTGGCACCTGCAGAAATAAATTGTAATTTGTCGCAACGGAGTCGAGTACCTTCTTCGCTAACGTTTACGTTACCAAGATACTGAACATTGTTTTCTTTTTGAGAGAATGTGAATTGATTGGAGGTTACTCTCACTTTGTTAGAGGATGATGTCAGACTGTTCGTTGCGAAGCCGCTTACATCCAGACCGGAAAATTCCGAGCTTACTTGATTCGATATTACCAGAATGGAATCGGAATGAGACCAAGAAAACCCTTTTCCTTGTATAGACATTGAGCCATCGGTTTGAGATAATCTCAAGGGTGCCACTGAAAAAACAGTCTTTTTCGAGATTTCGTAGGAGCATTCACTTGTTGATACAACAGTGTTCGTTTTTCCTTCCCTGTCGTAGCATTCAATTCTTAAACCAGAGATCGCTACAGTATCTTTGCCTGTGGGCTTAGCTTCCTGTCCTTTCAATAAGGACCTGAGAGGAGTTTTTTTGCCGGGCTGGACGGGGTAGTATTCAGGAATTTGAAAACCTTTAATTCGCCCACCTAAGCGGTTAGAAAAAGTAGAGTTTGTCGTTTCAGAGGAAGCAGAACTTTGCTCATTAAAGAAAAAAAACAACACCAGCAGGACCGCGATAGTTGCGGCTGATCGACTTTTTCGAATTCGTTCCTTAAAATCCATTCTTTGCAGCTGAGAATAATTCGTTCAGCACTGCTCTTATTCTAGCCCAAAACTTCTAAATGACCAGCCTTTAATGAAGAAGCGAGATACGAAAAGTGTGTGCCGTTCTTTGGATAGTGTAGAATGCGGACATCCTCTTCCAAACGTTATTTCTATTGACTGGAATTGAGCGATGTTTTAGTGTCTCGAAATGAAGTTGAATAAAACTTTGCTTTATGGAATCTGTACGTTGGTGTCTGCAATGACCTTTAGTACAGTTGGTTTTGCGGAATACAAAACGGCTCCAGCTCCGTTAATGACTGTCTGGGGCGAGGAAATGACTCCAGAAACAGCGTGGCCTCTTCATCCACGTCCTAACTTGGAGCGTTCAAATTGGCAAAACCTCAATGGCCTTTGGGATTATGCGGTCACTCCGATTAATGCCCCTGAGCAACCCAAGACGTGGGAAGGAAAGGTACTGGTTCCTTTCGCCATGGAGTCAGCGCTTTCCGGAGTGGGTCGGAAGATTGAGCCCAACGAGGCTATTTGGTATCACCGCAGCTTTGACGTTTCAAACTTGGACGCCGAACGTCTCCTGCTGCATTTTGATGGTGTAGATTTTCGCTCCCAGGTTTTTGTTAACGGCAAAGAGGTGACTGATTATCCCCATGAAAGTGGAATCCTTCCTTTAACGGTAGATGTTACTGATGCGGTAAAAGAGGGTTCAAACGATCTTTTAGTGTATGTTTGGGATCCGACTGATACGTGGCAGAATGCGACTGGAAAGCAGGTCTTGAAGCCCGGTGGAATCATGTACACGCGCACGTCAGGAATTTGGCAGCCGGTTTGGATGGAAACAGTTCCCAGTACTTATGTTTCTGGTTACGAGGTGGATAGCAATATAGAAAAAGGAATTGCCTATGTTAAACTGAAAACTGTGGGCAATTTGAAAGGCGCTCAAGCCTCCATTACAGTAAGAGATGCGAATGGGAAAAAAGTTGCAAGTGGGAAGATTTCAGACTGGGAAAAGCCTGTTGAGCTGAAAGTGAAAGCCCCTCAACTTTGGTCACCTGATAATCCTTACCTTTACGACATGGACATTGCCCTTAAATCTAGTGCCGGAACAGATCATGTCAAAGGTTATTTTGGTATGCGCAAGATCGAAATGCGGAAGGATAATAACGGTATTCAGAAGTTTTTCTTGAATAACGAGCAAATTTTCATGCAAGGAACTCTTGATCAAGGATGGTGGCCTGATGGTCTTTTAACTCCTCCCAGCGAAGAAGCAATGCTTTTTGACATACAGTTCCTCAAAAACGCAGGTTTCAACATGATGCGCAAGCATATCAAAATCGAACCGATGCGGTACTACTACCTCTGCGACAAAATGGGCATTTTGCTTTGGCAAGATATGCCGTCAGGTCCGGGCGATGTTAATGCACGCTACGGGATGTATCGCCGTGAACTCAAGCAGATGGTAGATTATCTTCAACCCATTCCCTCAATCGTTGTATGGGTCCCCTACAATGAAGGGTGGGGTGAGCAGGAAGCATTTAAAGCCAATGCAAGTTTGAGTTGGTTGATGGAGTATGACAAGACTCGCCTCGTGGACGGTCCCTCGGGTTGGACCGATCATGGGGTAGGACATATTAAAGATATGCACAATTACCCCGGCCCGGGTATGTTTGATGTTATGCCAAATCGTATTTCGGCATTAGGGGAGTTTGGTGGTTTAGGCTTGGCTGTTCCTGGTCATGTATGGGCAGATAACAAAGGTTGGGGTTATGTCAGTGACAATACTGTTGAAGCCTCTTTTGAACGTTATTCCGCCCTGATGAAGCGGTTGTCTCGTTTAGCATCTCAGGGACTGGCAGGTTCCGTTTATACTCAGACCACCGATGTTGAAGTGGAAATCAATGGTCTTATGACCTATGATCGCAAAGTAGATAAGTATGGTGCAGAAAATCTCAAAAAACTTCACACTAAAGTTTATGAGGGTGCAACTAAATCTTATGTTCTGAAAGCCGCACAGCCTATAGCCCAAGAGTGGAAGTACACTTTTGATCAACCGCAAACGGGATGGGAAAAACCTGATTTTAATGATAGCAGTTGGAAAAGCGGTAAGGCCGGTTTTGGCAATGATGTTATCAAAAAAGATAACCCTCAAGCTCAGGTGAACACAGTTTGGGATACAAAAGGTATTTGGATTCGTCGTGAGTTCAATTGCGATTTTGATCCGAATACAGCTGATGCAGCGGCATTGAAAATCTTCTTTGATGAAAGCCCTGTTCTCTACCTTAATGGGATAGAAATTGCTCGTTTCTCAAAATGGAACGCTGGTTATGCCAGTGAAGAAATCGATGTTGAGTTGCTTAGAAAAGCGCTCCGTAAAGGCAAAAACGTGCTGGCTGTCTCTGCGACTAATGAAAGTGGGGGAGCTTACATTGACTTGGCCCTGGAGTTCATGGAGGAAAAGAAATAACCCGAAAGATTTTCCTTATTTGACCTGAATGTGAAAAAGAATCCGGATTTATCCGGATTCTTTTTTAGATAGTGAGGGGAGTTGTTAGCGAACAGAAAAGTTAAAGAACGGGAAAACCATCTCACAAGCGACAGCAACGGCATAGACGATACTGACAACCAAATTTAGTCTGAAAAAAGCATTCCCAAGCCAATGTTTTTTGCGAATCTTCGCTATCCAGTGCTCCATCAATACGCAAAGCGTAATAAAACCAACTGATACGATATAAGCTATTTTGAGCATCGCAAAAAAGCCAAATACGGCCATTGCCATGACTGTCAAAAGGTGAAGCAAAAATGCAAAGGAAAGGACATTTTTGCTTCCCCAGCGAATAGCCAAGCTTCGGCAGCCATGCGATCGATCGTATTCAAGGGTTCTTATGGAATCCAGAACACCCAGACCGCTTATCCAAAGAGCTGAGATTATTCCTAAAGCAAAAGGGACCCACCCAACAGTTCCAGTAGCTGCGATCCAAGACCAAAGAGGTATTAATCCATATATGATTCCTTGGTAGAGGGTGCAAAAATCGCTCATCCGCTGAAAACGCGGATAAAAGCAGGTGAGTATCAGGAGAACCGCGGCGATAGAAAGACAGATAGAGTTAGCATACCCACTGCATCCCAAAAAACCGCCCGCACTGGCAAACATAAAAAAACAAGCTCCTGTCCGCATGGGCCATACCCCGACGCAATCAGAACAGGAGCTAGACGGAAATAGCCTTTCACTCCGCTGGCGAACAACATGCTCGTAAGAAGCAGAGCATATTCTCAATAGAATCACTCCAGTTGGTACGAGAAAGAAAATCTTCCAGCCGGGCCAACCCCTCGCCTCACGGGCTGAAAGCATCATCGAAACTATGGAAATGGTCAGCGCAAAAACATAATGTCGAACGGAGAAAAAGTCTTTCCACCTTTCCGTTGCAGCATCCAGCGCACCCTTCACCTTTTCCTTTGTTCAAGCTTTCCCATGCAATGCAGAGAAATGGGGTTGTATTAAAAGGTTATTCTGTTTTTTTCTTGGACGAAGCCTTCTTAGGCTTGGCAGGAGCAGCCGGTGCTGCTTGTTCTTCGGGCTTATAGAGAAGATAACGGGCGCAGGTATCGCACAGGACGATATCCTCTGCTCTAAGGAGCTGAGCCCGCGTTCCCGATGGTAGTGTCATATGACACTCGGGACAATTCGTGCCCCGCACAAGGGAAACCCCTTTTTTACCTCGCTTCATCAGACGATCATAATGCCCGAGAATATTGGCAGGAAGTTTTTCTCGAATTTCTGCTATGGTTTTCTGATTCTTTTTAGAGGTGGGATCTTCTCCTAACTCAATTTGTTGCAATGAGTACAGCCACTCTATGACTTCAACGCTACTTACGTTCATAGTGAAATAAACTCTGGGGGCGGGAAGAATGATCCTTCCGGGAGCGCCTCACACAACTGATACTATACATTTTGTGAGAAAGCAAACAAGCAAAAAGATGACTTTTCTAAGCAAAGCCTCCACCTTGCGGCTAACTAGCCGATACATGCCTCTCAACTAAGTTTGATTGGATAAAACGAATTATGAAAATTTTGAAACCTTCTCCCGTTTACGCTCCAGCCGGCTCAAGCAAGCGATGTCCATATACGTCTTCATAGAAAACAGCAGCGTAAATGTGACATAGTTCCGCTTGGATTTGAGTATCCGTAAGGTGTAACTCATTAGGCAAATGCATAACCAAGTATTCACGTCCTTGCAGTGCGGTATGCACTTTTGTATGTACCATTCCACACCGCAAATAAAAAGCTATACGCCTTTGAGAAAGGTGTTGTTCCACGTCAGTAAAGGCAGAGGAAGGAGATTCAACTTCGATTACAATTTCCTGGTTTAATTCTAAGAAAGCCTCCCTCAATAGTTGGATAAGTAAAGTCCCATACCCATTAGAACGGTAAATTGGTCGGATGGCGCAAAAATCCAATAAAACACAAGGACTATTGGGGACGGAACAGGCAAATGCATAACCGACTAATTCGTCTTTCTCATACAGGCCATACCCATAGTACAAACCTGATTCAACCAGAAGAGCCACTTCGTTTAAAGGCCTGATTTCATTAGAATGAAAATCTCGAGGGAGATGTGTTTGATAGATTAGAAGAGCGTCAATAGATGACAGCTTTTGAAGTTTCATATGGTTTCTGTCATCCAGCCAAGGTGCCCCCCTGACGTACGTGTGGAGACAGAAAAGAGCTAATTCTTAATTAGCATCTTTATTTGTTTTTCGCCCGTAGTTTTACGAGGTGAACGGACTTTCCTCGGCTTGCGTTAAATAGTTTGCGCAAGCACCCGGTTTTCGGGAACACCACAATGGGCGTAATTCCCGTATGCTAATGCGTGCTTGGAAATTGTCAAGGAAATGAATCGAAGTTTTTTATGCAAAAGAGGGCGGGGGAAGATGGACAATAACTGTTGGATTTAGGCATTTTCAACTTTTGCAGCAATAGTATGATGTGCCGCTTCAATATCATTTGTTCTTATGTGAGAAAGAAGTAGACAAGTTTGATATGGCTTAGCATAATGGCCGCGTGATGGACGGAAGTGCTGATAAGATGCAAAGATCATCCAGCACAGGCCATACATATAACAATTTTAAGCATGTCTTTAGAGCATGCATTTAAGGTAATACGTTCAACATTTAACCATTATGGAAGTTATTATTCAGCCCACGAGGGAAGCAGCTGCGCTGCTGACGGCAAAAGTGATTGCGGACGAAGTCAGGAAAAACCCAAGCGCCGTTTTGGGTTTTGCTACGGGTGCGACTGTCGAGCCGGTTTATGCCAATTTGATTGAGATGCACCACAAAGAAGGGCTGGATTTTTCTCTCTGCAAGTCTTTCAACCTGGACGAATACGTAGGGCTCAGTGGAGATCATCCCGGTTCTTATCGCTATTTTATGAATAGCCATCTCTTTGACCACATCAACATTGATAAACGCAACACGAGAGTGCCAAATGGGATGGCAAGTGATTTGGCTGCTGAGTGTTTGACCTACGAGGAGGCGATCTGGCATGCAGGTGGTATTGATTTGCAGCTGGTTGGCATTGGAATGGACGGGCATATTGGCTTCAATGAACCGATGTCTTCCCTTCAAAGCCGGACTCGCGTGAAACAGCTTAATCCGGTCACGATTCGCCAAAATGCCGGGTACTTCGGCGGTGCTGATAAAATGCCTCGCCGAGCCATCACCATGGGTGTTGGTACTATTTTAGATTCTCAGCGCTGTGTGTTGCTTGCAACCGGTTCCGCTAAAGCGGAAATATTGGCTGAAGCAATAGAAGGCCCCTTTTGTGCCAGGGTGACTGCGTCCGCACTTCAGTGGCATCGTCGAGCTGTGGTTATTGTTGACGAGGCTTGCGCTGCTAATTTGAAAAACCGCGAGTATTACGATTGGTCATTTGCCCACGAACCTGAATGGGCTCCGTTTCGTGGCTAGTTCATCACTTTTTACAGATGCATGAATGCGTTCAAAGCCGATTCGCTAACAGCTTATATCCACGAAAATAGTAAAAAAATGGCTGCGGCTGCGGCAACTGCGGCTGCAGCCACCATAGTGGATTCGATTGAAGCTCGGGGGCTGGCTCGTGTCATATTGGCAACGGCAGTTTCTCAAGTAGAATTCTATGAGTCTATGGTTTCATGTAAGGCGATAGATTGGAGTCGTATTATCGTCTTTCATATGGACGAATTTCTTGGGATACCCGAGTTACACACTGCCAGTTTTGGACGCTTTTTAAATCAATATCTTCTTACACGCATTCCCGTTAGGGCTGCACATAAAATTCAAGGCGCTGCGCTGCAACCCTTGCGTGAATGCGCTCGTTACGAAGCATTGATCAAAGAGAGCCCGATTGATCTCTGTTGTCTTGGGGTGGGAGAGAATGGTCATATTGCTTTTAATGACCCGGATGTGGCTGATTTTGAGGAAGATTCGTGGGTTAAGCTGGTGAAAATGGATGATCGTTGCCGTCTTCAGCAGGTAAAAGACAAGGTTTTTAATACGATAAATGATGTTCCTTCGTACGCCTACACGCTGACTATTCCGGCATTAATGTCAGCCCGACAAATAATTGGAATTGTGCCCGGGAGCCATAAAGCTGAGGCGGTCGCCAAAATGCTTCAGAATCCCGTCTCGACCACTTGCCCCGCTTCGGCATTAAGGCATCATCCGAAGGCTGAGCTCCATCTGGACTCCCTCGCAGCAGAGCGCCTTCTCATTGCTTAAATGCCTCACATTCGCGTTTCATAGCCCATTTTATTGAGTTAGTGGTTAAAATATCTTGCTATAAGGCGTAGTTTCCGATACAAGATGTGGGCTCACTTTTTAGTGAGTAGCGTGAAATTGAGGCGGGGTAGCCAAGTGGTAAGGCAGAGCTCTGCAAAAGCTTTATGCACCGGTTCGAATCCGGTCCTCGCCTCCAGGTTCGTGTTTCTTCCTTCCTATTGGTAGTCCCTTTTTCACATTAAAATTCTTTGGGAGTGTTTGCTTTTTTTCTGAATCTATGCTATATATTGCAACCTTGACGGTAGTAATCTTCTGTAGAAAAAAGCTCTCAAGGAATGGTTATGAAAGAAGATATGAAAAAACTTACTAACAATGCTGGGGCTCCTGTTCCGGACAACCAAAATGTAATCACCTCGGGGCCTCGTGGTCCTATGTTGATTCAGAGTACATGGTTTCTTGAAAAACTGGCACACTTTGATCGGGAGGTTATTCCAGAGAGGCGTATGCATGCCAAGGGTTCGGGGGCCTACGGAACTTTTACGGTTACCCATGACATTACCCGGTTCACTAAAGCTAAAATTTTTTCTGAAGTGGGTAAAAAAACAGAACTGTTCGCCCGTTTCTCTACAGTTGCTGGAGAAAGAGGGGCGGCAGACGCTGAGCGTGATATTCGAGGTTTTGCATTAAAGTTCTATACGGAAGAAGGCAACTGGGATATGGTGGGGAACAATACTCCAGTCTTTTTTTTGAAAGACCCGTTGAAATTCCCTGATCTAAACCACGTTGTCAAACGTGACCCAAGGACCAACATGCATTGTGCTAAAAGTAATTGGGATTTTTGGACGCTGCTGCCGGAAGCTTTACATCAGGTCACGGTTGTTATGAGTGATCGTGGAATCCCTGCAAGCTATCGGAATATGCATGGTTTTGGCAGCCATACATACAGCTTCATTAACGCCAAGAACGAGCGCCATTGGGTTAAATTTCACTTCCGCACTGAACAGGGCATAAAAAATCTAACGGATGCGGAGGCTGAGGCAATTATTGGGAAAGATAGAGACAGTCATCAACGCGACCTTTATGAGAATATAGAGAAAGGTAATTTCCCCAAATGGAAATTCTATATACAGATAATGACTGAAGATCAGGCCAGAAATTGTCCTTATAATCCGTTTGATTTAACCAAAGTATGGTCACACAAAGATGCCCCGTTGATTGAGGTAGGCATTCTGGAGTTGAATCGTAATCCAGAGAATTATTTTGCAGAGGTAGAACAATCTGCATTTAATCCAACCAATGTTGTTCCAGGAATCAGCTTTTCTCCAGATAAGATGCTTCAAGGCAGATTGTTCAGCTATGGCGATGCTCAACGTTACCGTTTAGGCATTAACCATCATTTAATTCCCGTAAACAAACCTCGCTGCCCCTTCCATAGTTACCACAGGGATGGAGCCATGAGGGTGGATGGGAACTATGGCAGCACTTTGGGGTACGAACCCAATAGCTATGGACAATGGCAAGAACAACCAGAGTATAAAGAGCCTCCCTTGACTATTGGTGATGTTGCTGACCACTGGAATCATCGTGAGGATGATGACGACTACTACAGCCAGCCTGGAGCCCTATTCCGCCTGATGACCATTGATCAGCAACAAGCACTCTTTGGAAATACGGCTAGAGCTTTGGAATGCTCTCCGAAAGAAATTAAAATCAGACATATCCGCAATTGTATGAAAGCGGACCCTGCCTATGGAAAAGGCGTTGCAAACGCATTGAGCATTCCATTAAGCGATGTAGAATAGGTCGAAAAATTGTTTTCTCAGATAGATAACATGTAACCGGCAGACGGGATAGAGTGCAAAGACTATCTCGTCTGTTTTATGTCTCAATAAATATTTAAATGATTAATTTTAATTATATGACTAATAAAGAAAGAATAACTAATAATAAAATAAAATTATCAACAATTTTTTTTCTCTCTGTGGTCCTGACATTTTCCCTTTCGCTTTTAGAAACTAAAGGGGTAGATTTTGTCCAGTTTTCCGGGATTTCAGATGGATCCGCGGGTGTTGTTTTAGGCTCAGAAAAGACGGGGTATAAGCTTTTAATTGCCGATGACGAAGATGCTAACTTAAGAATATATCCCCTATGCGGAGGCAAACCTGAGAAGATAATACCCGTGAAAGGGGAAATGCCGGAGATCAAAGGAAAGAAGGAATTTGATTTAGAAGGTGCTGCCAGGGTGGGGGACACCGTCTATTGGATATCGTCCCATGGACGTAACTCAAAAGGCAAACAGCAGCCCTCCAGACACGTTTTCTTTGCAACCCGAGTGGATGATGAAACCTTTTCCGTGAGCGTCATCGGAAAACCCTTTCAGGGGCTTTTGCAAGCGATTACTTCAGAGTTGGCTTTTAAAGAATTTCAATTAGAAAAATCAGCACTCCTTGAACCCAAAAAGCCCAATGGTTTTAACATTGAGGGACTCGCTGCGACTCCCGAGGGGACCCTTTTGATTGGCTTCCGAAATCCGATTCCAAAGGGAAAGGCACTACTCATTCCTCTGAAAAATCCTGGGGAAGTTATCAATGGAGCTAAGCCTGTTTTTGATAAACCGATTACATTGGATTTGGGCGGGCTTGGAATTCGCGATATTTGCTACAGTGAGAATGGATATTTGATTGTAGCCGGCCCTTATGACAAAGGGATTTGCAAGCTCTATTTTTGGGACGGAAAGCCGGAAATTGCTCCCGTAGAAGTTCTGAAATCTTTCCCTTCCGGTTTTTCAGCAGAGATCATTTTTTACTTTCCTGAAAAACCAAATAAAAAATGGTTTGCCGTATCTGATGATGGCAGCAAATTAATTGGCGCTGTAGAAAATAAAAAACTGCCCTTGAGTCAGCGAACTTTCAGGGGAGTATGGGAAGATAAATGAGTTGCGATGTTAAAATCTTAATCGGTCCGGCCGGGTCAGGTAAAACAACTCATTGTGTGAACGCTGCAATGAGTATTATTAGAGATTGTCCTAAGGGTCTACCTCTTATCTTTCTTCTTCCTCGCCAGGCAACTTTCCAAATTGAGCAGATTGTCTACTCTGGGAGCGCGGTCGGAAGTACGCGGCTGCAAGTCGTAAGCTTTGAGAGAGCGTGTCAATTTTTGTATAAGCATTTGGGCTGGGAAACCCCTCGCGTTTTGAGTCAGGAATCTTCTGCAATGTTGCTGCAGGTAATCCTGAATAGGCACGGCGAGAGTCTAAAATTTTATCCCATGCAATGTATGGACACAGAGCTTGCGAATCAGCTCCTGGAAACGCTGGTTGGCTTACGACAGCAAAAAGTTTCTGTCGAGTCCCTTAAAAAAGTGATTCGGGAACTTGGCGCTGATAGCTCAAAAAAACGTCTGTCAGATAAATTGGGAGACATCGTTTTTTTGTATGAAAAATACCTCGAGTGGTTACAAGAGAAGTCGCTTCTCGACCATAACTTTTTACTGCTTCAGCTTACTCAAATTTTAAACCAGTGGAAGGTTGCCCATCCAAGTGAATATTTGATAGATCAAGTATGGCTGGACGGATTTGTAGATATATCTCTGCAAGAAATCGATTTTTTAGGAGCTTTAGCTGATGTAAGCCGTGCTGCCACAATTGTTATTTGCCACGAGATTGAGGGAACGGATGAATGCAAAGGTGAGGTGAGTGTGGCTCGTCCATTTTGGAACCATACTCTTCCTATGTACAAAAAAATTCTAAACTACTTTTCAGACAAGACCCGTTATAATCTAGAAATAGAATCTCTCAGCCGGGATACCAAACCCAATCGTTTCTCTGAAGCCCCATCGCTCGCATGCCTTGAGAAGAATTGGCTTTCTCGGAAAGAAGCCGGTTACTGTGAAACTTCCGGAAATATAGAGGATGAAATTGAGATATGCCGATGTCCGGAAATCTGGGATGAAGCGGTTTTTGCAGCCCAAAAAATTATCGAATACTTACAGAAAGGGGATACGCCGCGACGTTTTCGAGACTGCTTTGTTGTTTTCAGAAATATCGATGCATATCAGGGCGCGTTTCAGAGGGTATTTAGACGCTATAAAATCCCGTTTTTTGTGGACATCCCACAGAGTATTCTTCACCACCGTGCTGCAGAATTGACTTTGCAGGCTTTTAAAACAGTCGTTTTCGGCTGGAGAACTTTTAACCTCCTTTCCGTTTTGAAAACAGAGTTGGCGGGAGTTTCACTCCGAGCTGTGGACATGTTGGAGGAAGAGCTTCTGAAGCATAATTATTCTGGAATAGAAATTTGGAAACACGAAATTTGGCGACAATGGCTCTGCAATGACAAAACTGGGGGCGATGAGGCAAGAAGGAAAATGTTCAATAACATACACAAGAAGAGTGTCGCCCCATTGCTTAAATTCGATAACGTCTTGAAGGCAAATGAAAAGATTTCAGGTGATGTCTTGTGTAACGCCATCGAAGAAGTTTGGAATAGTTATGGCTTAAAAACCAACCTTGAGGAATGGAGTCAAAAAAACTGGGATATTCACGCGGAACTGGGGAGTGGATTATCCCCTAATATACATTTGACGGTTTGGGAAGAGCTAAAAAGTTGGCTGGAGAATGTAAAGTTGGCTTTCGGTTCCGAACAGTATACTTTGGCAGAGTGGGTCAAAATTTTAGAAGCCGGTATTAAATCCGTTTTTGTAGCGGCTATCCCACCCAGCCTTGATCAGGTTGTATTAGGAAACATAGATCGGTCTCGAACTACTTCTGTAAAGCTGGTGATCGTTCCTGGAGTTAACGAAACGGTTTTCCCAGTCTACGAAGATGAGAAAAGTCTGTTTACAGATAACGAACTGGAAACTCTTCAAAATTTTGTGGAAGCTCCCGTCGCTCTCCGACTGAATTCATTCCAGAAGACTGATAAAGAAAATTACCTTTCCTATATCTCATTCACCCGTTCAAGCCAAAAGCTGATTGTCAGTTATGCTGCGCAAAACGATGATGGATCCACTTTAAAACCATCTCGCTATATTTCTGAGCTTAAAAAAATATACCCTCAGTTGCAGGAGCAAAAGTTTTATAATGAAAACCTGAGGGATGTCGACACCTTAAATCATAGTGAGGATCAGGCTCAATATGGGACGGAGACCAACCAGCAACCCATAACGGATGCAGTAAGTAATTTTTATGGACCGGAGTGCTCTTTCAGTGTGAGTAACCTTGAATCTTATGCAAAATGCCCATTTCAATTTTTTGTCAAAGGCATTGCAAAATGTAAAGAGCGTGAAGAGTGGGGGATGGCGGCAGACAAGCTGGGAACTTTTATGCACCTTGCCTTGCGTCTATTTCATGAAAAAGTAAAAAAATCCGGAGAGGGGAAATCCTGGCGGTCGCAACTTGAAGACGTGCCCGGAACCCGGAAATTAGTTTATGAGTGCGTAGACGAGGCAGCTCAAGAGATTTTTAGCCAAAGAGATGATTCGAGTTTCACTGACTTTGGCGGTGGTTCAGAGATTCTAAATATTGAAAATAAAATAAACTTCTTTCTAAATACAATGAAAGTCTATTTTGAAAAATATCGATTTGATCCGACTTTCACCGAATTAGGTTTTGGAAAAAATCTCCCTCTCTGCTGGAAAATGGAAGTTAATAAGAAAGATATTTACATTTCTGGACGCATTGATCGAGTTGATATCTATAAAGATGCATCTAATAATATTTGGGTAGTAGTTATTGATTATAAATCCGGTGATAAAAAATTTAATAATGAAGAATTTGATTCAGGGATTCAGCTTCAATTGATTTCTTATCTTTGTGCTTTAAGATTTTGTAATATTATAAAAATAATTGGAAGTCAGTCTGATTCTGAAGTAAATAAATCGATAGAAATTGGAGGTGCATTTTATGTGCAACTCAAAACGCCTTTTCAAACAAACGAGAAGGCTATAAAACGATTTCAACATCGAGGATGCTTCGATAAAGCTCTCCTACGTGGAGAGTGTGCATATTTGGATAATCTTGATTCAGAGAATGGTGCATCGAAACAATTTCAGGTAAGTACGCAATCTTCAGATCCAGTCAATAAAGAACAACTCTGGTCGCTTGTAGATCAGACTAAAGAGATACTAGAGCTACTCATTAAAATGATCTTAGAAGGAGAGTATTCAGCTAAGCCAATCTCATGTGATTTCTGTATTGCTAAGAATGTTTGCCGTTTTGACTCGAGGAGGTCAAAAACTAAAAAACTGAAGCCCTTGCTAGACGGGTCGCGAAAAGCAGAGGCAGAACCAGAAGGAGACGTTTAAATTCAAGTTATTTGACTGCAATGGTCTTTAAGGCTAATCTGTCAATGGTATGTGGCATACAGTATCAGTACTAGTAGAGAATAAGTTTGGAGTTCTAACCCGGGTGGCCGGTCTTTTTAGTGGCCGCGGATACAATATCCATTCCTTGAATGTGGCTCCGACCCATGACGCAACCTTGTCGAGAATGACAATCGTTACCCAGGGCAACGAAGAAACTATCGAGCAAATCATTAAACAGCTCAATAAGTTAGTTGAGGTTGTCAAGGTAGATGTTTTCGCCTGCGATGAGGATCATATTGAACGTGAGTTGGTGCTAATTCGGGTGAAAACTTCATCTACGACTCGCACTGATATCCTTCAAACAGCTCAGATATTTCGCGCTAAAATTGTGGATGTTCAGCTGGATACACTCACGCTTGAACTGACCGGGCAGGCCTCTAAGATTGAAAAATTCATTGAGTTGATGGAATCTTTCGAGATTGCTTCGATCAATCGTACTGGCAGAATAGCTATGTCGCGTGAATAGAATGGGCATGACAGGTCATTCTTGTCCAAATTTTTTGGATTTGAGTTGAGTTTTTTTTGGGTTTTGCCCACTATGTCTTTAGGGCACCCGTTGGGCGGGGCGTAGCTCAGCCTGGCAGAGCGCTTGCTTTGGGAGCAAGAAGTCGAGAGTTCGAATCTCTCCGTCCCGACCATTTAGTTAAACTGGCAGTCAATTTAACTAAAAGAGAGTTTCGAATTCTTGACTTTTTGAGGGACGCTCGCTAGACTGCTTCGCGTTTTGTACGGTTGGTGGCCGTAGTTCAGTTGGTAGAGCACCTGATTGTGGTTCAGGTTGTCGCGGGTTCGAGCCCCGTCGGTCACCCCATTTTCCTCTTCTAATCTTCTAGATTTCATCACTTCATCCTGTTTGCTTCTTGGTTTTTGTAGAACCTGCCAGGGGGGCCATTCTAAACTATATATTAAGCATAACATACATTGTGCGAAATAATTTAAGACTTAAAAAACCTCTGACATTTCTCCCTCAGAGGCTGTTGAGTTTAAATGCTCTGTATCCCGATTCTGCTACGAGAGTATTCGACGGCCTTCATCAAGGAAAATGCCCTTGAAGTTCATCTCCAATGCCTGAGGATTACTCGCTGAGGCTAAAGCTTCCTCCTGTGTAATTTTGCCTTCCTGAACAAGTGCGTACAGATGTTGGTTGAAGTTAATCATGCCTTCATCAGTACCCGTTTCGATTGCAGCTCCTAATTTTTCAAAACGACTTTCTTCAATCAACTTGCGAACTGTTGGGGTGTTAATCATCACTTCAATCGCAGGTGTTACCCCTCCGCTGATTGTACTTACAAGTCTTTGACATACAACAGCTTGCAATGTAGATGCAAGCTGTCTGCGTGCTTGGTCTCTATCATCGGCCGGGAAAAAATCGAGGATTCGACCGATTGCTTGTGGTGCATTCGTGGTATGGAGTGTTGCTAGTACTAAGTGCCCTGTATCAGCAGAACTCATTGCTGCCGAGATACTTGTGACATCTCTAAGCTCTCCAATCATTATGATATCCGGGTCCTGTCTGAGAATGTGTTTGAGTCCCGCTTGGAATGTAAGTGTATCGAGCCCAATTTCACGTTGTTCCACCACACTCTGGTTGTCTTCAAAAACAAACTCAATAGGATCCTCCAATGTGATAATATGGCGCTTGAAGTTGGCATTGATGTACTCAATCATGGCAGCCAACGTCGTTGACTTACCCGACCCAGTAGAACCACTGACTAAAACAATTCCTCGCGGAGAGCGGGAAATATCCCGGATTACCTCCAAAAGGCCAAGCTCTTCGAAAGCAGGAACTTGAGTTTTTACATAACGCATGGCCATACAGAACTGCCCACGCTGTTGAAAGACGTTTGTACGAAAGCGCCCGGTTCCGGGTATAAAGTAAGAAAAGTCTGCTTCTCGCTCTGCATCCAATTTTTTTTTCGCATGTGGCGGGACTATTTCTTCCACCACTCTATTCATCCACTCTTCAGTGGGTATTGGAGCTTCAACTGCGACCAAATCTCCGTGAATGCGGAAGATAATGGGGCCACCTATTTTAACATGCACGTCTGAGGCTTCGCCATCGACCGCAGTCTTTAATATTCTTTTGAATAATTCCATATAAATTTTTTATTTTAATAAACTCTGATTTCTAAATTTTTTACGCTTTAAACGTTCTTTAGTGAGTGATCTCAAGTGATGCAGGCTTTCTTCGTTGTTCTCCCGATCGGCAAAGCCCATCCGATCTATGAAGAGGACTCCCTGCAAGTGATCGCATTCATGCTGGATGGCCCTGGACAAGAGGCCTCCACATCGAAAGTTGATTTCTGTGCCGGAAAGATCAAGCGCCTTTACCCCGATTGTTGCTGGGCGCTTAATGTCAGCAAAAATATTGGGGAAACTCAGGCATCCTTCCGGGCCTACTTCAGTCTTTTCTTCGAACGTAAGAGATGGATTAATTAAAACCATGGGCATATGCTGAACTGGATCCACCTGACTGCCTTGAATCTCCATCCAAGAAGGACGATCGGAAGGACGAATGTCGATGACACAAATTTGCAAATCTTCTCCTACCTGTTGAGCCGCTAATCCAACGCCTTCGGCTGTAATCATAGACTCGAGCATATTTTCGACTAAAGCGTTGACTTCCGGTGTAATTTCTTCAACAAGCCTTCCTTTTCTTCTTAAGACCGGATCTCCGTATTTTGTAATCTCAATTTTCATTTTTTCTGGTATTATTTCAAGTTTTCCGGATTAAGCTGTGACAACTCAGGGAGGACAAAAAGCCCATCCTTTCTTACGGGCTGATCGTCGAACCATATCTCTCCCCCACCCCACTCAGGTCTTTGAACTAACACCATGTCCCAATGAACAGCAGAGCGGTTCCCATTATCTGCCTCAGAATAGGCCGCTCCCGGGGTAAAATGCAATGATCCAGAAATTTTTTCATCAAAGAGTATGTCAGACATGGGATTGAGAATATATGGGTTGACACCCAAAGCAAACTCCCCGAAATAGCGGGCACCAGCATCGGTATCCAAAATATGGTTTAACCGGTCAGATGTTTTAGCTGACGACATCGCTTTTACGATTTTTCCAGACTCCACTTCAAGGGAGATTTTCTCAAAACGAGTACCCGCATAAAGGGTCGGCGCATTATAGGTGATTACCCCATTGACTGAATTTTTGACCGGAGCAGTGTACACCTCTCCGTCAGGAATGTTTCTCAGTCCGGAACACTTTATCGCGTTAAAGCCTGCAATGCTAAAAGAAATGTCAGTTCCAGGGCCCACGATGCGAACCTTATCAGTTCGGTCCATCAACTGAACCAAAGGATCCATGGCGTGCGACATTTTCTCATAGTCCATTGTACATACATCAAAATAGAAGTTTTCGAACGCCTCAGTGCTCATTCCTGCAGCCTGTGCCATGCTGGAAGTAGGCCAGCGCAAAACAACCCAGCGAGTTTTGTTTACTCGGTAATCCAAGACGGGCCTGAGCGTTTTGGAATACAGCACCTGCTTATCAGAAGGTACATCGCTTCCTTCACAGGAATTGTTAGTACCACGGATTGCAACGTATGCTTGAACCTTTTGCATTCTAGCCAATTCGATATCGCAGAGCAGCTGAGCATGTTTGGAAGTAGTATGCAACTGCACTTCCCGCACCAAGCGGCTATGGCGGACATCTAAAAGAGGAATTGCCCCCAGAGAACGAGCTGCTCTTATGAGCTCAATACCCATTTCGTCGGGTGTATCCATGAGGTCTATCAAAACATTATCACCTGAGCTAAGTCCCATTGAATAAGAGGTTAGCAAGTGAGCTAATTTTGCATAACGAGGATCTGTCATAGTATATATTTTAAGAATGTTTACCTTTATATTTGAAAACGCAAACGCCCAAAGGAGGAAGTGTCAAAAGTGCAGACCAAGGTTGCCCGTGGTATTCAATGGGTTCAGCTTGAATGCCGCCACCATTGCCAGCGTTACTTCCCGCGTACACTTCAGCATCGGTGTTTAAAATTTCCATCCATTTGCCATTGCGCGGTAGCCCGACCCGATAACCATACCGGGGAATCGGTGTTAAGTTCATAACAACCAGGAGCACATCATCACTTTTTTGGCCTTCCCTGAAGAAAGAATAGGTACTTTGATGGTAATCACTACAATCAATCCATTGAAAACCACCGACCCGGTAATCCGAATGCCAAAGGGGAGATTCAGCTCTATAAATCTTGTTCAAATCAGCGACTAAACGCTGAATCCCGCTGTGGTAAGGCCCCTGTTCCAGAATGTGCCAAGGCAGACTTTCATTTTCATTCCATTCTGAGCGAGGTCCAAACTCACACCCCATAAAGAGAAGTTTCTTTCCAGGGTAGAGCCACTGCCAAGCCAGTAGTGATCGGTTATTAGCCGCTTTTTGCCAATCATCTCCGGGCATTTTTTGCATGAGCGAGCCTTTTCCGTGAACCACCTCATCATGTGAGAAAGGAAGAATAAAATTTTCATGATAGTGGTAAAGCATTCCAAAGGTAAGATTGTTGTGATGGTACTTCCTATGGATTGGCTCTTTTTGAAAATAAGCCAGCGTATCGTGCATCCATCCCATGTTCCATTTGAAATCAAATCCCAAACCTCCCATATATGGGGGCCGTGTGACCTGAGGCCAAGCCGTAGATTCTTCAGCGATCGTAATTGCACCGGGATATTCAGTGTGGGCTAAATGATTAAAATGCTGTAAAAATTCGATAGCTTCCAAATTTTCCCGTCCGCCATATTTGTTAGGCACCCACTCTCCGTGCTTGCGTGAATAATCTAAATATAAAATGGAGGCCACGGCATCGACGCGCAAGCCATCCACATGATACTTTTCAAGCCAGAAAAGAGCATTTGCAGTCAGGAAGTTTTTTACCTCGTTGCGACCATAGTTAAATATATAGGTCCCCCAATCCTGGTGATAACCCTGGCGCGGATCGGCATGTTCATAAAGGGCCGTTCCATCAAAACGTGCCAGCGCAAAATCATCCATGGGGAAATGGGCTGGCACCCAATCGACAATGACCCCGATTTGGGCTTGATGCAACTGATCCACCAAATACATGAAATCTTTTGGGGAACCGTAACGGCTGGTAGGAGCGTAGTACCCGGTTACCTGATAACCCCAGGAAGGATAGTAGGCGTGCTCGGCGATCGGTAAAAACTCGACATGGGTGAATCCCATTTTTTTTACGTGCTCTATCAGGTGAGGAGCCAATTCTCTATAATTGAAAGATGCGAACGCACTTTTTTTCATCCAGGAGCCAATATGCACTTCGTAAATGGAGATCGGTTCTGCTAACCAGTTTCTGCCCATTCTTGACTCCATCCAGTCACTGTCTGCCCATTCATAGCCTTCAATGTCGCAGACAATAGAAGCCGTTCGAGGAGCTATTTCGAACTCAAATCCCATCGGATCTGTCTTCAATCTTAAGGCTCCATTGCAATCGTGAATTTCATATTTGTAACGGATTCCAGCATCAAGACCCGGTACAAAAATTTCCCAAATACCTGAAACCCCAAGGGATCGCATCGGATAATATCTTCCATCCCATCCGTTGAAATCACCTACAACACTTACTCTCTGTGCATTGGGCGCCCAAACGGCAAAAGCCACACCTTTTACACCATCGTATTCACGAATATGTGCCCCTAATTTATCAAATAATCTCCGCTCATCGCCTTTAGCAAAAAGAAACTCAGTCTGGCTATCCACGCTTGGTAGAAAAGAATATGGATCACGAGTGCGTCGAACACGGCCTTGATAGTCTGTGATTACCAAATCGTATGCATAAACCTCATCACATCCCAACACTGATCCTTCAAACAACCCCGAAGGATGAAGTTGAACCAAAGGGAAAGAAGGCTTTTCTTTATCATGAACAGGGACGACTTCCACCTTTGTGGCATTAGCAAGCATAGCCCGAACAACCACTCCAGTTTGAGTTATTGGATTGGACTTCTTTCTATTTGACGATTTTAAGGATGGATCGGTTTTGTGAAACAGATGCATACCGAGCAAGTGATGCGGGTTTTTTTCCCTTACTTGCATGATTGTATCACACTCGCCTGACGACAAGATCATGGTTCAAGTCTCTCAAAAAAAGGCCCCACAAGCAACTTCAATTCCATTCCTTTCAGCGGGATGGGCTTTCCCATTTTCTCATTGAGATTCCTTGCATGTGAGTGATTTTTAGAGGGGACATTTTTGTGTCCAGTATTACCTCAACAATATCTACTCTCCAAACAGGTCTTAATGGCTTTATATTCCTAAGATAGCATTGAACAGTGGTACGGATAGAATTTCGTTTTTTCTGTGTGACAGCTCCTGCAGGCCTCATTAAAAGTTCATCTTCTGTCGGTTGGGTCCTTGTTTTCACTTCCACGAACACTAAAACTTCACCATCTCTGAAAATTAAATCAATCTCACCGAATTCAGATGAATAATTGGAAGTGAGATATTTCATTCCCAGATCAGAGAGGTGTTTTTTTGCGTACCGCTCCCCTCTCCTACCAACCAACAGATGTTGAGGCAATGGGGTAATTAATTTCAAAAGACTTTTTAGCCATGGTGTTTTCATTGTCTGGTTAAAAAATGAATTCACCTTGTATTTCAAGATGAAGAAAAGTTTTTCGGTGGATAGGACAAGGGCCTAGAGCGCGGAGTACCTCTTTGTGTTCTCGGGTGGCGTATCCTTTGTGGCGCGCAAAACCATAAGCAGGCCACTTTTCAGCATATTGGAGCATTATCCTATCTCTATATACTTTCGCAAGGATACTGGCTGCCGCTATAGAGTAGCTTTTCGAATCGCCCTTGATTAAAGGAGTGCAAGAATAAGGAACTGATGGTGCGAAGGGGCCATCCACTAAGACATGCTTCAACACTATCCCTTGATTTGCCAGTTCTTCCAAAGCCAAGCGCATTCCGAGAAAAGTTGCTTGCAAAATATTAATTCTTTCAATCTCTTCGACACTTACTGCCACGATTGCCTTCGCTACTTTCTCATCCTTTTGCAAAGATTCATAGAAATGTTCTCTGTTAACCTGGAAGATTTTTTTGGAGTCGTTCAAGTTCGCCAGATAATCTGGAATTCCCTCTACAATCCACTCTTCAGGCAGCACAACTGCGGCCACAACAAGAGGTCCGGCGAGAGGCCCCCGCCCAGCTTCATCCACACCTGCGATTGGATAGGCATGGGCTGTTTGAAAAATCTCCCGCTCATGGAAAAAACGATCACTCCTACTTTTCATTACGGAGCGGCAATAAAGGCAGCAAGATAATATTTTCTTCCTGATTTTTGAATTTCCACTTTGTAAGTAGGAGGTCGAGCATTCTCTACCAAAGTCCATTCAACCATATCGGTGCTTTCGAAGAGTGCCCCTGAGAAATCAATCACCAGCAAATCCCCTTCTATCGTGCATTGCAGAGTTGGGGGCTCAATCACTTCCGGGATTACAGTGAGAGTGACTTGGGTGCTGGTTGTTGTGCCAAGGGAATTTTTAACTTCTAAAGAATAAACGCCTGAATCAGAAGGTTCGGAATTTGGGAATGTTATTTTGGATGCCGTTTCCCCAGGTATAATGTTTCCATCTTTGTACCATTGGTAGCTCAAAGGCAGGGTGCCCATAGCTACAGCCGACAGCACTGCCGTCCCTCCTTCCAAGACTACATAGTCGGAAGGCTGGGTAGTTATGACTGGGGCTCCATTGGTCCAAACAACTCCATAAAATTGGAACTCAGACAGCTGCATCATCCCAACAGAAGGGACTTTTAGACTTGGAAAAACAACCTTATAGGAACGATATGGAGTATTATTTTCTATATTTATCCACCCACTTTCCGTGAACCTTTCAGAAGGTAAAATTAAACTTCCACTAGCTATCCATGTCCACCCTTCTGCATTGCCTGGACTTTTATCCTTACTCAGTATTTTCTCGTTGGTCCCATAAATATCATAACTGGCTGGGTCACGTCCTTCAACATCATTGGCTGTTGTAATGACAAAGGAGCTTATGAGCGAGTGTCCCACCGAAGGTGTTGCGATAAAGCCCGAACTGGCCCCGCCAAAATTCAGGTATTTAGTACTGGTATCCCTGTCTATGGCAAGCGGAGGATTCTCGTTGGAAGGATAGCTGCTTGAATTTGGATCTATGGCAATAATGAAATCTCCTTTTTTGAGGATTGGGCCATCCATTACTGTCAGACCAGCGGGGGCACTCATCAGTGAGCTGAGCATATTGCTGACGCGCACTGTGTATAGATTGGCTTGATCTCCTTTTTTAACTTCCGGAATAGCATAGGTGTTGCGAACGGCCCCTTCTATCGGAATCCCGTTTTTATACCATTGATAATTTAAGGGCTCAGAGCCGGAAGCCGCAACTATGAAGCTCGCGCTTTCACCGACCATTACGATTTGAGTTTCCGGCTGGAGTATAATTGAGGGGGGAACAGGAATAAAAATTTGCACAAGAAGCTTAGCCTGCCTGCTCATAAGAGTGCCAGATGGATTAGTCACTTCAACGCCGTAACTCCCAGCGTCTGAAAGTTGAGCTCCGGGAAAAATGAGTTGGGCCGTGGTAGCACCTTCAATAAGGATGCCATCCTTATACCATTGATAGCTTAAGGGGGAGGTTCCAACCGCATTAGCATAGAAAAGTACATTCTCCCCTTCAAATACCCACTGGTCTTTAGGTCGTATTTTTATAATGGGAGGAATACCTCCGGAAGAGTCATTTTCAGCACCCGGGGTTCCTTTAATAAGAGAGCTGGATTTCCAGTTCGGCGCGCTGCTCCAAAGTGATTCCTCAGCAGTAGTGTCTACGACTTCAAGGGAGAATCCTCCCTGGTCGGTCTCAGGATACCATGAGCTCGAATAATCGAAGCTAAGGATGTTTGATCCATCAGCTGCCTGAATTGTGATTTTCTCACCTCTCCTCGCAAGGTTGCCCGAATAACCACTTAAAATAGTCATTCCATTGGTGAGGTAAACTGATGAGAAAGCATCTACATTTTTTACAAGAACGACCATTTCACTTGGATGAAGTAATAACTGAGGAAACGCATAATCAATCCCGGATGTAAATCGAATTCCTTGGGTATCCAGCACTCCTTTGCCAGTGTTTTTTAATTCAATCCAGGAAAAATCGTCTCGATCCCATCCGTACTGAGTTGCTACGTCGGGAACAGGCGAAGAGTACATCATTTCATTTATTTTTAAGTCGTCTTGCTCCCCATAAACGGTGAGGTCCAGCTCAGTAATGGGACTCCACTCCACACCATTCCATGAGCGAGCTTTTATGACAGTACCGGAAGCGACCGTTAAAGAACCTTCAGTGCCGTACTCGCTCTGCCCAGGCTCCGTCGAAAGTTCCAAATCAAAATAGAAATCTTCGCTATCTAAACTGGCTTGGTGAACTTCTACTGAAATCAGATTTTCTCCATCGACGAGATATTTACTATCCACTTTGTAAGAATAATAAGTATTCTCTTCAGAACCAGAAACTTGAGAGAGCGCCAATGTATTATAATTGTATCCGGTATTCATGCTATGCAGCAAAACACGGGTGCCATTAATGTAAACAACAGCACCATCGTCTGCATTAATATCAACGTTCAATCCCGGGACCAGACTTGCCGAGGCGACCTCAAATGTTTTTGAAAAATAGGCAGTTATTAGAGGTTCATCTGTGTCGGTTTTATACCGACTGATAGACGTTTTCACCGGCCGAGATCCAAAACCAAACCTCCCTGCTCCTTCTTTCCAGAAACTGTATGAATAACCCTTTTGGTACCAGAAAAACACACCCTCTTTGGGAGGTGCAATTCCTTCATCGTAAAATTTCCATGTGTCACCTTTGGGTATAAGAGTTTTACCTCCCACAGGCTGCACCACCAATTTATTGGCAAACGGGTTCAATTCTCCGCCTGGCAATCGGGGGTCTTCACTATTCAATGTGTAATAAAGATTAAGAGCGCCGGAAAGAGTCAAAGTAATGCTTTCATCGGAGCGTACTATATTAGAAATAACAGGAGCCTCTATCGTAGGAAACCACCCCCTGCTTTTAAAATTTTTCATTAAGTAATCAGCACTTAATGAGATAAAGCTGTCTTTGACGTAATCGCATTCTCTTAGCCAGTCATCGCGGTCACGACCATGTCCCCATCTGGCTGCTTCCAGGATAATAGCTTGATCAATCTCAGCTTGGCGCTTATTCCAAAGGGCAAAACTATTGCTCAACGTCAAAGCACCTCCCGGATTAAGCATTTCCTTTTGGACGGTGTCCACCCAACGCATTTTATAATCCGGATGATCCATCAATTTTTGGTGAAGACGCATTGGATTAAAATTTGCCAACGTATTCAAATGCCAGCCGTGAGAAGTGAGGTCGGTTGTCACTGGGTAAGAGCGATTGGCCGCCATTGAGTGCTCACCGTCATGCTTGAACCATTTAAAGCCGGTAGGATTGACGCGATTATAAAGCCCATAGAGATTGTTTGCATGGCTATTGACAGCGACAGGGCAATCCGGATCTCGAGCAAAATACGTAATCAACATGTAGGCAATTAGATTGTCTTCATCTAAATAGACCGGTGATTCTGGAATGCGAGTGCCATCAGGGTTGACTCCTTTAATCCAGTAATAATTAGTAGAGTAAAGTCCCGAAAAGCCCTGTTTTACGGCTATATTATAAAGATCACTGAAAGCATTCATGTTCCCATCAGAAGCTTCTGTGTAATAACCGGGTTGAGACGTCTTTATACAATCCCAATCGTCACCCGATCCCCCATAATACGTTTTGGCATAATCGGAATCGCTGCGTTCCTGCGTTTGATACAATCCCCAATATTGTCCATTAATGAAAAGATGGTAATAGCGGCTGCGAGTGTATTGCATACCAAAATCACCTTGGGCATCTCGGGAAAACGTTTCGCGTATAAACGTGTTATATGGGGAGCCTTCAAAAGACCAGGAAAAATTCTGAGAAGTGCGCAAGTCTACCTTGTCAAAGGTGTCAGCACCTTCACCCTCAAATAACGGAAAGTTGAGTTTACCACCATAACTATCCCTGAAGAAGAGGCGAAGAGAATGCTTAGGATTGCTGCTGCTGCGGCTAAAAGCACCCCTGATTCGCAAACCAGCTTCAATCTGAAATTCTCCCCCACCACGTGGGTCTATAAGCTCCACAGAAACTGGTCGTTCCCATGCCTCACCGTCTTGTCCGGGATTGACGTAAATCCCAGATTTGGAGTCAAACAGGTTCTTTAAATCGGTCACCAATGAAATGGTTTGTATATTGGTCATGCCAGTTCTAATAGCAGTTTTATTATTTTTTACTATGGATGAATTCATGCCATATTCCATTTTATGGTTATTAACTGAATAAGAGCTTGGCCAACCAGTGGGTGTAGTGGAGGGTTGTGTGAGCACGTCCTCCTTAAAGAGCCATGTGCGTGTTGCTACAGGAGAATCTAAATAACCCTCTTTTGTGGCAACAGCCCTTAAAAAAGTGATTCTGTCTATAGAGATCGGTTCCGTGTAGCACAATGATTCTGATGTGGGAATTGTACCATCCAGTGTGTAATGAATAATCGCTCCTTCAGTGGGTGACGCTAGAGTTAAATTAAAGGGAGCATTCTTGTATCCTTGAGATTCACTAAAAGTCACACTCTCAACCATCCCCCAGAGCGGAGTCCCAATGTTGGAAGCTCCGGGAGTCGGCGTTTTATAGTATGCCCATTGTTGCTCGGAGTTCGCTATAGAAGCAGGGATACACCCGTAAGATGCATCCCTATATTGTGGGGGAAAAGTAGGTGCAAGTTCGGACACAACCGTTTCGCCATCGGCCGCAACAAGGGCCAAGTATTCTCCGGATTTACTTAAGCTGAAATTGGAATGGTATTCTGCCAGCGGTTGGGGATCAACCCAACCGTCGCAGAAGACAACCATAAAACCACCTGGTTTGAGAATAACATTATCGGGAAATTGCCACTGAACCAGGTTATCAGGAGTGTCCGTCAGGTACCATCCGCTGATATTCACAGATTCAGAGGTCGGATTGAAAAGTTCTACCCAATCCTCATATTTGCCCTGACGGGTCCTCAAGCCTGTCGCGTTGCTCGCAACAATCTCATTAATAATGATATTTGGAACAGTAGAGTCTGCAAGGATCACGCTTTCCCCCTGCCCTGCTTCCGTTGGTTGAGGGGCAGCCGTCAATGCGGTAGACGCTGCACCAATAGAAACAGACGCCACACAAAAAAGCATTCCAATAAATAGGTAGAATTTTCTCATTCTCTTTTATTTAAAAAACTATATCTATTATTTATTTTAAGTATTCTACTCGATCGCAGAACGATAATATTTATTTTCTGAACTCGAAATATCCACCGTGTGATTGAGTTTTGCCCCTTCTATCAAAGTCCAGGAGAGCATATCCTCACTTTCATAGAGGGTACCAGTGAAAGTAAGTATAAGAGAATTCCCTTCAACTTTAAAGCTAACGACGGGTTTAGCCTGTTCTTGAGTCAATAAAAGTTCAGAGAAGACAAAAGACAATTCTTCAGACTGTACTCGAATGATCGCCTGACGTGGCTCGCTCTTGGTATTTTCAAGAACTCTATAACTAATCAAACCGTGGTTACTCGGATCAGATTCCACATTCGTAATTTGAATCCAATCTTCTCCTTCAGGCCCAGTTGCAATCCAAGGCGTTGTTGAGGAGACCTGAATATTAAACTCCCCTCCGCTGGCTGCAACAAACTGAGACTCGGGATTAAGAGTCAGTGTGTGAAGAGGATTAACTGAAAGCGAAACTATCTTTTCAGTGACTTCATAATTATTAATCTCCGTTGGCGTTAGTAAAACATGAAGCTCATGAAGTCCCACATCAAGAATTGTTCCTGTAGGTGGGGTATATTCAAATAGTCCGGGGACATTAGCAACCGCATTCAATTGAACGGCACTTAAAGGAGTTCCGTACAAAATAGAGTCTGGAGTAACCCATGTAATTTCAGGCTTTGCCTTATTGATAGTTAAGGTTCCTCTGACATACTGATACTGATTAGAAGAGGGCAACATCCCCCTCGTAGGAACAATTGGATAAGTTCCTGCAGGGCTGCCTAAAAGGGCCGTCGTGCTTAAAGTCGGCTTGCCTGAAATGGTTGATGTAACGTCCTCACCTTCTGAGTTAAAAATAGTATACGTAAAGACAGGATTTGGTGTTTTATAAACACGTGCGACATCATTCGCCTGGACGGTAAAGACGGTCACATGTGATTTAACCAGCAGTATAGCCGTTTGGCTTGAGACGGAGCCACCCGCATTGCTGACAGTTACAACGTATTCTCCTGAATCATCTAAAACAGCATTCTGAATCGTGTAGGAAGAGCTTACTGCTCCATTAATAGCCACATTATCTTTGTACCACTGATAGGTCAGCGGTTCAGTTCCCGTTGCAGCAACGCTAAAGACAACATCTTCCCCCTCATCCACAGTTTGGCTTTCAGGTTGAAGTGTAATTACGGGAGCGTCTATTACCTGGCTATAATCGTGATAATCCAGGTCTCTTGGCAAAAGAACTCCTTTGAAGACCCGTATGCGGTCAACATAACCAGTGGTGTGAGCATACCCTGAACATTCGCTGCCGATGCAACCTCTAACGTCAGCTTGGTAAGGTGAAAAACTGACGCCTTCCCCGTAGTCCAATTCACCTTTCAGTTCGCCATCCACATAAGTATATATTCTCTGGGCCGAGTTGTCATAAGCGCAAGCAATATGATGCCACTTTCCATCTTCAGGGATAGGAACACCCGTATCAATGTCTCGAATCCCCATAGTGGTCATATAAACTGTCAGGTCTGAGCTGACAGCAAAAGCTATGCGCGGAACACCACCTGTCGGACTTCCAAGAATTTGTAAGAAGACCTGTTTTGCCGGCCTTCTTTCAAAACCCTTAATCCAGGCTTCCATTGAGAAGCTCGGATCGGATTGATCCTCAAATACCAGATTCTCCGTTGGGAAAATAATTCTGTGAGTAGTACTACCTTGCACAGTGCTGTTGTCGATATAGAGAGAATAATCATTTTCAGAGCCCGGCCAATTTTGATCCTTAGTCGGTGTCGAGTTTGACCAATTCACCGCGTTAGGGTTGGTTGTAGAAGTATCCTCGTTATAAAGCGGAATGCTAAAGCTACCATCACTCGCAAAAGGAAGAATGGTAGAATTAAAATCATAGGATAAGATTGTATTTTCAGTTGCAGGCTTAGGATTAATGGGATCTGAATCCAATTCAGAGGCAATTAAAAGACCTTTATGCAACCGAACCCGATCCATTCTACCGCGGAATTGGCTTTCCCCGGTATCGGCGGCTCCGATGGAAAGCGACGCACTTCTATAATTAAGAGGAAAAGCAGTAGATTGAACGAGTCCAGCTTCAACTCCATTTTGGAAGAAGTGGAAACCTACATTCGGCTCCCAAGAACAGGCCAAATGAACCCAATCACCTCTGGGGACTAAGATTGTGGAATCTACATCATCAACACTTAGGAAGGTGGCCTGAAAGACATCATCCATATTGCCAAAGCCAAATTTGAGCGTTTCACCGAGTCGAATCATATCTCTATAACCGTCACTGTCGGGGTCCATCCAAATCCAAGACTCCCAGGTGAAGGGTTCCGAGAGATCCAAAGGTTCTGTTTCAAACCATCCCAATAGCCAGCTCGAACCTTTCAGGAGCGCTGCATAATCACCAGGTTTTCCGGAAGGTGATTCTGTCGTGAAAAACGGTTTGTCTTCTGAAACACTGTCCCCCAAGTCAGCAACTATTCCGCTCACACTGTCCGTAGTATTTCTGCCGGTGCCTTCGTTAAATTGAAAATCGAGCATCAGCTGAAGCCCACTACCGGTAACGACCTTCAGATAAGCAGGTTCGCTGGTAGCACTTCCCTTCGAATTAGTAACCGTTAAAGTATAAGTTCCAGCGTCAGAGGGTGCTACACTGTCAATAGTATAAGAAGAAGAATTAGCTCCTTCCACAATTACACCGTTTTTATTCCACTCAAAAACTAAAGGCTCAGAACCCTGGACCGTTGCACTCAAGGTGACAGACTCTCCTTCTCTGATTGTTTGACTCACAGGCTGTGAAAGGAATGTGGGCGGAATAATAGATGAGGCAATAGTCACAACTTTTGCGATAGTCTTGCTTATGCTGCCATCCTCGTAAAATGCAGTGACATTCACTTCACCCTCCGCCAAAGCGGAAAGAAGTCCATTGGTATCTATGGTGGCATACTGAGTGGGCGATGCCGACCAATCCGGAATTACCTGCTTTGAGCTGCCATCGTTGTAATTGGCAGTGCAGGTGTACATAGCGGTTTTGCCTTCAGTCACCGAGGAATTACCTGAAATGGTAATAGACGAGAGCTTTAATTCAAAGATGACCGTTAAGTTCAATTCTTCGCTGGTAACACTGCCGGCCCTGTTTGTGGCAGTAACAGTGTAAACTCCTGCATGAAGAGGCGTCAGATTGTTGATAGTGTATCGGGTGCTTATTGCACCCGGCAAAGCTACATCATCCTTATACCATTGATATCGCACAGGTGCTGAACCCGTGGAGGTGACAGAAAAGGTAACGGAATCTCCGGTGTTTAATGCCAGAAGCCCTCCTTCTCCAGGAGAAATTGTGCTGAGCGTAGGAGGTTCAATAATACCTCCGTCATCGCTTCCCGGACTGCCTCCAAGAGTCGCACTGACCTTCCAGTTCTCCGCTGTGCTCCATAGAGGTGCCGGGGCCTCTATATCCACTATATTCAATGAATACCCCTTTTGATCAGTATCGGGATACCATTCATTAGAATAGGTAAAAGAAAGTATGTTTTCACCCTTTGGCGAAAAAAGAGTGACCGTCTCTCCTTTACGTGCAAGATTGCCGGAATAATTATCCAACAGAATAATACCATTGGTGTCGTACAGGGTTGAAAATGCCTGCAAGTTTTTCGCAAGGACTACATATTCACCTGATTCTAAAGTAAGAGCGGGAAAGGTATAATTGATGCCCTCTACAAAAGAAAAACCATCCATTTTCAAAATACCACGTCCCGTGTTTTGAAGCTCAATCCAAGCAAAATCATCTCGAGTCCAGCCCTGCTCCTCCGCCCAAGCAGGGGTTTCTGGCGCGTACATTATCTCAGTAACTTTCAGATCAGTATCATCAGAGAAAACCGTAAAATCGGCTGTAGAAATTGCACTCCATTCTCCATCATCACTCAACGAGCGGGCTTTTATTACAGCTCCCGGCGATGCTATTACAATTCCTTCCGAGGAACCTCCGGAATAACCACCCAATGCTTTTAATTCCAGATCAAAATAGAGATCATCGCTCTCCAAACTGCTCTGATGAATTTCAACGGAGATTGTATTCGTTCCATCAACGAGATATTTACTATCAATCTGATAGGAGGTGTATTCATCTTCTGCCTCACCGGATACATCGGAATCAGCTAATAAATCGGCAGTTAAATAGCTTAATGGCATATTTTGATCCACAATTCTATAGCCATTCAGGTAAACTATGGCACCATCATCACAGTTTAGTTCTAGCAGTAATTCTGGAATTGTTATGGCCGAAAACACTTCAAAACGCTTCGAAAAGTATGCCGTGATTAGCGGGGTGGTGCCATCATTTTTATAGCGGCTGATTTCTGTTTGAACCTGTTTATCACCAAAACCAAGGCGAGCCATTCCCTGCGACCAACCTTCATGCGAATGTGGCGCTTGATACCAATAAGCGGTCCCTTCTCGAGCCGGGGTGTCGCCCAGGTCGTAGTAATCCCACTCACTGCCTTTATTAACAAGTACTCTCTCTTCTGAAAAAGAAGGTTCTAATTTTAAAGAAGCACTGTTCAGCTCTCCGCCTGGAAGCCTTGGATCAGATCCATCCAGTGTGTAATAAACTGTTCCTCCTCCGGCCAGGTAAATCTGTGTGTCCTGTAATAGCTCGCCTCCGGATTGCGAAAAAGTGGGAACAGCCACTTTAGGGTACCAACCGCGATTCTTAAGGTGTGTGGTTAAATAGCCCATACGTAATGAGAGAAAATTATTTTTTACCCAATCACATTCTGCTAACCAATGTTCATAAGTCATATTTGAATCCCAAGTCCAACGTGCAGATTCAGCATAGATAGCTTTATCCACTTCATTTTGGCGGGAGTTCCAGCGGAATAGATTACTTCTGGTGGACATCGCACCATTTTTATTCAGGTAAGTTTGCTGGTAAAGGTCTATAAAACGCATTTTATAGTCAGGATGATCCATCAGTTTTTGGTGGAGTCTGACTGGTGTAAAGGTTCCGATTGTGTTCATAGACCAGCCGCGAGCGGTCATGTCATACGTGGTGCTAACGCCTGAATTTCTCCATGCCCCCATGGAATGTTCTGCATCATGACGATACCAGCTAAACCCAGTTGGATTAACCCGGTTGTACAATCCGTAAAGATTGTTCGGCGAATTACCACCCAAGCCTATCGGAGAATCCGGATCAGCAGTGAAAAAATAATTCAATACGAACTGGATGAGATTTTCTTCATCCAAATATTGTGGAAGGTTGGGATTAGGGGTGCCATCTGGATTCAGCCCTTTGATGCGGTTATAGTTTGTTCGATAGGCTCCAGAAAAACCCTCTTGAACCGCTATTTGAAATAGTTTAGAAAAGCCATCAATAGTACCGTCACTGGCCACTGCTCCTGACTTCACGCAGTCCCAATCATTATCGTCTCCACCCAGATATGTTTCTGCAAAATCGGCTTCACTGCGTTCCTGGGTTTGGTAAAGGCCCCAATACTGTCCGTTGATAAAGAGATGATAGAAGCGGCTGCGGGTATAAGGCATGCCCACATCACGCTGTGAATCACGGGGAAATGTTTCACGAATAAAGGTGTTATATTCCGGAGGATTTCCCGCCAAATAAGACCAGGCATAGTTTTGCGATGTCCGTAAGTCTACTTTTGAAAATTCGGTAGCACCTTCATTTCCAAAGAGTGGGAAATTTAGTTTTCCTCCATATTCTGAGCGGAAAAAGAGGCGGAATGAATGCTTAGGATTTGAGCTTGATCGGCTAAAGCCGCCCCGAATCCTAACACCCGATTCTAGTTGAAATTCTTCTCCTCCACTTGGATCAATTAACTCCAGCGATGCCGGCCTTTCCCAGGTAATTCCATCTCCACTTGGGTTAACGTAAATACCCGTTGATCTATTAAACAGATTTTCTAAATCAGTCACCATCGAAATAGTGCCGATATTGGTCATTCCTTCTCGAATGCTGTCTCTATACCTTGGATTGTTGACAATGTTCTGCTTCATCCCGTATACCATCCGATGATTATTTACGGTATTATTGGCGGGCCAGCCCGCAGGTACAGAACTTTGCTGGGCAAGAGCTTCTTCCAAAAACAGCCAGGTGCGTGTGCTCACAACTGAATCAATATGCCCCGCCTTAATAGCGATGGCTCGAATACATGTAATCTTATCGATAGAAAGAGGCTGGGTATAAAGAGAGGAAGAAGTGGTTGGAATAGTACCATCCAGTGTATAGTAAATAGCAGATCCTTCCGTAATTGAATTCATTGAGAGGGTAAAGGGTGCGGACTTATACCCACGAGACTCACTGAAAGTCACTTCGCCAACCGGTTCTAAAAATCCCTCTCCGTTCTCCTTTCCGGGGGTGGGTGTAGGATAATAAAGACCATTTCCAAATGAAATGTTACTATACTGTGGAGGGTAAACAGGATGGAATTCGTGGGCAATGGTCGTCCCATCATCCTTCACTAAAGCCAAATATTCACCGCTCTTACTTAAACTGAAATTGGCTAAATATTCTCCATTGACTTGAGGATCTCCGGTCCAGCCATTGCAAAAAACAATGAGATATCCTTGAGGAGGAATTGTTGTCCTTGGTGGAAATTGCCAGAGAGTTAAATTGCTTCTGGAGTCAGTGAGATACCAGCCGCTGATATCGGTAGTTGTATTTGATTTGTTATAAAGCTCAAGCCAGTCGGCTTGTTCCCCAGTTCTTGTTTGTAAACCTGTGGTATTCGATGCCAAAAACTCATTGATGATCACTTCACTGTCCGGAATAGAAGTACTCAGCGTGTAGCTCCAGCTTTCGGTGGGTGGTACAAATGGGTTATTATTGGGTGAATTGTCGTTAATTTCAGCAGTCGGACTCCATTTCAAAGTAACCGGACCTTCTATATCGAACTTTGGAAATTTGAATAGATACTGAGTGGATGAAATTTCTTCCACTTCCGTGGCAGGTGTGTCGTTGCATAGCACATCTGCAGCAGTAACTCCGGACACAGGTTCGCTGAAATATACTGTCAGACGCAGAGGGTCTGAAACGACAGAATCAACTATAGGGGATACTCTACTAACAGTCGGAGAAAGCAGGTCCAAAGTCTGGTCTGCAGTAAGCTCTATATCTATGGCAAAATCACTGCTGGTTGTCCGGCTCATATTGAGAGCATGAATGGCCACTACATTGACCTCCCCTGCCCTTAAAAGATGGCTGTACGCGCTCAGATCGTGTGTTTGCCAGCTGGCTGTGCTCACGACATTGGATGCCACATCATCAAAAGCAATTTCTCCGGGAGAAACATTAAATCGAAGCACCTCTTCACCATTAATCCAAAGAATGAAGCCGTCATCGCAAAGGGCTCTCAGGCTCATTTTTTCGTAAGAGCCACTGGGAGGGGAAAATGTTTTTCGCAAATAAACGGACGTATAATTGTAACGCATATCTGATAGCTGAGTTCCTTGCGTTATATTCCCTCCGTAGTAGAAAGGTGCAGCTGCTGAGCTCCAGTTCGAATCGTCAAAAGCAATCGTCCTCCATGTGCCTGCGGATGTACTGGGCTCTTTAGTTCCCTTATCGTATTTCCATTGAGCCGAAGAAGGAACCAGTGTCAAGACCTCCGCATGAGAAAATACCAACATTCCCAACAGAAGCGAGCCGATTGATAGCCATTTTTTCATTAGATTATTAGCAATTTAATTTTATATTTATTTATAAACGTATCCTAAAAAACAAAGCAGATTCACTTAAATTTTTCGAATCAACCACGATATTACCATCTTGAAAATACCAATTCTCGAACAATTCCCACGTCACTGTGTCCCTCGAAACCTCTATTTTGAACTCAGAGATTACGGAAACTTCAAAAATTAATTCTCCATTCTTTGTGAGGGTGGCTTTTTGAATAACAGGAGAAATGACTTCTTCCATCCCCGGAGTTCCGCCCTCTGTCAGGCTGGGAATCCAGTTATCAGAAGTGCTCCAAAGAGGCTCTTCAGCATTAACGTCCACGACAGCTAATGAGTAGCCAGCCAAATCCGTCTGGGGATACCAGGTATTCGAATAAGTGTAGGTTAAGATATTGTCCTCACCAGGAGATTGAAGAGTAATAGTCTCCCCTCTTCTGGCCAAGTTCCCCGAATAACCGTCCAGTAAAAAGAGACCATTCGTTTCATAAAGACTGGAAAAAGCATCTCTATTTTTGGCTAAAACTACTCTCCCTCCGGGCGCAAGCCTACTGGGAGGGAAAATATAATTTATTCCTGAGACAAGTTGATATCCTTCAAGCTCAAGAGTCCCAGAACCTACATTTTGCAGCTCTATCCAGGCAAAATCATCACGCGTCCATCCGGCTTCTTCGGCCCACTCAGGTGTTTTGGGGGCATACATCATTTCAGTTACTTTAAGGTCATGAGGTTCCCCATACACCGTAAAATCCCTTACAGAAATCGGACTCCAAGAAAGAGGGTTTGCGAATACACGAGCTGAAACCACGGAGCCAGCAGGTACAATAATTGTTTCAGTTTCCAACTTAATTGCAGAAGGGCTCAAATCACCTTTTGGGAGTCTTGGATCGCTTCCATCCAATGTGTAGTATGTCGCCGTGGTTACTCCATAACCGGAAAAAGTAACAACAAAGTTTCCGTCTTCATTTTGCTCCCAAGAGCCAAAAACCGGAGCCTTGATCCCGGTAAACCAACCGCGATTTAAGAAAAAATTAACTAGGTTTGTACCGCTTTGCGGTATGAATGATTTTTTCACATAGTTACACTCATTGAGCCAAGTCTCTCTTGTTTTAGTACCATGGCCCCAACGCGCAGATTCCATGATGATGGCTTGATCAATCATCGCCTGTCTCTTGTTCCAGCGAGCCAAACAATTCTCAACTGAAAGCAAACCATTTGTTGCTACCAAATGTTGTTGAATGGCATCCATCCAGCGCATTCTGTAGTCTGGGTTGCTCATCAGGCGTTGATGAAGCCGCATGGGGCTAAACTGTGTAAAAGAGTCATAGCCTGTTAGCCCATAAGCAGTCGGGTCAGTATAGGCGTTGTAAGAGCGCTGAGCCGCCATTGAGTGTTCAGCATCATGACGCAACCATTTAAAACCCTCCGGGTTGTTTCGATTATAAAGACCATAGAGATTGTTGGGGAACCCACCCCATACTGAGATAGGAGAATCAGGATCTCTTGTGTAGTAGGAGGTCAGCATGTATGCAATTAAATTATCCTCGTCAAGGTATCTTGGAGAATCAGGGATCGGTGTACCATCCGAATTAATGCCTTTGATCCAATAGTAGTTGGTGGCATATATACCGGCAAAACCTTGTCCTAATGAAATCCGCCAAAGGTCTGAAAAAGCATCCATAGTACCATCCCCTGCCTCCGTCCTATAGCCGGAATGAGAGGTTTTAATGCAATCCCAGTCATCCTCATCTCCTCCTAAATAGGTCTCTGCATAATCAGCTTCGCTGCGTTCCTGAGTCTGATAAAGTCCCCAATATTGGCCATTAATGTAAAGATGATAATAACGGCTCCGAGTATACGGCACGCCAAAATCACGTTGTGAATCGCGGGAAAAAACTTCCCTTAAAAAAGTGTTATAATCTGAGTTTTCATTGGCCCATGAATAGTTTTGAGAGGTGCGAAGGTCTACCTTGCTAAACGAAGATGCTCCTTCATCCCCAAAAAGAGGAAACTCTAATTTTCCACCGTAAGTTGAGCGGAAAAAAAGACGAAACGAATGTTTAGGGTTGTTGTTATTTCGGCTTGCAGCACCACGAATGCGAATACCCGATTCAATTTGGAATTCACTTCCTCCCGAAGGATCAATCAACTCAACAGAAACGGGGCGTTCCCAATTTTCACCGTCACTCCCAGGATTAACGTAAATTCCTGTAGAACGGTCGAAGAGATGCTTGAGATCTGTTACCAAAGAAATAGAGGATATATTGGTCATTCCCCGTTTCAGAGCCTCTCTATTTTTAAGCACTATATAGGAATTCATCCCATATTCCATCTTGTGATTATTGACAGAATAAGAACTTGGCCATCCAACAGGAGGCGTTGTGGGCTGACTCAATATTTCTTCAGTGAAAAGCCAGGTTCGCGTAGCCACTTTAGATGGAATGTGTCCATCCTTGAGGGCGATTGCTCGGATATAGGTAATTTTATCTATTGGGAGCGGCTCTGTGTAAAGAGTGGAGTCTATCGTTGGCTCGGTCCCGTCGAGGGTATAATACACGGAGGCGTTCTCCGTTGGAGTAGTAAGAGTAAGCTCGAATGGTGCTGGGCGATATCCTCGGGGCTCACTGAAAACCACGTCACCCACGGGCTGCAGATATCCTCTCCCGTTAGTTTCACCGGGCGTTGGTGTAGCATAGTAGAGCCCCGAACCAAAAGAAATATCTGTGTGCTGCTGTGGCAAAGAGGGACTAAACTCTTGAACTATTGTTTTCCCATCAGAATAAACAAGAGCCAAATATTCGCCATCTTTATTTAAACTGAAATTGGCATGGTACTCTCCATTTATTAAAGGCTCACCGTCCCAGCTATCACAGAAAATGAGAAGGAAGTTCCCAGGTCTGAGAAGTGTGTTCTCTGGAAATTGCCAGCGGCGCAGATCATTTGCAGAATCTGTTAGAAACCATCCACTGAGATCTTCTGTCATTGGGCCTTGATTATAAAGTTCAATCCAATCGGGGCGATTCCCCAACGAGCTTTTAATTCCTGAACTGTTGGCAGCTAAAACTTCGTTGATAACTATATCGAAACTCGGGAGACTGGTGTCTAAATAATATGTCCAAATATCCGGAGGGACAACAAATGGATTCTTGTTTGCAGAGTTGTCGGATATTTGAGCGGATTCATTCCATCTGAGAGTAATTTCTGTGCTTTGGACATACTTGCTAAACTCAAAAAGATATTGGCTTGAACTCAATTTTCGAACGCCAACTGCTGCATGTCCATCGCAAAACAACGTGTTTGCCTCAACACCGGAAACCCCTTCACTAAAAGTGACGGTTATCCGAGGTGGATTGGCTATGGAACTCCCCTCCTGTGGAAGGACGTTCACCAACGTTGGGGGTGTGACATCATAGGTTTTATCCGCTCTAAGCTCCAAATCCAAAACAAAATCGCTGCTGGTCGACAAATGACAATTGAAAGCGTGTACAGTCAGGATATTCTCTTCTCCGCTTTTTAAAAGATAACTGAAATCGTTCAAATCATATGTGAGCCATTGAGCTGTCGAGACTATTGAAGTTGAAATATCGTTGTATCTTCCCTCCCCGGATGGAGCGTTATAGCGAAGAACCTCGGTGTCGTTGATCCATAGAATAAAACCATCGTCGCACAAGATGCTTACATTCAGATTTTCATATGTGGCAAATGGGAGAAAAAAAGGTTTCCGCATATAAACGCTTGTATAGCCGTAGCGCATATCCGAAAGCTGCGTTCCCGAAGAAACATTGCCACCGTAGTATAGAGGCAGACCACCCTTTAACCATTCGCTATCGTTAAATGAGAGGGAACGCCATGCGCTGGTCGGGGAACTTGCATCTTTCGTACCCTTAAAATAAGCCCAATTTTCACTTCCGGATGGCACTAAAGTCACAGCTTCTGCCGGGGAAGCAAAAATGAAACCCAGTAATAATCCCGCTATAATCAGAAACTTTTTCATAATTGGCGATGCCATTTAAATGTTAATATGTTATAAACGTATTCTAAAAAACAAGACTTCTTCACCCAATAATTCAGTATCAATTAAAATCATACCATCAAAAACTTCCCATGATTCAAACAAGCTCCACGATTTCATGTCCCTAGAAACTTCAATAAAAAACGTTTCTGTTCCAGAGACATTAAAGCACAAAGTTCCGTTTTCTGCAACTGAAGCATTGGCAATTACAGGCTGAGATTTTTCAAAGGATAATCCCGGTGTCCCACCCGGGACTGAGCTCGGTTTCCAATTTTCAGGCATGCTCCATAGTGAGTCTTCTGCATTAGTGTCCACAACTACCAGAGAATAATTACCTTGGTCTGTCTGGGGATACCAAGTGTTGGAATAGGAAAAATTGAAGATCGTATCTCCCGTCGGGGATGAGAGTGTCAAGGTTTCTCCTTTGCGAGCCAGGTTACCGGAATATCCCTGAAATAGTTTTAACGAGTTGGTGTCGTATCGACTGGAAAAAGCTTCCAGATTTTTCACCAACACCAGCCTTTCACCAGGGGTTAAATCCATCTTGGGAAAAACAAAAGAAATGCCCGAAGTGAATTGAATACCCTCCATCATCAAAATCCCCTTGCCTGTGTTTTGCAACTCCAGCCAGGCAAAATCATCACGGGTCCACCCTTGTGCCAGCTCCGTCTCATTGGGTGGCTCGGGTGAATACATCATCTCAGTTAGTTTTAAATCCCTGTAATTTGCATATACAGTGAAATCTGCCTCAGAGATGGCGCTCCACTCTAATCCGTTGTATGAGCGTGTCTTTATAATTGGAGAAGAGAGACTGGGATTATCCTCATTTGGGATTTTAATATCCAGATAATTTGAAGGATAGGCATCTGGAATCGACAGCTCTAAATCAAAATAAAGGTCCGTGCTCTCCTCTGCCCTGTGCACTTCCACTGCCAACGTATTTCCCCTCGAAACCAAGCCGGTTGCTGGAATGGTATAGGATTGATAGCTGGTTTCATCATCACCTATAATTTCGGTCAACGAATAGGTAGAATATTGAGAAGAGACCGGCATATTATGTCTAACTACCTGACTACCGTTGAAATATACAACAGCTCCGTCATCGCAGTTTAGATTTACGGTCATGGTTAATGCACTCATGCCGGAGGGCATATCAAAGGAAGTGCGAAAATAAACCGTATTGACTGCGGTGCCAGTTGTTTGAACCACCGACTCTACCGTTGTAGATTCCTTACCTCCAAAACCCAGACGCCCATTACCCACCTTCCACGCCGAATCATTATAGTGAGGGATAAACCAGGAAGTCGCAGAAATTCTGGGAGGTGCCGAACCGGAATCAAAATACTTCCAATTGCTCTCCTTGGGAATAATCAGCTGAGTTCCTAAATTTTCACCCTGTAGCATAATGGCATTCGGATTGATGGTCCCATCCGGGAGTCGAGGATCGCTCCCGTCAATCGTGCAATAAACAGGGGCTTTTGCAGTGATGCGCAAGGGATTCTCCTCAGATGGCGGCGCCCCCGAAACTCGCGATAAGGAAGGGGCATCCACCAAGGGGAACCACCCGCGAGCTCTGAAGTTTGCAATCAAGTTATCAGGGTAGACGTTAAAGAAAACGTTTGTAACGTAGTTACATTCTTTTAACCAATCATTGCGAGTGAAGCCATGTCCCCACCGAGCGGATTCAACAACAATGGGTTCGTAAATCTCAGACATTCTGGCATTCCAGCGCTCAATGTTTTTGGGTAAAGTGAATTCCCCTCCTTCGTTCAATAGTCGTTTTTGAACTAAGTCAATGAACTTAATCCGATAGTCCGGGTGTTCCATCAGCTTCTGGTGTAGACGCATTGGATTGAATCTTTCAAAGTCATTATAATTCCAACCCTGATCTACGAGATTAAAAAACTCACCATACCCAAGGAAGCGGCGTCCGCCCAAAGCATGTTCACCATCATGCCGAAACCATTTGAATCCTGTAGGATTTACTCGGTTATAAAGCCCAAAAAGATTATTCCCAAAGCCACCCCAAACTGAAATTGGAGAATCGGTATCGCAGGTGGCATAAACATTTAGCATATACTCCTGCAAATTAACTTCATCCAAATAGACCGGGAAGTTGGGGTTAATTGTACCGTCAGGATTCAAACCTTTGATGTAATAATAGTTCGTTTGATTTGCTCCGGAAAAACCTTTTTCAATTGCTACGCTAAAGAGGTTTCTGGCCGCTTTGTCGTCCCCTTCAGAAACTACGGTTGTTCGCTGCGGTTGTTCTGTTTTAAGCAAATCCCAATCTTCCTTATCTCCGCCCAGGTAACTTTCGGCATAGCTGGTTTCGCTTCGTTCTTGAGTTTGATACAGCCCCCAGTATTGTCCATTTATATAGAGATGGTAGTAACGGCTGCGGGTGTAAGGCATCCCAACATCCCGCTGTGCATCCCGTGCGAATGTCTCCCGTATAAAAGTCTCATAAGGGGTTTGTTCAAAAGCCCAGGAGTAATTTTGTGATGTCCTCAAATCCACCTTGTCAAAAACAGAGACCCCTTCATCTCCAAAGAGCGGAAAGTTAAGTTCTCCTCCATAAATGGAGCGGAAAAATAAGCGAAAGGAATGCTTGGGGTTCCCACTGGAACGGCTGGCAGCACCTCGAATTCTTATTCCGGCGTCAATTTGGAACTCTTCTCCCCCGTTCGGATCAATTAACTCTAAGGATGCTGGTCTTTCCCATTCGGTGTCATGCTCCGCCGGATTAACGTAAATACCAGTGTATCTATTAAACAGATTGTCCAAATCTGTTACCATTGAAATACTTTGGATGTTTGTTAATCCCTTTCGAACATCATTTTGAAATTCTGAAGAATTAACAATGCCAGGGTTCATTCCATATTCCATTTTATGCCCATTAACTGAGCCTGATGCCGGCCACCCTGGAGGCGTGGAGGTTGGTTGAGATAAGACATCATCTATGAAAAGCCAAGTACGTGTAGCTATTGAAGAATTCAGATGCCCTTCTTTAATGGCAACGGCGCGAAGTGTCGTTATTTTGCTGATCTGAAGTGGAGTATTGTAAGGAGTGGACTTTACATCAGGAACGGTTCCATCCAGCGTGTAGTAGATAGAGGCCCCTTCAGTGGGAGTCGCAAGCGCTAACTGAAAAGGAGCGTTTTTGTATCCACGCGGCTCACTGAATTCAATTTCTGCTACGGGCTCCATATATCCAACAGCATTCGATTTTCCGGGAGAAGGCGTCGTGTAATACAACCCCTGGCCATTAGAAATATCCGAACGTTGTGGAGGGAAGAAAGGTGAAAACTCATGTATTATAGTGTGCCCATCGGAGTAAATGAGTGCCAAATACTCCCCTTCACGACTTAAACCGAAATTGGCATGATACTCTCCAAGAACAAGAGGTTGTGAATAGGAATTGTCACAATAAATTATTAAATACCCTCCCGGCTGCAGAATGGTTCCTTGCGGGAAACTCCATTGCGTCAGATTTTTGGCCGAATCCGTCACATACCAGCCGCCAATATCTACAGTTTGGTCTTCAAAATTATAAAGCTCAATCCAGTCGACATATTCTCCCTGACGGTCTCTCAGAGTAGAACTGTTTACAGCCATGATCTCGTTGATTTGCACCTTAGGGGCGGTTGGCAAATCCGTCTGCACATCATAGTACCATCCTTCGACTGCAGGGGAAAAGGGATTGGCGTTTGAAGAAGCATCACAGATTTTTGTATCAGGATTCCAATTGAAAAATATTCTTTGATTTTGGCCTATGCCGGGAAATTCAAAAAGGTATTGGGAAGAATTCAATTCTCGGATGCTCAAGGCCTCTTTACCATCGCAGAGAAGATCAGAATGAGTTACGTTGAGCACAGGTTCACTGAAAGTCACTGTAACCCAGGGTGGATTTGAAATCGGTGATTCCACCTGTGGAAACAAATCCACAATCGTCGGCGAGGAGAAATCGTGGGAGACCTCAGCTGTCAGCTCAATATCTATGGCAAAATCACCGCTATTATCTAAACTAACGTTGAATGCCTGTACTGCAAACGTATTAACTTCGCCTGGTATCAAAGAAGAAGAGAGATCGCCAAGATTATGCTCCTGCCATACGGCTACTGTTGTCAAACTTTCTGCAACCCCATCGTTGCCAATGTTCCCCTCCGGGACATTGTATCGAAACAGTTCAACCCCATTGAGCCATAGAATAAAACCATCGTCACAAAGAGCATTTAGAGTAAAACCTGTATATTTTCCTTCAGAGATAAGAAAAGAATTCCTCATGTAGACACTTGAGTAATTGCCTCGCATGTCTGACAAAAGAGTTCCCGAAGCGATACTGCCGCCATAATATAGAGGTGTTATACCGCTTAACCAGGAATCATCTTTAAAGGAAGGTTGAGACCAAAAGGTTGGCAATAGAGAGGGTGATTTTGTTCCCTTGAAATACCTCCATTGGCTATTTTGAGGAACAAGTGTTACCCTTTCGGCCCATGCCGAGAAAGGGCTCCCCAATAATAAGCAGATAACGATCAATAGTATCCTGAAGCTCATTTTTTATACTCGAATACTTTTATTTTTGCCGCCATTAAACAGAACTCTGCCTTTCGGCCTCGATGAATCTATGTAACACGAGCAATAGGAATCAGCATCTTTTATGCCGATCAGGAAAGGCTTTAGAAGTTATATCCAAAATTCTTTTGCGTTGGCTACCAAAAACGAAACCGAGGCGAAAAAATACCTCGGTTCGCTTTTCAAATATTAAGTTCTATCGACGACGATTAAATGAACTCAGTCCGTCCGGGCATTGGAATAGGAGGTTCGGGTAATTCCATGTCCCAAGAAAGATTTTCAGGCATCAGCTTTAAGGTAGAGCTTTTGATGTCTTCCCAACCTAGACGCCGTCCGGTATAGGCAGACTCACGCCCCATTATGGCCATAAGCGTGCTGCGCATCATCCAGTCTCCATCATTTTTTGCCTCACCTTTTCTGATGCTGGCAAAAAATTCATTGTGTTCCTGCTGATACATGTCGATACCCGTACGCTTGGTCAATTTCCAAGGATTTTCTCCGGTAATTTCCAAATTTCCGAAAGCCTGGATTTTTGCGCATCCTTTGGTCCCCATGATGTAATCATCGTTACTGCCAGTGCAGTTCTCCATCTGGCGACAGAAGAGGAAGCCACGCTCCCCACCGGCGAAATCGTATACAACGGAAAAATGATCGAAAATATTTCCATATTTCGACTCAACGCGCTGCTGGCGTCCGCCATGAGCTATGGCAGAGACAGGGTCTTGGTCGCCCAAAGCCCAGCTAAGCTTATCCACACTATGGCATGCCTGCTCGACGATATGATCACCAGAAATCCAAGAGAAATAATACCAATTTCTCATCTGGTAGAAAAGATCACTCCAATCAGACTGACGTGGATAGCACCAGAGAGCTCCCGTATTGTAAGTGGAATAAACAGAAGTAACCTTGCCGATCTCTCCACCCAAAACGCGATTCATGATTTCACGTTCCGGGGTGCCGTAGCGCCAGCAAAAACCGGCAACTAAAGAAAGCTTCTTTTCCTTAGCCTTATGAGCAGCAGCCAAGGCTTGGCGGTATCCAGTGGCATCAACAGCCATTGGTTTTTCACAAAAAACGTGTTTACCCTTTTCAATAGCATATTCCAAGTGCGGAGGTCTGAAACCCGGAGGTGTGGTCAATAAAACAACATCTACGCTGTCAATCACCTTTTTGTAGGCATCTAATCCCACAAACATGGTATCAGGAGTTACTTTTACTCTAGAGCCAATATTTGCATTTCCCTTTAAGTGCTCTAATGCAGATTTTGCGCGAAACTCAAACACATCGCCGATAGCAGTTAGCTCTACATTGGGGTCCGCACTCAGTGCCTGAATAGCGGCACCTATTCCACGGCCTCCGCTTCCGACCAAACCAACTTTAAGAGTCCCCGCGTTTTCTGCTTTTCCTGTGAGGATAAAGGGAGCCTGAGAGACCATAGCCCCAGCAACCGCGAGAGTCCCAGATGTCTTAATAAACTCCCTACGTGTGCTCTTACCTGTCAATTTATTGCTTTTCATAATATCTCGCTCAGTATTTTGACTGTCGGATTTCTTGTACACTTCTCACCTTTTTTTGTCAAGCTAAGTCGGAGAAAATCAATTCAAATTCTATTCAAAATCGTTCCCTGTTTAAGGGGAGCCAACAATAACAACTCTGTAGAGTGCGGAATCAGATATGAGAGGAACAAGTACCTCATTTCTAGAAAAGTCAATGCTTGCGTTTTTTTCAATGATCCAATCAGTATGGGATGTTTTGTGCCATACTTGTATCATGTCTTGAGTGACCCAGGCGGGTATCTCTAAATAGAAAGAGAAATGTTTGTCGTCTTTAATCGTCGGATCCAATAAAACAACTTCCTCTACTGGCAATCCATAAACGTTAACTTTAGCAGGATTGCTAGTCGCGCTTCCGGCGGTATTGGAAACAACAACAGTATAAATACCTGCATCAACCTCCGTAACATTGGGAACAGTAAACTGTGGCGAGGTGGCATTCTGGACAAGCTCTCCATCCTTATACCACTGATAGTTAAGGGGCGGGGTCCCTGTCGCAGTTACACTCAAATCCAATTTATCACCGACGAACAGGTCCACATTTTGAGGTGATGAAGTAATCTCAGGTGCTATATCAACAGGAGTGCCTTCTGCAATGGCACGGTAGAAAATATGCTGCTGTGAAGCTAATATTTTAACTTCTCCTTCAGCTGTCAAAATATATGCTGCATCGACCCAATGCTCTCCATCTATGCTTCCTTCCACGTTGAAGATAGTCGTACCCTTGACCTCGAACACAAGATAAAGCTTTCCGTCTTCTTGGATCAGCAAAGGATTGAATAAATAAATTTCAGTGACGGGGGGCTCTTCTTTCACTGTCACTTTTGCAGGATTGCTGGGCACACTTCCTACTGCATTTGAAACGACAACGGTATAACTGCCAGCATCAGTCTCTTTAACACTGGGAACAGTAAACTGTGGCGAGGTGGCATCCTGGACAAGCTCTCCATCTTTATACCACTGATAGTAAAGGGGCGGCGTCCCTGTTGCCGTAACACTCAAATCTAATAAATCACCCAGATTCAAATCCTTGTTTTGAGGATGTTCCGTAATTGAAGGAATGTTTACTATTGTAAGAGTAGCGGGGGAACTTTCCAAACTGCCTTTGGAATTGAATACAGTAACAACATAAACGCCCTGGTTTGAGATTTGTGCGTTTTCAATTACCAACCTAAACTGAGTTTCATCCCGAATGACTTTTCCGTTATGTGTCCAGATATAGCTTAACGCCCCACCTGTAGCAGTTACTTCAAAAACAGCTTCTTGTCCCTCTATCACATCCAAACTTTTGGGCTGAGAAATAATTTTAGGCGCTTGAGTCACAAATAGTTCTTTTTCCCAAGCCAACACTGGGTAATCAACATCGGGATGATCCCAAACAGTCGTTAAATCCCAACCTAAAGACTCATAAGGCAAGGCTGTTTTCAACACTTCTGGGAGTGTCGAACCTCCATCCTTACCCTCTAAATCATCCACAGGAGTTAAAACTGAATTATTTGCCTTAAGGATGAGCAATGTTGTTGCCAGATTGTTTGAAAAGGCAGCAGCATTTACAGCTTCTATTCGCCCCGCATGGGATTCGATGGGGAACGTATCGGAGTTGCATTGAATTGAGTTGTTCAACGCTACAGAGGAACTAATTTGGCTAAAGCTGGAAGCCCCCAAGATTCCTCCGGCGTAGGCGCTTGTAGTTCCACTAATGACACTACAAGCTCCAGAGGCGTAGGATTTAGAAACGGAAGATGAGAGCGAGAAACCACACAGCCCACCGATGTATCCTTTGCCCATAACGGAAATTGGAATGCTTTGACCTTTAGGAACCGTGTTTGCAGACACATGTCCTGTGGCATAAGAGTCTTGTACTGACGAAATGTGCATATAACCGATGAGTCCGCCTGCATATCCGTCGCCTGAAAAGTCGGCATCCGCGGTGCTCAATGTCACACTGCCTTTTGCCATTGAAGACGAGACTGTGCTGGAATGTAAGTACCCCACTAATCCACCCGCGTAAGCAGTGCCGGAAGTATTCCCAGCATAAGCCGACGTGGCGCAGGACAGACTCCCTAAAGCGTAACACTCATCCAAAGAAACATTTTCGGCATAAGCAAGCAAACCGCCAGCCGAGCTAATATCCGTGAATCCGGTGGAAATTAAACTGGCAGATACAGTGCAGGAAGCCCCGCACCGAAGAAAAACACCCTCTTGAGTGTAGCCGACCAAGCCGGCAACGGTCTTCATTCCATTTACCGTCCCGCTGGCAGAACAATTTGAGAAAAGAGAAGACTCGTCAGTTCCGGCGAGTGCAGCCACGTTCGTAGCACCATTAAAAAAAACTCCTTCAATTCGAAGGTTGGAAATTGTCGCATTTTTTGTAAAACCAAAAAAACCGACATCGGCGGATGTTGGACGGTGAATCACAAGATTCCGGATAGCATACCCTTTGCCGTCAAAATTGCCGCTGAACATGCGATTGCTTACTCGACGATGGCCAATAGGCACCCATCCTGCCCCATTGTTGTAGAAAGCCCCTCCGGGAGCAAAGTCTTCCTCTGCGAAGGTAATGTCGTTTTCCAACCGAAAAAACTTACCTACTCCCGCTGTCCCAATATAATTGGTTAATGAGGAGAGATGCTCCCTGGTTTTGATTTTCCACGGATTATTATCCGTTCCGTCCCCACCCGCAAACTCTGCTGCCTGCAAGGCAGAGGCAAAGGTTCCACCGCACGCAATAGCGCAGAGGAAGAAAACTGGAAAAAAAGCTTTTTCCCAGCGTGGTATTAAATAGTTAAATTTTGTACGAAAAAAGATAAACTTGTGTTGCATCTTTAAAAAAACGGTAAAATTTGTATAAAAGGAGATTAGTCTAAAGTTGGTTTATTTTCCAATGGATTGGGAGTTTCACTAATCGTCTGCAGTAAAGAATCCAGCATCTCTTTAACCTCTTTTATTCCCGTGGAAGGGACAATAATGGTATCACTTTTACCGTTAGACTCTTCAGTAATACGCAGGAACCGTCCACGCTGGTTTTGCTTCAAAAAAAAGTAGAATGTCTTGTGCTCTACGACCATTTTTTCTGACCTAAGCGTTTCCTCCATGCCTGATGGCCTTCCTGCACCAACAGAACGATTCCCTTTTTTGCGGGGATACTGCGACTTATCTTTAAAAAAAATTCCCATCTTCTCCTCCAGTGTCTTCTCCAGACACGCCCTTAAACAGACGGATTCTAAAGGAAGATATAGGGTCTCGTCAAACCAACTCTTCCTTCAGTTTCCGTGCAATAAATAACGCGATTTAGGAGAATTTCTATTGGCTCACCAAAAGAATGTAGTCCAATCCAAGCATGTGGTTGGGAATAGATTTTTCGTTTTTCCCTATAAGTTCGAAGCTTAACGTGTGTTTGCCCGGCTCAAGTTGGAATTTCCCAAAGGTCAATGCACCTGTGGGCACTACACTCGGATCATATAGATCTATTGTTTCACCTATCTTTTTTCCATCCAAGGAAAGCTGGAAAATGCCGTAATCTTTGGCTCGAGTCATGGCAACCTTAAGCTCATAAGTCCCCTTTTCTTGAATGGCAAACTCTAAAGAAATCTGATTGCCAACGGATGGGTTCTTCCACCAAAGGTGTTCGTCTCCACTCCAATTGCCATCCGAAAAAATGGTTAAATCTTGAACTTCATATCTTCCCCCACTGCAAGAGAGTACCTTCATTTTTTCTCCCTCGATTGCACCCCGAACTTTATACTGCTGAATTGGTTCCCAGTACCCAATCCTCTCTGACACAGGGACAGGAGCATACGGGTCCTTGCCGCCGGGAGCCAGGTACCAATAAACCGTCGTTGCATAGAGAGTGGGACGGGTATTGGGAAAATATTTCTCAATATAGCCTTCAAAGGATGTATGGAACGGAAGGTTATCAGAAATGTGCCAACGATTTACTGAAACGTGCCCTTTATTGCCCATGCTGATCGTCTGGTTGTGTAAGCCATTTTGAAAAAGAATGGGGCTGCACCAAGCATATCCAAAATAGTCTTCTGAACCGGTACCAAAAGTGGAAGGAAACTTTTCGCCGTCTATATGAAATTTTTCATCCCCTTCTCCCCACCAACTGCCACGTGGATTCCAAACGTGAAGCATCATGCCGCAAAAGCGTCCGGTTCCTTCCGTGTTAAGAACGCCCCAATCAATCGCAGCTCGTTCAGGCTCGGAAGCAGGAAAGGTGTCCCGATGCCATTTAGCATGGAAGCGAGCAAACTTATCAATGGGCTGGTTAAGCTCTGCATGCTCCACATTCATAAACAGAACTTGCGGAGAATCGGACTCATTTATTATTTCAACCAGCGCCATTTTCTCAAAGGGCATATACCAGTATGAATACCATTCACCATCAATTAAGCCACAGGGGAATGAACGATATTCATTAGCCCCAGCAGCTGTACCAAAAAAGTCCCCGAATGGCACAAATACGGAGGGTTCGGCATCATTCTCCCACGTGATTTTTAGAACCAACTGTCGAAGAATATTTCTGGTTTGTTCCTCATCTTCGGGGAGTTTGACTCTTGCCCGGATAGCAGTAATTGCGCGGGGCCCTTTAATTCTTGCAACTTCAAGAGCCTTCCCGGGCTCCAGTTTGAGGCCTATTTTTCCATCACGCCTCACATCTTGATATTCTGCTGGTCTAACGCCCGAATTTTGCAAAGTATCATTTGCTTGCATCAAGGCCAACAGGCTGTCTGGGTCCAAATTTCGGGTGAAAGTGGGGACTACAGTATCTTTGGCAAACGTGCTATAGGTGAAGTGGTAATAATGCCCCCACCCAGGATCTGCTACGATTTTGCACGATTTTTGAAACGGAATTGGAATGTAGCAATTCCATCCCATGGCGACAGTGTGGTTGAGCTCTGTGTAATTGAAGGGAGGTTGTGTGCGATTGAAATATTCAATAAAGGGTAAATCAACGGCTGGAGCGGAATTCCCATCCAGGAAAATTTTAACATGCCCTTGCTCTGGAGTTGCGGACCAGATTCGCCAAATACAGCCAGGGCCTTCCATCTCGCCTATTACCATCTGCTCGCCCTCCATTCGAAGATGGCCGTTGTTGTCGCCATTGGCATCCCATCCCTGGTATTTGCCATCTTCTAATTTGCTCTTACGATCATAACTGGACCACTGAAGACATTTTTCGCCCTCTTGAGGAAGGGTGGCTAAATACTCCAAATCCGTGATGCGTCTGACCAAATCGGGATAAGTTAAAACCTGGTCTGCTTGAAGACATGTCCCATTAGCACAGAAAGCTAAAGCCAGTAGAGACAATAAAATGCAATTTCTCATGAATGGAGCCTACTTCCGGACACCTTGGAATGCAATATGTTTTAGTTAAAATCCATTGGGGAATTCCTGGGATTTGCTTCCCCATAAGAAGAACAGTAGTATTTTAAAGATTGCGTCGTTATTTTTTCAAAAACAAATCTACTCTTGTTTTAAATATACTGTTTGAGTAGGAAAGGCAAAACCGATTCCCTCAGAATCATAACGCTTTTTGAGCTCCAAATTCATCTCTTCAATATCTTTTACATAAACAGCCCACGCCGCCGGGATATGCCAATGAACTATCTGAATGTTCAAAGCAAAATCCCCAAATTTATTAAAGCTCACCACAGTGTCTTTCGTGTTCGTATGGTTGGCATAAACATCATTGGCAATATCGAGAGCCTTTCGGAGTTGTTCAGTGGTTGTATCGTAAGTGACACCTACATTAATCTCTGTTTTGATCGTTGGGCGGCTTGTGACATTATCAATTGTTGAGTTGGCCATGCTCTTATTGGGAATAGTCACCAGAAAACCATCAAAAGTTCGAATGCGTGTGCTTCTAAGACCAATCGCCTCTACAGTCCCGTACCTGCTTTCTACTTTTACAACGTCCCCTATCACAAAGGGTTTATCCATTAAAATAGCGATTCCGCCAAAAATATTGCTTAGAAGATCTTGCGCGGCCAAACTCACTGCAAGTGCTCCGACAGATCCTAGTGTTAGTATGGAGGTGATGTCTACGCCAAGGTTGGAAGCCATCGTTAGAATACCGATAAAGACCACCACGTATTTTACAGCACTGTTTAGTAGCGGAATAACTTGTTCTGAAAAAGTTTTGTCCCCATGAGTTTTTTCACGCCACGTTAAGAAAATGATATCTACTAACTTTGCAAATGCATAGGTCGCCGAAAGAGCAACGGATAATTTAAATAATTTATAAAGGATGTCGGCAACCCAGGTGGGCCACTTGTACAGTTCCAAGCCAATGTAAAGAAAGGTTACGAAAATGATCAATCGAGCTGGTCGGCACATCAAAGAAAGAACTCTTTTACCAAGGCTATTATCTGCAGAGGGAAGCCATTTTTTAGCGAAAGAAAAAAGGATTGCAGATAACAGTTTAGTTACAAAATACGCTATTATCAGAAAGATAAAAAAAGCTAAATACTGCCAAAGAGGGGTGTCTTGAAATTTAACTTCGAGCCAAGGAATTTGATCTAGCCAGAAGGACCCTCTTATAGAACTGACTATTTGAGAATTATTATCCGGCAACGGAGAAATAGCTTCTTCTGCATGAACTACAGAAAGGACCCCGGATAAAAAATAAAAAACAGAATAAATAATAAAAGATAATTTTTTCATATTAATAATTAGATTTATTTATGTACAACACTACAGTCTCCGGTACTTAAGGACATTCTCGGACAGATGCTTTTCTAAATCACAATTCCTTTAGCTAGGAAACGATTTGTGAACAATGCATGCACCGCTTAGCAGCCAACGGAATATCACCCAAACATTCAGGGCATTTCTTTGTTGTAGGTTCTTCTGGAGCCGGCGGTGGAGTGGATTTTCTAATAAGCATGTTAGCTGGCTTAACAATAAAAAAGAAAACGGCACTTGCTATAAAAATGAACGTAATTAATACGTTGATGAAGTGTCCAATCATGAATTTGCTGCCATTAATGGAAAAATCCAGTTCTTTAAACTCAGGGATCTTCCCAAAAACTCCTATTAAAGGAGTCAATAGGTCTGAAACCAAAGAGCTTACCACTGCACCAAACGCACTGCCAATGACGACGGCAACGGCCAAATCAACGACATTGCCCCTCAATAAAAACTGTTTAAATTCTTTAAGCATATTACTTTTGGTTTAACGCCAGGAAACACCAGGCTCACGTTGAAGGTAAACCCTTTGTAAAAAAAAAGCAAGTAGTAGTAATTAAAGAAGAATTACGGAATAGGAGGGCGCATTGCCTCAAAAATATGCGCACCGAAAAGGGGAAGATGTAGGAGTAGAAAAAGGTGGTTGCCTCAAAAAGAACGCACTAAAACATATGTATGTCTCTGAATATGAGCATGGAAGCAACAAAA